>QWCV01003514.1_pt1 | contig 11364 bp, 9 predicted proteins | sample 1972621 | NCBI WGS metagenome assembly QWCV01 (sample SAMN09866699, study PRJNA288562) | Human gut metagenome isolate pre2_stool, whole genome shotgun sequencing... | isolation source: gut | host: Homo sapiens | place: USA: California
GCCAGAGTATGTATGACTGTCTTGCCAACGGCATGGAGCACCCTAAGATTTTATATTATGAGAATGAGAAAAAGAATGCAATTGCAGTAAAGATCACGGATTCTGGAACATCTTCACTGCAACAGAGCATTAATCAGGAATTTACAGAAGTAGTGGTAACGACATTGGCTGAGAATCTGGATACGATTGCAGGCGATGATGACGGAAGCCTGTATAATCAGCTGCTGACACAGCTTAATTCTGTAAATGATAATCTGTTAAGCTATAATGCGTTATTGTCATCTTTCATAGAATGTAACACCTCTTTGTCAGATACAGTACTGGATATGAAGACGGTAGTCTCTAAGCTGACCTCGACTATGAACAGCATTAACAGCACAGCCAATACTGCAAAAAGTGAGGCGAAAGCAGCTGCTGATAAATTACAGTCCGGTGTAAATACAGCATCTAATGTAGCGAATACAGCAATTGGTGTGAAGTTGAATAAAATGGCAGTGGCAGTGACAGCGGCGAACAATGCTGTCAATGTTGCACAGCAGCAGCTGGCGAAGAACGAGAATCCCACACTGATTGCAGACAGCCTCAATTCAACAGCTTCCAATATGAGCACGATATCTTCTACTGCACTGGATATAGCAAATGATCTGGAGCAGTATAAGGGAAATGGCGTAGACGATCAGATTGTCAACCTACAGGATCGTCTCAAGAATATGTCTACCAGAGCATCAGCAGCCAAAGAAGCAGCATCCAAGGCTGCCAATACTTCCAAGAAGGTAGAATTGACAGCAGGTGCGATTGCAGATGCCAATCGTCAGATCATCAGTGCCGGAATTGATCAGGCAGTAGCGCAGATTCCTTCTCTGAATCAGGAGATCTATGGAGATCTGAGCTCCAAGGTACAGCAGGCAGCGGGAAGCGTGAACAGTTCTATTGACCGTACCATTAATGCCCTGCCTTCAGAACAGAGCGTAGATGTCAGTGGCATGGGAGATGTGCTGGATGGTATCAGTGCATCACTGTTAGCAGGAAATGACGCTTTGGCAGGAACACAGACAATACTTAGCAATGCAACAAATAAGCTCACCAATATCATTACACAGCTGGAGAGTGTCAGTGATGGTGAACAGTATCAGAAGCTTATGGAGATCATGGAGAATGATCCATCCCTTTACGGAGAATTCCTTTCCCAGCCGGTAACGGTAACAACACAGCCAGTCTATGAGACAACCAACTATGGCTCCGCAGTAACATCATTCTATACAACACTTGCCCTGTGGGTAGGTGCGATTATCCTGGTATCCCTGATGAAGGTAAAAGTAGTACCTAAGGGGTCTTATCAGAATGCAAAGGATTATGAGCTTTTCTTTGGAAGATATATTCTGTTCTTCTTATTAGGACAGTTGCAGTCTCTGATCTGCGTATATGGAGATCTGAATCTGCTCGGCGTACAGTGCCATGAACCGGGCAAGCTGTATCTCATCGGTGCAGTGACCAGTTTTACTTTTACCCTGATGATTTATACGCTGACCATTTCCTTTGGTGATATTGGTAAGGCGTTTGCCGTTGTTATCATGGTTATTCAGATTGCAGGTTCCAGTGGTACATACCCGATAGAGCTTCTGCCTGATATATTCCAGGCAATTTATCGTTACTTCCCATTCCCATATGCGATCAATGCCATGCGTGAAACAATCAGCGGCATGTATGAGAATGATTACAGCATATATATGGGTCAGCTGCTGATCTTTGCAGTGGCTTCACTGGTAGTAGGGTTAGTTATCCGTAAGCCTTTTATGAAAGTCAACCATTTCATTGAGGAACGTATGGAAGATACACAATTGATGTAAAGGAAATGGCGGTGATAGAATATGCAGGATACAAAAGAACAATCATTTGAAAAAATCATGGAGTATGAGAAGAAAATCCATGAGAAGAATCAACAGAGAATCAAAATTGGAATCAGACTGGTTATCATTATTCCCCTTATATTCCTGACTGTTATGTTCAAGCTCGACAGCTCCAAGGTCGTATTTCTTGTACTTTGGATCGTGTCATTGTTTGCCATTTCACTATATCTGATTGTTGTGGAGTATATGGATTATCAGATGCAGGAGAAGTTAAAAGAACTGGGAATTAAGGACGAGGATGCAGATATCAAGAGACTGATAGACGATAATCTTGTGGTGGAGAAGGTCATTGAAAGCACCGGACTTCTTGAGGATAAGCAGGTGCAGGATGTAGAAGAGGCGATTGTGAGAAAGCCCAAGATACATGAAGTAGTAGAAGAGGCAATAGTACATGAAGAGCCGGTAGTGGAGCAGACTCATACTGATGAGCTCACACAGGCAGAGGAAGAACTGGTAGAGAGCATCCGAAAGTATGTAGCGACTCTGGGCAGACAGGCAGCAGCGACTCCTGTGATTGATGATGTGCAGCGCAAAGATGCGCAGGATTATGCAGCAATGCGCAAGGCAAGAGCAGCATCAAGGCGTCCAAAATCCCAGGATGAAGTGAGAGACTAAGAGGAGAAGCAGAAATGAAGAATATATGTCAGATTTTTATTACGGATTTTAAACGGATCAAGACCAATGTAGTAGCTGTCGTTATTATGCTTGGCCTGATTATACTGCCCTCCTTGTATGCGTGGTTCAATATCCTGTCGAACTGGGACCCATATGGAGAGGCGTCCACATCCAAGATCAAGGTTGCTGTGGCATCCGATGATGAAGGTGTAGATATAGAAGGTACATATTTTAACATGGGTGATAAGGTGATCTCTGCGCTGGAAGCCAATACGACTATCGGCTGGGTGTTTACAGATACGACACAGGAAGCCATTGATGGTGTATACAGTGGAGACTATTACGCAGCTCTGATTATGCCGGATGATTTTACTTCTGATCTGGTAAGCTTCCTGTCAGATGATGTGCAGCACCCGGAGATTATTTACTATGAGAATGAGAAGAAGAATGCCATTGCACCTAAGATCACGGCAAAAGCCAAGACTGCGGTGCAGCAGCAGGTTAATGCGACTTTTGTCAGTACTTTGGCGGAAGTGTTGACCACAGCAGCAGATACACTGATGGATACGTCAGGCTTACAGGCAATGGGAGTAACGAATGCGGATTCTCTGGTAGACGTACTGATTGACAAACTCAACAGTGCAATTACAGAGCTGAATACCTATGAGGCATTGGTGGATTCTTTCCTGGTTGTGACAGATTCTGTCACAGCAACTGCTGAAACAGCGCAGAATTCCACGACAGCAGATGATGCGATCAGCTCAGGACAAAGTGCCATTTCCCAGGCGCAGGGTGCGTTGAATACAGGACTGGCCTCTTATCTGAGTATATCCAAGTCTCTGGCAGCAAGTCTTAGCAGTGTCAGAAGCTTGCTGAACAGTGTATCAGAGAGCTATATACAGATGCAGGATGATATGGCAGCATTCAATGACAGTCTGGTCGTAATGGGTGTGAATCTGCATCAGACCAGAGATCTGATCACAGATATGAAGGATAATCTGCAGGAATCTGTGAATACTTTAACAGACTTAAAAGAAGGCGACAGCTATCAGATGTTAATGGAGCTGTTGAGCACAGATCCTGATGCAATCGGTGGCTTTATGGCTTCTCCTGTTGAGATAGAGACTGAGCATGTATATCAGATCGAGAATTATGGTTCTGCCATGTCGCCCTTCTATTCAGTGCTTGCTCTTTGGGTAGGCGCACTGATTCTGGTAGCAATCGTACATGTGAAGGTGCATCCGATTAAAGGAATGACAGATGTGAAGCCAGTGGAGACTTATGTTGGAAGATATGTGCTTTTCTTCCTGATTGGACAGTTACAGACTTTACTTACTGTGCTGGGTGATCTCTATTATGTAGGAATCCAGTGTCTGTATCCGTTCAAGTTCTGGCTGGCAGCAGCTACGGCAAGCTTCGTATTTACCCTGTTCATTTACTCTCTGACAGTTGCCTTTGGTAATGTCGGTGAGGCACTGGCAATTGTTGTTATGGTTATTCAGGTAGCAGGTGCAGGCGGTACATTCCCGATGGAAGTATTACCTCAGATTTATCAGGATCTTTACAAGTATCTGCCATTCCCATATGCAATGAATGCACTCCGTGAGACAGTCGGTGGATTATACGAGAATTATTATTGGGATTGCATCAGACACTTATTGCTCTACATTCCTGTTTCTGTTATCATAGGATTAGTATGCGGTAAACCGTTTGAGAAACTGAATCACAAGATTGAAGAGAATAAGGAAGATTCAGGGGTTATGCTGTAATCCATGATGGGGAGGACACGAAATTGGCAAAACTGTATTTTTATTATGGAGCAATGAACAGCTCTAAGACAGCCAATGCACTGATGACACATTTTAATTATGAAGAAGTAGGACAGAAGGCTTTGCTGTGCAAGACAGAAGCAGATACGAGGGATGGAGCACGCAAGATACGCTCCAGAATCGGACTGGAAATGGAATGTATTCTGTTAAAAGAGCTGGAACTGATGACGGAGGAACAGATTCGTGCATATGACTGCATTATCGTAGATGAAGTACAGTTTGCAACCAAAGAACAGATAGATTTTCTGTCAGACATTGTGGATTTTATGGAGGTTCCTGTAGTCTGTTATGGACTCAGGGCGGATTTCCAGAATAATCTGTTTGAAGGAAGCCAGAGACTGATAGCCATAGCTGATACGATCAGCGAGGTTAAAACAGTCTGCTGGTGTGGTAAGAAGGCTACCTGCAATGCCAGATATAATAAGCAGGGCATTGTAAGAGATGGAGAACAGGTATTTCTTGGGGCAAATGACAGCTATGTGGCATTATGCCGTAAGCATTTCAAACTTGGTATGTTAGGACCTAACATAGAGATTGACGTGGAAGAATAGGGTGTATACATTACCTATTCAAAGACACGGCTGCTCATATTGGAGTTATGGTAGGCTGGGTCATTTGTGACATCCTGATCGAACCATTCAGGAGCCAGGAATGCATTGGCAGTGTCGATATCGGGAAATTCCACTTCTGCCATGATAAGTGGGGCAAAAGGCGGTGCAAAGATATCCAGTTCAATGACAAGCTTCATGTCAGTCAGAGGAACATAATCCTCTGTAAATTGCGGTGTCTCAATGGGAATCACATAGCGCTTTTTGGAAATGATGTTTCCATCGGCTTTTGCCAAAAGATGCTGATAAGAGGTCTCATCCAGAGGAAGATTGTACTCTTCTCTTGCCATAAGCCCTTTACCCTTATAAGTCATGTAGTAGTGGTCATCCTCTTTGCGGACTCTGATTACAGGATTGGTATTAAGATAAGCCTGTTCAATGACATGGCAGGGATAGGATTCCAGGTCAGCAGGGAGTTCTTTCAAAGTAAATTTACGTTCTATTTCCATGGGTGTACGTCCTTTCCGAATTTTATAAGTGTAGTAACAGTATAGCACGTTTATAAGTGATATAAAAGATGCACCGCCAGCGTATATTTCTGTATTTGAAAAAATGTAGTAAATGGTGTATAAATATATCAGGTACGATAATATAAGGAAAGGGATGTGTAATGTGAAGAAAGCAGCGGTTTTTTTTGGAACGGGATATGAGGAAATAGAAGCTCTTACAGTGGTGGATCTTTTAAGGAGAACCGACATTGAAGTTACCTGTGTAGCCATAGATGGACAAAAGCAGGTCATGGGAGCCCATCATATTAACGTAGATATGGATGCAGCGATAGAGGGGCTGGACTTTGACAGCTTTGATATTCTGGTGTGCCCGGGCGGAATGCCGGGAACGAAGAATCTGGAAGCGTGTAAGGCACTGACAGATCAGCTCAAGCGCTTTTATGAAAGCGGCAGGCTGATTGGTGCCATCTGTGCAGCACCACAGATCTTTGGACATCTGGGATTTTTGAAGAACAGGAAAGCATGTATCTATCCGGGAATGGAAGCAGAACTGATTGGAGCAGAAGTGACCTATGATCCGGTTACACAGTCAGACAATGTAATTACCAGCCGTGGCATGGGTACAGCGATTGCCTTTGGATTACAGATCATTGCCAATCTGCTGGATCAGAAGACAGCAGACGAACTGGCAGCCAAAATTGTATACAGATAATTACCATATAGCATCTTATGGACAGATATTGTGTCAAATTCTGACAATATTTCCATAAGGTGCTATAATTTATTAAAATCCTTATAATGACAGAACCTGTGTTATTGTCATAGAAGTAAGCGGAATTGAGGTAGGGCTTATCATTAACAGTATTACACAGAATATCCCTGACAACCTGGTGGGGGATGAACTGAGACTTACGCAGATTCTGAATACTATGATGCCCTGCTGGACCAAAGAGCCTACAAAGACAGAATACCAAAGGAAGAAGCACTGGAATGGATGACAGATGGTGCAGGCAAATACTTTGATCATGACATCATACAGGTATTTTTAAAGATTCATCGTAATTTTATTTATGATGCAGATGCAGTCAAAAAATACCACTTATAAAAAAATCATGTCCGTAAATACTAGGATTAAGATAAGTGATACACAAGCACTTATCTTTGAAGATAGATAGCAGAAAACGAATAGTATTTATGGAGGTAACAGATATGTCATCACAGAGTAGATCAAACAGAGTAGAAGTTCCTGAAGCAAAAGCAGCTATGGATAAGTTCAAAACTGAGGTCGCTTCAGAATTGGGCGTAAACTTAAAGGAAGGCTATAACGGAGATTTAACATCCCGTGAGGCAGGTTCCATCGGTGGCGAAATGGTCAGAAGAATGGTCAAGAGCTATGAGGAATCCATTAAATAAGTAAAAAGACACAAAAGGGCGGTTGTCAGTTATGACAACCGCTCTTTTATAATTGCATGATCTAACAGAAATTCTTTCCAGACACTGTAATACTGCGCTTTGATATGCACTTGATCCCAGGTATAATCTGAAATCAGAGCACCATCCTTGCACAAAGTGCTGTCATTGATATCTATATAGAAGATATCCTTCTGATTTGCCAGTGTAGCAATCAGCCTGTTACGTTCCTGAATATTTTCATTGGTAATGTTTTGTTCCTGATCGGATTTTTCTTTGGTTACAAAAAGATTGCCTTCTATGAAGATCAATGCGTCAGGCTGTAGCTGACGGATATCCATAATAACGTCACGATAGCGCTTGAAGAAGGATTGTGCTGTGCCGGTTCCACATTCATTGATACCGACCATAAAGTATATTTTGCCAAACTGATGGGTGCTCAGAACATCTTTAATAGATGTTTTTTTATTTTTATAGGTAATCTTTGGTTTGTCAAAATCATACACGGTCAGAGAAGTCTTGCACAGGAATGTGGCATTCTTGATGCCCGCATATTCACTGATACCCACGGTTCTGGAATCTCCGATGAATACTGCATCAGAGAAGTAATCTTCCGTAGCAGTGGTAAAGGTAAGCGGCTGTGCTGTCTGTGCGGCTGCCTGCTGGACTTTTTCCTGATTATATCTGTTGATTGCTTCATTGATATCCTGACCACGTTTCTGCAAAATGGCTTCGTAGTAGTCGTGGGATACGTGAGGCACAGTGACAGATGTACTTGCTTCCACGTCAGAAGTGCCTGCACTATCAGCCATCCACATCTCCAGCTGTCTGCCAAGGTCAGTAAGGAGTCCATCGTGGATTCCCTGCATGGCAGTGACCAGAGTAGGACGACCGGGTGTAATAGGTTCTTCATTATGATAATGAGTCTGATTCCAGTATAAGCCAAGCAACGTAAAGAGAAGGCTGGAGATCAGAATCGAGAAAGTCAGCAGATAAGGGCTGTCATGTTTCATGTCTGTACCTCCTAAAATCTAAAATACAGGAAGGGATTGTTCATGCCGATAGCAAGGTAATATACAGAATACCAGAATATAATAAGGGCAATGGCAATACCTCCAAGCTTGTTTTTGAATCGATGATACAGTTTCTCAGGTCCTGCTGTACAGAACAGGATACAGCATACCAGCAGGACACCATAATCCGTCAAATATTTAACAAAGTCATACGGATTTAAAGTATGCCCCATACCAAAGAAGGGGAACATGCGTGCCAGATACATGGCAAGCTGGCTGAAATCCGAAATGGCAAATATAGTCCAGCTTACGAGAATATACAGTATCATATAAATATGGGAAAAAATATGTGCCGCAATGGATTTGTGGTTCAGAACCGGCAGCAGCAGATTTTTCTCCAGAATCTCCAATAGAAAGATGAATGCACCCCATAAAATGAAATTCCATGCAGCCCCATGCCAGAATCCGGTCAAAAGCCATACGATTCCCAGATTAACTACAGTACGGATGCGCCCCTTCCGGTTGCCTCCCAGGGGGATATAGACATATTCACGGAACCAGGCGCCAAGGGTAATGTGCCAGCGTCTCCAGAAATCGGTAACGCTTTTGGACAGATAAGGATGATGGAAGTTCTCAGGTATTGTGAAACCAAGCATTTTACCAAGTCCGATAGCCATAAGAGAGTAGCCACAGAAATCAAAGTACAGCTGCATGGAGTAGGCAAGAGAGCCAAGCCACGCCAGCGGAGTAGAGATACTTTCAAAACCAATGGTACACACTTCGTTCCAGAGAGTACCGACACGGTTAGCCAGTAATACCTTGAAACCAAGCCCAAGGATGAAGGTCTTTAAGCCATCGTCCAGATTATGAATCGTAATCGTTCGTTTATGCAGTTCCCTGCGAACATCAGAATAGACCACAATCGGACCTGCAATCAACTGGGGAAACATACATAAGTACGCGCCCAGGGAGATAACAGAATGGTCAGCCTCCACTTTGCCGCGATAGACATCTACGATATAGGATACAATCTGGAAAGTATAGAAACTGATGCCAAGAGGCAGTGTCAGCTCCAACAGCTTCAACTGCGTACTGCTGTGGCATAATCTCAGCACACCGTTGATATTTTCCAGAAAGAAATTCGTATATTTAAAGAAAAACAGTAATCCGAAGTTATAGAGAAGACCTGTTATGAGCCACAGCCTTTTGCCGGATAGGCGCCCTGACCTGTCTATAAGAAGTCCGATACCGAGATTGACCAGAACGGAGCAGATGATAAGACACAGATAGAGTGGTTCGCCGATTCCATAAAACACCAGACTGCCCATAAATAGCAGTCCATTACGATATTTAGCAGGTGAACAATAATATAGAACTAGAAAAATCGGTAAAAACGCAAAAAGAAAAGTCAGACTGCTGAATACCATGGAATTCTCCCCCACACTTGATGTAATGCTTTACAAAAAATCAACAGATTATGTAATCTGTTTGATATCTATTATAGCAGAAATAAAGTGAAAATTCTACACAATTTTCGCAATATTTAAAACAATGATTACAACAATATATGAGATAATATATTGCATTAGAAGAGGTATCCGTGTAATATCAGAAATAGAAAATCTAAAAGGGTAAGGTAGGATATGAAGATAAATAAAAGCAGATGGATGATAGCAATACTGCTGGCGGCGTGTGTACTGTCAGTCAGTGGATGTAAAGATAAGAAAGAGCAGGCAGATGCAACTAAAATCGTTCTGACGACAGGCTTTGGACAGGATGAGGTCTTTCGGATTGACAGGCTATCCTGCACTCTCCCGGAGATCATGGTGTATCTGACCAATATGAAGAACCAGTATGAATCCGTATATGGCGACAGAATATGGGAAGCTTCCTATGAAGGGGAGACACTGGAAGATAATATAAAAGAGACAGTGCTGGCAAGAGTGGCGAAGATCAAGGCAATGAATCTTCTGGCACAGCAGAAAGAAATTGCGCTGGATGGAGAAGAACTGGATAAGACGGCACGGGCAGCAGCACAGTATTATGAATCGTTGTCTTCAGGAGAGGTAGAAGTACTTGGAGTCGATCAGGAGCTGATACAGCAGATGTATGAAGAATATGCCCTGGCTGGCAAGGTCTATGAATACCTGATTGCCGACATCAACCCGGAGATCAGTGATGATGAGGCAAGGACTATCACTGTGCAGGATATTCTGATCAAGACATATTCCCTCAATGAGAATGGAGAGAGAGTTCCCTACAGTACACAGGCGAAGCAGGAGGCTTACCAGAGGGCGCAGGAGGCGTGCAGCCGTGCCAGGGCAGGAGAGGATTTCTCATCACTGATAGCAGAGTATAATGAAGATGAGAATTCCACGTATTCCTTTGGAAAAGGCACCTATGATGATACCTTTGAAGAGGCTGCATTCAATCTGGGAACAGATGAGATCAGTGACGTGGTGGAGACAGTCTATGGATATCATATTATCAAATGCATCAGTACCTTTGACCGGGATGAGACAGACCGTAATAAAGTGAAGATCGTGGAACAGCGGCGTAAGGAAGTATTCGAAGAGCAGTATTCAGCTTTCGTGGAAGGTCTTACCAGAAATATGAATACGAAATTATGGGCACAGGTTGGATTCCCAGAGGATGAAGAAGTCACTACGAACACTTTTTTTGAAGTATATAAGAGTTATTTCTAAAGAAATTATAAACCATTTATTAATTATTAGCACTCAACATGTTTGAGTGCTGATTTTATCTTGACTTTTAATTTTAGAGGGATTACACTATATCATAATTAAGAAAAACTTTTGGAAAGGGACGTGATTTTACATGGCTGAGAAGCATGGCAGTTTATCAATCAACAGTGACAATATTTTTCCGATTATTAAGAAGTGGTTATATTCAGACCACGATATATTCTACAGAGAATTAATATCCAATGGATGTGATGCCATTACCAAGTTAAAGAAACTGGAAATGATGGGTGAATATACTTCCCCTGAAAATGCAAAAAATGACATCCGTGTCATTATTGACCCTGAGAAGAAGACTCTGAAATTCATTGATACAGGTCTTGGCATGACCGCAGAGGAAGTAGAAGAATACATCAACCAGATTGCTTTCTCCGGCGCAACAGATTTTATCGAGAAATATAAGGACAAGGCAAATGACGATCAGATCATCGGTCATTTCGGTTTAGGTTTCTATTCTGCATTTATGGTAGCTGACGCAGTACACATCGATACACTTTCCTATAAAGAAGGTGCAGCACCTGTACACTGGGAATGTGATGGCGGTACAGAGTTCGATATGAAGGAAGGAGACAGAACAGTAGTAGGTACTGAGATCACTCTGTTCCTGAACGAAGACTGTCTGGAATTCTGTAACGAATACAAGGCAAGAGAAGTCATCCAGAAGTACTGCTCTTTCATGCCATATCCTATTTATCTGGAGAAGGCTAATGCGCCTGAGGAATTTGAGACAATCAATACTGAAGACAAGAAGGATGACGATGTTGTTGTAGA
>QWCV01006009.1_pt1 | contig 11336 bp, 11 predicted proteins | sample 1972621 | NCBI WGS metagenome assembly QWCV01 (sample SAMN09866699, study PRJNA288562) | Human gut metagenome isolate pre2_stool, whole genome shotgun sequencing... | isolation source: gut | host: Homo sapiens | place: USA: California
ACCGAACAAAAAAGTAAGAATTATGAGATGCACTTTCAAGACAGTCTTCTATGTAAATGGAAGCAAGGAGAGAAACGGAATTGTCCCTATCATGGGACGAGTGACAATCAACGGAACTATCGCACAGTTCAGTTGCAAGCAGAGCGTTACCAAGGCTATTTGGGATGCCAAGGGCAACAGAGCCACAGGCAAGAGTAAGGAAGCCAAGGAGGTGAACTTTGCGCTTGACAACATCAAGGCTCAAATCGCCAAGCATTACCAACGACTTTCCGACCGTGAGGCGTTCGTTACCGCTGAAATGGTGAGAAACGCCTACCAAGGCATAGGCACGGAATACGAGACATTGCTCAGAGCCTTTGACAAGGAGAACGCAGCTTTTGCCAAGCGTGTGGGCAAGGATAGAGCCAAGAACACCTACCGCAAGTATCTGACGGTAAGAAAGTATGTTGCCGATTTCATCAAGTATCAGTACAAGCGCAGCGATATGTCCATGAACGAGCTTACTGAGGAATTCATCCGTGACTATTGCCTGTATCTGAAGAATGTCGTCGGACTTGCGCAGTCCTCCATTTGGATTTACTCCATACCACTGAAGCATATTGTAACGGCAGCTCACTACAACGGCAAGATACCGAGAAATCCATTTGCCATGTACCACGTTGACCCAGACCACAAGGAACGTGAGTTCTTGACATTGGACGAGCTTACCGCCATGACAGAGATAAAGTTGGAAGACCCGAACATGGCATTTGCGAGAGACCTTTTTATCTTTGGCTGTTGGACAGGTATATCTTTCATCGACATCAAAAACTTGACGGAAGATAACATCAGCATGATAAACGGTGCTCCTTGGATTGTTTCCAAGCGTCAGAAGACAGGCGTTCCGTTCCAAATCAAGTTGATGGACATTCCCATGCAGATTATTGGGAGATACAAGGCTTTCAGAAAAGGAAGTCACTTGTTCAATATCGGCAACCTTGACAGCATCAACAAGCGCATAAAGAAAGTTGCTGCAATGTGTGGCATCAAGAAGCGTGTCTCGTTTCATGTCTCACGTCATAGTTGGGCTGTTTTAGCCTTGGAGTACGGAATGCCTATAGAGAGCGTGAGCAAGATTCTTGGTCACACGAATATCACCACGACACAGATATATGCCAAGGTGACAAGCACCAAGCTTGACCATGACATATCTGTCTTTGAAAGTCGAATCAAGGGGCATTTGCCTGCAATGGGAGGGATGGCATGAAAAGGACTGTAATCACCGTGGACGGAAATGGAAGGCTTTCCATTCCGTCCAACCTAGAGGGCTTGTGGATGAGTGAAAATGAGTTGGTAGATATGCTTTATGTCACAACCCCGAAGCTCAAAGCCGTGATAAGAGCCATATATAAAGAAGGTATGTTGTTGATGTCGGAAGTCCAAAAGAGGCAAAAACTTTCCAAAGATGTTTGGCAAACGCTGTATGGATTCCCTATGGTTGTTGCCATTTGCTTCCGCCTAACCTCTAATGGGGCTACACAACTTCGTGATGCCATCTTCAAGAGGCTGTACGGAGCAAAAGAGAAAACAGCCATTGTCCTGCAACTCTACGGAGGGACTAATTACTTTAGCTGAAAAACTCGCATCTTTGAGGCATCGGTTATTCACTGTCGTATAGACTTGCTGACGTACTGATTCACTGTCGTATCAAGCATTTCTGTGAAGAACGAAGAACTGCCGATGTCAAACGTTTTACAGTTTTATCGTATGACATATAAAACGTATGACATGCAGGAATACATTTTTGTTCATCCCGAGGAAAGGTTTACCAGCAAGCCTTTCTTCGGGATTTTTCGTTCTATCTTATCCCGAAAGGCTACATCAAGCACCTTGATTTCCAATCTTTTAACATTGCCGGTGCAAACTTCTCCATTCTGCGTAGGTTTGTGTTTTGCGTTTTGATTTTCCGCCCTTACCTTTGCAACTTTAATTTTATCAACTCACAAAGGTTAGATTATGAGCAAGACAAACGACAACAATCAGCCTGTGGCTGTGGGAAGCAAACAGCCACAGGCTGCACCTCCGACAAACGAGGTGTTCATCCGTGTTGGCACTACCTTGTACAAGGTGGTTGACCAACCTAACATCAGTGGTGGAAAGGTAAGAAAGCGCATTCCTTGGAACATGGAAACCTTGCGTCAGGACTACGGCAAGGAGTTCATCAAGTACGTTCACAAGTATGACGGCTTCTGTACCGTTCCAGAACATGTGAACCATCGCACGGTGATAGATGGTTTCCTCAATCTATACGAGCCGATAAGTCACAAGCCAATGCAAGGGGACTTTCCGAACATCAAGAAGTTGGTAAGTCACATCTTTGGTGAGCAATACGAGCTTGGCATGGACTACCTGCAACTACTCTATCTCAAACCTGTGCAAAAGTTGCCCATTCTGTTGCTTGTATCAGAGGAAAGAAACACTGGCAAGACCACATTCTTGAACTTTCTGAAGGCGTTGTATCAAGACAACGTAACATTCAACACCAACGAGGACTTCCGCAGACTCTCGTATAAGGTGGAAGCCAAGGGCAAGGACAGGAACGAGATTTCTTTCTTTGCCAAGTTTGTGCTATGTTCCAACAACGAGTCCTTGCCTGTCATCATTGACGAGGGTGAGACCCGATATTGGGTGAGGAAGATTTCATCGTTGCAATCTGACGATACCGACTTCTTGGAGAAATTGAAGGCGGAAATACCCGCTTTTCTGTTCCATCTGCAAGGCAGGACGCTGTCCACAGAGCACAAGAGCCGAATGTGGTTCGCCCCCGAACAGATAGCGACCGATGCTCTGAGGAGAATCATACGCTGCAACCGTAACAGGCTTGAGGTGGAAATGTCGGAGCTGTTCCTTGAGGTCATGGAGAACACCCAGACCGACAGCTTGCAGTTCTGCCTCAATGACGCAATCGCCTTGTTGCAATGCAACCACGTGAAAGCGGAGAAGCACCTTGTGCGAAAGATAGTGCAGGACAATTGGAAGCTGCAACCTTCAGAGAACGCCCTCACCTACACCTCATACGAGTACACCTACAACAACAGCGGTCACTACTCGCCAACAAAACGTGTGGGCAGGTTCTACACTGTAACGAGGGACAAGCTAAATAGCATATAATTTTGTTGAATTGTTGAATATGATGAAAAAAGTGTTGAATATCAAGTATTTAAGGCTCAACATTTTCTCAACAAATCTCTCAACAAAAGAAAGAGACTGTTGAAAAGAGAAAACATGACAGCTAATGCCTGTCTTTCTCTTTTGCCCAGTGATTTTGTTGAAAAGAACCATTTGTTGAGAGTTTGTTGAGAAGATAAGCCTTTGGTTATCATATCAATACATACTATTTTCAACAATTCATCAGAAATATATACACCACTTAATCCACAGTAAGACATGAACATTCAAGAAGCAAAGCAAATCAAGATTGCAGACTATCTGCAAAGTTTGGGACACCGCCCTGTCAAGCAGCAGGGTGCAAACCTTTGGTACAAGTCACCGCTGAGAAACGAAAGCGAGGCATCTTTTAAGGTGAACACCACGATGAACAGTTGGTTCGACTTCGGAATGGGCAAGGGCGGCAACATCATCACCCTTGCGTCATACCTCTACGCATCAGACAGCTTGCCATATCTCTTGGACAAGTTGGAGAAGCAAGCACCCCATGTGCACCCGACCGACTTTTCTTTCCCTCAGCAAGCCTCCGAGCCGAGTTTTGAGATATTGGAGGTTAGGGAACTCAACCATCCTGCACTCCTGCGCTATCTAAGCGAGCGGAATATTGACCTGCGCATCGCCCGAAAGGAATGTGTCGAACTTCATTTCTCACATGATGGCAAGAACTACTTCGCCATCGGCTTCAAGAACAAGTCGGGCGGTTACGAGGTGCGCAACCGATTCTTCAAGGGGTGTATGTCCCCCAAGGACATCACCCATATCCGACATCAAGGCGAGCCAAGATACGCTTGCTATGTTTTCGAGGGCATGATGGATTATCTTTCTTTTCTCTCGTTACGCTTGGAGAAGTTTCCTGCTTGTCCGTCATTGGATGCGCAGGATTATGTGATACTCAACTCCACAAGCAACGTGGACAAGGCAATTGATGCACTCCATGGCTACGAGCGCATCAGTTGTCTGCTCGACAACGATGAAGCAGGGCGGAAGGCAACGCATGCCATCGAGACTGCCCTCGGCTATCGTGTGAGGGATGCCTCCCACTTGTACAGTGAGTACAACGACTTGAACGACTATCTGTGCAGAGTGAAATCCAAACAGTCGGTACACCAAGTACAGCCTGTTAAGCGGACTGTTCCACCTCGGAAGAGAGGCGCAGCCTTGGGCATGTAGGCGGTTCCTGCTCCAATGGCTATTCTGAACGGAAAAGCCATAGCTCAATAGGGCGTTTTCTTGACGCAGTGGCACGCCACCGCTAAAAACGCCCATTGAGCAAAGGGGTATCCCCTTTTGAAACCCCGTGAGCCATGCGCAGGGCGCAATGCGGCAAGCGGATTTGTACAACTCAAAAACATATGGTCGTGACGAAGCCATCGCCCACCGCATCAAGACGGCAGGCATTAAGCGCAAGATAACCAATGACCAGGTGAGGGTGATTAGAACCGTGCTGTCTGGAACGCACGAGGACATGATGAACATCGCAGCCAATGGTCAGCTTGACGATTGGTGCAACGACAGTTTGAAGTGGTTGCAGGACACGTTCGGCAAGGAAAATGTCGTGTCGGTGGTTCTCCACATGGACGAGCACACGCCGCACCTTCACGCCTCCATTGTTCCGATAGTGACAGGCGAACGGAGAAAGGCGAAGAACAAGACAACGGAAGAGGGCAAGCGGACATACCGCAAGAAAGCCAATGCCGTGAGGTTGTGTGCCGATGATGTGCTCAACCGTGACAAGATGGTTGGCTATCACGACAGCTATGCGGAAGTCATGGGCAAGTATGGCTTGATGAGAGGTATCCGTGGATCAGATGCGAGACATACCACCACGACACAGTATTACCGCAACATCAAACGAGAGACGGAGAGACTTCAAAACTGCATGAAACTGCTGCAATCCGATGTGGAGGAAGCGGAGCGATTGCTCAAACAGACCAAGAGTGAAATCAACACGGAGAAGCTACAGGCAGCCAAGACGGAAGCCAAGACTGCCTTTGTGTCGAAGATTGGTTCTCTTTTGGGTAGTGGAAAATTGAAGGAGGTGGAGCAACACAACCGAAAGTTGTGCGAGCTTGTGACAGACCGAGAGCAATACATTGACGAACTCCATGAGAAAATTCAGCGAACGGAGGACAGTCACAGCAAACAACTTGACGAGATGCAGCGGAAGCACCAATCGGAGGTCGCGAATTTGGAGAGCAAGCACACAGTAGAGGTTTCTTTACTCAACGACATCATCCGCAAAGCCAAGCGTTGGTTTCCTATGTTGGAGGCACGTTTGCAAATGGAAGACCTGTGCAGGAAGATAGGTTTCACAGCCGAACAAATAGTGGTGCTTCTTACAGGAAAGGCTTTGAACTTTAGCGGTTCGCTCTATTCTGAGGAACACAGAAGAAAATTCAATGTGGAGAATGCAGAAATCAAAGTATTCGCAGATTCTACAAAGCCGAACCAATTGTTTTTGTATATCAATAGACAGCCTATTGTCGAATGGTTCAAGGAACAATGGAATAACCTACGATTACATCTATCCCCACAACGTAAAGGTCTAAGATTATAAAAAAATCCATGAGGTATGCTTAGCACCCTCATGGATTTTTTATGAATATACTTTTACTGTATAACTTTTTTGTTCCCCTTTATATAAATATGTCCTTTTTGAGGTACAAGAACTTGCCTTCCAGAAAGGTCATACAATGTAGATTTGCCTTTTTCTTCTATTTGTGGAGTACGCTCTATCCCTGTTGTTTGTTTCGTGAAATCACTATCCTTAAAGATACATCTTCCATTCTCATATACTGAAACTAAAACTTCATAATAAGAGTTTAGTTCATTGGAGGTATATTTTGTGCTACTCAATCCGATACCATCTACGAGATAACTTTGGTAATTGTGAATACCATAGTCAACAGTAATTCGTTTATGTTGCACATTGTCTATATCTATGTAGTCAACAGAAATGACAGTACCAACTTCACCGGCTTTATCTCCAACAGCCAGATTGAAATTCAGAAGCAATTTGGTTTGCTCGCCATATACGCCATATACTTTAGAATCCTTTTCAAATACGGCATAGGCTGTTTGTATATTGGGAGTGTCTTGGTAAACCTTTACAAGTTTTTTGCACAACAGTCCGTTGGCTATAGTATCTCCACAAACAGTAACTGTGTACGCTCTTTCGATGTCTTCATGCTCATACATTCTTTGCACAAAATTCCAAACCTTGCCATCAGACAACGTTTGTGACTTACAAGGGAGCATGGTAAAGAACGCTCCTAATAGAGTTAAGTATATCTTGTTCATTGTTCCATAATTTTATATTTGTCTAACGAGCATAACTTCTATTTATTGTCTAAGCCTAATACATACCAACATGAAGTGGTGAAGAAATTTCTGATATACTTCACTCTCCATACCCAATGTGGCAAGAGGCGTGGGGTAAGGTGGAACTTCTGCTTGTAATGAGGGTTGATGAACCAAAGCTTTTGGTCAACCACAACAAACCCATATTTGTGTATAAGACTTTCGAATAACTCAATGCTTGTGCGGCATTCTTTGATGCTCATCAGTTCTTTTATTGTACCTGTTTCTTCATTACACGTTTTTAGTAACAACTTGTATAAGGAGTTTGGCAACAAGTGAATAAATGGCAGATGGGAGCAAAGTTTGCTTCTGCAAATCTGCTGATGTCCTCCAAAAGGCATTTGCCATGCAGGAAATCCAACAAACAACACACCTGTTGGTTTCAAAAACTTTTTGAGGTGTGCAAGAAATGGCTCTTTTGTTGGTACGTGCTCTATCACATCATGTAATAGTATCACGTCATATTTGTCCTCTTCATTACATGGCACAGGGTACTTCATGAAATCACAGCATACAAATTTTGCATGATTGCTGATTTCTGAAAAATACGCTTTAGCATCCTTAATTCTGCATTCGGCAATATCTATACCTGTCACTTTGCAGCCCAACTGTGCAAAGGGAACTAAGTTTCCTCCTTCCCCACAGCCTACCTCCAAAATTCTACTCTTTGGTGTCAGTTCCGTAAAATCTGACAAGTAGCTGATGTAAAACTCCTTAGATGTTATCTCCAAGTCACGGAAATACATCTTTCTGTCTGTATGTCTTTTTTGCATGTATCTTATTTTTTGACTTTTCTGTATATATAGATACAGGTCATTCATAAAGACTGCATGCAAAATGATACTTTCTTACCAAGAGAGCCTAATACCGAAAGGCACAGTCAATGTAAATGGACGTTCTGTCCAAGTATTTTTGACTTCGCTTCCATTCGGAATGTACCAATTCAGCGTTGGCTCAACAAACAAAGTCAACTTTGGTGCAATTTGATATTGTATTCCGATGTTAGTGTTTACAGTCCACTGTATAGAAGGTATTGTCTTCCAATCCGTTGTATAGCCAGACTTTCCTCCTGTTACATAGTCTGAATATGTCTTTCCATACAATGGTATCTGAATGCTTGCTCCTGCAGAACCGTAAGCCGACAGTCTCTTGTACGCCATGAATTGGTACGAGAGCTTGACAGGGATGCCGATGTAATGCAACTTTTGTTCTTTGTCAACACGGAAATTGCCAGTACCAAGAGTGAAGTATGACTTCAAGTAAGAGTATTGAAGCCCAGTTTCAAGACTCCAATGCTTTCCTATGCTCTTGTTCACAGCCAATCCTAATATTATTGGTTTGTCATGATGTTCTACCTCTTCAATTTTGCCCTTGTTATTATCGGCAATATCCATCATTGCAACATTTTCCGCCGTTGGGTCAGTTGGAGTTAAGCGATGTAGATATTCTGCATATTCTTCCCAAGTCGTAAAACACTTCTCTGATGGTTGGTCGGGTGTCGTTGGTTGGTCTGGTCCAGAAGGTTGCGAACTTCCAAGATTGTTATTGCTACTTGTTATAATCTTATAAACATTTTGCGCAAGAGTAGTACCCAAAGAACCAGCTGCGAGCAATTGCCATTTACTTTTCTTGTGCGTTTTTGTATCATCCGCAATCCATCTTTCCTCGTTTGGAATAGGTGTATAGACAGTATCTTTTGTGATAATACTATCTCGCTTGTTATCAGCCAAAACATGTTGGTTATTCTGCAAAGAATCGGATATTTCGAGTATTACATTTTGACCTGCCTTAATCGAATCACTAACAGTTATTACAGTGTTCTTTCCATGTTGAACACTTAGATAATTAGAGCATAAAACAGCATTTTGCGCACTACTAACAGAAACATTAGGTTTCTTTTGCATAGGCGTAATGCCTTTACTTGGCTTTCGGGTTCTAACTATATTCACATCATTTTTAGAAACGAGTTTTTTCTTTGCTGTAAAATATCTATATACAGGGATGACTATCAACGCCAATACGATGATAAGTATAGCTCTTGGAGACAAAATGTTTCGCAACATTGCCTTTGCCCTTGACAATTGTGAGGAAGAACTATGTGGAGCAATATCAAGTAATTCGCTGATTTCTTGATGGGATAAGCCATCCAAAACAGACATGTTGAATATTTTCTTATACCCTTCAGGCAAACTGTCTATTGCAGACATAATTTCCTCATACGAAATCGATTGCTTGGAAGTGTTGTCATCTCTCAATACTGTACTAAATTCTTCCTCTACATCAGACAAAGAAATGAAATCGTATCTCTTACCTTTCTCCTGATATTTCAATACAAGGTTTGTGGTGATACTTGTAAGCCATTGGCTAAACCTATGAGTATTCTTCAAGTCTTTCAATGAAACAAACGCAAGTATAAAAGCATCTTGGACAAGGTCGTCAACGACAGCCTTGTCCTCTCTAAGAATATTGATGCATATCCCTTTCATCTTAGGATAATACATTTGGTATAATGTGCTGAAAGCGTCAGCGTCACCTTGTTTTGCTTTTTCTACTAATGTTGTTATATTTGAAGCCATGAGCGAATTATTCGTAATACCTATTTTGATATAGATACGCCAAAGGCTTGATGACTGCACGGAAAATACTTAAAGAACGTTAAGATGCATCATTTTAAGGCGTTAATTTTAGAACAGACACTTTGTACATGGTCAAGTCCATACAACATTGAGCGAGAATCAATGCCCATCCAAGAGAACAAGGTTTGGATTTTCTGATATTCATTGACAATGTAACTTGTGTCTATTTCCGACGCATGAAGTCTGAAACAGATTGGCTCATGGTGAGCAATCCTATTTCTCAGGCTGTTCACCTTGTCAAGTTCATTGAAGATGTAAGTGTTGTTGTATTGAACAGCAGCCGACGAGCGAGGTTTGTTAGGGAATGCCCTCAATAGGCATTGCCCCGTTGCACGATACTGTAGGGAAGAGTACATATATTTCCAAACTCCAAATTCCATTTCAGCAATCAACTTGGAATGAGAATAGATACCTTGTCTATTCAAACGATTGTATGCCTTTTCTATGATTTTTCGTGTTTCGTTCATGCGCCCATTGGAGAAAATTCCGTTGTCTTGGACTGCATCTTTCTGCCAATTTTCTCCCAAGGTCGGCACCAAAAGACTATCAATCGCATTACGCAATGCCACTTCAAAGCAGCTAACTATTGTAAACATCTCCTGCGACAAACGTAAGTTGTAGCGATACAAAGCCATAGCCTTGCGAGTGTCACCATTCGCAGCATCCTTATATCTCTGCATTCGTTTGGCAGACAAGATTCGCTCAAATTCTAAATATTCCATAAAAAATAGTCCATTTACTTGGTTGTAACAAGAAAAAACACTATCTTTGTAGCGTTGATTCCCGGTAGCCTCTGATTCGTCAAGCTATCGGGTCTTGTTTTTATATGATTCTTGCCTACAAAAATACATCTTTTTCTGTGATTACGATTATTCCACATTATATAATTACAGAAAATTAACCGTAAAAGTTGCTAAAAGCCATTGCTGCTTCGTTTTATTGTTGTATTTTTGCAACCCGAGAAGAGTTGTTTGACAGCAAACGTATGCATATTGCAGTAATTGGGACTGTTGCCAAATCATTACCTCTATTGAAGAGAGAAACTCATAAATAGCTCATTTTAAGCTATTCAGCAGATTTTAGCGTAATTTTATTTGAAAAACAATTTGTTGTTATTGGAAATAAAAAAAGAGGCATGTCAAGATTTCAAACTTTATTAAGTATGTTAGGATTAGAAGATAGATTAATAGATGACAATATAAATATAGATTCTTTATCTTATATCAATTATGATGTCATAGTTAATAAACTATCTAGATTGAAGGAAATATCTATTTCTTTTTTAAAAACAAGTTTAACATAAAAGTAATTTTATGGTATCAATAATAATTCCATTATTTAACAAGCAAAATGCTATTAAGCGAGCAGTTTATTCTGCTTTATCTCAGACTTATGCTGATATTGAAGTCGTTATAGTAGATGATGGATCTACGGATAATAGTTGTGTAGAGGTTTCTCAAATAAATGATGCCCGAGTTAAACTAATTCACCAAGAAAACAAGGGTGTTTCTAATGCGCGTAATATGGGAATTAAGTATGCGCAAGGCGAATGGATTCTATTTTTGGATGCTGATGATTTGTTGTTGCCAAATTGTGTTTCATCTCTATTGAAAGCTTATCAGAGATATAAGACACCAATTGTTGTAGGTAGAACCTATATATATGATAAAAAAGCTAATGTTCGTCCTTTTAATTTAAATGGATCTTCTGGTCTAGTAAAAAATATTTTCAAGGATATTTTTTTTGAAAAACTATATGTAAGGATGGGAAATTCCATTTTTAAAAAAAGCATATTCGAATCTTTTGCATTTGATGAAAAATTGACTCGATATGAAGATTTTGAGTTATTTTTTAAGCTTTTTCGAAATTTCTCATTATCTGCAACCAAAGATTATGTAAATTTCTATACTTATGATTATAGTGAGTTGGCATTAAGTTTTAAAAATTTTGACAAAGATTTTATCTCAAAAATAAAACTGTCTAGTTGTGTTAATTTTTGGGAAAAAATGAATCTTTCTTTATTGTTAAAACAAGGGTAACTACTCAGCACCCCTATGGGCATGAGTAATCGTCTTACTGTTGTACTACAGCAAGAATTGCATTGAATTTCGAATTTCCGTTCTTCATAGCAGT
>QWCV01003531.1_pt1 | contig 11310 bp, 6 predicted proteins | sample 1972621 | NCBI WGS metagenome assembly QWCV01 (sample SAMN09866699, study PRJNA288562) | Human gut metagenome isolate pre2_stool, whole genome shotgun sequencing... | isolation source: gut | host: Homo sapiens | place: USA: California
GATCGTTCTCCACGGACGCACCGGCTATATCCTCTGTGCCCTCGTATGGACCGTTGCCATCATCGGAATGATCCTCAAGGGCTGCTGGATCAACTGCCCGAAATGGCTTTCCTCTGTGATCTACATTGGAATGGGCTGGCTGTGTGTACTTGCTTTTGTTCCGATCTTCCACAATCTGCCCCGCGCAGGCTTCGGATGGCTCCTTGCCGGCGGTATCATCTATACCATCGGCGGTGTGATCTATGCTTTGAAGCTTCCGATCTTCAATGCGAAGCATAAGAATTTCGGTTCCCACGAAGTATTTCATGTTTTTGTGATGCTGGGAAGTGTGTGCCATTTTGTTGTAATGTATTTCTTCGTAGCCGGTATGGCAATCCACTGAGTTACTCTGTAGTCAGATGGATAAAAGCCTCCTCGAATATCTGCAAAACTTAAAGCCCCGGAATACGGGCAGACCTCAGGAAGTTGAAGTTATGACTTCTCTGAAGTTGCCTCGTGTTCCGGGGCTTCTTATTATACCTGATCCGGCCTGTGATCCCGATGATCTCAGCCGATGGTCAGTGTGGAAAGGCCACTGCAGTTAAAATATGCAAATGCACCTATAGTCTGAACGCTGTCCGCAATGTCAAGCTTTACAAGATTTTCGCAGTCTGCAAATGCATAAGGTCCGATGCTGGTAACGCCTTCCTCGATCCGGACCTCTGTTATCTGGTCGCGGTATCCATTCCAGGGGACTTCTTCCTCATTTTGCCATTCATTCATAGCTCCCTGTCCTGTGATCTCGAGAACTCCGTTTTCATCAAGGCTCCAGGATACGGTATTCTCCTCCGCTCCGCAAAAACCACTCTTTTCTCCTGCCGGATCGATTTCTGTTTCCATATCTTCCGATGCTGCGCTCTCCTCAAATGCTGCTTCCGGCTGATCTTCCTGATCATCCGGGAGCATTTCCTGCGGAATGTCCGCTTCTTCATTTTCCGGAAGCTCTATTTCTTCCGGTATTTCCGATGTATCTTGTGTCTCCGGATTATCCGGTGCCTCTGAAACGTCCGCTGTTTCCGTATCATCCGGTACTGCCGGTTCCTCTGACATGTCTGGTGTCTCTGAGATCTCAGATTTATTTTCCGGTTCTGCTTCGGAAATTTCTGCTGCATCCATTGCCGGAGCTTCTCCTGTTTCAATCCCTGTAATGGATTCTGCCGACAGATCCGTCACAGTATCCGATACAGCTTCTGCTGACTCCTCCGCACTGAATGTATCCGCCGCAAAAACACTTTCCATCCATATCCCGCAGGTCAGCATACTGACTGCTGTAAGCCCTGCAAGTATTTTTTTATTTATCCTCATTTCCATGCCTCTACTTTCTGATCCTTACTGCTTTTACCTTGCTCCAGGAAGAATAGTATTTCTTTGTTCCTGATTTTTTGTATGTGCGGATCCTTACATAATACGTTTTGTTTTTCTGAAGCTTTGTCAGCGTGTATTTCGTTTTGGATACTCCGGCCACTGTTTTTTTGCTGCCGGATCTGAAATTTTTGTTTACGGAATACTGGATCTCATATCCGGTCACGTATCGGTTTTTCTTCCATGTGATCTGCGCTTTTCTGCCGGACAGGTTCTTTGCTGTCGTCAGGGTGGTTCCTGCCGGATTCACTGTGACTGTAATACTCTTTGTGGCGGCATTATATCCTGCTGTGGCAGAAGAACGGATCGTGATCCTTGCACTGCCGGTGAATTTTGCCGCAATGGTGATCCTTCCTTGTTTGTCTACTTTTACAGATTTACTGCTGGAAGAATATTTCAGCTGAGCTTTTCCGGAAGCTTTTGCATTGATGCTGATCTTTCTGGCTTTTGCATACCAGGTCCGCCGGATATTGGATGCTTTGATGGTATTGCTGCGTTTCGTTACTTTGATGGTGCAGAATGTGGAACCGGAGGTATAATTGGTTCCCTTTGCAGCGTATGCCATGATCGCCGCGGTTCCTCCGCCTTTGATGGTTACTTTACCGGTGGATGGATCGACAGCTGCAACTTTCGGGTTGCTGGAACTGTAGGTTATGGTTCCATCTGTTGTTTTTTCAGACAGCACACAGAGGAATGGTTTTGTGCCGTATTTTACAGTTATTGTTTTTTTGTCAAATTTCAGGCTCGGCTCTGTCTGTTCGATGAGGAATCCTGCTTTATAGGTTCCGCTGTAATTTCCGGCTCCTGTGATCTCCAGTTCTGCATTTCCCGCATTGGTGTTATTGCTGCATTTTACGGTGTAATCTGTATTTTTCTGCAGTGTATAGTTTCCATCCATGATGACCATTTCCGGTGTTTTTTCGGTTCCGTCATAGGTGTATTTCTGCTCTGTGATCTTGATATCACACAGCGCAAGGCTTCGTTTTGCCGGACTGTTTGTTTTTGGATCCCATGGCACCCAGGTAATGTTTCCACCGTAATCCTGGAGAATATCCAGAGACCAGGTTTTGTCTGTGTATGGATAGTATACGGTTGCAGTTACATTTTTGAAGATGTTATTTCCGAGTTTCGGGCTGTTGCCGTAGAAATAGATATTCTGCAGATTTTTGCTGTCTGCAAATGCGTTGTCGCCTATTTCTGTTACGTTTTCTTTGATATTCAGATCCACCAGGTTTGTACAGTTACTGAATGCGCCCGGTTCGATCACAGTTGCATTTTCCGGAAGTGATTTTCGGATCTCAAAGGTTATTGTGGCTGTTCCTGTATAATCGCTGTCGGTTTTGGCGATCGCAGTGATCTTTGCTGTTCCTGGATTTACATTATCTGCGAAATATACCTGGTAGTCTTTTCCTTCTGTCAGTGTTTTTTCGTTGTAAGTGATGGTTACTGTCGGTGTTTTTTCGGTTCCATCATATACATAGGTCTGTTCTGACAACTGAATGCTGCAGGCTGACAGATCGATCTTCGCTTTTTCCAGTATCGGAAGCTGTCTGTATTCTTTGTGTGATGCATTTCTCCTGCAAACTCTTTCTGCCTGTCCCGGTTCTGTATAAGTTGCAGCCTTTATTGTTTTCCACTCTCCGTAATCATGGCCTAATGCCGCTGTTGTGGTCTGGGCTTTGAGTACGGTTCCGCAGACGCTGCAGTGACTTCCTTCGGTTTTTCCGGTTGTCTCACAGGTAGCTGCTACTGCTGCGTCTTTCACTACTTTGTGGCCTGTTGCTGCGATCGTTTCTGTGCGTGTTTTCTTGCAGCGGGTACAGGTGTAGGTCTTCGTTCCGGCTGTGGTGCAGGTCGCTGCTTTTGTTACCTTTCCTCCGTCCCAGCTGTGGCCAAGCGCTGCTATTGTGGTCTGGGACTTGAGTACGGTTCCGCAGACGCTGCAGTGACTTCCTTCGGTTTTTCCGGTTGTCTCACAGGTAGCTGCTACTGCTGCATCTTTTACTGCCTTGTGGCCTGTGGCTGCGATCGTTTCTGTTCGTGTTTTCTTGCAGCGGGTACAGGTGTAGGTCTTCGTTCCGGCTGTGGTGCAGGTTGCTGCTTTTGTTACCTTTCCGCCGTCCCAGCTGTGGCCCAATGCTGCGATTGTGGTCTGGGCTTTGAGTACGGTTCCGCAGACGCTGCAGTGGCTTCCTTCTGTCTTTCCGGTTGTCTCGCAAGTGGCTGCTACGGCTGCATCCTTTACTGCTTTATGACCTGTAGCTGCGATTGTTTCTGTTCGTGTTTTCTTGCACCGAGTACAGGTGTAGGTCTTCGTTCCGGCTGCGGTACAGGTTGCTGCTTTTGTTATCTTTCCGCCGTCCCAGCTGTGACCTAACGCTGCCACTGTGGTCTGGGCTTTGAGTACAGTTCCGCATACGCTACAGTGGCTTCCTTCTGTTTTTCCGGTTGTCTCACAGGTGGCTGCTACCGCTGTGTCTTTTACTACCTTGTGGCCTGTGGCTGCGATCGTTTCTGTGCGTGTTTTCTTGCACCGAGTGCAGGTGTAGGTCTTCGTTCCAGCGGCGGTACAGGTGGCTGCTTTTGCCACTTTTCCGCCGTCCCAGCTGTGACCTAATGCTGCTACTGTAGTCTGAGCTTTGATCACTGTGTTGCAGACACTACAGTGACTTCCTTCTGTCTTTCCGGTTGTTTCGCAGGTGGCCGCTACTGCTGCATCTTTCACTTCTTTGTGGCCGGTTGCCGCGATTGTTTCTGTTCGGGTCTTCTTACATCGGCTGCAGGTGTAAGTTTTTGTTCCGGTTGCAGTGCAGGTCGCTGCCTTTGTCACTTTTCCGCTGTCCCAGTTGTGACCTAATGCCGCCACTGTAGTCTGAGCCTTTATTACTGTATTGCAGACGCTGCAATGGCTTCCTTCTGTCTTTCCTGCGGTCTCACAGGTAGCTGCTACCGCTGCGTCTTTCACTGCTTTGTGGCCTTCCTTAACAACAGTTCTGGTGCCGAGTTTCTTTAAAGTGCCACCGCTTCCGGTGCCTGAATTATCAGCATACATCACCCAGATTTCCAGAGTATTATTTCCTTCCTTCAAGCTGCTTCCGGAAATTTTCACTTCATATGCTCTGGCATTTGGAATTGTCTGTGTAGTGCTATTTGCAGATGTAGTATAACTGATTCCATTTACCACATATTTGAAAAGAGAAATCTCTTTTGAGCTGTCTCCCGCCCAGCCTTTAAGGGTGATCTCTTCGCTGTCCTTACAGCTGATCTTCGTATTATCAGCCGGTGAAAGGATCTCGTCACCAGACTGTACTTCCTCCGAAGTATCATCATAAAATTCCACACTTACCGTATAAGACTTCTTTGTAACCCCATCCGGCGCTGTAAGCGTATATACAACCGGGCTGGTAAAATCATGCTTCGAACCATTCCAGAATCCTGAAGGAAGTTCAGTTCCCATGCCTGAGCCATAATCAATCGAAGGCTTCAATTCTGTAACATTCGTCCCACTCGGCACCCGAAGAACGATCGTATCCTCCCCGATCGCACCGATAACATCCTGCTTCAGTCCAGGATTTTCCACCTTCTTAAGCACAAAACTGTAAAATGCAGCCTGATCAGAAGGAACCACATGGATCGTCACAGTCACCTGAATACTCTCCTGTGTCTCTGTATCGCTGATCTTATACTGTGAACTGTAATCTCCGGCTGACGCCGTAACAACACCTGTATAGCTAAAAGCATTATATTTTCCTCCGGGCAGATTCGTGCGATTCAATCCTGTCGGCAGCTTTTCCTCAATTACTGTAGTCGCATACGTTCCACTTCCACCAGTCACATTATCTGTGCACGGATACTGCGCCGCACTTTTTCCTGCACTGACATACAAATCCAGTGCCGGTACAGTCAGCGGACTCCGCACCGTGATCGTCGATGACGCCACAACTACCGAGCCATACTCTGACGGCAGTTTATCCGTCGCATAAAATACGATCGTACTTCCGCTGTCAGCACTTTCCAGAACCTTATCTGCTGCAACCGTTGTAAAAGATCCATTCTTTCCAAAAGCAACATGAACACCATATTTCTCCAGCTCATCCGCTTTAAATATCGGAGTCTGCGTCCCATCATTATATGTGATCTGCAGTTTCACACCGGACAGATCCAGCGTGTTCCCAACTGTAAACTGAGTTTTTGCCGGTGCTGCAAGCACGGAAAGCTTCGTTGCTTTTCTGGCTGTCACCGTAATATTTACCGGAATTTCTTTTCCAAAATAATTGAATATCACGGATGTATCCGCAGGCTTCAGCGGACCTGTTTTATCATAGGAAAAGCCACTGTAAATATATACATAACGTCCACCTATTGTGGCAAAAAAGCTGGCGCCTGAAGGATCAAACTTCTGGTTTTCACTGTATGTCGTCTTCGGACGCCCGGAAAGCACAATACTTGTAATATCACTGGCAGATGGTTTTTTGACTGTCATTGACCAGCTGGTCTGTTTTCCCTTATAATTGATCGTCAGTTCCCTTGTCCCTGTTTCCGAATTATCAAATCCGGTGATCATATCCTTCGTGATCGTTACTGATGTAGAATTATTAACAATAAGCGTCCCCCAGTACGCCGGAACCTCTCCCACGTAACATTCTTTCGGTACACCGGAAACAGAAAGCGATCTGATCACCGATGCATCTGCACGTTCCGGCAATCCATCCTTGGAAATCTGCCAGTCTCCGTCAAAGCTCCAGCCTTTATATGAGTTCGGATCCTTCATCTGCTCTGCTGTAAGAACACCGCCCGTTGTAAGCGTCTGTTCCGTATTTGTCCCGATGAGCGCTCCCTGGCCGTTTTTACCATAACAGTCCGAAACATGTCCATTCAGACCGATAGCAGAATTGAGTACATTTGCATTTACCTGTGCACAGATCTGACCTGTAACTGCTGTTCCGCCAGTCACGCGAAGGGTACCTGTAAAAGCACACTGTTTCACATATCCGCCCATGTTTCCAAACTGTTCGATCCGGCCGGCAATGCCGCCAAGGTAAACCTGATAAGAATTTCCGTTAGCCTGTGTGACAGAAAGATTTCCTCCTGCAACACATTTTTCAATAGTACCGATGTTTACTCCTGCGATACCACCAACATAGCTATCTGTAGCTGTCATGGATATGGAAATATTTACTCCGGACGAACAGCCACTGATAGTACCGGCCACCTCATTCTCTCCGACAATCCCGCCAAAAGCCGGATGGCTCATGGAACTGGTAGAGCCCATATGTCCTGTTACCGTTCCGGTTACCCTGCAATCCTGGATCTTACCGGTATTATACTGTGCCACAACACCATGGATATCATGACTGTCATAATCAAAATCCGCAACAATATTCAAATCCTTTATCGTTCCTGCATTCTGCTGGATCAGAGGCTTTTTGAGACCGGTTATTGTGAAACCGGCTCCGTCCAGCGTTCCACTGAAATACGATGCCGAAAAATTTGTCCTTCCATCTGTACTGATATTTTTTGTCAGACGATAGTATGCTCCCTGGTTTGCCTGAATCAGATTAAGATCATCGATCGAAGATATCTTATATGGATTTGCAAACGTACCATCTCCCTCTGCCGGTGCAAGGGAAGAGCTTCTGCTTCCAATGATACGATAAACAATCCCTGCGGAGCCATCCGTCGGAACGGTAAACTTACCGTTCGACAGCTTCACCAGGATTGCCGATGCTGCCGGCAATGTATGGTTTTCATTGCTGTCCCCTGCATAAACCGGAAATGTCGCTGCCTTTGCCGCAGCAATGGTATCCCCATAAAAGCTGTATTTACCGGAGCTCTCACCGGCTGCAACTGCCGTATAAAAATCCGCCATAAGTTCCTTAAAAGAAACTCCGGTTACTTTCTCCAGATATTGCTCACAGCTGAGAGAAGAAGCATCGATCGTATAAAATTTTGGAAGCACCTTCATAGGCTGATAGCTTCCTGCCATCCGGTCGATAACATATCTTACAAAAAGATACGGCATTCCATAGTCCTGTGCATTGTCATCCCGGTAATTCTCGTAGATCAGCGAAGCCCCTGAACGGATGGCCGTATTACTTCCAATACCATTCAGCCAGCCGCTGCTGTCCGTTCCTCCCCAAAGATAGTCCATGACAGCCACTGCAAGGCCCTCATTCAGCCACGAATATCTGCCGGTACTCATAAATCCGGTTTTCAGCCAGAGGATTGCATGCTGTCCCTCATGAACAAGAAGGCCATTTCGCTTTGACATCTCCCCCGAAACATAAGAGGATGCTGACGGTGTGTTGATATGGATCGCTGTAATCCCTTCATCATACATATACATACCGCTGGCGCTACTTAAAGACTCCAGCAGGATCGACAGCTTGCCTGAGCCATCCTGTGCCGGAAAATCACCTGCGCAAAGCTGGTTAAGGATACGGTAAGGCTGACCATCGTAGACAGCTGCCATATCCGCAGCAATCAGAGCTGTTTTCCCTGCGGTATCGTAATCTGCCTTCAGGGTCTCATCCATCCACACATAGCAGTGTTCCCCAACTCCGATGCAGACATATGTTTTTCCATATGTATCATGGCCGTTAGTTCTATAGATGTACTTTTTTTCACCTACCTGATAGGTGGTTGCCGCAGCCTGTACAGCAGTCAGCATCGGCTGATCATCCTGCATGTATGCCTGCAGCTGATCATCCTCCAGACTCTGTACCTGCCCCACATCTGCTGCCTCTCCCGCAATTCCCTCTGTTGCCGCCTGCGCCGATGCATTGCTTCCACCCTGCACGACTGCATAATCTTCTGCTTCAAAGTCCGCCGCTTGTGCCGATGTCCCGTCAAACTGCAAGGTTCCCGTATTTCCGGGATTTGTGGTATCTGTGTTAATGATAACTGCATATTCCCCGGAAAATGTTTCTCCTGGCTTACCCTCCTGAACTGCTGCAAAAACCTCTGTTCCGCAAAATAACCCCAGAAACAGAAAACAGCACATAAGCCGGAGACAGAAATCTTTTGTCTTTTTCATCCTCTTTCCTTTCCTCTTCTCAGCTGACTGAGTTCTTTGATTTTTGTGTTTATTCTACCATATTCACAATATTCGCACAATTCCAAATATTTGATTTTTATTATCATAAAGCGTCTTTTTCTGCCTCCGTTGCAGCTGTTCGCCTGCCGTGTATACAAAAAAAAGCGAAAAGCTCTGGTATTGGTATCGTACAGAACTTTTCGCTCTTTTTGAGCTACTCTATAAACTTTTTAGCTTATCTGATTTTTATCCGGAATTATTCATGAGCATATAAAGATGCTCAACGCCACTACAAATCCTTGAACCAGTTCACATAAAACCAATCGATCGATTCACAAAAATGGGTAAACTATCCCCCCTAAAATCCGATTGAGTTATCTTGAACTGTCAAGGTACGTTAATAGTTGCTATTCTAACTGTACAGTCAGCTGATGGATATTCTCCAGCGTTCTGTAGAACTCCTTTTTATAAGGACAGCTACTGCATAGTTTGAATGTGATATATCTTGCTGAACAGACTGCTCTTGCAACAATCTTTATCAGCTTTAAACGAATGGTATCTACCTGTTGTTTTCGCATATTTGCGGGGAGTACCAATCGCCTAAATCAATTGAATAAGTTGTAGGCAAGCATGTGAAGTCTCATGCGGTTGGCATTTACTACTTTGGAATGACTGTTGACAGCAACAAAGTCAAATCCACTTTTGCCCTCTTTTATGAAATTTTCCATCTTGCCACGCCCACAATAAAACTGGATGATATGATAAGGTTCCATATCCATGTTTGCAACAATAAAGGTATACATATGTGTCAACTGACCGTAAGTAAGAACATAAAGTTCTTGAATACATATCTGGAAAGAGAGGTGCGATGGCAAAAAAGGATATTCCTTTAATCAACTACTTTAAAGATAAAACGCGGAAATGCAAAGAGGAAAGGCATTTGGCATGGAACAGATAGAAAATTTGTATAAGAAACTCTATTATGATAATCGTCTGGACCATATGAAAAGAGCACTTGAGGATAAGGATTACCGTAGACAATTGATAGAAGAGTATGGTTTGCAAGTAGAACCAGAACCGTGCAGATTTTTCAAACAGTAATTTTAATACACTTTCCAGAAGAAGAGCAGCGCTAGCTGTTTCCTTTTCTCTTTTTTTCAGCATAAAAAATGGGATTAACTGCTAATTATGCACGCAAGTATATATGTTTATGTTGAGGGCGAAAATGAATGGAAATAATATGTGGTAAACTAAAAGAAAATATTATATGGGAGGATTTGCTATGGAAAATTTGAAAAGAATGATAAAAAAGGTAATGATATTTTTATTGGTTTTTACGTTATGTGTTCCGCTGATGGAGCTTAACAATGCTCAGGCGGCAAAGTTATCATCCAGAAAAGTAGATAAATTATATTTAAATGCATTGAATAAATGGATTTCTCATCCTAAAAGAATGAAAATTACAGATGATTTGCGTGCGCGTTCCGGATGGAATTATAATTATACGGGAAAAAAGGTAGATATACACAGGATTTATTGCTCAGATATGTCAATGTGGATGCAAAAAGATCTAAATGCAGATGGGATTCCGGAATATCTTACTTATTTGCCGCAGGGACAGATGCTTATTTTGACAATATACAAAAATAAAGTCAAAGTTTTAGGGGTGATACAGACTACTTCATGGGTTGGTCCTAGTGTTTATTACAACAAAAAGACAAATACTTTTACAATTACAGCTATGATTACTGCAAGAACTGTTTCACGTAATGTGTATAAGATACGAAAAGGTAAGATGTATCGCGTAGCAACATTGTCAGATTATGTAGGAATGGTAATGAATATAAACGGGTATCAGCCAATTTACAGATATCTAAATGGTAAAAAAGTTTCAAAAAAGAAGTATTATAAATACTACAATAAATATTGCAAGAAAATGAAATATATTAAATGGACAGCAAATCAGGGATAAAACGAAGAGGAAACATACATGAACACAGTGAAAAAGAAAATTTTGCACTATAGGACGCTTTTAGGAATGGGGTTTTTTTTATTCTTTCTTGTAGCAGGCGCGCAGCCGGTGAAGGCATTTTCAAATACAACTACAATCAGTGCAAATGAAAAAGTATTTTATCTGACAGAAAGTTCTTTGAGTTCGCAATACAAAAATAACAGTAAGTTGTATTTGAAAACCAGTTATGGAAGAAAACTTGTTGCAAGTATGAATTATGACGGAAATGCAGGAATAACTTACAGTCTCAGTTATGGGAAGAAACTGTATTTCTGTGTTGAGAGTTCAGGTTTATACTACAATACATATACATACACGCTTGGAAAGAAAGGCTTCCAGAAGGAACGGAATAACCTTAAGCTGATAGAGCGAAGAGGAAAAAATGCAATTGCTTATATACATGAGGCAACAGATGTAGGACCTAATCAGTATTGTCTGTATAATCTTTCTTCAAGAAAATGCAAAAATCTCGGTTATGGATATGGCATAAAATTTACAGGAAAACGAGTTTATTATGTAAAAGTTTCTCAGGATTTGAAACAGGCGCAGGTGATTCGTTGCAACTATAATGGGTCAAATAAAAAGGTACTGAAAAAATTGAAAAGCTCATGGAGGATGTCGGGATTCAGATTTGTTAATGCACACAAAGTTCGTTATCACATCAGTACGTATTATAACTGGCAGTACAAGAGTGCAAATAAAACTGCAAAATTTTAAAATGTATTAAAAAATAAAGGACATAAGAACAAGTATTTTCTTAAGTGTAAGCGCTTAAATCTTGGGTAGCTTTACTGTCTACGTTTTTAAACTCATAATGATAGTAAATAGATTTTTACTACACTCCGCTTGATAGGAGATAGAA
>QWCV01004890.1_pt1 | contig 11257 bp, 9 predicted proteins | sample 1972621 | NCBI WGS metagenome assembly QWCV01 (sample SAMN09866699, study PRJNA288562) | Human gut metagenome isolate pre2_stool, whole genome shotgun sequencing... | isolation source: gut | host: Homo sapiens | place: USA: California
TGAGCAACGCGCTGTTCGACACCTGCTCGGCGTTCGGTCTGGGAGGCTATTCGGTCGGCGTGGCCAGCGCTTCTAGTCCAGCGGTCCTGTACATTCTCGCCGCGACCATGTTCATCGGCAGGCTCGGTCCGCTTACCATCGCCTACGCGATCTCCAGGCCGCGCAATGTGGAGCCGGTCCGCTATCCCACCGAGCAGATCGTGGTCGGCTGAGCGGATTCGTCGATACGGTTTCTATACCCGCAACTTCCTATACTTGAATCCGGAACAGAACATCGAAAGGTACGCGAACAATCATGGCTAACAACACCAGAAGCGTTCTTGTGGTAGGACTCGGCCGTTTCGGCAGTTCCGTAGCCACCACATTGGATGCGATGGGACAGGATGTGCTCGCCGTCGACAAGGACGGCGAACTGGTGAACCGCTGGTCGTCGCAGATTCCCACCGTGCAGGCCGACATGACCGATGTGATGGCGTTGGAACAGATCAACGCCTCCGATTTCGATACGGCGGTCGTTGCCATCGGCGACAGCGTCGAGGCGTCCGTCATCACCGCCGGCAATCTGTTGGACGCGGGCATCTCCGACATTTGGGCGAAGTCGGTGTCCAAGGAGCATGCGCGCATTCTGCAGCGTATCGGCGCACGGCACATCATCAACGCGGAGACCGATGCCGGCAAACGCGTAGGGCACTTGGTGTCCGGCAACTATCTGGACTACATCGAGCTTGAAGGCGCGTACAGCGTGGTGAAGATCCACACTCCCCCGCATGTCGTCGGTTACTCCATCGAGGATGCGCGCGTGCATGAACGGTTCGGCATCACCGTGGTCGGTGTCAAATCGCCGGGCAAGGAATTCGAATACGGTTCGAAAGAGCTGATTATGCACCGTAACGACGAGCTCATCATCATGGGCAAGCAGGATCAGATCGACAAGTTTTTGAGGGGCTAGGCCCGCGGAACATGCAAAAGGCCGGCGGTCCATATGGGATTTTTCATATGGGCTGCCGGCCTTTCATTTTTACGCTATCGATTGGCGGAGAACGGTTTACGCCACTGCATACAGCAGATACTCGATGTTGCCGTGCGTGCCTTCGATCGGTGAGACCGCCGTGGCGCGTACATCCAGTCCGTTGGCTTTCGCGCAGGCGGTGACGGTGTCGAGCGCCTGTTTGCGTAAGGTTTCGCTTTCCACGATGCCGTTTTTGCCGAGGTTGCCTTTGCCGACTTCGAACTGCGGTTTGACCAGCAGCACGACGTGTGCGCCGGGCGCGGCGATGCGCGCGATGACGGGAATCACGTATGTCAACGAGATGAATGACACGTCGGATACGATCATGCTTGGCCGGTACGGCAGATCATCCGCTTCGACGTCGCGGATGTTGACGCCGCTCATTTCGATGATGCGCTCGTTGCCTGCGATGCGCGGGTCAAGCTGGCCGTGCCCCACGTCGAGCGCGATCACATGCGCGGCACCGCGTCGCAGAAGCACGTCGCAGAAACCGCCGGTGGACGCGCCGATGTCGAGGCAATCGAATCCTTCCGCGGAACGCAGGCCCGTCTGGGAGAACATGTCGAACGCGCCGACCAACTTGTAGGCTCCACGGGAGACGTAATCGTCTCCCAGATCGGCATCAAGCGTGTCGGCGGCCGTGACTTTGAGCGACGCTTTGGATGCGACGGTGCCGTTCACCCGGACCTTGCCGGATTCGATCAGCCGTTGTGCTTTGGAGCGACTATCCGTGACGCCACGCTCCACCAGCGCGATGTCGAGTCGGACGACGGCACCGGAATCGTCATTCATGTTGCGCATACGCACGTGCGGCAATCAGGCGATTCGGAATTCCGGCACAATCATGCCGTCGACGCTGTGTCCGCGATCCGCCGCATCCCACATGGCGGCGCAGGCCGCACGAAGACCGTCGACGCTGGTGATGTCGGTGACGTAAAGACGATCGCCGTCGACGCGCGCCTGCACGTCGCGGCAGCTCCAAGCGCCAGCCTCATGCACGACTTCGGGGGCCGGCTCGTTAAGTCCGGTCAGGTCCTTGGCGATGTAGGTCGGACGCAGATGCTCCGGAGCGAACATCAGCTCATGCGGATTGGTGACGCCGGTCAGCACGGCCAGAGAATCATAGCCGCCACGATTGCCGGCTTCGATATCGGTATCGAGACGGTCGCCGATGGCGAGGCACGCTTCCTTGGCCACTGGTTCGGCACCATCATGCGCGGCAAGCAGTCGGGCTTCGTCGTACATGGCGGATTCCGGCTTGCCTGCGGACGAAACCGGTTCCACACCAGTGGCGTTGATGACGGCCATGATCATGGAACCGCAACCGGGGGCGATGCCCAGCTCACGCGGAATGGTCAGGTCGCGGTTGGTCACGAAATACGTGGCGCCCTGTTCTACGGCGTAGGCGATTTGCGCCATCTGGTTCCAAGACATGTCCGGGTACCAGCCTTGGATGGCCGCGACCGGCTTGTCTTCGGCGGAATCAACCACTTCAAGACCCTGCTTGGCGACTTCCTCACGCAGATGCTGTGCTCCGAGCACAAACACTTTCGCACCTTGCGGCACCGCACGGGCCACCATGCGGGCAGCCACCACGGACGAGGTGATGACCTGCCATGGTTCGACGTCAAGGTCGAAGCCTTTAAGCTGGTCGGCCACCACGGATTGCAGTCGGGAGGAATTGTTGGTGGTGTATTCCACCGTCATGCCGAGGCCTTCGGCCTTGCGGATGCTCTCTGCAGCATGTTCCACCGGATTCTTGCCACGGTAGACCACGCCGTCAAGATCAAGCAGCGCCAGCTGGTAGGCTTCGCTCAGCGGACGGGTTGTGGATTTCAGCATTGTTTTGCCGCACCTCACTCGTTGTCGGAATCGGCTGCGGATTCGTCTCGTCGACGGCCTCGGAATCGTCCTCATCCTCGTCTTCCGGCGCATACTGGGCGTCATCTTCGGAAATGCCGAGCTTGTCCATAAGCTCGTCGTTCAATTCCTGCATGTCGTATTCGATGACCAGATCGTCGGAGGTCTCGTCCTCTTCGGCATCGGCGTACTGCAGCTCAAGCTTGTCAAGCAGCTGGTCGAGAGCCACGGCCTCATCGGAGCGTCCGGCCTGCTCGAGGAAGTACTGTTCGGCCTGCACCGCACGCATGCGGTATTCGCCGGCCAAGCCCTTGGAACGGCCCAGCGTATGCACGATCTCAATGGCCTTATCCCACAGTTCGAGGTCGCCCAGCGCGCCCGCGTACACGAGGAACATCTCGGCCTTGGATTCGCCGCGCAGATACTTCGCGTCATCGCTCATGACGGTTTCGATGGCCTTCTTCGGCTCGCCCATGCCACGCTCGCAGTCGGCGATGAACGGCAGATAGTCAAGGAAACCGTTCATGCGGAACGCGGTGCGGAACTCACGCAGAGCCAGCTTGTAATCGCCCTGACGGTAGGCCACGAACGCAAGGGTCTCACGCGCGAAATCAATACGGGAAGCCTGATGCGCCACCCACTTGGCATGTTCGAGCGCCAGCTCCGGATCCCTTTCCTCAAGCGTGTAGGCGGCAAGGATGTGCAGGCCGATGTTCTCCGCATGTTCCTTGGACAGGCCACGCAGACGCTCACGGTCATCAGTGGACAGCATGCTCCACTCGATGCCCTTCGGCATCTTCGGCTCGCCCGGGCGACGATGCGTGTACGGGTTTTGCGACGGGAAGCTCATCGTGCCGTCGGAATTGCGACGCGGCTTCGACAGATATTCACCACGCTTCGCCTCGCGGTACTCCATCTTCTCTTCACGGGTGAATTCGCGGCGCTCCTCGCCTTCCGGACGCTGGTCGCGGTCCTTGTGGAAGTCACGACGCTGGTTGTCACGGCGGAAATCCCTGCGATCGCCGTCACGACGGTCATCACGACGGAAATTACGACGCTCGCCATCACGGCGCTCCCCGCGGCGGTCATCGCGGCGGAAGTCCCTGCGATCGCCGTCCTTGTGGAAGTTGCGGCCGTCACGACGCTCACCATCGTCACGGCGGAAGTCACGACGGTCACCGTCATGACGGAAATTGCGACGCTCGCCATCGCGACGGTCATCATGGCGGAAACCGGAACGCTCGCCATCACGCTGGTAGCGCGGATTGTCGCCGCGATTGCCACGATAGCCGCCGCGGCGGTCGTCACGACGCTCGCCATCGCGGTTGAACTTGCGCGGACCGTTGTGGAAACGACGCTCCTGACCTTCGCCTTCGCCATCGCGATGGAAATCGCGGTCGCCACGACGGTATCCGCCGCCATTGCCCTTACGATATCCGCCCTTACGGTCATCGTTGTGGAAGCCGCCGGACTTGTGTCCGTAGGACTTGCCGCCGTTGCCGCGCGGCTTGAATCCCTTGCCACCGCGGTTACCCGGCCTGCCCGAGCCGTAGGACTTGTGGTTGCCGTAGGACTTGCCGCGCGATCCGCGCTGTTCTTCTGCCATGCTGTTCCTTATTGGTCTTGAGATACTTGCGATTATTTACTTACGATTGCCTATGCGTCTCACGCCTGTTCGACGACGCCGAGCGCCTTCTTGCCGCGGCGGATGAGCACGAAACGACCATGCAGGAAGTCACCGTCCTGCAACGTCTGTTCCTCATCCTCCACGCGCGTGTTGTTGAGGTACACGCCACCGGACTTGATGGTCTTGCGCGCCTCGGAAATCGACTTGAACAGGCCTGCCTTCATACCAGCCTCGGCCACACGGTCGCCGGCTGCGACCTTGGCGAATTCCCCATCGACCTTCATGCCGTCGATAGCGGCCTCAAGCGTGGACTCATCGATGTCCGCCAGATCGCCGCCACGTCCGAACAACGCGCCGGCAGCTTCGATGGCCTGGCGAGTGGCTTCCTCGCCATGCACGAAGCTGGTGACCTCCCATGCGAGGGTGCGCTGCGCCTCACGCGCGCCCGGATTGGTCTTGCTTTCCTCGATAAGCCGTTCGATTTCAGCCTTTGGCAGGAAGGTGAACGCCTTGAGCAGGTTCTCCATCTCGCTGTCGGGACGGTTGAACCAGAACTGGTAGAACTTGTAGGGGCTGAGCATCGTGCCATCCAACCAGACGGCGTTGCCTTCGGACTTGCCGAACTTCTTGCCCTGCGCGTCGGTGATGATCGGGCTGGTGAACACGTTCACGTCCACGCCGCGCACCTTGTGGATCAGATCCAGACCGGAGGTGAGGTTGCCCCACTGGTCGGAGCCGCCGATCTCCAGCACGCAATGGTACTCGTCGAACAGGTGCAGGAAGTCGTTGCCCTGAAGCACTTGGTAGCTGAACTCGGTGAAGGAGATGCCTTCCTCGGAGTTGAGGCGACGGGCCACGGTGTCCTTGGCGAGCATGGTGCCCATACGGAAATTCTTGCCGACATCACGCAGGAAGTCGATGACGTTCATCGAAGCGGTCCAATCGTAGTTGGACACGAAACGCACCGGATTGCTGCCTTCGGTCTCGAGGATGCCGCCGATCTGCTTCTTCAGACGATCGGCCCAGCCGGCCACGACGTCCTTCGGGTTGAGCGTGCGTTCGCCCGACTGGCGCGGATCTCCGATCAGGCCGGTGGCGCCGCCGACCAACGCGATCGGATGGTGTCCTGCGGCCTGCAGGTGGCGCATGTTGATGAGCTGAACGAGGTTGCCGATGTGCAGGGAGGCGGCGGTCGGATCGAAGCCGCAATAATAGGTGATGGGCTCTCCGTTCAACGCTTCGGCGAGTCGATCCCTGTCAGTGGACTGGGAAATCAACCCGCGCCATTCCAGTTCATCGAGGACGGAATCGAAACCGGCCTCCTTGAAATCGATGACGTGAGCCATAACTGTGCTTTCTCCCTATCGAATTGTGGACATTACCGCGTTTTACGCACCCTACAGTTTCGCAGAAGACACAGACAGCCGCGTGTGCCGTTTTCCATGTTTTTATCAAAGCGATCACGGAACATGCCGGTTAAAATCAAAAATGGAATCTCATCGACGAGAAGAAGGGAGGCCTGCATGGATCGCAAAGGCATGAAGGCCAATGCAAGGAAAGCCTATAAGAGACACTATTGGATGATAGTCGTCATCTGCCTGTTCGCTTCGGTGTTCGGTGTCGCCTACAGTTCGTCGACATGGTCGGTGAACGCCAGTTCCCCGTCCGCAACCGTGCAGGAGGATGGCACAGCGCAATCCGACAACGTGTCGAAAGTGTTGGAGAACCTGCTTGTCGGCGATGAAAGCCAGGCACGCAGGCAAGTGGAGCACAATCAGGAGCAGATCGTGCAAAACGACACCAATGCCATGATGGGGCGTAAACGCGGCGTGTTCGCGTCTCTGCTCAACTCGTTCTCATCGGGTTCGGTCATTCTGTCGATGGCCGATGCGGCCAATTCCATCGTGCATAATGACGGCGTCGCCGTGGCCGTACCGATCGTCGTGTCCCTGGCCGTTTACCTTTTCGTATGGCTGTTCGTCCAGCAGACATACCGGGTGGTCATGATGCGCATGCTGCTTGAGGGGCGGACCTACGACAAACTTCCCGTGAGCCGTTTCCTCTACCCGATCACCACGCGCAAATGGTTGTCGATGGCGAAGGTGATGCTGCTCGAGAACGTGTTCCTGTTCCTGTGGACGTTCACCATCATCGGCGCGTTCATCAAACCGTATTCCTACCGTATGGTGCCCTACATCGTCGCCGAAAATCCGAATATCGGGGCACGGGAGGCCATCAGCCTGTCCAGGCGCATGATGAAGGGTCACAAGTGGGAGTGTTTCGTGGCCGACCTGTCGTTCCTTGGCTGGTGGCTGCTCAATCTGTTCACGCTCGGCTTGAGCGGCATCTTCTATTCCAACGGCTATAACGCGGCGTTTTTCGTCGAATATTACGTGCATGTGCGCGGATTGTCCAAGGATTCGGGATTGGAGGGAAGCGAGCTGCTCAGCGACGAATACCTGTACAGCAAGGCCTCCGCTGAGACATTGCATGCCGCTTATGGTGATGTTGCCGAAACGGTGGAGCAGTTGTCCAGCAATCTTGTTCCGGTGGACAAGCCGAACGGTTTCGTCGGGTTCCTGTCCGAATGGTTGGGCGTGCGTATCCTGCATGCGCGGTCGGTGACCAAGTATGAGGAGTATCGCGAGCAACTGCACCAGATCGATACCGGCAGGGAGATTCTGGACGGCGCTATCTATCCTGGTCGTCTGGCTCCGGCGCCGATGGCGTTCCGGTTCCGCGAATCCCGCACCGTCAGCTCCGATCGCAGCTATTCGTTGGTCAATCTGGTCATGATGTTCTTCATCTTCTGTTTCGTGGGATGGGTATGGGAGGTGAGCCTCGCCTTCATTTCCGAAGGAACGTTCGTGAATCGTGGCACGCTGCATGGGCCATGGCTGCCGATCTATGGCACCGGCGGAGTGATTATCCTTATTCTGCTGAAGAAGTTGAGGAAGAAGCCCTTGTTCGAGTTCCTGGCCGCCATGGTCTTGTGTGGCGGGTTGGAGTACTTCTCGTCCTGGTATCTGGAGAAGACCCACGGAGGACAACGCTGGTGGGATTACACCGGTTATTTTCTCAATCTCAATGGTCGTATCTGTGCCGAGGGTCTGCTGACGTTTGGTTTGGGCGGTTTGGCGATTGTGTATCTGCTGGCTCCTGCATTGGACAACTTGCTGAGTCGTATCGATACAAGAAAGCTCACCGTTGTGGCCGTCGTGCTTCTGGCGTTCTACTGTGTGGACCAGGCGTATTCGGCGCAGCATCCGAACATTGGTGCCGGCATCACCGATTACAAGGGGTCGGCCACATCGCAAGTGTCGTAGCCCCCTATCCGATGTGATGCATAAAGGGATTTTGCCCGTCAGCGTGCGCAACGCAGGTTGGCGGGGCAAATCGTTTTTGGACACATGCTATACGACACGTGTGGCCGGTGGAAACTTACTTTCGGCGCAGCATCTCACGCACGGTTTCCATGATCTTGCTGTATTTGGTGGAGTCCGTGGAACGCATGCGTGGGAAGGAGCGGATCATACGACGTTGCTGCCAATTCAACGCGGAAGAGACAAGCTGACGCATATTGGCGACACGTTCCTGCGACGATTCCGACAAATCATGCATCTTTTCCCGGAACTCCTCTTTGCCCCACTGCCAGGAGTCTCCGGCCTTCTCCGCACGATCCTGCACCGCTTCGCTGAATTTGGCGAGACGCTCGGACAGGCCGACGATGCCCACCACGGTGACGATGGTGTCGATGATAACGACGATGGCGGCGACCGCGCATATCACGTGCACGGCAAGCAGCGGAATCATGGCGGTGAGCCGTTCGACCTGCGGCTGGACCACATCGATGATCAATACTCCGCCGAATCCGAATACGATTGCGCCGAGCAGACAGATGCGGCCTTGGATGTTGAATCGGTAATGGCTGTAATCCCACCATCTGGCGTGGAACAGCTTTTCCATGCCCCAAGAGGTGATGTACTCGAGTATGCTCGCGCCAAATGAGGAGATAAGGAAAATCTCGATGGGATTCGTGAAGTCATGCAACAGCACGATCGCAAGCACCGCGCCGCATCCGTAAATTGGGCACAACGGCCCGTTAAGGAAACCACGGTTGACCCATCGACGTTCCGAAACGGACACGAGAACCGACTCGTACACCCATCCGATAAAGGCGTACAACAGGAACCAAAGGAACAAATATTCGAGTGTGAGCGCCACAGCCATCAGCTCCTGTCCGTCGGTTGTCCGGATGCGGGTTTGTCGAAACGATCGAAAGAGAGCGTTTCCTTCGTGGCGCTGATTTTGTCGGCCGCGGTGACAAGGTATCCTTCGATGTACTTCGGCGGATAGGGAGTCAATGGGAACATGTGATGTTCGATGCTGTCCCGTTCGATCTGGTTGAGTTTGAAATCCCGTATGGCGTTGCGCATGGCCGTTTCACCATGTGTGAATCCGTGTAGCCGATGGGTGCCGTTGTCCCAGTCATGCCAATCGTAAAGGAAGTAATCATGGAGCAAAGCGGCGCGAATCAACGAATGTAGATCAACCCTATTCCACAGGTGCAGTCTGTCTGCCAGCCAGACGGACAGACAAGCCACACGAATGGAATGGGCGAATGTGGTGACCACGCCATGCTGGTAGCAGACCCTTTCGATGGCCATGTGGTCATGTTCCAGAATCTCCCGGCCGTGCGCGTAGACCAGCCGTCGTATCTGCGTGCGCGTCAACAGCACCGCTTTTTGCTCCTTGCTTAATAGGGATTACTTGAGCAGGGATTCGGGCGACTTGTATGCGGAACCGTCGGACACGGAGTTGGCGAAGGCGCGTAGCTGCTCGATGGTGGTCTTGGCGGAAACGATCTGTTCGCGCACGCGCAGCGGGGAGGTGCCTCCCTTGCCGTTGCGGGCGGAGACGGAGCCTTCGGTGGACAGCACTTCACGCACCTGCGGGGCCTTGTCCGCCGGCAGGAAGTCCTTGAACACGTTGATGAAGTCCTCGTCGGTCAAATCCCACAGCTCCTGGCCACGGTCTTCGGCAATCTTGACGCAGGCGCCGGAAAGCTCGTGCGCGTGACGGAACGGCACACCGTTCTTGACGAGCCATTCGGCGATGTCGGTGGCGAGGGCGAAGCCGGTCGGGGCTTCGGCTTCGAGGCGTTCCTTGTCGAAGACCATGGTGGCGACCATGCCGGTGAATGCCGGCAGCAGCACTTCAAGCGTGTCCACTTGGTCGAATACGGCTTCCTTGTCTTCCTGCAGGTCGCGCGCGTAGGCTGTCGGCAGGCCTTTCAAGGTGGCGAGCAGGCCAGTCAGGTCGCCGATGAGTCGTCCGGACTTGCCGCGAGTGAGTTCGGCGATGTCCGGATTCTTCTTCTGCGGCATGATGGACGAGCCGGTGGAGTAGGCGTCATCAAGACGCACGAACGCGAATTCCTGGGTGTTCCAGATGATGATCTCTTCGGACAGGCGGCTCAGATCGACACCGGTCATGGCGGCGATGAAGGCGAATTCGGCGACCAGATCACGGCTGGCGGTGCCGTCGATGGAGTTGGCGGTCACCTTGGAGAAGCCCAGCTCACGGGCCACAGCCACCGGTTCGAGTCCAAGGGTGTTGCCGGCGAGGGCACCGGAGCCGTACGGGCTGGCGTCGATGCGCTTATCCCAATCGGCGAGACGTTCCACGTCACGCAGCAGCGGCCACACGTGGGCCATGAGCTGGTGGGCAAGCAGAACTGGCTGGGCGTGCTGCATATGCGTACGTCCCGGCATGACGGTGCGACCGGCTTTTTCGGACTGCTCGATCAGTGTTGCGGCGAGACCGAGCAGCATTTTGGCGATGATGCGGCTGTGGCGGCGCAGCCACATGCGGATGAGCGCGGCGATCTGATCGTTGCGGGAACGGCCGGCGCGGAGCTTGCCGCCGAGTTCGTCACCTGCGATCTGGAGTAGACCGCGTTCGAGTGCAGTGGCCTCGTCCTCGTCATCCTCGATCGGAGCGAACGCTCCGGAATCCACGCGGCGCTGCAGCTCGTCAAGGGCGTCTTCCATGCGCTGCAGCTCATCGGCGGTCAGCAGTCCGGCGCGGCCCAGTGCACGGGCATGGGCGCGCGAACCGGCGATATCGTCATCGGCGAGTCGCCAGTCGAATTGGGTGGACTTGCTCAGCCGTGCGAGTTCCGGCGACGGACCAGACTTGAAACGGCCGCCCCACAGGGCAAGATGCTCACCATTAGTAGTGCTCTCGGTCATTGTTTTTCCAAATCTCCTTGCAGATATGACTGAGGGAGAGCTTACCAGTCAGGATGGTCCCGACGGTACGCTCTCCCCCATTATCAAGACGATTCACAACGTGAATCCGGATGATGCTTACTCGACGCTGTTCTCCGGAACCTCGATGCCGTTGCCGAACTTGACGTCGCGGGCTGCGGCCACACGGCTCGGCAGACCATAGATGTCGATGAAGCCGTTGGAGGACTTCTGGTCGAAGCTGTCGCCGGAATCGTAGGTGGCCAGGTTGTAGTCGTACAGCGAGCTGTCGGAGCGACGGCCGGTCACGACGGCGCGGCCACCGTGCAGAACCATGCGAATCTCGCCGGAAACGTACTTCTGGGTGTCTTCGATGAAGGCGTTCAGGGACTGGGTTGCCGGGGAGAACCACTGCGCATCGTAGACCAGTTCCGCCCAACGCTTGTCGATGTCGCGCTTGATGCGGTGCTGCTCGCGTTCGAGGCAGCAGTTCTCGAGCTCCTGGTGGGC
>QWCV01009590.1_pt1 | contig 11231 bp, 8 predicted proteins | sample 1972621 | NCBI WGS metagenome assembly QWCV01 (sample SAMN09866699, study PRJNA288562) | Human gut metagenome isolate pre2_stool, whole genome shotgun sequencing... | isolation source: gut | host: Homo sapiens | place: USA: California
CGGCGGATAGTATTCGTCGTTCGGCCACAGGTGGGTGGCCGCGCCGACGCCTTCGCCGAGGATCTTGCGGATGAAGTAATAGTGCGCGGGCGCGTCGATTTCGTGCAATGGGTTCGTCCAAGCGGCGGAACCGTGCGGAAACCAGGCCCATACGACCGCGGCGGCGAGCGCGACGCCGATGACGGAACAGACCGGCAGTGCGATGTGGGATAGTCGGGGAACGGCGGAATCGCAAGGCAAAGGCGAGGTATCGTTCGTCGTCTTGTTTGCTATCTTGTCCGTCGTTTTAGCCGTCGTTTCGTCTGTCGTCTTGCTTGCGGCGACTGCGCTGTCGGCTTCATCAACTGCGTCGTCGGCCGCTGCGGGAATCGTATTGTCTGTGCTGTGCTGCTTCATCGCCATCCATCGTAGCCGAAGCCGCGAAAGCAAGCCACAAATCGCAATCGCACCTGCATTTTGTAATCCAAAACTGGACCGTGCGGCAACAAAAGCTGGAAAGGCATCTAAAAACGGATGGAACATGCGCGGGATGGGCGCAAGACGGACGCGGAACGCGGGAAGAATAGGCGGACGTAGAGCGGAGACGAGCGCGAGCAGGAACAAAATCGCCGCTTATCCAACCTTCGATTTTCAGGAAGTATTCAGACTTCACACAGAGGTATAACAGTGTTGCGCAAGAAAACAATCACGTTGGATGGGCAGGATGATTGCACGGGGCGCATTGCGCTGTGAGCGTACTCGCTGTCGTTGCTTGACTGTGTGCGTCCCGGCCAACGCTGGCGTCGGCATGCGTCGACGCGTAACTACAGAGAACTGGAGAAGTACCGCATGTTCGTTCTCAAGAACGCATGGGCTGCGCTCGGTCGCGTCAAATGGCGTACCGCGCTGACGGCTTTGCTTGCACTGCTGGTGTCGTTCTCAGCCGCCGTGGATCTGGCGGTGCTGAGGGCAGACGACAAGGCGAATAACGAAACATACCAATCGCAGAAAGCTTCGGCGGTAATTCGGCCGAGCGCGAAAGTCACTGCGAAACGCGACGGCGCGGACTCCAATTACACCGCCAATTACATGACGTGGGACATGTACACCAAGTACGCGGAAGCGGTGCAGAAGAACAACTTGACGTTCGAATACACGCTCGCCACGTCGGTGCCGGTGCGCGCCAGCAAGTCGCTGCAGGCGATCGCGGCGAAAAGCGACACGAGCGAGGACAAGACCGGCGGCAACCTGACGTTGCAAGCCTTCTACACGAACGATGCGGCGAAAATCAACGACTACGGCACGTTCAAAGTGGTCAAGGGCAAGCAGCTGAACTACAAGACGGCCAACGACGGCGTGCTGGTCTCTCAGGCAGTGGCCAAGAAGAACAATCTCAAAGTAGGCGACAAGGTGACCGTCGGCAATCCGACGAAGGCTTCCGAAACCTACAAATTCACCGTGCGCGGCATCTACGAGTACACCGGCGAGACGCCGGCCGGATACGGTTCCGACGCGAAATACGCGAAAGACAACCGCGAGAACGTGGTGTACACGTCGTACATCAACTTCGCGCAAAGCGGTCTGGATGTGGCCGGCACCAAGGGCTGGGCCATCCCGAACCTCAACATCATCTTCACGCTGACCGATCCGGCCACATACAACAAGTTCGTGCGACTGGTGACAAAGGCCAAGCTGGACACGTCGAAGTTCACAATCTCCTCGCCGTCGCTTGATGCGTACAAGAAGCGCATCGCACCGCTGGACGCCGCCGCCAAGGCCGCGCGCACGGCGTTGTTGGCGACCCTGATCGTCGGCGGGCTCGCGCTGCTGGCATTGGTGCTGTGGGCCGCGATCGGTGGACGCCGTGACGAAATCGGCATGGCGATGGTTTCCGGCGTCACCAAGGGACGTTTGGGATGGCAATTCATGCTGGAAACGTTCATGATGACCGTTCCAGGCTGGGCAATCGGATTGATTGCCGGCGCGCTGCTGGCCAAGCCGCTTGGCACCGCATGGGCCGGTGGACAGGCTGTGGCCATCACATCCGCATCCGTGTGGAACATGATCTGGTACGGACTGGGCGCCTGCCTGGTTCTGGGCATCATCGCGTTCATGCGCGTGGGATTCTTCGATTTGGGTCAGCTGTTCGCAGGCCGTTCTGACGATTCGAACGAATCTGCCGAAGCGAAGAACGCAGACGAGCCGGAGGAAACAGTCGAGTCGACGGAACGTACGGAGGTGAACGCATGAGCGAGAAAGACGTGAAAGACAACGAAACCGAAGCATTGAACAACGCTGCGAAACGCTCGCATTGGGCGCGACCGACGACGAACAGTCGCTCGACCAGCACGAAACCGTACAGGCGGACTCCGCAACCAGCGTGTCATCGCAAATCGACCGCGAAATCAAACATCATCGCAAGAAGGACGCATTCTTCTTCAAGGCGAACCCGACATTCGCGCTCAACCATGTGACGGTGCACAACCGCAAAACCGGACGTGACGTGCTCAACGACGTTTCCCTGGCGTTCCATGCCGGCGCGACCCACGCGGTGCTGGTGGATGCCGAAGATGTCGAACAGCATCAGGCGCTGGTGGCCACCATGGTCGACATGATGCGGACGACCAGCGGCAACGTGATGCACAAAAGCACGAACCTCGCCGACGCGACACCGGTCGACGTGCTTGGACACCGCATCGGTTTCATTCCGCAGCGGTTCGCCGTGCGCGGCGACCTTGATGCGGAAGGCAACGTGCTGTACGCCATGGACGCGTCGAACCGCAATTTCCTGCAGCCCAAGCCGGTGATTGCGCGCGAGCTGCTCAAGCGCGTGGGATTCGAGGAAGTGACTTCCGGTCTGCCGGTGGGCAAGATGAGTGCGTTGGACCAGCGTCGTGTGGCAATCGCGCGTGCGCTGAGCTGCGAGGCGGAGGTGATTATTGCCGACGAGCCGACCGCTGGATTGAACCGTGACGACGCCGCCGTGGTGCTGGGGCTGCTGAAGAAGGCCAAGCGCGATGAGGATCGTAAGCGTGCGATTATTGTGGTGACCGATAATCCGGAGGTCGCCGATCAGATGGAGCATTGCGCGGAGCTTGAGTAGCGAGCGGCGTTCTGCGAGGCGAAAGCCTTGCGGACTGGTGTTGCATGCCAGTCCGCAAGGCTTTTTTCGTGCTGGTTCTGGTTCGTGCCGATTCGCGCTGGTTCGCGGTGACACACCGCTAAAAACATGTCATGCGCTACGTGTGGCAGATTCTTTCATCTTTGGAATCTCAAAACCGCTATGTGTGGCAGGTTGTTTGACGCATCGTGAGTTAGAGGGGCGGTTTTATACCCCCTAATGTATGGCGGGAAAGAGAAGTGCCACAGATAGCGGCTTTCAGTGCGCAAAACTCGGGCGGCGGCCAGGCTTCGAGGAATTTTCGGGTGTATCTCGCTTATGAATGGCGGATTTTTCCGCTCGACGCGTGCTATCTCGCTTATAGATGGCGGATGGTTTTGCCGCATGAGACTTAGAGGGGATTGAACTTACCCCCTAACACCTAGTCTTCCTGAGACACCCGCCATTCATAAGCGAGATAGCATCCGGCAGACACCGAAATCCGCCATTCATAAGCGAGATAAGTAGGTTCGCTACTCGGCGATGCGCATGTGGTACTGCTCGGCGAGCGGTTTGACGTCGAGGACGCCGTAGCGTTCCAGAAGGCGCAGCCATTCGCGCTTGTTGCTTTCGCCGAAACGGACGGCCTTGCGCGTGTAGGCTTCGGCGGTCAGGAACTTCGGCGGAATCGACTTGCTGTTGTACTTGTCCGCCACCATGACGACCTCCTGCTCGAGGTTCATCGGCACGTAGTCGGCCGGGGGCAACGGCAATCCCTGCGATTCCACGGTTTCGCGGGTGAGGCCCACACCCGTGTGGTTGCGTGCGAACTGGGCGATCGATTCGTCAACGCCCTCGTTCAGCAAGTATTCGTAGCCCTTGAGCCCGTGCTGAACATAGTGCGGACCGTCGAATTTGAGCGGTTCGCCGTCGGAACCGTCCTGCTTGAGCAGGAAATACGTGCCGATGTCGTGCAGCAAACCGCCAATGACCACCAGATGCTCGTCGATGAGCCGCGGCGGAACGGTACCTCCGGTCAGCCCTTCCGTGGACGGCACCGCAGGCATGTGCAACATGCCGAGCGATTCCTCGCCGGTATTGTCTTTCGTCAGTTCCAGCCCGAAGTCGCCGGTCTTTTCGGGAGCGTCCGTCGGCAGGGTGCAGCGGCGGGTGAACAGCGCGTTCTGCCGGCGGGCCATGCGGCGGGCGACGTCGGCCACGACCACGCAATGGCCGTGGATAAGGTCGTATGCGGCTTGCGATTGCGCGATTTTGCGATGTAGCTCATCCACTTGCGCAAGAGTGGGGATATAGCCGGTCGTCGGCTTGTTCGATTCGGTTGTTTCGTTCGATTCGTTCGTCATACGCCCATCTTAGGCACGTTCCATCACGCCCAGCATACGGTTCCTGACGCAGTTTCCAAAACGGTTCCCAACAGCCGAAGGGATTCATACACCACGCCAGATAAATCCCGGAACGGACACGGATTCAACGGTTTCTCCGTCTTGTCAACGATGTTCCAAGGAATGCCGCCTTAAAACGAGCATTCATCAGCTGCCCGCAGCGGACGGCACGATACGCGGGGACGTTATGTGCGGAAAATCAGATGGAACGGACGCGGAATTCGCCGGTGCGGTTGGAAGCCACGATCATCTGGTCGTTTTCGAGGCGGGTCCAGCCGTCTTCGGCGCGCTGGTCGAAGCCGGAGCTGGCCACGACCACGCCCTTCGGCTGGGCATCGTCGTTTCCACCGAGCGCACGGTAGCGCAGCACGCGATAGTCGCGCGCCTGCTCGCCACGACCGTACTGGTCGTAGATTTCGACGATGCGCTTGGAAGTGACCTCACGGCCGGCCGCGCACAGGGCGATGAACTGGTCCTGGCTTTGGATCATGCAGTTGTAGCTGGACTTCGGATAGCTTTTGCGCAGTTCGCGCACGGCCTGCGCCACCGCCTCGTCGAGTGCGAAGCCGAAGCCGATGTATTGCAGGATGACGGCGAAGAAAATGGCGGAATCGGAACGGCCGCCAGTGGACTGCACGATGCTCGGATCGACCGGGAATGCACGGTTCGTAATGATGTTGCGGCCCTGGTCGTCAGAAATGTCGCCATTGTGGATGAAGCTCAGGCCGTTCGCATAGAAGGGCTGCTGGTTCTCAAGAATCAGCGGCAGGTTGGAGCTGGCCAAGCGCAGGTGCCACAGGCCGCCGCGGGCCGGAGTGTTGGCGAGCTCGTCGAAAATCGGATCATGACGGGCGGCGATGGTGTTTTTGTAGATCGCGGTGCCGGTTTCCGGAGTCGGCGCACCGCCGTCGCGACGGTATGGCGATTCGTCCGGCACGGTGATCAGCGCGGCGCCCCAGCCGTCGTTGTGGATCTCGCTCAGATTTCGGAAATCGCGCACGTTCTGCATGCCGAGCACGCCATTGAGGTTGGTGTTGCTGCCTGCCGTCGCGAATCCAAGTAATCTGCACATGGTTGATTACTTTAGCGACGGCAGGTTTCGACGCGCGCGTGCCGTTATCGGAGTTGGTTATAGCCTGCGATTCAGCCGCCGATTCATACGCATCGCACGTCGCAAAACGCACGTCACGAACGTAAGTTGTCCCGCAAACGAGCAGGAGGACCGACATATCCTGTTGCAGACCGTAAAAACTCGGCCTGAGCGGCCCGGAGCGTGTCGGTAATAGGATATGCCGGTCCTCCTGCGGACTTGGCGGTATTCAGCCAAAGGAAAAGGGCTGGGGCATCTCGTTCGTGACACACTCAAGGCCGTTCGGCCAAGCCTACGGTCACAAACGAAATGTCCCAGCCCTCCTTGCGTAGATAAGCCGTGCTCGCAGAGCGGATTCACACGCGCTTCAGACGCGGCGGACGCTCGGTGGCGAGGAACAGCGGCTGAATCTCAATCAGCGGATTGTAGGGAGCGAGTCCGAACCATTTGACCGGAGAGCCGGCCAAATGACGAATCGCGTACTTGATCTGCAGTGAGATCGCGCCCTTCTGGGACACCTTCGACTCGGGCATCAACGCCTTGTGAATCAGCACGTAGCGGATAGGTCCGATGTTCGGATCGGCATCCAGCTTCGGGTAGCGGGTGGTCTGCTTGGGCAGATCGCCGGACTTCGACAGATCGTTCATGATCTGGTGGATGTATGCAGGAATCGACTGCGACACCTTGAAGCCCAAGCGAATACGCACGCGGAACAGGAAGTCCGTGCCGAAATTCTCCACCGAATACTCGCGCGTGAACGGGTTGTCGGACGTTTCCACCGACACCGCCCACCATGCGCGGGCGCGCTTCGGATGGTCCGCGAAAATCGAGAAGAAGATGTCGGTATCGACACGCTTCATTTCCGGATCGGACGTCAGATAGACGATGTTGTCCGTGAAATACGGAATCGAATCGTCCTCATGAAGCTGCTTCAGAACCGGCACGCAATCGGCGGGCTGCATATGCCGGCGTTGCGCGCGTTCCAGCTTCGTGCCTTCGTTCCACGTGTACATAATCAGCAGAATCGCCAATGTCAGCAGCATGGTGAACCAGCCACCGTGCAGGAACTTCGCCATCGAAGCGAAGAAGAACAGGAACTGGATGGCCAGGAACACCACTGTGAACACGACCGCGCCGACGCGCTTGCCATCGTGCCAGCGGGTACGAGCCGGATAGCGCACCTGCAGGTGGGGCATCCAGTTGAGTCGCGTCGCTTCGGAAACCATGGTGTAGGCGCCGGTGATCAACGCCTGCGAAGCGATCACGCCGGCGCACACGGACAGCAGCACCGCCACGTAGCGTACGGACGGGGTCATCATTTCGAAGAACGGATTGAGGCCGTGCATGTGGTTGTACGCGGTGTCGTCCCAATGGTTGAGCATCCACGCGCCCTGGCCGAAATAGCAGAGCACAAGGGCGATCTTGATGAACGGCCACGTGAAGTAGATGTTGCCGCGGCCGACGTGGCCCATGTCGGAATACAGCGCTTCGGCGCCGGTGGTGGACAGGAACACGGTGCCCATGACGGCGAGGCCTGCCGCATTGTGGTGGCTGAAGAGGAACTCCACGCCGTACACCGGATTCAGCGCTTCAAGCACGCTCCAATCGGAGCTCAGGTTCACCAAGCCGACGACGGCGAGGAACGAGAACCAGATCATGACCACCGTGCCGAACGTGCGGCCGATGCGTTCGGTACCGCGCGACTGCACTGCGAACAGGCAGACGATGATCACAATGGTGATCATCAGCGTCAGTTCTTTGTTTTCGCTCATGATCGGTTCCAGCAGCGGCAGTGTTTCCAAGCCTTCCACTGCCGAGCTGATCGAGACGGCCGGCGTAAGCACGGAATCGGCGAGGAACGCGGCGCCGCCCAGCATGGCGGGAATCGCAAGCCATGCCCCATATTTGCGGATCAGCGAATACAGTGCGAAGATGCCGCCTTCGCCGTTGTTGTCGATGCGCATGGCGATGAACACGTATTTGACGGTGGTGATCAGCGTGATCGACCAGAAGACCAGCGACAGGATGCCCAGCACCGCGGCGCGATCCGTATGCGCCAAACCGCCTTGGCCGTTGAGGAACGTCTGCATGGTGTACAGCGGCGAGGTACCGATGTCGCCGTATACCACGCCAAGCGCCACGATGGCCATGGCCGGCGTGATTTTGTCCGGGCCGGACTGGAGACGGCTCCACCAGCGGCCGATGCGGCCCTTGCTGGCGGCCTCGTCAAGTTTCGCGGCTTCCTGCTGCTGCGCCTCGTGCTCCTTGATGAGCGTCTGGCGCTCCTCCTTGGTCAGGACCTTGTGCGAGACCTTTGGCGCCTGCGTGTACGTCGCTGCGTGAAGCAGCGGCTGTTCTTCTTCGTTCGGCTCGTTAGCCATAACGCTTCCTCCAAGTGGCGGGCCTTCCAACCCGCTCCCCAAAATAAAACGCAAGGTGTGACACTAGGAGCGCCTGCAGGGTGTACGGGATCATATACGGCGCGTTGGTGCGGCCGCGGTAGGGCATCGGACTTAGGTAGGGGGCATCGGTTTCGACCATGACGTGGCTCATGCCGACGAGTTTCGCCGATTCGCGGATTCCGTCGTTGCCTTTGTAGCTGGATGTGCCGGAAAGGCTGAGATACCAACCGTTTTCGCGGGCGATTTCGCCCATTTCGGCGTCGCCGGAGTAGCTGTGGAACACGGTACGTTCGGGGGCGCCGTCGGCGAGCAACGTTTCGATGACTTCCTTGTGCGAGTCGCGGTCGTGGATTTGCATGGGCAGGTTGAGTTCCTTGGCGAGCGCGATGTGGGCACGGAACGCTTCGCGTTGCAGTTCCTTGGCGGATTCGCCAGTGCGGAACAGGTCCATGCCGGTTTCGCCGATGGCGACGACCTGGTTGGGGTAGGTGGTGGCGAGGCGGTGCACTTCGGCCATGGCTTCGTCGAAGGGGATGTCGTGCCAAGGCTTGTATTTGATGGGCAGGCCGTCGGGGCCGGGCGCGCCGCGGTGGCCGTGCAGCACGGCTTCGTTGGGGTGTATGGCGATTGCGGCGTGCACGGTTCCGGGATGCTCGCGGGCCATGTCGATGGCGGTCATGAGGTTGGGCAGCTCGCAACCGCAGTCGATTACGCCTTCGACGCCGACTTTCTGGGCTTGTTCCAGCAGTTCGTCGACGCTGTAGACGGGTACTTCGCCTTGGCCTTTTTCCATGGCTTCGTGACTCATGGCTTGGGAGAAGGGCACGACGGATGCGACGTGGGTGTGGTTGTCGATGACGTGCGCGTCTTCGGGCAGCGGCTGTGGGGCCGGGGCCCAATTGCGATTGCGGTGGTGCTTGCTCATGTTTTCCAGATTAGTCCCGATTGGCCCTGCACTGCGGACGAACTCTCGTTCGAGGGTTCAAACGAGGGTCCACCCGTTTCGCGGCATACACGTCACTTAATCGTGATGGTGGTGAACGACCATGCCGGTGCCGTGTAGTCGCCGTCTGTCAGATCAATCGCGGTCTGCCGCGGCCTGGTCGGCGATTCCTCACCGACCTGTCCCGCATACGGATTGTCTCCGGCTAGGACGGTGGCCGTGGCGGATGCCGCCGATGCTGTGGAAATATTCAACTCGGCAAGAATCTGACGTAGGTCGACGCTTATTGGCGCGTCCATGGCATTGACCACGCGCACGTAGGTTTCCCCTGCCTTGGCGTTGCGCGATACGGTGACGGTGCGCCTTGGCTCGTCCTTGACCTCCGTACCATCCGCAATCAGCGTTCCATCGATGTACAGCTTCATGGCTTGGCCGCGGTCGGTGATGTCGGCGTGCACCTGCCACGTGGTGCCCGGCCGCACTTCATTCATGGAGACTTCGGTGCCGGCGAGCGCATAGGCGGTGCCGTCGCGGACAGATTAATCGTCTCCCCGGATGCGGTGGTGATGACAAGATTGTTGAGATCGGCTTTGGCGTTGCCCGCGATGCGTAGTCTCACGGTGTCCGGCAGGGTGCGACGCAGCGTGGACGGGCCTTCGACGGTGACGGGCCACGCGGTGTCGGCCGTGGTGGTGGCGTACATCTGCTGCACCCAATAGCTGTAGGGATGGTAGGCGCGTTCGTTGTCGAAGTAGATGAGGTCCGGATTCCAGCTATGGTGCCCATTCTTGGCGAACAGCGGGGCGTAGGAGGCCATGGCCACCACATCGCCGTTGAGTTCCATGCGTCCCATGAAGGCCGCTTCGGACAGGCCGTTGATCAGTTGGGTGTTCCAGGAGCCGTATTCGCCGAGGTAGACCTTCGGCCCCTTGCGGTCCGTGTGGTCGTAGTGGTCGAGGTTGTGGAACCACCAGCTGGACGACTGGTAGGAATGTTCGTCGACGATCGGCAGACCCGCTTCGCGCGCGTACTTCCAGCCTTCCTCATAATCCTGACCGCTGGGGGCGGGACCGACGGTGCCGACGACGACGATGTCCGGATATGCGGCTTTGACGGCGTCGAAAATCTGCTGGAAGCGGTTTTTGAACACGTCGTCGATGAGATCCTCGTTGCCGATGCCGAGGTATTCGAGGCCGAACGGCTCCGGGTGACCCATGGCGGCGCGCTTGGCGCCCCATTCGGTGGCGGTGCTGCCGTTGCAGAATTCGATGAGGTGGAGCACTTCATCGATGTAAGCGGGCATATCCTCCTGCGCCACCGGCACCGGGCCTTGGCTGGTGTTTTGGCAGCTCACGCCGGCGGGCAGCACCGGCAGCGGCTTGGCGCCGATAGTTTCGCACAGGCACAGGTATTCGTAGTAGCCGATGCGGAATGACTGGTGGTAGCCCCAGAGGTTGAAGTTGTGCGGACGGTGCTCGACCGGTCCGATGGTGCGGTCCCAGTGGTACATGTTGTCCATGCCGAGGCCGTGGGTGATGCAGCCGCCGGGGAATCGCATGAATCGTGGTTTGAGGTCGGCGAGCGCCTCCACCAGATCCGGGCGGAAATGCTTGAGACCGTGGTAGGTGGTGCGCGGCTCCAAGGTGACGAAGTCGAGGTCGATGACGCCTTCGCCGGCGAAGGCCAGACGCAATGTGCCCTGTGTGGCCACGCTCGAGCCGGCATCGCCGTGCTCAGGAACGGTCAGCGAGGCTTGGTATGTCGTCCATGCCGAGGCTGAGACGGTGATGGTGTTTTCGGCGATGATGCTGCCGTCGTCTCCGCGCAGCGAGACCGTCACCGGCATCGCGCTTTCCGATCGCACGCGCATCCAGGCGGTGAAATCGTAGGTTTCTCCGGCGCGGAACACCATGCCGTCCCAGCCGGTGTTGTCCAGCGCGGCAGGGGCATGTTCGACTTCCACCGTCGCGTAATGCGGGTTTTCGGTGGCAACCGGGTCATTGTCATGGATACCGAAGGCTGCGAACGAGCCTTCCGGCACGATTTTGCGCCAGAAGCTGTAGTTGCTCCAATCGATGGAGTCGGCGCGGTTGTATTCGAAGGCGCCGTTCTGCACGAGGTCGGCGTTGAGGCCGCCGTCGCCGGAGTAGCTGATGTCTTCGAAGAAGATGCCCCACAGGTCGGTGCTGATGGCGCGCACGCCCGCTTTGTCGAGTGTGGCGGTGAGTTTGTCGGTCATGGTGTGGCCGTCAGCCGGATATTCGTCAGCCGGGGCGACGGAAACGGTGGTTGGGATCGTCATCGAACCTCTCTT
>QWCV01003560.1_pt1 | contig 11227 bp, 10 predicted proteins | sample 1972621 | NCBI WGS metagenome assembly QWCV01 (sample SAMN09866699, study PRJNA288562) | Human gut metagenome isolate pre2_stool, whole genome shotgun sequencing... | isolation source: gut | host: Homo sapiens | place: USA: California
GAGTGCTGCGATGGAAACAAGTCTTGGATCATCCCAGCCATCTACGATGCCGTCCTGAACAAGTTTCTTAATGTATCTCTTACCTGTCACAACATTTGTCAGGTATAATTTTGAAAACTCAATCTGACGCGGTGCCGGATCAAACTCGCACTCTTTTACGACCCAGTCATAGAGCGGTCTGTGATCCTCGAACTCCAGTGTACAGATAGAATGTGTGATATGCTCTACTGTATCCTCAATTGGGTGAGCAAAATCGTACATCGGATAAATGCACCATTTATCCCCTGTGTTGTGATGTGTCATATGTGCCACACGGTAAATGACCGGGTCTCGCATGTTAATGTTCGGAGACGCCATATCGATTTTTGCACGAAGTACCTTTGTTCCATCTTCAAACTCACCATTCTTCATGCGTTCAAAAAGCTCTAAGTTTTCTTCAACACTTCTGTCACGATATGGGCTGTCCTTCCCTGGCTCTGTCAGTGTTCCTCTGTACTCGCGAATCTCATCAGCACTGAGATCACACACATATGCTTTTCCCTTTTTGATCAATTTTACTGCACATTCATACATGGTATCAAAATAGTTAGAAGCAAAATACAGATGGTCTTTATAATCTGCTCCTAACCACTGCACATCCTCTTTGATAGACTCTACAAATTCCATATCCTCTTTCATCGGGTTCGTATCGTCAAATCTTAAATGAAATGTTCCACCGTATTCTTTCGCAAGTCCGGAATTTAAAAGAATAGACTTTGCATGTCCGATATGAAGGTATCCATTCGGCTCTGGCGGGAATCTTGTGCAGACCTCTGTATAAACTCCCTCTGCCAGATCTTTATCGATTTCCTGCTCTATAAAATTCTTAGAAACTGTCTCTTCTGCCATTTCTCTCCTCCTGATTTATATGAATTATTTTAATTCAAGAATGCCTCAGCATTCTTGCTTCTTCCATTCCCATATCACTCAATATTTTACCCTATGACGGCACAGATTACAAACGTTTTTTGAGCGTTAAAAGTGCCTGTACAATAATTGCACTGTGGTCGACCGCAATCTCACCTGCTTTTTTCACCTGAAAATGTTCCTCGCGCACCAGCTCGCCACGGATCGTCTGTACAACTTCTGCCTCTGTATCCAAGCCTCTGCTTACATTTTTCACGTGAAGTTTATAGTGATATTCCATCTGTTTTTCCAGATCTGACACAGCGCCTCCATAGCAGTTCAAATCATTCTCTCTTTCTTCTGTGCTGACTCCTTGTAGATTCACCTCACACCACACAGCATCCGCGGCGTCATCACCTGCCTGTACTTTCACAGCATTTTCCGGAACGACTGCCATATATGCAGTTGTGATCACGCGGGTCCGCGGGTCTCTGTCATAATCCCCATAAGTTGCAATCTGTTCCATAACAAGCCCCTTTACATCTGTCTCTTCTTCCAGCTCACGCCTTGCAGTCTCATCTAAATTCTCCCGCATATTGGCAAAACCGCCCGGCAGTGCCCAGTAACCAATACTTGGGTGATTGCTTCTCTTTACAAGAAGAACCTTTAATCCGTCAATAGAATCACAGCTTTCCCCTTCATATGCAAATATGACTGCATCTGTCGTATTGCTTGGTGTTTCATATTTTCTCGGATCATACAGTTCCAGGAATTCTTCCAGATTCTGTCCCGCCTCATTTTTCTCACCAGTTCCGTAAAACTTGCTAAAATCATTTAAAAAAGCTGTCATGATACATCACTCACTTTCTATACTTCTTTCTTCATTCGATAATACGCCTCTGGCATCCATTTTCCCTTCCATACATAGAGTGCGATCAGTACTGCACCGATCAGCCATGTCACCGGATATGCCGTCATAACATAAGACAGTTTGTGGTCGATTCGAAGTACCGCCCAAATCCAGATAACTCTGCATACACATAAGGATACAAGGAATACAACCATTGTCTGAAATGTCTTTCCTGTTCCCCGGACTGTTCCTGCCATAACATGTAAGAAACCAAGCAGCCAGTAGAACGGACAGAAAAACTTCATAACATAAATTCCATACTGGACTACATCTGGTTTGCCAGAAAATACTCCAATGACCTGCGGCGCAAAAATTAACAATAATATTCCGGAAATAATGGTATATCCAACGCCCATACCTGTTGATACCCACATTCCTTTCTTCACGCGGTCATATTTTCCTGCGCCTACGTTCTGACCTGCAAATGTACTGGCTGCCATACTGAAACTCAGCACTGGAAGAATATTGAATCCATCTACTTTTACATAAGCTGCATAGCCTGCCATTACAACTGCACCAAAGCTATTGACGCTGGACTGTACAATAACATTTGAAATGGATATAACAATATTTTGAAATCCTGTCGGCAGACCGATCTTCAAAATCCTTCCAAGCAGATTATCATAAAACCGAATATCACGTAGTCTTACATGATAACTTTCCTGGCTTCTCATTAAAAATCCCAGAATAAAAATACAGGATAAAAGCTGGCTGATATCTGTTGCAAGAGCCGCTCCAATAATTCCCATTTTCAAAATCACAACAAAAAATATATCTAAAAATATATTGGAAACCGCTGCAATAATCAAGTAGATTAATGACCGTCTGGAATTTCCCACTGCATTGAGAATTCCTGCTGACATATTATAAATAACAGAAAAAAATATTCCGCCAAAATACACCTGCAGATACTGTGATGATTGTTCAAATACTTCCTGCGGTGTGTCCATTGCCCGCAAAATCATCGGTGTTGTCACAACCCCTGCCACTGTCAATATCGCTCCTGCTGCCACGGCAATTGCAAGTGTCGTATGTACTGCTTTCCTTACTCCTTCACGATTCCCGGCTCCAAAAAACTGAGAAACAACGACTCCGGCACCTGCGGATGCACCGATACAGAATCCAACCAGAAGATTGATAATCGCGCCACTGGATCCGACTGCTGCCAATGCCTCACTCCCAATCCAGTTTCCCACAATAATAGAATCTACTGTATTATATAATTGTTGAAATAAATTTCCCAAGATGAGCGGAATGGAGAAGAATAAAATTTCTTTCCAAATTGCCCCTTCTGTCATCACTGTACTTTTCTTACTCATATTTTCTCTCTACACCTCTCTTCTAACACCCAAAATTCTTCTTTCAGCTATACTCTTCTTTGCCCTGCAGTCATACGATTTTAAAAAGTCAGATAGTAAAAACCCCGTAAACTCACGTTCTTCGCGAATTTACGAGGTTAATTTAAACAAGCTGCCTAGCGGAATCGAACCGCCGACCTCCGCCTTACCAAGGCGACGCTCTACCGACTGAGCCAAGGCAGCGCGCATATGTTCTATGCAACGTTAATAATATACAATATCCGGCACTTGTTGTCAATGCCTAATCGAGTATTTCTATTTTTCAGCATTCCTGTTTTTCATAGCTTCTCTTTTTCCAGAATCTTTTGCGTCTTTGCTTTAATTCTTTGCAAGGCATTATCCACCGTCTTTGGACTTTTGTCTAGAAGCCTTGCTATCGTGCGGTAATCGGTGCCCATAAGATGCAGATAAAGTACACGGTTCTCAAGATCACTTAAGCTCTCTTCCAGTTTACTTTCCAGAAGTTCTGCGTATTCCTGGCTGACTAATAGTTCTTCCGGATTGCTGTTTTTATGTGCTTCCATCGTATTGATCAGAGGTTCTTTCTCCTCCGTCATATCATAAAGTGAAACATAAGAATTTAACGGACTGTGTTTCTTTCTCCTGGAAGCCTCGATTGCGGAGTAAAGCTGTCTGGAAATACACAGTTTTGCGAAGCTGAAAAATGAACTATTCTGATCCGGCTCATAATTCTGCACCGCTTTAAAAAGACCGATCATACCTTCCTGGATCAGATCTTCATTTTCTCCTCCAAGAAGATACATAGCATTCGCTTCTTTTCGCACAAGATTTTTATATTTTTCCATAATATAATCTACGATTCTGTTGTCTCCATCGCGCAGCTTCTGAATCAGTTGTTCATCTGTCATCTTCTCATATCTGTCCATAATTATCCAAGCCTCTGTCTTACAATCTCATATGCAAGAACTCCGGTTGCCACAGATGCATTCAGGGAATCAATATCCCCTTTCATCGGAATGCTTGCAACAAAATCACAGGTTTCTTTTACAAGACGGCTGACACCTTCTCCTTCATTTCCAATCACAAGACCGATCGGACCTGTCAGATTCAGCTTATACATAGACTCACCACCCATATCCGCACACACGAACCAAAGCCCTTTTTCTTTTAATTCTTTCATCGTTTTAGTCAGATTAGTCACTTTTGCAACCGGTGTATAGTTGATTGCTCCTGCCGATGTCTTTGCCACAGTCGCCGTCAGTCCTACCGCTCTTCGTTTAGGAATAATGACTCCATGCGCACCTGCCAGATTTGCAGTACGGATAATCGCACCCAGGTTGTGTGGGTCTTCAATATCGTCCAGCAAAATAAGAAATGGATCCTCTCCCCGCTCTTTTGCCAGTGCCAGCATATCCTCTACCTGTGCATACTCATAAGCCGCTGTATAAGCAATCACTCCCTGATGTCTTCCTGTCTGCGAAAGCTGTGTCAGACGTTCTTTATCTACAAACTGAACCAAAGTATCATGCTTCTTTGCCTCACGTACAATCGTCCGCACCGGGCTGTCCTGGCAGCCGTCCAGAACAAATAATTTGTCCACTGGTTTTCCGGAACGAAATGCTTCTAAGACCGCATTGCGTCCCTCAATCATATTTTCATTTCCATGTTTGTCTTTGTGTTCTATCATGAAATTCTCCTTCTTCAAAACTTACTCAAATCCTGCTGCCAGCTATTCTTCTTCCTTTAAAGCGGACCTGTCAGAAACACTGCAAAGCCCGATCTTCACCAAATCCAGCAGTCGTTTCCAGTCCTTTTTCAGATACAGATATCCCATCAACGCTTCAAATCCCGTAGCACGTCTGTAGTCTGTGATGGATTGATTCTTTGCAGGAGACACACTTTTGGCATTCCTTCCGCGTTTGTATATGCCATGCTCTTCTTCTGTTAAATGTTCCTGAATGGTACGCATCATTTTGGACTGGGCAGATGCCTGTACATAAGAGCTGGTTTCCTTATGCATTTTCTGAACCTGTTTATTTCCCTCATTCATTACTAAAGATTTAATTACAAGGTCAAAAATGCAGTCTCCAATATAAGCCAGAGCAAGAGGTGAATATTCTCTGATATCCACCTCTTTCATCTGGAAAATCTCCTGCATATAACTGTCAAACTGCCAATCTACGCTCTTTTCCATTGTACTCCTTCTCTTGTATCTTTCAAAATGATACCTTTTTCTAATAATTCATCACGAATCGCATCTGCTCTTGCAAAGTCCTTTGCTTTTCTTGCAGCCTGACGCTCCTCAATAAGTTTTTCAATATCCTCTGCCAGAATTTCTTCTTTCTTCTCTACAATAAGACCAAGAACATCTGCAAGCTTCACGATCAAGTCTTTGATTTTTCCAAGATACTCTTTTGTCTTCTTGGCATCTGCATTGGTGTTGCTGTATCTTACAAGCTCAAAAATTGCAGCTACTGCATCTGCTGTATTAAAATCATCATCCATCGCATCTTCAAATGCTTTTACAAACGAATCTGTCTGAGCGAAAAGTTCCGCTTCCTCTGCAGTCATCGGCTCATCCTTTGCATTTTTTATAAGGAAGTTCAGGTTATCTACTGCATTTACAATTCGCTCCAGACTGCTCTTAGCTGCTTCCATAAGCTCAGCACTGAAGTTCAATGGACTTCTATAGTGTGCGCTCAGCATAAAGAAACGAAGCACCTGAAGATCATACTGCTCACTGATTTCACGGACAGTTCTGAAGTTTCCGAGAGACTTACTCATCTTGCGGTTGTCAATATTTAAAAATGCATTGTGCATCCAGTAATTTGCAAATGTCTTTCCATTGGCAGCCTCACTTTGGGCAATCTCATTTTCATGATGTGGGAATACAAGATCTTCTCCACCGGCATGAATATCTATCTGCTCTCCAAGATATTTCTTGGACATCTCAGAACACTCTGTATGCCACCCCGGACGTCCATCACTCCATGGGGATTTCCAGAATGGCTCTCCTTCTTTTTTCGGTTTCCAGAGAACAAAATCCAATGGATCTTCCTTCTCATCTGCACCAGATACAAGAAGTGAGCGCTCTCCGGAGCGAAGATCATCCAGATTCTTGTGGGACAATTTACCGTACTCTTTGAACTGGCGGGTTCTGTAGTAAACAGTACCGTTCTTTTCATAAGCATATCCCTTGTCCATCAGTGTCTGGATCAACTGGATCATACCTTCAATTTCCTGTGTTGCAAGCGGATTTGTTGTTGCAGGCTTTACATTCATGCCAGCCATATCTTTCTTACATTCTTCAATGTAACGCTGTGAAATCTCTTCAGCAGTCACACCTTCTTCATTTGCCTTTGCAATAATCTTATCATCTACATCCGTGAAGTTCGATACATAATTTACATCATATCCTTTATATTCGAAATATCTTCTGACAGTATCAAATACGATCATCGGTCTTGCATTACCAATGTGAATAAAGTTGTATACAGTAGGTCCACATACATACATGCGGACTTTTCCTTCTTCAAGTGGTATAAATTCTTCTTTTTTCTTGGACATTGTATTATAAATCTTCATTTTTATTGCTCCTTCTCTTCTTTTGCGCACTGGGCATGCGCAACCATTTTTAACTGATTTTCCAGTTCCATAAGCTTTTTATGCATACGCAGGTTATCAACCTGAAGCTCTTTGATGTCATTGCTGATCGGGTCCGGAAGATCTACCTGGTTCATATCCATACGTGGAATCTTTGCGCCATCCTGCTTTACAATTCTTCCAGGGACACCAACAACTGTACAATTAGCCGGCACTTCTTTCAACACAACGGATCCTGCTCCGATTTTTGAATTCTCGCCAATTTTAAATGATCCAAGAACCTTTGCTCCTGCGCTGACCATAACATTATCTCCAAGCGTCGGATGACGTTTTCCCTGCTCTTTTCCTGTACCGCCAAGTGTTACCCCCTGATACAAAGTAATGTTATCACCAAGTTCTGCCGTCTCACCAATGATAACGCCACTTCCGTGGTCAATAAAAAGACCTTTTCCAATGGTCGCACCCGGATGGATTTCAATTCCTGTCTTTCTGACTGCTCTTTGAGAAATCCAGCGCGCCATAACATAATGTCCCTTTTTGTATAATTTATGTGCGACTCTGTAATGAAGAATTGCCTTAAAACTAGGGTATAAAAATACTTCCATATTCGATTTGATTGCAGGATCCCGCTCACGAATCACCTGAATTTCTTCCTTGACATAGGATACAACTCCCATTTTAAGTTCCTCCCTTGACATATAATGATCAAATATATAGATGTTGGGGGCAAAAGTCCCAACTATGATGCCTACGGATTGTTCCGTGCTTTGCACTCCCACAATCCTCCCAATTATTCGCATATCGTGGGATTGTCATCCCACTTTTAGGCTCATATTGGGGCAGGTCCTAAGGTCTTTCATCCACTTATGAGCAAGCTCATGTGGATTTAGACCTTTTGACCCTGGCATCATATATAAAAAAACTTCGTCTCTCATAATAAGAGACGAAGTATATCCGCGGTTCCACTCTTTTAGAGACTCTGTCTTATGATCTTATGCAGACACCAATCTCCACTTTTCATACTTAACGCGTATCCACGTACTGCACTACCAGATTCCGATAAATCCTTCGCCCAGTCAACTCCCGGAGGCACTTCACAGATATTCCTCTTAAGAACGCTTTCAGCCGGTGACGTTCTCTCTCTGTCAGATTCTTATTCTGTTACTCTTTCCGTTCTAGGTCTTTGCCTGTTTAGAATATATAATATGTGAAAAAATACATTTTGTCAATCACGGATTCTACATAATTGCTTTATTAATTGTATCCTGCATCAAACAATAGCTTACAATTCCGAGGCCGAAAATTCCAAGAATCAGATATAAGATTCCTGAACTTCCATTCACGCCCTTGATCTGATCGCATTTTTCACCCATCTTGTACATCCAGTACCATCCATAGATTCCACATGTAATCAACGTGAACAGAAATACAAGTCCGCCTCCTGTCGCCTGTGTATCGCCACAGATCTGATTAACCTCGTCATTCAGCTTGATCATCCAGTAAATTCCATAGAGTCCGCATGTTACAATCGAAAGAATGACTGCAATCGCAATGTTTCTCTCCTGGATTCCCGGGAATCTCTGATTCATGCCGCCTGCCGGACCGCCATATTGATTCTGGTTTCCATAATTATTCTGATTTCCATATGCATTCTGACTATTATTCGTATCTGCCCTTGTATACTGAGCCTGTCGTGGTACTTCGTATGTCTGCTGACTTTGATTCGCATTCACATCAGCTAAAGCTGCTCCACACTGTTTACAGAACTTTGCTCCGTCCTCACACTGAGCTCCACATTTGTGACAAAATTTCATCTTTCATTCCTCCTAAGTAAATCTATAAATATGCAGGGCAATCTTTTTGTGAAATAATGCTTTGCCCGCCAATATTTACGATGACTACATCATTTTTTATCATAACATAGTTTTCGGTATTCGTCTATTGCAGAATTCAAGAATGCCGATAGCGTTCTTGAATCAAACTACTTCATTCAGATAAATCCTGGAAAGTGGAATAATCTTTTCAAGCTCCGATTCCATTCGTCCCGACATGGAAACTCCTTCTTCTTTACTGATTTCTTCTACCGTTTTTGCACCAAAGACAAGTTCTCCCAATGCACTGACCGGCATAATACCTTCACTGGTTTCTGGCTTTCCGTCCATAAGCATCAGTCCTGAAAACTCCGTTCCTGTCATTGTAACGTAACGGTTATTCTCCGGAATCAGTGGGTCTGTAACCTGAAAGCTGACTGCCATAAGACTTTTTAACTTCAGCGACATCAACATTCTTCTGACATCAACGATCCGAATCATAATCTTCGATTTTGCCTCTTGTTTTTCCGCTTCTTCCGTCTCTTTAGATTCTTCATAATATGGTCTTACATCAACAATCTGTCCATCTTTTCTGTAGATGATAAGCTTTCCATCTTCACATGCCAGCTCTTTCAGTAATCGTTCATAATAATTCTTATCACGCTTGGCGTAAACCTGATATTTCCCCGCCAGTTCTTTCTGTGCCCAGGCTGCAATTTCATCACAATCTTTGTCTTCAGCCGCCTGTACAGTAATACTTTCCGCCAGCTTCTCCTCCGGAGCATAATATTCAATATTCTGTTCATACATCGTCCGGAAATCATGTGGCAGATAAATAGCTTCCGCTGCCGGCATCAGATAAGTAAATGTTACACCGGCCTGGTACATATCCAAAAGAGACTCTCTTAAAAGTCCGGCCATATACCTTCTGCCACGGTATTCCTTTCTCGTTGCAACTGCCACAATATAATAGGATTCCTTTTCAGTTCCATTAACCATCAGTGTATATGGATTTAAATGCAGCATAGCCTGAATATCATCGTCTTCCCGGACAACATAAATGATGTTGTCCTTTGTCTTCTCCTGATAATAATAATCTACAAAGCTTTTCTCGTCTTTTGAAAACACCTCTTCATAAAGCTTTCTCGTATCTAAATGCTGTGAAACTTCCAGCTTTTCAATTTTCATATGTCCTTTCCTCCAGCCACACTGTACATTTTACTTTATAATTCCAGATTATATAGATGTTGGGCTCAAAAGCACACAACTATGATACCTACGGATTCTGGCATCCACTACAGCCCGTACATCCGCCACAACTGCCTGCACAACCAGAACTTACATCTGCCGGACCGACACCGTAACTGTAATTCACAATCGTCTCAAGTGACGCAATTGCCTGCGCCGAAATACCTTCTCCGCTTCCGGTAAATCCAAGTCCTTCCTCTGTAGTTGCCTTAATATTCACCTGACTTACTTCAATTGCAAGGGCATCTGCAATATTTTTTTTCATCTGCTCAATATAAGGTGCCATCTTCGGACGCTGCGCAATGATTGTCGCATCAATATTTCCAACCACATACAGCTCATCATCAATCAGCTCCCGTACATACTCCAGAAGCTTTATACTGGAAATTCCTTTATATTTTGAGTCTGTATCCGGAAAATGCTTCCCAATATCTCCAAGCGCTGCTGCTCCGAGAAGGGCATCCATAATCGCATGGAGAAGCACATCCGCATCCGAATGTCCCAAAAGACCTTTCTCATACGGTATCTGGACACCTCCGATAATCAGATCTCTTCCTTCTACTAATTTGTGAACATCGTATCCCAAACCAACTCGCATTTTAATTCCTCCACAAAACTTTTTTCATTCTCCGTTGTCAATGCCTTTTTTATTATACATGAGAGAATATTCAGAGTCAACGAAAGGCCACTATAGCCAGAGTTTTTTTGCATAATAGAAAATGCAATTTCTTATACAAAAAAAGAAATCTGCTTTTGCAAATTCCTTTTCTTACACAAGTAGCGGGAACTGGATTTGAACCAGCGACACCGCGGGTATGAACCGCGTGCTCTAGCCAACTGAGCTATCCCGCCATATATTGAGGTATATATGGGACCAATAGGGCTCGAACCTATGACCCTCTGCTTGTAAGGCAGATGCTCTCCCAGCTGAGCTATGATCCCATATCTTGTGGCTCTCTCGAACCGACTTCGTTAGTATACATCAATATAGTGAGTATTGTCAATAACTTTTTTTATTTTTTTATTATCTTTTTTAATTTTTCCAGATCGTCCATATCAGGATGTGACAATGCACAGTCAAAATTTGCGATCAACATATCAAGATTCGCTGGATGTTCCGGATTTTCTTTCATCTTTACATATCGTTCACGTACAGATTGTGGCATTTTTCCCTGGCACATATACTCTCCAATAACAGCATTGCTTGAATCAATAGATTGTTTGACTTGTCCGAGGATCTTTTCAAAATATACATCACTTCCACCGAACCCAGCCGTTCCAAACAGAAAAATCTTCTTGTTTTTTAGTTTCGCTAATAATTCTAATGTCTTGGTATCCGCGCTCCCTTTGTCAGTCCAAAATCCGACATACAACAAATCGGATGGAGGGATCTTTGAATCATTCTCCCCAAAATAATCACACTTATCTTTTGGCAATATTTCATAGACTGC
>QWCV01007670.1_pt1 | contig 11209 bp, 9 predicted proteins | sample 1972621 | NCBI WGS metagenome assembly QWCV01 (sample SAMN09866699, study PRJNA288562) | Human gut metagenome isolate pre2_stool, whole genome shotgun sequencing... | isolation source: gut | host: Homo sapiens | place: USA: California
AGGAGCAGTTATAAATATACCGCTGCCGCCCCTCCAGATCCTTCAGGTAGAGCTTCAGAGTCAGGTCAGCCATATTGCGGGAGATAAACCCGCGGATGTTCTCCCGATCCAGGCTGTGGATCAGTGTGACTTCCTGATTGGTGTGCGTAAAGGCGGTGACCACATAGGGGAACGCCGCCTGCTCGTGGGTGATCTTCACATCCGCGTAGCCAAACATTTTATCCTTCAGGTACTCAATGGCTCCGTTCAGACAGATCAGCTTCAGCTCATAGTCATGCTCCTGGCCCTGGTCGCTGCGGGAGGACTTGATTATTTTTCCAGGAATAAATTCCTTCAGGGCGTCCCGGAAAATGTCGATCTTACAGGACTGCCCTGTGAGGCGCAGGATGCTGTACTCCGGCAGCTCGTTCTCCTGATAGGGCCCCTCCATGAACTGGCGCACGATGCCGTAAATATCGGCTCTCAGGAGAAGATTCAGCGCGTAGATGTTGATATAGGCGGTGGGCACATCCTTGAGCACCTTCAAGACGCCGTCCTGGAAGGCCGACAGCTTCCAGCGGTCCACCAGCATACATTCCGTGGCGGTCTCGTGGAGCGGCACGCTGGAAACCGCCATGCGCAGGACGTTGGCGTGGCTGTAAAAGCTGGTCTTGATCCGCTCCGCCGTTTCAAAGAGGAAATAGAAGTTGTTTTTGACCGCGTAGTAGTCCGCCCGGCTCTTATGCTCGTAGTCCCGGAAACGGGTGGGGATCACCTGCTCCGCCTGGGCGTACGCCTGATCCAGCCCGGCGTAAACGCTGTCGGTGCCCAGCCGGTCTACGGTGCGGAACACATCGAGGTCAAAGGCCCGGATCAGCGTGTCCACATCGGGCAGCTCCTCGCTGCTCAGCTGGCGGGCCATCGCCAGCTTCAAAAGCTGCATTACCCGGTAGGTCAGGTTGTTGCCGCCGAAATCCGTGTTGCCGTTTTCATAGGCCGTCGCAATGTCGATCTGGTAGGCCACCCGACGGTCGGTGATCCGAAAGCGGCAGGAGGAGAGGTCGGTGGTGCCGCCGCCGCAGTCGATGATCAGCGCACGGTATGTCTCGCCGTCCTGATACTGCTTCTCCTTGATCAGAGTGGAAATCGTATTGTAGAGGACCGCCACCCCTTCATCCAGCATATTTTCGCTCTCCAGGCGGTAGTCCGGCAGGATCTCCTGAAACAGCTTGACGAAGAGCGGCTTCTGCTTCACCGGCGCGGAGATATGGATGGACTTGAAGCTGCACTTGAATCTCTGGCTGGCGCACCCGATGACATATTCCAGATAGCCCTGGATGATCTCCTTGCGGGGGACAAAGCTGCGGTGTCCCTGGCGGTCCACCACCTCCTCCGTCCGGTCCGCGTCCCCCACCCAGCGCTTCAGGTCATAAAAGACGCAAAAGCCCTCGTCGATATAGCTCAGATGGAACAGGCGGTTGGCCTCATAGCCGAATTTATACTGCACATCCTGCCCGTTCACCCCCACCACGGCCACGGCGCTGGGCAGGATCAGGGCGGCCTTGTCCTTGTGCTCTACATCCAGGTGGGGCACATAGTTGACCTGGTCCCGCTTGAGGAGCTGCGCGATCGGGTCGCCGGAGAGCTGTTCAAAATAGGCGCTGTCCAGATAGACACCCGCCGTGGTATTCGAGGAGCCGAAGTCGATGGCAAGCGGCATCCGGCTCTCCAGCAGCGGCCGCACCTCAAAATTCAGGACCGGGACCGTGCGGAAGCGCAGGTGGTCCGGCACGATGGAGGACTCCCCCCGATAGACGCGGTAGAGGAGGTCGGACTGCTGGCGGTCCATGCAGTAGAGGGAATAATTGCGGATCGTGGACTCCCGGCACTCCATCTCCGCGGATTTTGTGATGAACAGCTTTCCGGGCTCGCTCTGGTAGGTGCGGAGATTGAAAACAGCGCAAATCTCCCCGCCGCTGACCAGAAGGGCGTTGGTGTCCACCAGCTCCTGCATATACCCGATCGTATAGCGGTCAAAATACTCCACGGAGATGCCGTGATATACGATGAGCTTGGCGCAGCCCTGCAGCGCGGTGTCCACCAGGTCCAGCTTGGCGGTGGCAAGCAGGGACTCCAGACGCTCCAGGCCATCCTCTGACGGCTCGGTAATGAACAGCCGGTCCGCACGCCCCCGGAAGCGCATGATCTCCCGGATGAGCACATCCTTGTCCAGCGGCGCGTGGATGCCGTTGATGATGCGCTCCCGGTAGCAGATGTCCCGCAGCTGATAGGTCGTCATGAGCTCCAGCTCATCACGCGTATAGTAACGCAGTTCCGGCTTGGGCCCCGCGTTTCGGTTATATGTATAGGAATACTTGCTCAAATTCCCCACCGCCTCTGTCCGTTCTCAGTAGATTTCTATTTCATCAAATACCAGGGTGGCGTCCACATCCCAGACGCCGAAGTGCTTTGTCCAGAAAATCCGCACCTGATACTGCAGGGGGAGGAACAGGTCCTCCAGCATCTGCACGATCCGGCGGTCCGCGTTGGCCAGGCCGAGATAGAGCAGAAGCTGTTCCGGGTGCGGCTTGAGCTGGTAGAGCATGGCCTGGGGATACAGGGCGGTCAGCGCCTGACGGAATACCAGCAGGGAAGACCCTGTCTCATACTGCGCCAGGAGCAGGGAGGCCACGCCTCTTTTTTGTTCCTCCGAAAGAAGCTGGAGCGCCTGTGCGATCGAGGCGGAAAAACCGCCGCCCTCCAGCTCCCTCTTGAGCATCTGGACGTAAAAATCCCGCTTGCTCAGACCGGAAAGCGTCTCCTGCGCCGCGAGGATATGGACTGCGGCATCAAACAGGTGGCGCAGATATTCAGAATCCCCCATGTTGTGCAGCAGGTCCTGAAAGATCTCAGAAAAGCGGTACAGGCTGTTGATCTCCACCACGGGGCCGGTCACCGTGTCCTCATTGAGGCAGGGAAAGGACTGTTCATACCAGGGACTGCAATCCTCAGCCTGCGCAAAAAACAGCTCATTGTCCGATAATCCCTGCGCTCTGGCCCTCAATAAGATTTCCCAAATATAATTCATAAGGCAGCCCCCGCCTTTAAGCATCCAGCACGCCGGCGCAATGGTACTCAGGGAAGAGCTTCTGTGCCTTGGTCACCAGAAAGCTCATAATATCCATGTTCAGGAAATTCCCCGGGTCCGCCGCGGCAAAATGGAGCAGCATCGTCTCCTGCGTCTCCCTTTTCCTCAGCTCATCGGTAATAAACTGATCCATGTCGTAGGTTTCCGCCTCGGCCGGCCCCGCTGCGCCCAGCTCGACATCCTGAAAGGAAACGACGCTGTCATACCCATAGCTCAGGATGACCCGCCGCAGCTCCCCTCTGGTTTTCACGCCCTGCTGGTATAATGCGCCCAGATTGGAGGCAAAGCTCTCCTCCGGTTGGTTGGCCAGGAGCGGATACGCATAGCGGAGCTTCCGGTCCGACGGATTTACCTGAATCAGCTTCCAGTTCACCGGCCCCTTTTCCTGGCAGGTGATCAGCATATCCCCCGCCACCAGCCGCACATTCTGGAGCACACGGTCCACATCGGCAACCAGATAGCTGCATCCGGGGCTCAGCCTGTGGGCAAAGATCCGGTGCTCATAATGGACATGGTCCGCACAGGGGGAGGGGTACATGCTGGTGCTGACCTCCACGCGCTCCAGATTCCAAAGCGGGATCATCCCACGGTGCAGGAACGGCTCGTAGGCGCCGAAATCGACCGTCACGGACTGGACCTCGACGCCAGTATCCTGTCCAGCGCCCTCCGCGTCCACCAGGTAGACATCAAACATCTTGTAGAGATAGGCGGAGCATACCGTAGACCAGGGGATATGGTTGGCGTGAAATACCTGATACAAACGTTCGACCTGCTTCAGATACCGCCGGCTCCTGCGGATGGAAAAGGTGGCCGGGAAAGCGCCGGCCTGCGTGGTCAGGGTACCTTGGTACACGGCCCCCTCACGCTCAAATTTCAGCGCTTCCTGGGCGTTTTGGCGCAGGAACACCCGGTCAACCGGGACTGGCTCGTTCTGGTCCAGGCAGTCGGACAGGGTGGGCCGGACGTGCTCCACATCCTCCGGGCAGATTGGGGTCAGAAAGCGGTCGCTCGCATCGTAAAGGTCCGGCTCCGTGACGCCGATATGGATGGTGAACTCGCTTTCCCTCGACTGGATCTCGGACAAAATCCGCTGCTCCAGCTTTTTCTGCTCATCGCCCAGATATTGAAAGAGATTGACCATCAGGGTGTCGGTGACCTGCCTATACAGCGCCCGCTCTCTCAGATCCTGAATATCCAAGGACCGTTTGTGGATATAGTCCTGCAGGTCAAAGCCCGCTCCAAAGACGCTCTCATCCATTGCATTCCCTCGCTTTATCCAACAGCCTCCGGCTGGGATGTTTCTGACGGCGCCGGCTCGGTGGACTCACCGGCGGCCTGCTGCTTTGCTTCCTCCGCCGCTTTCGCGGCTTCCTCCGCCTCCCGGGCAGCCTGCTCCTCCTCGCTGATGCCCATTTCAATCAGCTCCAGCTTGCGCGTGACCTCAGATACCTTGCTGTCGTTTTCCAGCTCGGCGTACACATCCTTTGCCAGAAGATAGTATTTCTTCGCCTGGACATAGTTCTTATCCGCGTATTGGCTCTCCGCCTGGCGCATATAGCCCTCCGCCTCCGCCGCAAGGCCGGCCTGCACGGAGAGCTTGCTGTCCACGGCGGCGAGCTTTACATTGATGGCGTCAATCTGCGCCTGATCCTCCAGCTCCGTATATTTCTGAAGGGCCGTGGTGTAAAAGGCGCGTGCGCCCTCATAGTCCCCCTTGGAAAAGGCGGCGTCGCCCTCGGCCAAAACGCTGGCGGCGGCAGTCTGCGCCTGCGCGGTCTCCTGGGCCTTTTCATCCTCCTGCGCCTGCTGCTCCGACTGGTCTGCGTACATCTGCTCCAGCGCCGCCATAGCGTCGTCCCGACCGGTGTCAAAGTAGAGCTGCGCCGCCAGGGCCTTCGCGGTCAGATACTGCTCCTCGGCCTTGTCGTACTGCTGGCCCTGCGCAAGCGTGTCGCCCAGGGAGATCAGCTCATAAACGCTCATGTACTGACTGGTCTGCTCCAGCCGGTCATCGATGTAGTCCAAGCCCAGGTTGTCAGCGTACCGGGTGCGGTTTCTGGCGTTAAGGAAATTGCGCTGGGCGTCGCTGTACTCCCCGCCGGTCAGAGCGTCATCCCCCGCGATCACGCTCTCGATGAGCTTCATATAATTTCCGGCGTCCTCCTGAATTTCCTTGTCGCTCAGGCCCTCCGCGAGATCCAGCGCCTTTTGGCACTCCTCCTTGGCCCGGACGTAGTTATCCGCCTGGATATACTCAATCGTGTCATAGAAGCTCTGTTCCATAGAGTCGATCTTTTTCTGCCGGTTGTGGAAATACACGGCCAAAATGACGGCGACAACTACAAGCACGAGGATGATGGGAATGGCGATCATAATGGCGCGCTTGATTTTCCGCTTGCGGTTTGGGTCGTTGTAGGTCTTATTGAAGAAGATCGTCGCAAAGGTGTATGCGCCCAGCAACAGGTCCTCTACCGCGTCCACCGTCTCCTGCGGCTCGTCCGAGGCGTCCGCAAACGCGTCCTTCAAAAGCCCGTCGTCCAGATGCTCCCACACGCCCCGCGTCATGAGCGCGGCCGCGTCTGAGTCGGACAGCTTTAATTTCTTGGAGATAAACGGGCGGAAGTCCTTGTCCTGCCCGAGATAGCAGTAGAGGTTATGGCGCTCCTGGTGCTGGGTAAGCTTATCCGGCTCCAGTTTTTCCGCTTTCACGAGGTCCATGCTCAGGGACTGATCTCTGGACTGAGCCCGGAGGAATCCGTCCCGGTACAGACGGAAACGGGTGTTGCCCGCCTGCCCATACCGCATCTTTACATAGTTTGTCACCACCACAGTAACAGACGCCTTCAGGCGCATTTTACTGTCGGCAGTCAGCAGGGCCTTGTTGGCGGAGCGAAGGTAGCGGCGCAGGGCCCCCTTCCGCATGGAAGGCGCCTCAGTAAAAGCGGAGATAATGGTATCCACCGCCAGCTTGGCGCTCATCCCGTCCACCTGGTCGTCTATCCCATCGGCAATGACATAGCAGGCGTATTTGTCCAGTTCCACATATCCGAAGGAGTCCGTGTTTTTCAGGTTTTTATCCGCTTCGGATGTAAATGCTGTTTTGAAGACCGAATTTTGCTTTCTCATGTTGTGCTCCCGTCCCAGCGCAGCAGGATCACGCTGGCATTATCTCTGTCCTCTGCGGAGTTCTGGTTGACCTTTTCCATGAGGGCGTAGGCCATGCTCTGACAATCCTGCCCGCCTGAGAGGACATCCTCGATCTCCTTCCAGGGGATCAGCTCATAAAGGCCGTCGCTCATCAGCACAATGATGTCGCCTCTCTGCAGGGAGATCGGCCGGTCAAAAATCTCAATGTCCTTGAAGCTGTCCTGCCCGAGATAGTTATAAAGCCGGTGGTTTTCCAGCATGACCAGCGCGTCCTCCCGGGAGAGCCTGCCGGTCCGGAACGACTGTTCCGCCAGCACATCCAGGGTGTGGCCTGCGGATACCGGCACCAGGTCGCCGTTTCTGAACACGCATAGCTTGACATTTCCCACAACGGCGTAAAAAAGCCAGTTTTCCCGAATCATCGCCACGCCGACGCTGGCCGCGCCGTATCCCTCATCGCCAAGCTCCCGCAGGATGGCGCGGTTAGCCGCATGGAAGGATTTCCGGAAATAGTACTGGGGATTGTCAAACGCATTATAATCCCGAAAAAGATCCAGGAACGTCTCAACCGCCGTCCGGCTGGCGATCCGTGCGCCATAGGCTTTCCCCATCCCATCCGCCAGGACGGCGACTAGGCCCGTCTGTGTAGCCAGCGTGCCAACGAAGTCCTCCTGCACCTCGCGTCCGCCGATGGTCATGGAGCTTCCCACATCGGGGCTGCGTAACCGCCTGCCGCTGCCGCCGATGGACAGCCGGATGAGCAGCAGGACCGCTGCGGCGGCGCACAGGAGGATCAGGATTGTTTGCGGCGTCATATGCCTTGCCCCCTTCGAGTGTTACTCTGTCTTTCCGCCCCACATAAAGTTCTCTCCGCAGAAGGGGACAAACAGGAATTTAGACTTGCCGAGTTCGATTTCATCATATTTATTGAGCGTGGCCGGCGCGTACACCGCGTTGCCGTTGAGATACACGATCCCATTGGCGTCGCCGGGCAGCAGCACGGTTTCCTTTTTCTTGGGGTCAAATACGATAACCGCGTGGTTGCGGCGGGAGATCTCATTGTCGCCCAGGATCTGAATATCCATGTCGTCGGCGCGGCCAACGAAATTTTTCCCCTGGACGATCTGATAGTCCTTGCCCTGGCGCGGGCCGTCAATGCAGACAATCCAGCCGCAGACGGGCTTGATGTCCTCCCGGAATAACTCTTCCTCGATCTCCACATCGGAGCGCTGCGTCTCCCGCTTTTCTTTCGTGTCGGTTTCCATATTGCAGTAGGGGCACACGGTACCGTACCGCTTTTTGCTGAAAACATGCCCATTCTGGCAGTGGATCAGATTTGAAGTATTCGACATGATATAGCCATCTCCCTTTTCTCTTTTTTACCGGATCATCAGCCGGACAAGTCCTATATAGAGGATGTCGCCGCGGGCCAGCAGGCACGGGTGCCCAGGCGCCAGCTTATATTTCCGCTTGTCACCCTTCTGTACGCTCACTCCATTCTTGGAGTTCAAGTCCTCCACGTACCAGCTTCCGGCAGAATAATTCAGCACCGCGTGCTCCACGTCCACCGTGCCAGCATAGGTCGAGTTGGCGAGATTGATATTGACCTGGTTTTCACCGGAATCCCGGCCAATCACCATGCCCGTCTTTCCATACAGCGTCCAGGAGGACAGGGCCTGGTCTTCCTCGTTGAGCAATACGATTTCCGTCAAACTGCCGGCCGGTGGGTGTGCCATGCCGTCCGCCGGTCGGACCGGCGGCTCCGGACCGGCGCGGCCATCCCGCACCATGAGGATAAGGAAGATGAGCATCAGCAGGCCGCCGCCGAGCGCCACAACCCAGTAATACCAGTCCTCGATGTAGAAATACCCCACCAGGGCGATTGCTCCGCCGGTGAGAGCGAGCAGAAAATCAACCACACGTTTTTTTGTCATCCCGGGCACTCCCTCACTGTCTCAGATACTCAGATTACTTAAAACCCATAAACCGCTCAAACAAGTCTGTGGTGTCCAGCGGATTTTTCTTTTTTCCAGATACCTTCTCCTCGTCAACGACTTTTCCGGTCGCAGGGTCAAAGCCGAAAAATTGCGCAAAGCCGCCCTGCATTTGGGAAAAGTCGACCGGGCCGCCTGTCGGTGTCCGCGTCCGTGCGGACGATGCGGACTTTTTCTGTGGCTCGCGGCCCTGCGTTGTACGTTGCTTCTCGTCGTATTCCTTCCGTTTCTGCGGATCGCTCAGGGTCTCGTACGCCTCGTTGATCTCCTTAAAGCGAGCTTCAGCTTCCTTGTCTCCCGGGTGCAGATCAGGGTGATATTTTTTTGCAAGGCCCCGGTATGCCTTCTTTAGTTCCTCCGCAGTGGCGCCGGGCTGTACGCCTAGGCTCCGATAATATTCATTCATGATGCGCTCCTCCTTGCACGGATGCTTATGGCCCTTGTGGAAGCGTCCGTCCCTTTGGCCGGACCGGCGCTTCCGCAAAAGTCACATACGGCCTATTATGGGAAAAGGGCGCGCCCAACCATGGGTCGGACGCGCCCCTCTCCTTGTGCGAAATGCCGCGTCACAGGAAGCCTTACGGCATCAGGCAGCAGGATAGCCGCCTTCGATCGTGATTCCGCTGATCTTATCCTTTTTCTGCTTGATGGTCAACCGGAAAGTGCCCACGCCGTCCGTGTCTCCGAAATCCTCATCGTAGTTGACCACGAAAGCGTTGGGGAAGTAATACTTCCGCTCCACAATGCCGGCCTGGATGATCTCCACCGTCACCTTCCGGTAGCATGCCGAATTCTCGGCGGGCACCATGGACCACAGCCCCATCTGGCGGGTGGAGTCAAAGGGGTCGCCGTCGGTGGCCGTGAGGATCTTGCCCGAAATCTCCAGCGTGCTGCCCACGTCCTTCGTGCGGGCGTTGGAATCCAGGGGAATGTCTGTCTTGTAGACGACCTTCTTTACGCACTCCTTCGCGACCTCAAAAGAGCCCTGGCCCTCAATCGTTACCTTCAAAGACATAGTTACATCTCCTTTCCGCGTTAAGCGCTGAATTCGCCGTCAATGGTGACCTTGGCAGTCTGATCCTTCTTCTGCTTGACATGCAGATAGAAATTGCCGACACCGGTTTCGTCGTCCAGTTCCTCAGCATACTCCACCACAAACGCGTTGGGCAGGGTAATCTGGCGCACGATCTGAGAGGCCGAGACTACATCCACCTTGACATTCCGGTAGCTGTCGGGGGACTCGCTGGGGACCAGGCTCCACTGGGCCAGGTTAAGCGTGGAATCCTGCTCCTCGCCGCCCAGGGAGAACAGCAGCTTGCCCCAAATCTTGATCGAGGCGCCATTGTCGGTGGCACGGGCGTTGGAGTCCTGCGGGATCTCACTTCCGAACTTTACGCTGGTGATTGCGCGTTCAGTGAGCTTGACGGGGCCGGCCCCGTCGATTTCAAGTCTGAATCCCATAACTTACTTTACCTCCAGTACATTTTATTTAGAAGAAACGCGGCTGATCATGACTTCCAGGTTGCGGGCGTTACCATCAAAGTAGATGGTAAGGTCGCAGATGCCCGTTGTCTCGTCGATACTATAGTCAAGACTGTCGCCTTCTTCTACCACAGCATTCACGCAATCCTTCTTTGCCAGCCACAGGCTCTTCTGGCTCTTGGGGTTGTTGGAGAAGAACTGCACGATATTGTCCTGCTTAAAATCGCCGGTGGCATGGCGCAGGATGCGCTCGATATAGGTCGTCACCTGGGTCTTATAGGCAGGCTCATAAGTAGATTTGTCCGGATCATAGAGCAGGTTGCGGGCCTTGTAGACCGTAATCTGCGTGATGTTCATCCCGTCCAGCGCCGCATTCTCCGAGGCAAAGATCCAGCCAAAATTTTTACGGTTGATTTGATCTTTGATGGAATTGGTGAAGCCGGTGATCTCCTTGGGCATGGTGGTCCGGGTGCAGAGGGCGTGGTTTCCCGCCTCCACATCATACCGCACGCCGGGCAGCTCCGAGTCCACCTTTAGTCTGCGGTAGTGGTCCTTCAGGTACTCCGGGCACTGGCAGGCACCCCGGAAGCCGGCTGCGATATAGGCCGCATTGATGTAGACACCTTCAATCCACAGCCGCATAATATCTTCCTTGGCCTCAGAGAGCTGTGCGCTCGTGCTGTCCTCGGAGATCGTCATGAGCTTGTCCAGTGTGACGCCGGACTTGTTCTTTGGGATGACGGTAAAGTTCGGCAGGCATGGGATGGCAAACTCACTGTAGGACTTTCCGACAAGGGGCTCGCAGCGGTCGATGAACTTCTGGATTCCCTCGGCCGCCACTGCATTGAAAGTGGTCTCCTCCCGGGTCTCAAAGGAGAAGAAGGTCTCCACCCGGTAGTCCTTGAGCACATCCAGCAGGGTGGACAGGGTCTCCAGGCTGTTTACATCCTCGTTGACCTTGTGGACATTGCCGGCAAACCGCTCCCGGCGCAGCTTGGCCCCCGCCTGGAGGCTGATGGAGAGGTTGGGGAAGATAGCGTACCAAATCGTATCCTTGAAGTTGTTCTTGCTGTTGACCGTGTTGAGGTAGGCGTGCAGGGTAGGCAGGCTGCTGCTCTTGGCCAGCATTTCCGGCTTGAGATTTGCCACCAACAGGGTGGGGATCATACCTTTGGTCTTGCACTTATACTGGTCAAAGAACATCTTCACCCCCAGCAGCTTCTCCACCAGGGGCTTGACCACCTTGATGAACGCATCCTTTGAGTCCTTGTAGAACTGGAGATAGGAGTTGTAGTTGGCAACCTCGGTGGGCACGTCGATTTTGGACTGGGTCGTGGAGGGCAGCGGGCAGAAAGTCCGGACCACCAGGGACTGAACATAGTCTGAGGGGGATTCGTTGATGGCCTGATAATCTTCCTGGAGGGCCGCGATCAGCCCGGTGTTGACGTTATCATCCAGC
>QWCV01003976.1_pt1 | contig 11205 bp, 3 predicted proteins | sample 1972621 | NCBI WGS metagenome assembly QWCV01 (sample SAMN09866699, study PRJNA288562) | Human gut metagenome isolate pre2_stool, whole genome shotgun sequencing... | isolation source: gut | host: Homo sapiens | place: USA: California
GGGTATCAAGGAGCTGTTCGAGAGCGACAAATACCGCCGTTACCTGTCCGTGATGTCCCGCTTCCACCGCTACTCTGTCAACAACACCATGCTCATCTATATGCAGCGCCCGGACGCCACGCTGGTGGCCGGTTACAACAAGTGGAAAAATCAGTTTTCCCGCCATGTGAAGCGGGGTGAACACGGCATTACCATCATTGCCCCGACACCATATAAGAAGAAAATCGAGGAACAGAAGCTGGACCCGGACACCAAAGCCCCCATGCTGGACGCCGATGGCAAGGTCATCATGGAGGAAAAAGAGGTGGAGATTCCGCTGTTTCGCCCGGTGAAGGTATTCGACGTGGCCCAGACCGACGGCAAGCCCCTGCCGGAGCTGGCCTCCAGCCTGTCCGGTAACGTCCAGAACTACGAGGTTTTCCTGGAGGCCCTGCGCCGCTCCGCCCCGGTCCCCATCGAGTTTGAGCCGATGGATGCAAACATGGACGGCTATTTTTCCTCCGATCAGCAGCGCATCGCCATCCGGGAAGGCATGAGCGAGGTGCAGACCGTTTCCGCTGCCGTTCATGAGACCGCCCACAGCAAGCTGCACGACCCGAAACGGGCGGAACCCGAACCCACCTGGAAGGTGGTCATGGTCAGCGACGGCGGGACCAAGCGGGACTATTCCCAGGGCTTTGCCACCGAAGCAGAGGCTGAACAGTTCGCTGCCGATGCAGACTGGCGCTTTGTGGACGAGAATCAGTTCGAGTGGCGGCTGGAGGTGGAGGAAGATCACTCTTCCGAGGTCCAGGCAGCGAAGGACCGGCATACTGAGGAAGTCCAGGCGGAGAGCATCTCCTATGCGGTTTGCCAGTATTACGGTATCCAGACTGGCGAGAACAGCTTCGGCTATATCGCCAGCTGGAGCCAGGGCAAGGAGCTGAAGGAACTGCGGGCCAGCCTGGAGGTTATCAATAAGACCGCCGGTGAGCTGATTTCCGATATTGACCGGCACTACAAGGAAATTTGTAAGGAGCGCGGCATTGACCTGACCGCCCAGCCGGAACAGGCGGTGCCCCAACAGGAAGTTGCGCCGGAGCCCGGAACAGGCGGTGCCCCAACAGGAAGTTGCGCCGGAGCTGGCTCCGGAGGTCGCTGTTCAGCAGCCCACAGAGGAAACGCCGCCCGCATCCGAACCGGGTGCCGAAGCCCAGGAGGCGGCTGTTGAGCAGAAGCAGACAGCAGGCCAGGCCGCTGTGCCGGAAACCACTATGCTGCCCGACGCCCCGGAGCTGCACCTGGACGAATACCCCATACCGGACCCCACGCTGACCCAGGACAATCTGGAGAAGTGCGGTTATCTGGATGGGGACCTTCTGCCTCTCTCCAAAGAGCGTGCCTATGAGCTGATGGAGCGCGACCTGACCGTGTACATCATCCAACCGGGCGAGAACCCGGAGATGGCCTTTGACACCGCCGACCTGGACGCCCACAATGGCATTTTTGCCGTGGCCCGCGACGAGTGGGAGCAAAGTTCCCAATTCCACGACCAAGTGCTGGAGCGGCAGGAGCGGCAGCCGGAACGGGAGCAGGCGTTCCTCTCCCATGAGGGCGATTGCTTCGCTATTTATCAGGTGAAGCATACCGACGAGCTGCGGGACATCCGCTATGAGGGGCTGGACCAGCTCCAATTCGGCGGGCGGACGGTACAGCGGGAAAACTACGATTTGGTCTACACCGCGCCCCTGGACGCCGCTGGCACCACCGACGCTGCGCTGGAACAGCTCTACCGGCAGTTCAACCTCCAGCACCCGGCAGACTACCACAGCCCCTCTATGAGCGTCAGCGACATCGTTGCCCTCAAGCAGGACGGCGTGGTATCCTGCCACTATGTTGATCGGGTTGGATTTCAGCAGATTTCAGGATTTCTCCCGGATAACCCGCTGAAAAATGCGGAGATGACCGTGGAGGATGATTACGGCATGATCGACGGCATCCTCAACAACGGCCAGCGCCAGCCGCCGTCCCAGCCGGAGCGCCAGGAGAAGCGGAGATCCGTTGTGGAGCAGCTGAAAAGCCAGCCCAAGATTGAACCCAAAAAGACAGCGCCCAAAAAGAGCGCGGAACGGGAGTTGTGAACATGGAACATGGACGCTACGATATGACGCTGGAAGATGTGCCGGGGATGATTCTGAGCATCCGGCAGACGGGCGTTCCCGTCGGCCTGACGGCCACCCATACGGAGCCGGGCTTCCTGCTGTCCGACGGCACCGCTCTTCTGGAGTGCGAGAAGGACGAGAACGGCTTCTATGTGGGCGGCGCTGGCATGGACGGGATGTACCTGAAAACGGGCCGCCTCTATGAGCCGGTCCGGGATGAGGACGGCGCTGTGACCGGCTTCCGACAGATGAGCCGCTTCCTTGGGACGTTCACCGGCGAAGAACAGAAAATCATCTACCAGTATGCCATGAACACCAAGGAGAACCTGCTGGCCGATCTGGACCAGGTAGTGCGGGTAGTGAAGCAGCCCCAGCTGCGGGAGCTGTTTGCCAATACCCGTGACAAGCTGGCCAAGGTCCCTGACCCGGAGTGTCCTCGACTGATGAGCGACATCCGGGCCGCCTACAAGGGCAGGCACCTTCAGGAGCTGCGGGAACGCCAGCAAAACGCCCAGAAATCCACCAAAACCATGAAACAGAAAAGGAGTGCTGCACGATGAATCCCCTGACCTTTGAGGAAACGAACTTGCTGTGTATCTACAACCCCGGCAGCCGTGAGGGGGCCATTGCGGCCCTGACCGAGATGCGCGGCTATCTGGAACCGGACGAGGCCGAACTGCTGGCCCTGACGGACAGCACCCTCGCCAAGCTCCGGGCCATGACCGACGCCGAGTTTGATGAGCTGGAGCTGTACCCTGATTTTGACCAGTAAACCCTGTTTTGACCAGCCGGGGCGGCCACTGGGCCGACCCTTTTCGATTTCTGAATGGAAGGAGGAAAGACAACTATGCCAACCAAAGCAGAAATGTACGCGCAGATGGCGGAGAAGGTCGCGGTTCAGCTTACGGGCAGCTGGCAGGAGTGGGCGGGCTTTCTCACCACCGCCGCCCGGCTCTACAAGTACCCTTATCACGAGCAGCTGATGATCTACGCCCAGCGCCCGGACGCCACCGCCTGCGCCGAATATGACCTGTGGAATGACCGCATGGGCCGGTATGTGCGGCGCGGTTCAAAGGGCATCGCCCTGGTGGACGATTCCGGCGACCGGCCCCGCCTGCGCTATGTGTTCGATATTTCCGACACCGGCACGCGGGAACATTCCCGCACCCCCTGGCTGTGGCAGCTGGAGGAACGGCACGTTGAGCCTGTGTCGGCCATGCTGGAACGCAACTACGATGTGGGCAGCAACGACCTGGCCCAGCAACTGGCTGATGTGGCCGCCAAGCTGGCGGAGGAATACTGGGACGAACACAGGCAGGACATTCTCTATATCGTTGACGGTTCCTTTTTGAAGGAGTACGATGAGTACAACATCGCGGTGCAATTCAAATCTGTCGCCACCGTCAGCACCACCTACGCCCTCATGTCCCGCTGCGGGCTGGAACCGGAGCAGTATTTCGGCCATGAAGATTTCATGCCGATCTTCGACTTCAACACCCCCGCCGCCATCGGGGCACTGGGCACGGCGGTCAGCCAGGCAAACCAACAGGTACTGCGGCAGATTGAGGTCACCATCAAGCAGTATGAGCGCGCCAAGAGCGCGGAAAGGAGCGTCACCCATGGAGAACAACCTGACCTACATCCAGAACGGGGACTACCTGATTCCGAACCTGCAACTGGAGGAACAGCCGTCGGAGCCTCTGGGCAAGTACGGCAGGATGCGCAAAGCGTACCTGAAGGAGCACCGGCCCATCCTGTACAACCACCTGCTGATGAGCGGCAAGCTGTACCCGCACCTGCTGGAGATCGACGAGACCGCGAACAACCGTCTGGAGCAGATGATACCCCAGCTGGCCGAGGCGGCGGGCGCGACGGAGCAGCTGAAAGCCCGCGACCCGATGCAGTGGGTGGGCCTGATGAACACCTGCAAGGCCCAGGCGGAGGAGATTCTGCTGGCGGAGCTTATCAACAGCTGAGTTTCTTCCTCTCGGAAGCGGAGCAAATCCAGAGAATTGACGAAGCAGAGAGTGTGCAAACGCCCTCTGCTTTTTCTTTTGCCCAGTCTGACATCGACCATGTGCTGCGGCTGGGCGGCAACGCAGACCGCTTTCGAGAGCGTATCGTTGCTGAATTTGAGAAGCAGAAGCCGATTCCAGAGATTGCGGCTTATCTGCAAACCATCTACCACGGCGGCAGCGGGGTCGGCGGCGTCACCGCATGGTACGCCGAGGATGGCATCCGCCTTTCCCGTGGAAAATCGGCCCGATACGATAAGGCCGCGCAAATTTTGTCCTGGGTGAATGCAGCCGAACGAATCGGCCAGCTTTTGGAGGACGGTCAGTTTGCCGCCAATGTGGAACTGGCTGAGGCTGAAAGCTACGAGCGGTCTCTGCTGGCGGGTGAACTTTGGACCCTGTACCACGATTTGAGCGAGGATGCCAGAGATGCCGGATACCTGCAAAGTCTTTCCCATATTCAAGGGAATGGCTTCCCGGAGGAATCCGCATGGCTTGCCGGACAGCTGGCAAATCCGGCGTTCCGGGCGGCACTATTGGACGAGTATCAGCAGTTTTTAACTGCCCATCAGGATGACCGGACGTTGCTGCGGTTCCATTATCACCACCTGGACGGGATGCTGGCCGGACTTCGTGACCTGGACCTGCCACGCAAAACCTTCTCCACCGAGCTGGCGGAAGTGCCGATAGTCCAGCAGTTTATCACCGAGGATGAGATCGATGCCGCTCTGACAGCTGGCAGCGGTATGGCGGGTGGTAAAGGGCGGATCTTTGCCTTTTTCCAGGAAAGCCATACCGACAAGGAAACGGTTGATTTTCTCAAGCGGGAATATGGTATTGGCGGGCGCTCCCACGCCCTGTCCGGCGCAGGCGGCAGCGATGAATGGCATGATGGGAAAGGCCTGAGGTACAAGAAATCGGGATGTCCTGATGTTCATCTCACTTGGGAAAAGGCTTCCAAGCGGATCGCTGCTCTGATTCGGCAAGGCCGCTACCTCACCGAATCGGCGCAGGCGGAGTATGACAAAATCCAGGCAGAAAAAGCTCTGGCCGAAGAAAATGCCGTCGAGGCACAGGCGAAACCACCCCTTCGGGAGCTGCATGAGCAGTATCAGCCGATTGTGTCTGCCGCTGTTTCTGAGGATACGGCCTACCGCAACGCCTGCGGCCATTCGGACCACGAAAACGCGGTGATCGAGGGCAACGCCGCCGTGCGCCGGGCCGTCCTCAATTCCGGCGACCTGGAACTGATCCGGCTCTATTCCGACGTGCCGGAATTCCGTCAGCGCCTGCACCGGGAGGTTATTGATGAAACCTACCCGCGTCTCCATGAAATGCTGCGTCCGCTTTCACAGGATGATATTGACGACGCCCTCCGTGCCTGGAACGGGGACGCTGCCAGCAAACGCGCCGTTGTCCGCTATATGGCAGATCATGCACGGGAGAAGGATACGGCAGACTGGCTGGCACAGGAATATGGCGGCGACGGCAAAACCCCGTTTGCAGTCCGCCCGGAAAGCCCCGAAGGAACAGCACTGCCCTGGCCCAAAGTGCAGCGCAGGATCGCCCAACTCATCCAGGAGGACCGCTTCCTGACAGGCCAAGAAAAAGAGAACCCTGGCCTGGACCATACTGCGGATTACCGTCTGCTGGACCGTCTGCGGGCCGACTGCGACTATTTTCTGGGCGCTGGACAGAGGAATGAAAAACACCTGTGGGCAGGCAATGTGCGCGATCAGATTGCGAAAATGCGGGAGCTGTACGAAGCTCTGCCGGAAAAGCCGGAATGGCTTACCGGAGAAGCGATTGACCGCTATGCCGAGCGCATGGCTCCCCCGTATCAGGTGGTGGTCTACCACCATTTTGAAAATGGCTTTGATGAACGGCTGGAGTATCAGACGCTGGAGGAAGCGGAACGGGTTGCCCAGGGGTATGTGAACGGCACGATGGAACCGGACGGCTTTGCCTACGATGGCGCGGCGGTCTATGATTTAGAGCAGCGGACCTATCTGCGCATTTTCGGCAACTACCCGGATGAGGCCGCCCAGGCGCAGGTGGCTGCGCTCCGTCCCTCTGAGCACCAAGAAGAAACCGCCCCTGATGAGGCGGAACCTTCTGCCGCCCCGGTCTACCATGTGGGCGATACCGTCTACCTGGACCGCCGAGCCTACCAGATCACTGAACTGCGGGAGGACACGGTGCAGTTGCTGCCCACCGGCATGGACTATCCCATTTTCCGGGTGGAGGGCAAAGAACGGTTTGAGACGCTGCTGCAAGAGGATTCCCGGAATGAAACCATTACCGAGTTTCTTCCAATCAATCCCGATACAGCGGACCAGGACCTGCGGGACGTGCTGGCCCACGGCCTGATCGGCGCGCCGGATAAGGCGGAGCTTTCCGAGCTGCTGCGCAGCGGCAAGTCCAACGCTGAAATTGCCCAGTGGTTGAGCCGGGCCTACCCCGACATCATCGAGACGATGGAGCTGGAGACCGGCGACACCGCCGACTACCGCACGATGCCTGAGGGCATCGAGCTGGAAGTGTTAGATGAGGACGAGAAGCGGCTGGCCATGCTGTTTTTCCGCTGGGATGAGGTCGCGCCGCTGCTGCGCGGGCTGTATGCCCGCCAGCTGGACGGCTTTGGACAGGAACAGGCCGAACCGGCGGTTGACGCTGCTGCCTCTATCGAAGAACCTGCTGGAACTACCAAGCCCATCGAGGGACCCGCTACCGTGGCACCGTCGTTCCACTCCGAGACGGTGGCTGTCTACCCCGGCGGCAAAAACCACCTGCCCTATGACGTGGTGGTGGAACGGCTGCACGTTGACCGGCAGGCACCCACGCCGCCCCAGACACGTCCGCCTGAGAATTTCCGTATTCTGGACGATGACTTAGGAAAAGGTGGGCCAAAGGAGAAATTCTGGCGCAACATCAAGGCGATTGCCACGCTGAAGCAGATCGAGCAGGAAAGCCGCTATGCCACCCCGGAAGAACAGCATTTGCTCTCGCAGTATGTGGGCTGGGGCGGTCTGGCAGATGCCTTTGACCCGGACAAACCCGCATGGGCTGCGGAGTATTCCGAACTGAAGGAGCTGCTGAACCCGGAGGAATACGCTGCGGCCAGAGCCTCCACCCTCAACGCCCACTACACCAGCCCTACCGTCATCCGTGCCATCTATGAGGCCGTGGAGAAGATGGGCTTCCGTAGCGGCAACATTCTGGAGCCGTCTATGGGTGTGGGCAATTTCTTCGGGATGCTGCCGGAGAGTATGGCGGGCAGCCGACTGTACGGCGTGGAGCTGGATTCCATCAGCGGCCGGATCGCAAAGCAGCTTTACCCCAAGGCTGACATCACCGTGGCGGGTTTCGAGACCACCGACCGGCGGGATTTTTATGACCTCGCCATCGGCAATGTGCCTTTCGGCCAGTACCAGGTCAACGACAAAGCCTACAACAAGCTGGGGTTCAACATTCACAACTACTTTTTTGCCAAGGCACTGGACCAGGTGCGCCCCGGCGGCGTGGTGGCCTTTGTTACCAGCCGCTACACAATGGATGCCAAGGATTCCACCGTGCGCCGGTATCTGGCCCAGCGGGCGGAGTTGCTGGGAGCCATCCGGCTGCCCAACAACGCCTTCAAGGCCAACGCCGGGACCGATGTGGTCTCCGACATCCTATTTCTGCAAAAGCGGGACCGGCCCATCGACATCGAACCGGACTGGACCCAGGCTGGGCAGACCGAAGAGGGCTTCACGGTCAACCAGTATTTCATCGACCACCCGGAGATGGTGCTGGGGCGGCCCACCGCCGAAAGTACCCAGTACGGCAGGCAGGACTACACCGTAGTTCCCATCGAGGGCCTGGAACTGGTTGACCAGCTCCACGATGCCGTGAAGTACATCCGGGGGACCTATCAGGAGTCCGCGCGGCCGGAGCTGGGCGAGGGCGAGGACATCAACGAATCCCTCCCGGCCGACCCTAACGTGAAGAACTACTCCTACACGGTGGTGGACGGCGCGGTGTACTACCGGGAAAACAGCCGCATGAGGAAACCCAATTTGAACGCCGAAGCTGAGGCCCGCGTCAGGGGGCTGGTGGGGCTGCGGGACTGTGTGCAGTGGCTCATCGACCTGGAAATGGACGCCAGTGCATCCGATGATGACATTCAGGCGCAGATGACGGAGCTGAACCGGCTCTACGACAGCTTTTCCGAAAAACACGGCCTTATCAACGACCGGGCGAACCGGCTGGCCTTTGCCGATGACAGCAGCTATTACCTGCTTTGTGCGCTGGAAGTGTTGGACGAGGACGGCAGGCTGGAGCGCAAGGCGGATATGTTCACCAAACGCACTATACGTCCCCATGAGGTCGTTACCACCGTGGACACGGCCAGCGAGGCGCTGGCGGTCTCCATCTCGGAGAAAGCCTGCGTGGATATGGCGTATATGGAACAACTCACCGGCAAAACCGGCGAGGAATTGGCTGCTGAACTGCAAGGCGTCATTTTCCGTGTTCCAGGTCAGAACGAACCGGACGGGCGGCCCCATTATGTCACCGCAGACGAGTACCTGTCCGGCAACGTGCGCCGGAAGCTGCGTCAGGCCCAGCGGGCGTCGGAACAGGACCCGTCCTTTGCGGTCAATGTGGAAGCCCTTACCGCCGCCCAGCCCAAAGACCTGGACGCTTCGGAAATTGAGGTCCGTCTGGGCGCGACCTGGATCGACAAAAAATATATCCAGCAGTTTATGTACGAGACCTTCGACACCCCATTTTCTATACGCCGCAGCATTGAAGTCCACTATGCCCCCTTTACCGCTGAGTGGCAGATCTCCGGCAAGAATGCCGTGAGTGAAAATAATGTAGCCGCCTATACCACCTATGGGACGGGCCGCGCCAACGCCTATAAAATCCTGGAGGACAGTCTGAACCTACGGGACGTGCGTATCTACGATACCGTCGAAGATGCGGAGGGCCGGGAGCGCCGGGTGCTCAACGCCAGGGAAACCACCCTGGCCGCCCAGAAGCAGCAGGCCATCCGGGACGCCTTCCGGGACTGGATTTGGCGCGATCCGGAGCGGCGGCAGGCGCTGGTACACCAGTACAACGAGGAGATGAACGCTACCCGGCCCCGCGAGTACGACGGTTCGCATATCACTTTTGGCGGCATGAATCCCTCCATTCAGCTGCGGGAGCACCAGCTGGGGGCCATTGCCCACATCCTCTACGGCGGCAACACCCTGCTGGCCCACGAGGTGGGCGCGGGCAAAACATTTGAGATGACCGCCGCCGCCATGGAATCCAAGCGTCTGGGACTGTGCCGGAAGTCCCTCTTTGTGGTGCCGAACCACTTGACCGAGCAGTGGGCGTCGGAGTTCCTGCGGCTCTACCCATCCGCCAACATCCTGGTGACAACGCGAAAAGATTTTGAGAAGCACAACCGCAAAAAATTTTGTGCCAGAGTCGCCACTGGCGACTACGACGCTGTTATCATGGGATACAGCCAATTCGAGAAGATTCCCATCAGCATGGAGCGCCAGGAGCGGCTTCTCCGGGAGCAGATTGACGAGATCGTGAACGGCATTGCCGAGGTGCAGGCCAGCGGCGGCGAGCGGTTCACCATCAAGCAGCTGGAACGCACCCGAAAATCCCTGGAGGCCCGGCTGGAAAAGCTCCAGGCCGAAGGGCGCAAGGACGATGTAGTGACCTTCGAGCAGCTGGGCGTGGACCGGCTGTTTGTGGACGAGGCGCATAACCATAAAAATTTGTTCCTCTATACAAAAATGCGCAATGTGGCGGGTCTCTCCACCTCTGACGCGCAGAAATCCAGCGATATGTTCGCCAAATGCCGCTATATGGACGAACTGACCGGCGGCCGGGGTATCATCTTTGCGACCGGCACCCCGGTGTCGAACAGTATGACCGAACTTTATACCATGCAGCGGTATCTCCAATATGACCGCCTGCAAGAGCTGGGCATGGCGCACTTTGACTGCTGGGCGTCCCGGTTTGGCGAGACCTGCACCTCGCTGGAGCTTGCCCCGGAAGGGACCGGCTACCGGGCCAGGACCCGTTTCTCTAAGTTTTTCAACCTGCCGGAGCTGATGAACCTGTTCAAAGAGGTGGCAGATATTAAGACCGCCGACCAGCTCCACCTGCCCACGCCGGAGGTGGCCTACCACAACGTCGTGGCCCAACCCACCGAGCACCAGAAAGCAATGGTGCAGGCCCTCTCGGAACGAGCCTCCAAGGTACACAGCGGCAATGTGGATTCTTCCGTTGACAACATGCTCAAGATTACCGGCGACGGGCGCAAGCTGGGTCTGGACCAGAGGATCATCAACCCGCTGCTGCCGGACGAACCGGGCACCAAAGTCAACCAATGTGTCGCAAACATCATGCAGATCTGGCGGGATGGCGAGGCCGACAAGCTGACCCAGCTGGTGTTCTGCGACATCTCCACCCCTCAGACCAGGCCCTCTGGGAAAGCGGCGAAGGCGCTGGACAATCCAACCCTCCACGCTTTGGAGGGCGCAGTGCCGCTGGACGAGCCGGAACCGGCCTTTACCATCTACGATGATATTCGGCAAAAGCTCATCGCCCAGGGGATGCCCCCGGAACAGATCGCCTTTATCCATGAGGCCAAGTCGGAAGTGCAGAAAAAAGAGCTGTTTTCCAGAGTCCGTACCGGCCAGGTGCGGGTGCTGCTGGGCAGCACCGCCAAGATGGGCGCGGGCACCAACGTCCAGGACCGTCTGATTGCGCTCCATGACCTGGATTGTCCCTGGCGGCCGGGAGACCTGGCCCAGCGGAAAGGCAGAATTGAGCGTCAGGGCAACCGGAACAAAACGGTCCATGTGTATCGTTACGTCACAGAAGGGACGTTTGATGCCTACCTCTGGCAGACGGTAGAGACAAAGCAGCGGTTTATCAGCCAAATTATGACTTCCAAATCTCCGGTGCGGAGCTGCGATGATGTGGACGAAACGGCGTTGTCATTTGCCGAGATCAAGGCTTTGTGCGCAGGAGACCCGCGCATCAAGGAACGCATG
>QWCV01003572.1_pt1 | contig 11203 bp, 8 predicted proteins | sample 1972621 | NCBI WGS metagenome assembly QWCV01 (sample SAMN09866699, study PRJNA288562) | Human gut metagenome isolate pre2_stool, whole genome shotgun sequencing... | isolation source: gut | host: Homo sapiens | place: USA: California
CTCCGGGACGTTGACCGTCACCGGGGCCACGGCGCTGGTGATGCTGGTGGGCTTGTTACCCGCCACGGTGTTGGTGACCACCACACGGTACCAGAAGCTGCCCGGTGCCTCGGTGGAGGGGGTGTAGCTGCTCTGGGTGGCGTCGGTGATGTCCTCGAAGCCGTCGGCGGCGGAGGTGGTGCTCACCTGCCACTGATAGCTCAGGGTGCCGCTGCCGGTGGCCTGCACCGCCAGAGCATTGGCCTTATCGCCGCAGGTGTAGGTGACAGCCGCCGTGGACAGATCCGCCGTCAGAACGGGAGCCGGGGCGGCGGGAGAGTCGTCCTTCTCCACGAACTCCAGAATATAGGCGGTGTTGGTGTCTGCATAGCTCTGGGTCTTGACCAGAGACAGGTTCTTCTCGTAGCCGCTGGTACGGGTCTCGATGGTATAGGGGGCGGAGGAGCCCACCTGATCCGCCGACCAGTAATCCACCGGGGCGGGCCAGTCATTCAGGCCGTCCTCCTGGGTGTAGCCGCTGCCGGAGCTGCCGGCCTTATCCAGATAGACGGTGCCGTAGAGCTGGACCGTCTTGGTCCCGGCGGGGACGTAGACCTTGTAGTGGGGGATATCATTCCATGCAAAGGTCAGATAGTTTACAAATTCGTACTCCAGCGCATCGCTGCTGCCCACCAGAGTGATCTTCTCCGGCTTTGCATTGGCGGCGGCCCATGCCGAGACCGGCAGGACGCTCACCAGCATCAGCAGGGACAGCATCAGCGCAAGGAGCTTCTTTCCGTGCGACGTGCTCTTTGTCTGCATTTCGTTTCTCCTTTTCTCAAATATGTCGTGGTGTCAGTCGGGATCGGCGGCCCTGCGTGCAGGCCGCAGCCCTCACCTCCTCTCCGGTGAGTTTTTCTCGTCTGCCGTACAGCCCCTTGGGTCCGGGGCGGCTTTTGCGGATGGCACAAAGCAAAAGCGTCCGTGCCGCCGGTTCGGCAGCACGGACGCATAAAAGGGCGTTCTCTTTGTGCAGGCAGTCCCGGTGTAGGCAGGTACCGCAGCGGACGACCCGGTGTATCTGACTTATCCGTCCCGTCGGACTTGCCGCCGGGAGGGCTTCACAGTGACCCACTCGCAGGGATTCGCACCCTATTCCACCTGTCCCCTCACAGGGACTGGATCGTCTGCTGAGAAAGAAACAGAGTCCAGTTCAATGGCTGGAACGTTATCCTCCTCATCATAACACAAGGGCGACCGTTTTGCAATATCATACCGAAAAATCATTTGCCGGAAAATGCCGGCCATTGCCGGGGAAACCCGAACCCCGCCCGGCAGAAAAAATTCCCCGGACAGTGTCCTGTCCGGGGAAAGCTTCGGTGCGATAGACTCGGTTTTACTCGATGGAGATGGTGTAGTAGTACACCGGCTGACCGCCGCTGAGGAGGGAGACCTCCGTCTCCGGGCAGGCCTCGGTGAACAGGGCCTGCGCCGCCTCGGCCTCCTCCTGCGATACGCCCTCGCCGTAGAACAGGGTGACGAAGGCCGCCTCCCGCTCCGCCGCCAGCGCCGCCAGTCGGGTCAGCAGGGAGGTGATGTCCCGCTCCGTGCCGAAGAGCTTGCCGTCCAGCAGGGCCAGATAGTCGCCCTCGTTGATGGCGAAGCCGTCGAAGTCGGAGTTCCGGGCGGCATAGGTGATCTGGGCCGTGGTGACAGCGGCGGCCGCCTCGGTCATGGCCGCAAGAATAGCCTGTGGATCCTCCTCCGCCGTGTCCACGCTCATCATGGCGCTGATGCCCTGAGGGATGCTGTGGGTGGGTACCACGATGACCTGCTTCTCTGTCAGCCCCACGCACTGCTGGGCCGCCATGACGATGTTCTTGTTGTTGGGCAGCACGAACACGATCTCGCTGGGGGTGTGGTTCACCTCCCGCAGAATGGCCTCCGTAGAGGGGTTCATGGTCTGGCCGCCGGATACCACCCGGTCCACGCCCAGATCCCGGAAGGCCGCCGCCAGTCCGTCTCCGGCGCATACCGCCAGAAAGCCGTAGCGCTTCTCGGCGGGGACCTCCGCCTGCTCGGCCTGCTCCAGTTCCGCCTCGATGGCGTCCAGATCGTCGGTGCTCTGGGCCTTGCGGCCCGCTGCCAGATCGGCGGCCTGGGTCCGCATATTCTCGATCTTAGCCAACTCCAGCGTACCGTATCGCTGGGCCGCCGTCAGGGCCTCGCCGGGGGTGTCGGTGTGAACATGGACCTTGAAGGATTCGTCGTCCTCGCCGATGACCAGACTGTCACCGATGCTGTCCAGATAGGCCCGGAAGGGGGCCAGATCCACGTTGGGATCGTTCTTGCGGACGATGAACACGGTGTCGAAGGCGAAGGTGATGTCCTCGTCTCCGATGGCGGCAAAGTCCGCCTTGTCGTGCTCCGGCTCCTCCTCCACCTCCGGCATGGGCTCGCCCCGCAGACTGCTGAGCATCCCCTCCAGAATGATGAGGTAGCCCTTGCCGCCGGCGTCCACCACCCCGGCTTTTTTCAGCACCGGATTCATCTCCGTGGTCTCGGCCAGCGTCTCATAGCCCGTGGCAATGGCCTCCGCCAGCACATACTCGGCGCAGTTCTGCTCCTGCGCCGCCTCCTCAGCTCTGGCCGCCGCCAGACGGGATACCGTCAGCACCGTACCCTCGGCGGGCTTCATCACGGCGCCGTAGGCCGTGGTCACGCCCTCGGACATGGCCGCCGCCAGCTGTACGCCGTCCATCTCCTCCAGCCCCTTGGCGGACTTGGAGAGTCCCCGGAACAGCAGGGACAGGATAACGCCGGAGTTTCCGCGGGCGCCCCGCAGCAGGGCGCTGGCGGTGATCTTGGCGGCCTCGCCCACCGTGGCGGGCTCGCACTTTTTCAGCTCCGCCGCAGCGGTCTGGATGGTAAGGCTCATATTGGTGCCGGTATCGCCGTCCGGCACGGGGAATACGTTCAGGTCGTTGATGGCCTGCTTTTCACGGGTGATACAGGCGGCGCCGAAGGCGACCATCTGCTTGAAGGCGCCGCCGCTGATTTTTTCTGTCATGCTCTTGCTTCTCCTCCTACCGACGTCCATCACACGGTGATGGAGTCCACAAAGACATTCACTTCACGGACCTCCACGCCGGTATTTTTGGTGACCACATATTTGACCTCGCCCATAATGGAGCGGCATACCGTGGCGATATTCACACCGTTCTCCACGATGATGTGCAGCTCGATGGACACCGTGCCGTCCTCGTTATAGGTGACCTTTACGCCCTTGCTCATGGCTTCCCGGCGCAGCAGATGGACCAAGCCGTCCGTCATGCTGCGGTAGGCCATGCCATTGACGCCGAAGCAGTTGGTAGCGGCGGCGCCGGTGATGCTGGTGAATACGGCGCTGCTGATACTGATCTCGCCCCGCTGGGACTGGACCTTAATCATAGTATTCTTCCTTTCCGTTCAGGATAAAGGGCAAACTGCCCGATGATATGATTGATACTAATACAGAGCATTATATCGCATTTATCCGCAGATAACAAGGGGAAATTGCAAAAGAGGGCATCATGGCGTACATATTCCGCTTCCTGCGGCGCAAACTATGGGCGTTTCCATTTTATGACGCAGGAGGTAGCGCAAGCTATGGTGAAAGATTTCATCGACACAAATGAGTTCACACGGGAGCAGCTGGTGGATATGATCGAGCTGAGCCTTGCCATCAAGCGGGCCATCCGCAGCGGGTACTATCCGCCCCTGATGCAGGACATGACACTGGGCATGATCTTCCAGCAGTCCTCCACCCGTACCCGTGTCTCCTTCGAGACAGCCATGAGCCAGATGGGCGGCCACGCCCAGTATCTGGGGCCGGGAATGATCCAGCTGGGAGGCCACGAGACCATCGGGGATACCGGCAAGGTGCTGTCCCGTCTGGTGGATGTGGTGATGGCCCGTGTCATCGAGCATCGGACCGTCGTGGAGCTGGCCCAGTCCTGCACCGTCCCGGTACTCAACGGAATGTCCGACTACAACCACCCCACGCAGGAGATCGGGGATATGTGTACCATCTTCGAGCATCTGCCCCAGGGCAAGCGCCTGAAGGACGTGAAGGTGGTGTTCGTGGGGGACGGCACGCAGGTCTGCGCCTCGCTGGGCTTCATCACCACCAGGCTGGGGATGCACTTCGTCCACTACGGCCCGGCGGGCCACCAGCTGACGGAGAAGCATCAGACCATTTTAGAGCGCAACTGCCAGCTCTCCGGCGGCAGCTGGCTGGTGACGGATGACCGCTCCGCCGTCCGGGACGCCGATTTCATCTACACCGACGTGTGGTACGGCCTGTATGAAAATGAGATGCCCAAGGAGGAGCGGGTGCAGGTATTCCACGACTATCAGGTGAACCGGGAGCTGATGGCGCTGGGGGCCATCGGCTGCAAGTTCCTCCACTGCCTGCCGGCCACCCGTGGCGAGGACGTGACGGACGAGGTGGCGGACTCTGCCTCCTCCCTGTGCTGGGAGCAGGCCGGCAACCGCCTGACGGCCATGCGGGGCCTGCTGGTCTACTTCACCCGCTGCCGCCCGGAGCGCACGGAGCTGGAGATCGCCGCTGCACGGGACACACTGGAGCGGTTTCTGCAGGACCGCATCTACTGCTGACGGCCTATGGAAAACCGCAGAAAATTCCGCTTGGCGGATGTGATCCTGTCCGTCATTTGCGTGGTATTCGTGGCGGAGGCGGCGGCGCCGGTGGCCTCCATCGGCAACAGCCAGTACTTCTGGTGGCTGTTCATGATCGCAGCGTTCCTGCTGCCCTACGGCCTCATCGCCTCGGAGCTGGGGACGGCCTTTCCCGGCGACGGCGGCCTGTACGACTGGATCCAGACCGCCTATCCCGGCACCCACTGGGGCGCACGGGCCTCGTGGTACTACTGGATCAATTTCCCGCTGTGGATGGCGTCTCTGGCGGTGGTATGCCCGGAGCTGCTGGAGGTGATCTTCGGCGGGCGCATCGGCCCGGTGTGGTCGCTGGTGATCCAGCTGGCCTTCATCTGGATCGTCACATGGATCGCCGCCTATCCGGTGTGCGACAGCATCCTGATCCTGAACCTCAGTGCCGCCATCAAGATCCTGCTGGCGCTGACGGTGGGCGTGCTGGGCATCGTGTACGTGTCGAAAAACGGCTTCGTCAACAGCATGGAGGCCCGGACCTTCCTGCCGTCCTTCGATCTGAACAGCCTGTCCTATATCTCCGTCATTCTCTTTAACTTTCTGGGCTTCGAGGTGGTCTGCACCTACGCCGACAATATGCAGGAGCCCCGGCGGCAGATCCCACAGGCCATCGTCACCGGCGGCATCGTCATCGCCGCCATCTACCTGTTCTCCGCCTTCGGCATCGGCGCCGCCGTGCCGGTGCGGGACATCAGCCCGGATTCCGGCCTCGTCGATGCCGTGTCCCTGATGACCGGCGGGGCCGGCGGTACGCTGGTGCGGGTGGTGGCCCTCTTGTTTTTGGTGACGCTCTTCGGCAATATGATCTCATGGTCCATGGGCGTCAACTCCACCGCCGCCTACGCCGCCGACCGGGGCGATATGCCGGCGGTGTTCGCCCGGCGCTGGAAGCGCAACGATATGCCCGTGGGTTCCGCCGTCACCAGCGGCATCGTGGCCTCTGCCGTGTGCCTGCTGGGGGCGGTGATGGAGCGGCTCAGCCCTGACTCGTCCCTGTTCTGGAGCTTCTTCGCCTTGAATCTGGTGATGCTGCTGCTGAGCTATCTGCCGGTGTTCCCGGCATTTCTGACCCTGCGGCGGAAATTCCCGGACCGGGAGCGCCCCTTCCGGGTGCCGGGCCGCAGCGGCTTTCTGAAGTGGCTGGCCTATGTGCCTATGGCCCTGATCATTCTATCCATCATCTTTACCGCCGTGCCGCTGTCGTGGGATCGGGAGACGCTCACCGGCGTGCTGCCCATCACCGTCGGCTCCGTGCTGAGCGTGCTGCTGGGCGAGGTGCTCATAGCGGCCCGGCGGCCCCAACACTGATTGCAGGAGGACGCATTATATGGCAAAACGTATCATCGGCTCTACTCCCAAGGCGGACGGCTACCGGATGCCTGCGGAATTTGAACCCCAGGACGGGGTGTGGATGCTCTGGCCGGAGCGCAACGACAACTGGCGCAGCGGGGCCAAGCCTGCACAGGAGACCTTCTGTCAGGTGGCCCGTGCCATTGCCCGGTTTGAAAAGGTCACCATGTGCGTCAGCGCCGGACAGTATCAGAATGCACGGGCCCGCCTTCCGGAGGAGATCCGGGTGGTGGAGGTGTCCTCCAACGACGCATGGGTCCGGGACTGCGGCCCCACCTTTCTGGTAAACGGTCAGGGCGGCCTGCGGGCGGTGGACTGGACCTTCAACGCATGGGGCGGCCTGTACGACGGCCTGTACTTCCCGTGGGACAGGGACGATCAGGTAGCGCAGAAGATCTGTGAGATGGCGGACGTGGACTCCTACCGCACCGAGGGCTTCGTGCTGGAGGGCGGCTCCATCCATGTGGACGGCGAGGGTACCGTGCTGACCACGGAGATGTGCCTGCTGTCCCCCGGCCGGAATCCCGACCTGTCCAGGGCGGAGATCGGGGAGAAGCTGTGCCAGTATCTGGGCTGCGAAAAGGTGCTGTGGCTCCGGGATGGCATCGACCCCGACGAGACCAACGGCCATATTGACGATGTGGCCTGCTTCGTGGCGCCGGGGGAGGTAGCCTGTATTTGGACGGAGGACAAGGACAACCCCTTCTATCAGGCGGCGCAGGATGCCTATCGCACCCTGTCGCAGGCCACCGACGCCAAGGGCCGGCGGCTGAAGGTGCATAAGCTGTGCCTGACCCGTGAGCCCTGCCGGCTGGAGGGCGCCGAGACCATCGACGCCGTGGAGGGTACCGTCCCCCGTGAAAACGGCGAGGTGAGTATTGCTTCGTATATGAATTTTCTCATTGTCAACGGCGGTGTGATCCTGCCCCAGTACGGCGACGAGAACGATGCGCTGGCGGTGCGTCAGGTGCAGGAGATGTTCCCGGACCGTGAGGTGGTGGGCGTGCAGACCCGTGAGGTGGCCTTCGGCGGCGGCAATATCCATTGCATCACCCAGCAGCAGCCCCGCCCCTGAGGAGCAAAGCTGAAGCAGGGGAGCAACCGAATCACGACTGAAACAAAGAAATGACCTGCAAAAAGGAACGTGCCATGGCACGTTCCTTTTTGCGTGGGGAGCATCTCCGATGCAGAGGAGTATTTTTGTGTTGTGTCTCCGACGGGTGCCTTTCTTCCGGCAGGCCCTTTTTCATAAGGAACGTGTCTCCGACGGCCCACTTTTCCCAGCAGCTGGAAAAGTGGGCAAAATCGTGTCAACCGGTTTCCAACCACGTTGTGGCATGAAAACCGGGACACTTTCTTGAAACCGTCTCGCTGTATCCGCCACAGGCGGCACTTCGGCGGTTTCCTCGGAATGACAGTGCGATTGGGGAGATGAATTTTCAGATAGTAGAGTGGTAAGCCCCTTCAACCGCCCAATGTAGCGGCAGCGTGAGTAGAAGCAGACCAATTCCTCGCTTCGGCGGGATTTAAGCAGCAACTCTTGCACTCGACAAAGGAAGTCTTGAAACCATCGGTTTCAAGTGGCGTTCTTTGGGTACTTTCTTTCGCTATTGAAAGAAAGTTACCCGCCGGAGACATAAAAAAAGAAAACGCTGATGGGAACAGTGAGCCCTCGGAGATAAAAACAAAAACCACCCGCCGGAGGCAAAAAGCCCACAAAAAAACAGGCGGGTGATCCTCACCCGCCTGTTTCTCACAAGCTCGCTCAGTTGAACAGCTTGGCAATGGAGATCTCCTGATAGATGCGCTCGATGGCCTCGGCAAACATGGGGGCCACAGACAGATACTTGATCTTGCTGCACCCCTCGCCCATGGACTCCGGAATGGTGTTCAGCAGCGCCAGCTCCTCGATGTTGCTGTTCTCCAGCCGCTCCAGAGCGGGGCCGGACAGCACACCGTGGCTGGCGCAGGCGAACACACGGTTGGCGCCGCCCACCTCCACGATGGCCTTGGCGGCGTTGCAGAGGGAACCGGCGGTATCCACCATGTCGTCAAAGAGGATGCAGTCCTTACCGGCCACGTCGCCGATGACGTTCATCACCTCGCACTGGTTGGCCTTCTGGCGGCGCTTATCCACGATGGCAAGATTCATATGCAGCTTCTGGGCGAAGGTCCGGGCACGGGCCACGGAACCCACATCCGGGGACACCACTACCATATCCTCGGCCTTGGAGCCGAACTTCTTGGCATAGTAGTCCACGAAAACCGGGTTGCCCAGCAGGTTGTCCACAGGGATATCAAAGAAGCCCTGGATCTGGCTGGCGTGGAGGTCCATGGTCAGCACACGGTCCGCTCCGGCGGCGGTGAGCATATTGGCCACCAGCTTGGCGGAGATGGGATCACGGCTCTTGGCCTTGCGATCCTGACGGGCATAGCCGAAGTAGGGGATCACAGCGGTGACCCGGCCGGCGGAGGCCCGCTTGCAGGCGTCGATCATGATGAGCAGCTCCATGAGACTGTCGTTGACGGGCTTGCAGGTGGAGTTGATGAGGAACACATCGCTGCCTCGGACGGACTCATACAGGGAGACGGAGGCCTCGCCGTCAGCGAACGACTTGACCTCGGCCTCACCCAGTTTGGTGCCGATAAGCTTGCAGATCTCCTCCGCCAGCGCCGGATTGGAGTTGCCGGTGAAGAGCTTGATGTCCTTGCCATGAGAAATCATTGTTTTACACACTCGCTTTCTATCATATTCCAAAAATTTCTCTCTCTTGGTGCAGATATATTGAGACGACTGCCGTCGTAACTCACGTTATTTCTTCCACGTTTTCCGCAGCCGGTCCGCCCAGCCCCGGATGTTGGTCTGGCGCTGACGGGCGATGGCCAGAGCGCCCTCCGGCACGTCGTCGGTAACGGTGGACCCGGCGGCGGTGTAGGCCCGATCCGCCACGGTGACGGGGGCGATGAGGTTGGTGTTGCAGCCCAGAAACACGTCGTCGCCAATGGTGCAGCGGTGCTTTTTGTGGCCGTCATAGTTGGTGGTGACGGTGCCGCAGCCGAAGTTCACCCGCTGTCCCACGTCGCTGTCGCCCACATAGGTCAGATGGCTGATCTTGGTGCCGTCTCCGATGACGGAGTTCTTCACCTCCACGAAGTCTCCCACCCGGCAGTGGTCACCGATACGGCAGTTGGGCCGGACATAGGTGAAGGGGCCCACGGTGGTGTGGCTGCCGATGGTGCTCTCATTGACCTGCGAGGCATTGATGGTGGTGTCCTTTCCCACGATGCAGTCCCGCACCATGGCGTTGGGGCCGATCTCGCAGCCGGAGCCGATGGCGGTATGGCCCCGGAGGATGGTACCCGGCAGCAGGGTCACGCCGGGAGCGATGGAGCAGCGGGGATCGATATAGGTGGTGGCGGGGTCTACGACGGTGACGCCCGTCATGCGCCGCAGCAGCAGCTCACGGGCATCCGGCATGGCGGCACTGAGCGCCGCCTCATCCGCCACCGGGCGGAATACCGGCGGCAGCGTCTGCGTCTGCCACAAACTGCGGATGCCGCAGGTCTCCGCCGGGCAGTCCGTCAGAGGGATGCCGCTCTCCAGCCGGGCCTTCAGCGTCCCGACCTCGGCGGCGTATACGCTGCGGCTGTCCTCCGGGCCGTACACCGGCATCACGGGGCCGGGGACTACGATGACCTCACCCTCTGCATCGGCCAGCGCCTCCTGAGCGGAGGCGAACAGCCGGGTGTCGAAGCCCTCCATGACCTCCCGCACCTCGTCCTGCCACGCCTCGTCACACACAATAAAAAACCGCTGAGCGCCGCAGACCGTCAACTCCTGTGCCACCCAGGCCAGTACCGGGCAAAACAGGATCGGCCGCAGCATCAGCGGTTTGTCACAGGGGGCGCAGCCGCCCTTCAGATCCAAAAATACCACACTACGATCCATGGGAATCCTCCCCCTCTCTGCATACTGCCTCTATTATAACAGACTTTACAAAGAAATCCAGTATTTTCACATATTTTCCCGGCAATAATTTTTCTCAGGGCAGGAAATCTCTCCCACGGAGGAGAGGGAGCCGCAAAAAGCGACGGTTTTTGCGGTGAAGCGAAGTAAAATTTTATATTTTTAAGAAAAAATATGTGGATTCTGCAAGTTATAGTTGCATTTTTTTGCGGATTGCATTACAATACATGAATCGATGAAACGATGCGCCCGCAGGGGCGGGAAGGGAGGGAGCGGCTCCGTGCTGAATATCGTATTGGTGGAGCCGGAGATTCCCCAGAACTGCGGCAATATCGCCCGCACCTGCGCCGCTACCGGCAGCCGCCTGCACCTGATCCGCCCGCTGGGCTTTGATATCTCCGACCGGGCCGTGAAGCGGGCGGGGTTGGACTACTGGCATCTGGTGCAGGTGCAGGACTACGAGAGCCTGCCGGACCTCTTTGCCCAACACCCGGAGGCGGGGGAGGAACTGTGGCTGGCCACCACCAAGGCCCCGCAGGACTATACGCAGGCCCGCTTCACGCCGGACAGTTGGCTCTTCTTCGGCAAGGAGACGGCGGGGCTGCCGGAGTGGTTCCGCACGGCCCACCGGGAGCGCTGCATCCGTCTGCCCATGCGGCGGGAGGCCCGCAGCCTGAATCTCAGCAACTCCGTGGCCATCCTCACCTACGAGGCCCTGCGCCAAAACGGCTTCCCCGGCCTTACCGGCACGGGGGAGATGGCGGAATAAGTACTATTTTTCATAAAGGAGTCTACCGATATGAACTACAATAAAAAGACCATCATGGATGTAGACGTGGCGGGGAAGAAGATCCTGCTGCGCTGTGACTTCAACGTCCCGCAGGATAAGGCCACCGGTGCCATCACCAGCGACAAGCGCATCGTGGCGGCCCTGCCCACCATCCGGTATCTGCTGGAGCGTGGGGCGGCGGTCATCGCCTGCTCCCATTTAGGCAAGCCCAAGGGCCAGTGGAAGGAGAGCCTGACGCTGGCTCCCGTGGCGGAGCGGCTGAGCCGGCTGCTGGGTCAGGAGGTCATCTTCGCCAAGGACATCGTGGGTGAGGACGCCAAGAGCAAGGCGGCGGCCCTGCAGGGCGGCCAGATCATGCTGCTGGAGAATCTGCGCTTCGATCCCCG
>QWCV01003576.1_pt1 | contig 11179 bp, 10 predicted proteins | sample 1972621 | NCBI WGS metagenome assembly QWCV01 (sample SAMN09866699, study PRJNA288562) | Human gut metagenome isolate pre2_stool, whole genome shotgun sequencing... | isolation source: gut | host: Homo sapiens | place: USA: California
GACGCGATCGCCCGTGAAGCGGGAACCCACCGAACCACGATACTCCCATTGGGCTGGCGGAGTAGGAATCCCCCGCCTTCAGGCGGGGGAGGAAGTCAAACGGGCAACGCCTACGAGTTCAGCCAATGCACGTGGTGGGCGTACGTGCGCCGCCATCAGCTCGGCCTGCCCGCCGGCTCGCACATGGGCGACGGCGCCGACTGGGCGGACACCGCCCGACGGCTCGGCTACTGGGTCGACGACACGCCGCGCGTCGGCGACGTGATCTGCTTCGCGCGCGGCCAGTACGGCTCCGACCCGTCCTACGGGCATGTGGGCATCGTCGAAAACGTCGGAGCGGATGGCTTGGTCACCACGTCCGAATGCGGCAGCTCATTCAACGGCAAGCCGTTCAGCCGCACGTTCACCGCGGAGCAGGCGGCCCAACTGCAATTCATCCACTATTAGGAGGGACATGATGGACGATCCGGTTTTCAGACCGCTCATACCGGGGCATTGGAGGCGCTCCTGCTTCGGCGGGTACATCAGGAAAGACAACATGCCATCCAAGATGAAAATGGACATAGGCAAACCACAGTCAGACGGTTCCGTTGTCGTCACAATGACTCCCCAAGGCGCGATAACAGGCCATGAGTTTGACGAGTTCGTGAAAGCCAGAGGTGGCACAACCTACCGGCTCGACACCGGCGGGGATGGAATCTTCGACCCATTCCAAGAAGACGGAAAGAACAGCAAAAGCACATCGAAGCAATGATTTGCGGCACAGAAAGCCGCCAGAAGGGAAAGATGCAAACCATGTTGGATAAGAAAACAGCGCAGGAGATAAGCGAACTGTGCGTTGAGAAAATCGATTGGACGATAGTCGGCATTGAAGGTGGCACCGTAACCATCTTCACCGGCAAAGACAGGTATTACGCGTCCTACGGTACTGAAGGTAGTGACCCCATCGAGGAGACAGGCAAGTCCAAGGAACCCGGCAACCTACGCTGGTTCGAACGGGATGGAACCGTATCCTCCGACCATCCGGTAATCTGCACGGTAAGTGTGCATGACGGGAAAGCTGAGACGGACGTGCGCCACATGCCGCCCATGTTCGATGAGGAAGCCTACGAATACGTCGCCAACATGGAGCTCGACCGGAGATTCGTCCATGATTGGAGTGGCGAATACTATTGGCCGGATTGGCCGAATGACACCACCAAGGCATGGCAACAGTTCCGGGACGAGATTGAAGACATTCCGGAAGACTACAAATACGTTCTATTCGAGGTCGAGCCGAGCGTGTGGAAGCTCATGTCCGCCCTGTCCGAAATCACCGGAATACATTATCTGGCCGAGACCCCGCTCGACATCAAGGCACTGCCTGGGGATGCTTCCGGCATTCCCGAAAGCGGATTCAAGGAAGCCACGGGCGGCGCCCTGCCGTAATCCCGACGTCAAGGAATAAGGGGAAGGCCTCCGGCCCGTCGCCATTGACGGGCCGGAGGCCTTCCCATACCGGCCGCGGCTGGCGGGCGTGGGTCGAAGAAGGGGCAAAACCACCCGTTCCGCCGTTTTGTGGCCGATGTGCGCTATGCGTCCCAGTCCAGCGTCTCCGCCGTCAGCAACGCATGGTCGGACGGACCGGCGTCCTCCGCGGACACCCCACCCGTCCAGCCGCCGGGCCGGCCGTAATTCCAGCCGTACGAGAACATGTAGTCGATACGTCTGCCCGGCACCAGTCCAGGATTGAGCCCCTGCGACCGGGCGGTTACGGCCGCCTCCGCCGATGTGCCGGGTAAAACGGTCGGATACGGGCCTCCCCGGCCCAGCATGGCGGCCGTGTCCTGCGCCTCCGTCCAGAACGTCGGCGCCTCGGACAGTCCCGACAGGAGCCGGATGGCCGGTTCGTCCGGCATGGCGTTGAAGTCCCCGCACAGCAGCACCGCCCCCTTGGCGGCGCAGCGGGACAAGCGCGCATCCAGCAGGCGCGCCTCGTCGAGCCGTTCGCGCTGCCGGAATGCGCCCCAAGCGCCGTGGTACGAGCAGACGGCGAGCCCGTCGAACGCCTGGATGGCGCAATCGACGCCGGGAACACCGGACGGTCCGCCGACCGGCTCCAGCGCCCCGGTCCGCCAGCAGACGGCGCACAGGTCCGTCCGCCCCTGCCGGAGCCGTCCGGCGGCGAGAGTGAGACCCCGCTCCGCGAACGCGGCCGCGAGGGCGTCCAGCCCGTCGGCCGGGACCTCCTGCAGGCAGGCCGCGTCCACGCCGCGCCGGACGAGCGCGTCGGCCAGCACGGCGCCTTTGGCCTCCCAGCCATCGGATGCGCGGTTCAGGATGTTCCATTGGGCGATCAGCATGCGCCCTCCCTTCTCGACGAGTGCCGCATGATCTGCGCGGTCGGATGCAGGGCGGTCATGAGCGTCAACGTCAGGATGGTGGCGATGCCGAGCCAGGCGGCCATGCCCTTCACGTCCACCTGGCGCTCCGCGGTCCTGGCCGCGTCGTCGTAGGGGACCCTGTGGGCGCGGACGATGAGGCGCCGCGTGTTGAGGCCGGGCGGGTCGCAGGTGTACAGGGTCAGCAGGGTGTGGCTTCCGTCGGCCTTCAGCGTCCGTCGCTCGGCCTTGGAGCCGGGGTCGACGGTGTAGCGCCGGTCGACCCTCCAGGCGACGGTGCGGCCGCCCGCGTCCGTGTATATCATGTCGCCCCGGCCCAGCTCGCCGACGCGGTAGAACAGGAGCCGCACGTCAAGCCCGCGGTGCGCGGCGATGACGCTGTTGCCCGGGTCGCCGACGGGCAGCGTGGTGCCGTGGATGTGTCCCGCGCCCTGCTCGAGCGTGCCGGCGGACGTGCCGTGGCCTATCGGCAGGTCCACGCCGATGGACGGCATGCGGATGCGGGCCATGGCGTCGCCCGCGCCCAGTTGGGCCAGATAGTCTCTGTCGGAGCGCCAGGCAGGCGCGTCCGTGCCGGAGAACGGGTCGGCGGCCTCGCCCACGGCCGTGGAGCCGCCGTCTTCAAGCAGTCTTCTGTCATAGCGGGCGGCCTTGGCGAGCATGGCCGTGTCCTCCCCGTCGGCCGTGGAGATCCGGGTGCCGGGGTCGTAGGTGATGGCGAGCATGGCGAGCAGCGGGCTGGACAGCAGCAGCGCGCCGACGACCATGAGGACGACGCCTCCGGCGGTCCAGCCGCGGGACACGCGCCTCCGGTGCGAGGTCGGGCCGGTGAGGATGGCGTCCCAGGAGGGCTGGATATGGGCGGTGGTCATATGCCCGGGCTATGCGTCGGGACGCATGGGCGGACTATGATGAGAACCATGGATAAGAAAACGGTCGATTACGACATGGATCTGCTTCCCGATTCCGTGCTTTACGACATCTTCTACGAGTCGGCCACGCGTCTCGGCGGTGCGTATGCGGCCCGCATGGACAGGACCGCCGACCCCTACGAGCAGGCGCGCTGGCTGCGTGCTCAGATAGGGCTCGACGCGCAGCGCGACGCCATCGACCCGAACGACCGCAAGGCGCAGATCGAGGCGAAAAGGCGTTGGGATGCCGAGAGGAAGGCGTTGGTCGCGGATGATGACCGATGAGGCGTTTTTGGATGATGTCTGGAAGAGGAAGATAGAGCCAAGGCTTGTGGCGCGCTCCATGCCGGTGTCCGAGCCCGTGACCGTGTTCCTCGGCGGACAGCCTGCGGCAGGCAAGACCCGTGCGCAAAGGGAGCTGGTCCGAGGTTATTCCGGTGGTCTTCTGTCCATCGTCGGAGACGATTTCAGGCAGTTTCATCCCGATTACGAGCGGCTTTGCGAGGAGGATCCGCTCGCCATGCCCGACGTGACCGCGCCGGCCGCCGGCTATTGGACCGGCAAGGCGGTCGGATACGCCGACGCGCATGGCGTATCCTGCATCATCGAGGGCACTTGGCGCAATGAGAGCATCGTGCTCGACGAGGCCGCCAGGGCGAGGCGGCTGAAGCGGAAGACCCATGCGGTGGTACTGGCCGTTCCGCCCATGCTGAGCCGATTGGGACTGCTGGCCCGTTTCTATGACGATCTGGTTTCAGGGGAGCAGGCCCGATGGACCCCGCCGCGTGCCCACGAAAATACGGTGAGGGCATTGCCGTCGACGGTGCATGCCGTCGCCGTATCCGGTCTGTTCGATCGATTGTCGGTCATGGACCGTTCGGGCGCCTTTCTTTACGACGGCACCGATCCGAAGCATTTCGAATCCATCTGGTCGGACCGTCTCACGGCGGAGCCGACCGCCGACGAACGATTGATGGTCGAGCGGAATCTGGCGGCCATCGAGTCGATACGCCAGGAGACGGGCGTTGGTCTGGAGGAGTCCGAACCCGTGATTGAGGGAATATACGCCGACCTGGGTGGGCGTGATCTCACCGCCGAACTGGAGGAGCTGGACGACATGCCTCCGCGCCGCGTGCAGCCGCGGGAGCCGAAGGGCACCCCGCGCGGCGGCCGCTGGCGGCGATAGTGCAAAAACGCCCCCGGCTCCGACGGATGATGCCGGAGTCGGGGGCGTTCCCGTGTATGGATCTATGGCCTCATGCCCTCATCGGGTCTCGCGGCGGCGGGACACGACGGCCGCGCCGATGGCGAGCAGGGCCAGGCCGGCCGCCATGGCGGAGCCGAACAGGATGGTGCCGCCGGTCTTGGCGAGCATCACGTTGATCGGCTGGTTCAGCAGGGTCAGGTCCGCGGGCACCCAGTTGGTCTTGTCGTCCGCGTAGTACCTCTTGGACGCGTCCTGGCCGCTCCACTTGGCGGTCTGGCTTCCGACGGCCTTGGTGATGGTCAGGCCGGCGGGCAGCTTGGAGGCGTCGGCGCGGAAGGTGAGCATCGGGCGCACAAGCGGGACGATGCTGTTGTTCTGGGTGATGGTCTCGGTCGCCTCGGTCTGCGCGTCCGGGGTGATGTAGTTGGACTTGTCGTCGGTGAACTTCGCGGCGACGGTGATGTCCTCGGAGCTCTTCAGCGGCTGGTAGTCGGCCGGGGCGCGGGTCTCCTTGAGCGTGTAGACGCCCAGGTCGAGGCCGCGCAGGCGGAGCAGGCCGTCCGGGCCGGTGACCACATGGTTGGAGCCGTTCTCGCCCGGCTTCGCCTCACGGTAGACGCCGTCGGCGGTCTTGACGAGCTTCAGCGCGGAGCCGTTGGCCTTGGAGTCGGAGGCGTTGCCGTTGTCCTTGACGGTCACGTCGAACTCGGCGCCCGCGAGGCCCTTGTAGGAGGTCGCGGCGCGCTTGTGCAGGTCGATGTCGTAGGTCCACTGCTTGACGACCACGTCCGGGGTGGTGGTGGTGCGGGCGCTGGTCACGTCCTCGGGCTGGTTCGAGTAGACCAGATGGTTGCGGTTGTTGACCTTGTTGCCGTTGTCAAGCGCCTTCTCGGTGATCTGGGCGGAGTACTTGATCTCCACCTGGTGTCCGTACAGGGTCTTGGTCTTGTCGTTGGCGGCCAGGTCGCCGTAATGGTTGACCAGCCACTTGCCCAGTCCGATGACCATGTGGCTGGCGTCGCCGTCCTGCTGCTCGAGGTAGTACCACGCCTCGGTGGCCTCGGTGGTCTGGTCGGTCGCGGAGGAGTCGTTCGCGCCGTTCGGCATGTTCGGCAGGGTGGTCACGCGGGTCAGCGGGATGGTCACGGTCTTTCCGGTCGTGTCGGTGATGGTCGCGGTCGGCGTGGAGTTGATCCTCAGGCCCTTGGTGGTCTGGTCGTCGACGCGGTAGGTGTAGATCCACGGGCGTCCGTTGTCCTTGGCGTTGCGGTAGGCGCTCAGGTCCGGCACGCGGTAGTGGACGACGTACGGGATGGTGTCGCCGACGTCGGACGCGTTGTCGGCCGCGTCCTTGCCCGCCGCCACGGACTCGTCGCGCTTCTTCGGCGGATTCTGGTTTCCGGTCGGCAGGGTCTCCTGGTCGTCGACGTTCTTGATGGTGATCTCGCCGAGCTTGCCGGTGGAGCCGAGCCTGTCGCGGTCCATCGGCTGGTTGTAGCCGTCGACGGTCGCCAGGTCGGCGTCGGACGGCTTGGACGGGACGATCATCGGCTGGGCGGAGCCCACGTTGTAGGTGGCGTTCAGGCCGTTGAGCGTGCCGGTCCAGGTGGTGTCGGAGCCGGTGTCGAGGATCATGTAGACGCCGGAGTCGTCGATCGGGATGGTGCAGGAGGCGCCGGCCTGGCAGGTCACGGTCGCCGAATGCGGCTGGGCCTTGACCGCGGCGAGGGCGGTGGCGTCCTTGGCGATCTGGTCGGCGAATTCGCGGACGGTGCCGACGTACGCCTTGTCGGGGCTGTTGGTGCCCATGTGCTGCGGGCCGGACTCGTTCCAGCCGAAGCCGAACGTGCCGACCGACTGGTCGGAGCCGTCATGCTGGCGGAAGCCACCCATCCACGCGATCGGGTCCTTGCCCGAGTCGGCCCAGCCGGGCAGGTTGGCGACGTTCCCGCCATTGACGCCGGTGACTTTGGCGAGCACCGGGTCCAGGGCGCTCTTCAACGCGTCGGGCGTGTGGACGGCGACGCCGTCCAGGTCCTTGTATTTGCCGTCGGTGCTCACGTAGGTGCCGTCGACGTAGTCGGCGAGCCTGTACGCGGTGAGCCTGCGGCCCTTCAGCGTGTTCTGGTTGTCGCCGGCGTTGACGGTCAGGCTGAGCGGCGTGGCCGCGTTCGCGGCCGGCGCGCATGCCAGCGCCGCGAGCGTGGCCATGGCCATCGTGGAGGCCAGGATGCGTTTGGTGTGACCCATCTTCTTTTTCCTTTCCACCCCGGGCGCCCGGGGCATCCTTTGGATTACGTGCGTCCTCTATGCGGAGTGCCGGGGGCGCCTTCGAATGCGATGACGGCAGGGGAGGGGACGGCGTGACATCCGGGCGGCGACGGGCAGCCCGCAGACGCAGACGGCGGCCGCCACACCCATGGCGCGCCCCTTGGCGTCGCCCTTCGCGTCCCTCGGATACGGCGCCTGCTCCGGCATGCGGACGCGCGGGCCGGACACGAGCAGACGGTGCGAGTTGACGCCGTACGGCGTGCAGGTGACGAGCGTGGCCCGGTCCTCGCCGGCGCGGACGCGCAGGAGGGACGTGTCGGACGGGTCGACCACGCTGATGCGGTCGACCCTGTAGGCGAGCGTGGCGCCGCGGACGAGGATGTAGAACACGTCGCCGCGGCGGGCCTCGTCGAGGCGGGTGAACAGGAGGCTGTCGGGCAGTCCCGTGTGCCCGGTCAGCACCGTGTGCGTGCCCTTGCCGCCGACGGGCAGGCTGGAGCCGTACAGGTGTCCCGCGCCCTGCCGGAGCGTGTCGTCGGAGGCGCCGTGTCGGACGGGCAGGCGGATGCCGAGCGACGGGTAGGACACGGTCGCCATGACGTCGGGCAGGACGGACATGTACGGGCGGTCGGACGAGCCGGAGAAGTCGGGGGAGCCGCCGGCGCGGGACATGGACGCGCCGAGACGGGGCTGTCCGGAGCGGGCGAGCCGGGCGTTGTAGGCGCGCGCGGCCTTCAGGTCGCGCCGGTCGGCCGCCGTGGCCGGCACATGCGCCGCCGTGGCGGCGGCCGCCTCGCGGGAGAGCCGTGCCCCGGACGCCCATTGGATGGCGAACGGCCAGAGGGCCGCGCAGACGGCCAGGACGGCCAATAGGGCGGACAGGAGCCTCAGCAGGCGCCGTCTTCCGGCGGGCGGCGCGGCCATCACCTCATCCCAGGTCGGCATGCCTGCGCAGTCCCAGGGCGACGGCGGCCAGCGGCAGGGCCGCCAGGCAGGAGAGCAGGATCCACGGGACGCGGCCGGTCGTCGGAATGGCCGACAGCGGCCTGGCCTTGACGGATACGGTCAGCCGTACGGTTCCGCCGGCGGGCACGTACGTCTCGTCGGGGCCGTCGGCCCGCAGGCCGTCGGGGACCGTGTAGGACACCTTGTGCCAGCCGGGACGCAGTCCGTCGATTCGGGCGTCGCCCTTTTCGTCCGTGCTGGCGTCCAGTCCGTCCACGGTGACGCCGACGCCTTGGATCGGCCCGCCCGGATCGGTCGCGGCGACCGTGACGGAGCCGTCCTTCAGCCTGACCTCGAGGTCGAACACGGCGGAGTCGCCGGCCTCGAGGTCAAGACTCCTCGATGTGTCGGTGACGGCCTCGTAGCCGTCCGGCATGACCGGGTAGGACACGGTCATGCCGCCGGGCGCCACGGACGCCGACCATGTGCCGTCGGAGCCGGTGAGGACGGATGTGGGGCCTTTGGAGTCGACGACGTCCACCCTGACGCCCGTGATGGGCGCCCCGTCCGTGTCCGTCACAGTGCCGGACACCTCGGCGGTGGCGGGCTTGAGCCGCACATCCAGCCCGCCCCACACGCGGGTCTGCCCGTCCCCGATGACGATGGAGCCGACCGTGCCGTCCAGGTACCCGTCGGCCGCGGCGGCCAGCGTCCATGTGCCGTCCGAGGGGGCCTTGACGTCGAACGAGCCGTCGGAGCCGGTCGTGCCGGACACCGACGAGGAGCCGTCCGACAGCGTGACCGTGGCGTCCGCGACGGGCGTGCCGTCCGTGGAGCGCACGGTTCCGGACACATGGCGCAGCGCGGCCTTGGCCTTGTCGACGGCCTTGTCCGCGGCCTTGCGATCGGCGACCAGACCGTCGTACCACGTCTGGTAGTCGTCGAGGCGCTTCAGGTACTCGGCCGGGGTGTAGGTGGGGCCGATAGGGAATTCGGTGGAATAATCCTTTATCGAGACCAGCGTATTATCGGTAATGAAATCTTGAACCCTGTAGTAATAGTCATATTCGCCGCCTTGCCCATCGGCAAAGCCGGTTACGTAATATCCGTTACGGGTGATGTTTTTATAATGCCCGGTATCACCTTCCCCTGTCTCGAAATTCTTTTTTCCCTGTGTATACCAAGCGTCGAAGGGGTCATCGCTGACCATATCCAGATTCTCCCGCATGGGCGTGTATTGGAATTTATGTCCGGCCATATCGTCGTCATTCCAGTCCTCGTCGTACATATAGAACGAATCCTGCGCCTCGGCGACGGCCATGGCCGTGTCCGACACCTCCAATGCGTCCAGGCCCTCGCCGGCGCGGAGGCGGTTGCATTCCTCGACGAACCCCAGGGCGCTCCTGACTTTGGACAGGGCGGTCGGCCCGTCCGGGTCGTCGAGCCGGATGTGGTCCTGGTATTTCGTGACCGACGGATCGGTCAGGACGCGCACCGCGTCCGCGGCCCCCTCGTGTCGGTAGAAGCCGAGCACCCCGGTGCCCTCGTAGCCGACGAGCGCCGCCTTGGCGGCCTTCAGGTCCGCCTTGGCCTGCGCCAGATCGGCCAGCGGATCGTCGGACGCCATGGCGGACAACGGAGCCAGGGCGAGCAGGGCCGCCAGGGCGGCGGCCAGACATGCCTTAAGCCTCATGGGCGGCCCTCCTCTCCGCCTTTCAGCGCGCGGACAGACGGCGCAGCTCGATGGACAGGGCGAGCAGGACGGCGGCCGCGGACAGCGCGGCGGCGACCGTCAGGGCGGTGCCCACACCGCCGGTCGACGGCAGCTGCGAGACGCCGTTCACGTTCCTGACCTGGGCGACCGTCCAGCCGTCCATGTCGCCCGTGCCGATGACCTGCTGGGTCAGATTCGGCTCGTCGACGCCTTTGACGACGATGGTCCCGTCATTGGAGATGGAGACGGTCAGCGTCGGCTTGGCGATGGACCAGAAGCCGTCCGGCACGGTGGTCTCCTTCAGCGTGTACGTGCCGGCGCGCAGTCCCTCGAACTTCAGCAGGCCGTCGTCGCCGGTCGTGAACTCGGTGGCGTCGGACTCATCCTTGGAGAATGTCCAGCCCGAACCGTTCCCGATAAGCCAGCCGTCCGGTCCCTGAACCTTGAAGCCGGCGCCGGACAGGTGCTGGGTCGTGTCGGCGGCGGACACCTTGTCGAGGCCGAAGCGGAACGACAGGAGCCGCACGGACGCTTCGGACGAGCGGGTCACGTCGTCGTCCCATCCAACGGTCAGGGTGTCCTTGGACTCGGCCGCGTCGGATTCGGTGGGACCGGACGCGGTGACCTTGGCGCTGTAGTCCAGCTCCACCTTCTCGCCCGGGTGGGCTGCGGCGAACGCGGTCAGGTCGGCCGTGCCGCCCGTCACGGCGATGGACTCGGTGTCGGAACCGGCCTTCGCCGTGACGGTCTCGACCTCGGAGAAGCCCTTCCCGCCGATGGTGAGCATGAGTGTGGCGGGCACGCCGATGGGGGAGGTGAACGACGCCTTGAACGAGCGGACGTCACCTACGTTCGTGGATTCCGCCCCGGTCGATTCGGACAGGCTGATCGGCACCGACCAGACCTTCACGTTCGCCACGCCCAGCGTCTGGGACGCCAGGTCGAGCCCATTGATCTTCGTGCCGACGACGACCGGCTGGCCGTCGGAGTCGGCGACGAGGTACAGACCCTCGGGCACGGACAGCGTGGCCGAGGCCCCCGAACCATCGACGGCCGCGGCGGCCTCGGGCTTCGCGTCGGATTTCGCCAGCGCGGACGCGACCGCGCGGGTCTTCGCCGCGTCGGTCAGATGGGCGATGGTGCCCGCCTCGTCGCAGCCTTTCGTCCGGTCCGTGCCCGTCTTGGACAGCGCGTCGGTCAGCCACGCCTTGGCCCCGTCCGCGTCCACCACATCGACCCTCGACACCTTGCCGCCCGATTCCTCGGCGTTCTCGTATGAGCCGATGCGGTACGCCGTGTACCTGTGCCCCTCCAGCGTGCCGCCGGCCACGGCGTTCAGCTCGATCGTCGCATCCGCCTCGTCGGCCATGGCCGCCGGCGCCGCGCCCACGGCCAGCATCGCGGCCAGCGCCGCCGCCGTCATCATCCTCGTGTTCGTCATCGCTCTTTTCTCCTTGGTTTCGTCGCGGCCGGTCGTTCCGGTCTGTTCCAGGTCCATGGCTATGCCGTAAAGCAAGGAGGCACCCGGCCGGTTTGGCCTGAGGCGCCCCTCGCTTTACGGCGTCATGCGTCACCTATCGAGCGGCGACGTGTTCCTGCGCCGCAGGAACACGCACCCGGCGATGAGCAGGCCGAGCGTGACCACGCCGGCCAACGCGCCCGCGCGGGCCACGTCGTAGCGTCCGCCGGTCATCGGCGGCATGATGTTGCCCTCGAGCCGGTTTCCGACCGTGACGGTCGAGCCGTCCAG
>QWCV01005889.1_pt1 | contig 11173 bp, 14 predicted proteins | sample 1972621 | NCBI WGS metagenome assembly QWCV01 (sample SAMN09866699, study PRJNA288562) | Human gut metagenome isolate pre2_stool, whole genome shotgun sequencing... | isolation source: gut | host: Homo sapiens | place: USA: California
TTCCATTTTATCTTAAAACCTCCTGTTTATAAGGCTTTCACGCCTTTATTATTGTCTCAAATTGCTTTACTACACACTTTTTACACACTTTACACCGCTTCCATCTTCCTCATCTCGTCAAACAAGGTATCATCTGTTACGTTACAATACAAATCCATTGTCAGCTGTAAGGAGCCATGTCCGAGAAGCTTCTGCACGCTCTTAGGCTGCATTCCGTTCTCGATTGCCCTTGTTGCAAAGGTGTGACGGAAACAATGAGGAGAGAACCTCTCAAATTCCGGGTGTTCCTTCTGAATTCGTCTCGTTGTTACATCCATACATTCCTGTACGATGAACTGCTGTGTAGGTCGATTGTTTCTGGTTACGAAAACCAGATTCTTGTATTCGTCCTGTGCTGTTTGTGCGTTCTTAAGCAGAATCTCCTGCCCGCGAACTCTTTGTTTTTTCAGAGCTTCCATAGCTCTTGTTGTTAAGGGAATGGTTCGCTTGCTGTTATGCGTCTTGGTATCATGCCATTCAAAGACATATTTGCCATCCTTGCGGAAATAGCATAAGGAACGTCTGACGTGTACAACCTTCTTTTCAAAGTCTACATCAGACCACTGAAGCCCCATCAACTCACCAATACGCATTCCTGTGTCGATTGCCACTACATATAAATTGTAGTAGAATGTGTCCTTCGCAATCCTTTCTCTGTGATAAGCCTTTACCTAATTCTTTACCATTAAGGGATTTACCCATTTATGCCTCCTTCCTAAGTGTAGAATAGGAAGGATTCCAAATATCGTCCCTATTCTACCATAAAACCTTACAATTATCAATCCGTTTCAAAAATTGAATTCTCATTTTGAAACTCCTCCGTGTTCTTATTTATGAAAGAATCTGATTCAGTAACCAGTGGTCTAATCTGCCCTTATGAGCATATAGTCTGTTACCGATTCTTACCGTGAAACCATTGGCCGGATTGGAAAGCAATTCTCTTGCTTTCGTCTGTCCAATACCAAGGTACTCACACATTTCCTTTACATTTAATAACGCTCTTGTATCAAGTTCTGTTTTCATGGTAGTCCTGCCTCCTCTCGTAATATTCTCATTAACCACCTTCTTTCCTACCCGCAATAAGCGGTTCCTAAAGTAAGATTGTTCCAGTACTCTTAGTTTGGTTTTCTACGTATCCACTGTCTGGATTCTTTAGCACCGATTTCTCACTACTGAAACCTGCCTGTGGGCCTCTCCTGCGCGAGATCATCTCCCACCCTTGACGGAAGTGTCTGTTCTTTGCTCCGCTTAAATTGCTTTAAGTATCATCGCAAAGTCCGTTGACTGTGAATACAACTCATGAAGTTTTCAATGTACAGTTAAAACATTTCGATATTCTTGTAGAACATAAGTTTGTTTTGTGTTATGATTGTTGTAGCCGATTTGCTTCATTTCTGATGCCGCCCGGCTACGTTTTGTAAGTTAATTGTAGTAAAATATAGAGAATAAAATAATTGACGGTCACTTGACCGCGACTTGACATAGAAACTTTTCAAAGAATGAAAATATAGAAAGACAGATAAGATAGATAGCGGGATTGATAAATCCTCTCTGAAAGGAGCACACAGATGAGAAACAGACTGACCTTCGCCAATGTGATTGGTGTATTATTGGAAAATAAAAAGAAAACCTACCCGCAGCACCAGCTTGTACGCAGTCTGTTCTCTGCATATCTGGATGATACTCTGACAGCTTCGGAATTAATCGCAGATGACACGACGATGTACAGCCGCTGGTGCAATGGCGCCCGCCCGATTCCTATAGATATCCTAAAGACTTATGAAGATGAGGATGAATGGGATACGATGGAGGATGATTTCAGAGATAAGATTATTCCGAACCTGTTGAACGAAGCACAGGCTCGAATCCAGATGGAGGAATTGATTACAGACAGTATAAAAACCATCGGGCAGGAAATGGCTGATGCACTGATTCAGGAGCCGGATAATGCAGCCTTTTTCTGCTCTGTGGTAAGATATGCGATTTTGAATGACCATAGCACAGGTGCGCTCTATTCTCCCGACCTTTCGGAAGTGATTCTTTGCAATAAGCTTCCCTCCTGCAATCAGGCATTCATTGGACGAAAGGATGAGATAAAAGCAATCGCATCCCATCTTTCCAATCAATCCGTCTTATTCATTACTGGTATGGCAGGCATTGGAAAAAGCGAAGTTGCCAAAGCCTATGCACAGACGAATCGTAAAAAGTACACCAATATCATTTATCTGTATTACACCGGTGATTTGAGAAAAGACATCGCAAACCTTACATTTGCAGATGATTCCGTAGAAATGAATGAGGAAGTCCGTTTTCAGAATCACTATAAGGTGATGCAGAGACTCCACACAGATACACTGCTGATTCTGGACAACTTCAATGTGCTTCCAAAGGACGAACCCTTCTTAAAGGAACTGATGAAGAATGATATGCAGCTATTGATTACCAGCAGATGCAAACTTAAGAATTATGATTCTATAGAAATAAAGGAATTGGATAAAGAAAAAGAACTGACAGAACTGTTCTACAAGCATTGTCCTTCTGCAAAACGTGATCCGGACAGTGTGTCTGCCATTATAGAAGAAGTGAACTGTCATACCCTGACTGTCTGCATGGCTGCTCTTACCTTAGAAGCCAGCGGCATGGAACCGGAAGAATTGTTACAGGAGCTGCGTTCCTGCGGTATCGGGCAGAACATGGAAGAAATCGAGGTATTCAAGGATGATGAATTCTCCTATGCCAGTATGATAGGACACCTTCGCATGTTGATGAAGCTTAATAGATTAAATGAGGACAGTATTGATATCCTCCGTAACCTCTCACTCCTGCCGGTATCAGGAGTTTATAAAAGTGCGTTCAAAATGTGGCTGGAACTGGATTCTCTCAAAAATGTTAATGAGCTGATACGCTATGGCATTATCAGTGAAGATACCGAAAATAAGACGATTGCACTCCATCCTCTCATTCAGGAAGTGGCAATCGCAGAGACCATTCCAACCGTATCAGACTGCCATGTGATGTTAAATCACCTGCATTTGATTTGCCTTGCTCACGGTCTGGATGTAAAAAGACCGGTGACTGTCATGGAATGTCTGAAAAGCATCAACAGACACATCATCCTAGATAACAGGGCTTACTATCTACTGTTCTTACAGGATATGTACCCTTACTTTGACAAATATCTGGATACCGATTATCTGTCGGAGCTGGTAGAACGTATAGAATATGTGATGAATCTTATGAATGATTCGGGCAAGTCGGATGAAACGAGTAAATCGTATAATTCAGATAAATCAGGCACACCAGATATTACGCAAGAAACCAACCACATTTCTGCCTGTGACAAAGCATTATTATTAGATTACAAAGCACAGCTTCTGTTCCCACGCAAGGAATATGATAATGCCATTAAGAAATATAAAAAGGCGATTGCCCTCATGGAAAATTACCATAAGACCAATACTGCGGATGCCCGTTCCGCCAATCTGCTTTCAAACCTGCACAACAACCTCTCTACAGCTTATCTGTTCCGGAAGAAACTGGAAGAAGCCGTATCAGAACTCAAGACAGCTTTCACAGTACGCAGGGAATATGCCAGTCTTGGATTGATAGAGAATAATGATACCCTGCAGCAGACACTCTCACTTGCTAACATGCTGGTGCAGAATAAGGAATATGATTCTGCTCTGGAAATTATTGATTTCTGTGAATCCACCATTGATGAAGTTATGGGTAGAAATAACCTTGATTATGGTATGTGCGAGTTCTATCGTGGTGTCATTGCTTATACCCGTTCTCAGCCTGTGATAGCAGAACAGCACCTGCTTAACGCAGATGCCGTCTTTCATGCTGTTATGAACGAGAACCCTGATAATGATTATTCCAAAAGTACTGCTCGTTATTTGTATAGTTTGTATTTGAGATGGGGAAAGAAAGAGCTTGCGGAGCAATATAAAAAAATACTAATCAGCACGCATTAGGTATTGCCATAACAATGATACATATAGTCAGAACACACCCAAATATCAGCATAACGGGTAACGAGGTCATAGAAAACTTGTAGGCTCGGCTGCTGTCCTTTGTTATCGATATTCGCAAGATAGCGCGGGGAGATATATAACTCGTCGCTTACTTTTTTGCGACTTTCTCCGTATTCGTTTCTCGCGGCTTTAATGGCAGCCCCGAAAGCCTTAAAATCATATATTGATACTGGTCTTTTTGCTATAATCATTCACCCTATTACATTTTACTGTTCCTCTTTCTATCTGTTTCTTTGTGCCTGTGCTTCCACCAAAGGATAAACGGAAGAAGCAGAACCAGCACCACTATTAAAAAAATGATTAAAAAGTAATCTCTCGTTCAGCTTCACTCCCTTTCCTCTTTCTTTAAATAAATAACTTATTTCATATTTACTATACATAAATTATAAATTATATATTATATATAATTTATTATCAATATTCCTATTAAATAATTATCTTGACAATGCAAGTACAATCACATTTTTCTGTTATATCATTATTGCGTTTATAAATTTACAGAATTTTTCATTTTTTACATGACAAAATATTGACAATATGCTATGACGACTTATGTAAACCATTGATTTTTCAAAGAAAGCGAGGTATTGCCTATGATGAAAAAACATTTTAAGAAACTTGTAAATCTTGCACTTACTGCTGTTATGGTTATGGGAATGTCTACAACGACATTTGCAAAAGAATCTAATAATATCTCAAATGATACTGTAACAAAAACTAACAATATAATTTACTCCCCAGAATTTCCAGATGCTTATATTGTAACAGAAACATCACCTGCACCTAATAACTATTCACTTAACAACGAATCAAAGCAACTTGATACGATAACAGCAACAGTTTTTGTAGAAGAAACTCTTGCTACCGATAAAAATGAAGATATTTATGTTTCTAATAGTCGTCTTTTATCTAAAGACGAAGTTGAAAATATTGGTATTGATAATTTCTCCAACATTAACACAATGTCTACAAGTCGTGCTGCTAAAAGAACCTATGGAAAATTAACACTTACTTTTTCTGGTTCTCAATCTATCTCTGGAAAAAGCGTCTCATGTAAATTAAATGGAAACGCAAATTGGGACTTTGGGGCTTTTACAAGTTCAGAAAAAAATCCAGCCATAGGTAAAGATTTTATGGGAATTACTTGGTCTGGTTTATTTACTACAAATTCATCTTCATGCTCGGCGACTGATTTAACTGGAAAAGTCACTTATCCTACAATGGTTGACTCTATCGCAAACGGTGGAAGAGTATGGTCTTTTGAAGAAAGTCTTTTTGAAGACCATTTTGCAAATTATAATAAAAATATAAATGCAACTATTAATATCAAAAAGAATACTATGACTGGAAATGGTAACACGGCAGAAGCTGTCTTAAAATATATTCATACCTATCAAAAAACAACAGGTAGTGTTTCTATGAATGTAGGAAGTGATAGCGTTTCGGCTGGATTTACATTAAGTAATGTAAAAAATCAATGGTCTTTAGTTTGCAATATTACCGGAATATATTATTAAACTAACCATAAAAAATAGGTAATTCAAATTGAACTACCTATTTTTATTTCTTCATGCTCTGGTGGCGTATTCTCTTCTCCGTTTCCAATAATCCAACATATTCTAAATGAATACTGCAAATTATCAATAATATTCATCTTGTTATCATTAGATAATACTGATTCAATATCACTATCATTTATCACACCCCAATCAATCCATTTATATCCATTATCTTCGTATGAACTAAATAAATAATTTTTACTATTCTTGCTCTGTGATAGTTCTCCACTAATTCTTAATATTTCATAAGAAAATATCTTCTTCTTCATAACTGCACATGATAGATTTCCATTCTCATTTATGAAAAACACTATATATTTATTGTCGAATCGAATTTCTTCCAAACATTCATTTGCAGTAGTTTGTGCTGTCATTCCTTTTTGTTCTTTCAAATATTCATATGGTGATTTCTGCTTCAATAAATATATAGTAACAATTAAAAACAGAAAAAAAATCATACAAACACAAAAAAATATTTTCTTTTGTTTCTTATTCATTCTCTTCACCTCATTCTTCATTTAATAATGTCTTATATCCCTGCCAATAGTCAACACTTCCGTCTGCGTATTCCTTGCGAATAATCGCATGGAAACGTCCTATCTGATACTTTCCTACTTTCATCTACCACCACTCTCCTTTATCGTTGTAGTGCCACCATTCGCCGCTTTCATATTCGATACAAAGATACCCGTCCTTATCTATCCAAACCTTTGCTAAGCCACCCTCGTTCCAATGCTCACACGCTTTTTTATGGGCTTCTTTGTTTCCCACTCCGCTTTTGGTCTGCCTTTTGCCACTGGCTTCTCTGAACCCTCGCTTGCTCCTGCACCTATAATCGACTTAAACGCCGCTTCTTGGTCAAATTTTGCCTTTCCTGCCATTACTCTCTACCTCTCCTTTCAAAAATTCCTCTATAAAGGCTTTATAGTCCTCTGATACGGTGGACTTCTCCGCATACTCAAATATATCTGTTCTGTTTGCCTGTGCTTCCTCTACCGCTACCGCTGACCGAATATAGGTCTTATATATCGGTGCAGAAATGTACTCGCTCAACTGTTCCGTAAGTTCCTTTATCTGCTTGCTGATGTTTGCTCTCGGATTGAACCTTGTAAACAGAATACCCGTTATCTTTACATTAGGATTGCAGTACCGCTGTACGCTCCTTACTGTTTCGTTAAGCTGGTTAATTCCTGTTGTGGCAAATATGCCCGCTGTGGTCGGTATCAGAATATCACCTGCCACCGTAAATGCGTTTACGGTCAACACACCCAAAGAGGGCGGCGTGTCTATAATGATATAATCATACTTTTCCGCTACGGGGGCAATAGCTTCTTTCAAACGGTGTTCTTTTCCCGTCTGTGATAACTCTTGCTCTGCTCCTACCAGCATAATGTTTGGTAATATATCATCCCCGCCTTTCATACAAAAATCCATTAAAATTATAGCTCAAAATCATTTTATGTGCAATGGAGTTTTTCTTACCGAAAGTGAGTTTGAAAGGCAATCAAAGCCTTGTCATCTGCCACGCCCACGTCTACGAACCGGTGTGATTATCTGCTGTTCCGCTTGTGCTTTTAGCTGCTCCTCTGAAGAATGATTTCTGTTGTATTTCACACGATAATCATATTCCTCGGTAAAATCATCATATACAGACATCTTGTAACGCATACTCCGCATGGATTCTTCGGTATATCCCATTCTGTCCTGATACTTCTTTAGTTCTTCAATTCGGTCATCAGAAGGTGGCGGAAGAAGTTTAGCACGTTTTTCCAGAGAGAGCTTGCGGTATTCTGCTGGAGATGGAAACGGCTTATTTTGAACCGGCACCGTTGACGAATTGTTATCAAGTAATTCGTCTAACTCATCCTCATTATATGGTTCTGCGTCGGTTGAGTTATTTGTTGTGCCAAACTCAGTACTTACCGAGCCTGCGCCTGCATCAAGTCCCTGCCACTCTTTATTGAAGTCATCAAATGCAGCACCATAAAAGAAAGACTCGTCATTCTCCGGTATCTCATGTTTTTCCTGAAACTCGTCATATGCCTCATATACAGAAACATCCGGTTTTCTGGTCGGCTGTGTGGGATAATCCTTCATGGACTGACTGGAATGCTCGATGTCCTGCTCCTGCCTTGGATAATCAAACCAATCCTCTTTTTCCTTCTGTTTCATATACTCCCTGATGCCTGCAACCGTGAATCGCTTACCAAGCTTACTGCCTCGTACTGCCTTTACCTTGCCTCCATTACTGCTACGATAGGGAAGGGCATAGCTAATGGTATTACCTTTCAGCCTTACATTCATATGATAGGTTCTTTCTAACATATTCACCACATCATGAATGTTCTGCGTGGTCGGATCATTCATGGCAAGTCTGATATACACACGCATTTCATCCTTGAAAGAAAGTTTTCCCCTTTTCTGCATATGATTTTCCGCTAAGGTGCGTTCCTCCCTGGTCTTATCCGGATTGTAGAAGCTGTCACGGACAGAGTGTGTCAAGCCCCGGCTCCTGCACTGTTCTCCAAAATATTCCGACATTTCCACCAGCTCCTTCGGACCTCTCCGAAAGGAAGAACCATCCTTCTGATTACAGTTATTTACCAGAAAATGCACGTGAACATGCTCCGTATCCACATGAACCGCAAACAATACCTCAAATCCCTTTTTCCAGAAGAACTCACGAGCAAAGTCCTCTGCCATCTTGTAAGCCTCTGCATAAGTCAGCTTATCATTGTCCTCCGGATGAAAGGATATTGATAGCTTCTGTGCCAGAATGTCCCGCGGGAAGAACCGGCTATACTTCTTCTGATGCATTTTCTTTGTCATAAGGACACTGTTTGCAAAGTTATCCCGATTGCAGCCAAAAGCATTATATAACTCCGACTTTGTCTTGATAACACTGGAACTTAGCTGTTCCTTCTTCTTCCCCAGAATATAATCTGCAGCACTGTGAAGCTGTGCCACAGACTTGCATGGAGCATATTTTACATTGACATTTCCATATACTGCCATCTAACTCACCACCTTTTCATATAGTTTTAATACTGAGTCTTCCAACCGCCGGAATACTCTCTGGAACGGTTCAAATGCTGTCATGGATATCAAATCCGGATAGGCATTGATATTCCTTGCCAGCTGGTTGATATTGACTCCCTGCTTTTTCAGTTCGTAGCAGACCTCATTCATGACCTCCATAAACTGCTTTAATGTTGTCCCGTCAATCTGCCTGCCCTTGTTGCCCCGGAGCAGATAGTCGATGAAATCAGCGGAAGTCTTATATCCGCTCTCCTTCATCTGTGATTCAAATTCCTGTTTTACACGGTAATCCACACGAGAATAGATTACCTCGTCTCTTGTTCGTTTCCCCATAGTGTCCTCCTTCTTTTTATCTGTAAAAAAAGCCACAAAACTCATTGGTTGAATTGGCATTGCTGCCTTTTCTTCCAATTGTTTCATGGCTTCATTTTTTGGTATTTTCAGTTATTGTGTTTTGGCTACGATTGCACCGGATTATGGCTACATACTAATAGAAATTGTGGTCTGCACCGGTAAATTGCAGTGTCATGCCCCTGTTGTGGTTCTACTGTTGCTCTGCTTTGTAGCCATTTGGTTGCAGATGTTGTCTAAACTGTATCTGTTATAGCTATACTGTCCATAAGAACCGCTATCATCTGCATCCGTCTTGGTATTTCTTCGTAGCCTTTGTGTAAGCGATGCTTCGTCAGCAGGGCACATCATCCCCACAGGTCTGCCTGACGGAAAAAAGACTCCGTCAGACAGACAAAAGCAGCCCTTCGCTTACCGCTTCGGACTGCTTTTTTTCACATCTCTACTACTTATTGAAATCTTCTATTCCCTTTCCGATGTGGTGGGGATGATATAGGCAGGTAGTACCGCTGGCTTGCCAACTCGTCAAAAATAAAATCAGGGTCCCCTCCGGTACCCTGATTTTATTTCCGCCTCATTGTCTGCGCCATCGGTGCTACCTGCTCATGGGCTACGCCCCCGAGACCCCCAGACAGAAAGACACACCATCTACAAAGGGGATGGTGTGTCTTTCTGTCTTTACTGCAATTGTACCCGGGAATGTAGCCGATGTTTACTTGGATAATTGAATTGATTATCATCGGCTATATCTACGCTTTTTTGTCATCAATGATTAAAAACCTGTCATGAAATACACCTGTGTAGTTCACTTCAAGTTTGGGATACTGTTGATTGAAAGTTTCAATATCTTTTTCTGACAATCTGGTTTTTCTAACTGTGTAAATCGTTACCGATACATTCTCTTTCTTCTTGGACAGAATATTTAAAGTTCCCACATCGACATAATTATCGACCAATACAAGACTTTTCGTTGCACTAGCTACCAGATCTATCAGTAAGCTAAACGCATCATATATCTGTCCATCAAAAAAGATTTTCTGCTGTGATTCTTCGTGGTCAGAAATATATGCAAATACTTTATCAAATTTCTCATTTGTTTCATTTTGATAAGTTATCTGTCTTTCTTCTATTGCATTCATGCGATCATACAAAAGTGACGTGTTTGCCATATATTTACGCATTTCAACAAATGTTTCCATTATCCTGATACTGACTTGTATTGCAATATCACTCCTCAGCACCGCAGAAAGCATTGCAATACCTTGTTCTGTAAAAACATATGGCAGATATCTTCTTCCACCTCTCCCTTCTTTTGAGGTCACAAATTGTGACCTCAAAGAGTCGTACTCTTCCTTTTTTAGTTGAAACCTGAAATTCTCAGGAAATCTTTCAATATTTCTTTTTACAGCCTGATTAAAAGTTTTTGTTTCAACTTGATACAAAATTGCCAAGTCACTATCGAGCATTACCTGTTTTCCTCTAATAACATATATAAGACTCTGAATATGACTCACTTCCATAACCCTATCCTTTACATCTGAATTTACGTCAATCAATTCACTATTATCTTTTGCCATCGAATCCTCCAATCCATTTTTGAAGTCGCAAATTGCGACTTCAAGTCTACAATCTGTGTACTCATTCTGAGGTCACAAACTGTGACCTCAAACAGTATCATCGTGTTCCTTCTTGTTTTGCTTCCCAAATTGCTGTTCATACATAATCTGATACTTTTTCAACCGTGGAATATACTCAGGAGGCTTTCTTCGACCCGCTTCCCACTCTTCCACCGTTTTTACCACATTGGGGCGTGCTTTTCAACGTGGAAATATTAGTTGTTTTTGCGGCTCTGTCATACATAGACAATCATAATAATAAAAAGAAATAGCATCCCACACCGTCCAAAGTTTAGGATGCTATTCTTATAACATTTTAACACTGAGGGCAAATCGGAGTCATATCCGATTCACTTTCTAAGTAGATTATACATGAGGGTACTTGAGAAATCAAGTACCCTTTTTTAATTAGATATACTCACTTGTGTTTACAATCACGCCGTCATATACTGACTGCTTTTTGATAAACTCCGCAGCCTTGTCCACATCTCTGCCGTTTTTGTTCCAGTCCTTTGTGAACTCAACTTTGTCG
>QWCV01005807.1_pt1 | contig 11158 bp, 11 predicted proteins | sample 1972621 | NCBI WGS metagenome assembly QWCV01 (sample SAMN09866699, study PRJNA288562) | Human gut metagenome isolate pre2_stool, whole genome shotgun sequencing... | isolation source: gut | host: Homo sapiens | place: USA: California
GAGGACTTGAACCTCCACCGAGTTGCCCCGATTAGAACCTGAATCTAACGCGTCTGCCAATTCCGCCATATCCGCTTATTTTGTTTTTGTCCGTGAGCCATTCGGCTCGGAACGTTGATAATTATACCATGGATTCCGGAAATGTCAAGCATTCTTTTTGATTTTTTCTGACAAAATTTCCGGGCGAAATTTTTGCACGTCGGAGGGCACTTTCGGGGCGAAATTTTGCGCAAAGTATGGTACAATAGAGGCTGCCCGTGTGAGCGCAGGCTCCGGCGGGCCAAAAAACAAAGAACGAGGGAATCCGGAATGTTCAACTTCATCATCTTTATTCTGGGTGCGGTGCTCATGTTCTACATGGCGCTACGCAGCCGGGCCCAGCGGCATAAACTCTGCACCAAAGGGCAGAAAGTTTCCGCCCGGGTGGCGGGGCTGGCCCAGAGCCGGCACGGCGCGGCCTATGTGCTGGAGTTTGAGACGGCAGGCGGCAGCCACCGGCTGCATTACCCCAAAGCCGCCAAAGGCAAGGGCTTTGCCGAGGGCGAGACCGTTACCTTATATTATGACCCCGACGATCTGGAAAAGATGTATGTCGAGGGCGACAAGGCCGTGCTGGGGGCCGAGGTGCTGTACGCCGTGCTGGGCGTGGTGCTGCTGGTGCTGATGGCTGGCTTTGCGCGGCTGTAAGGAGGATACACCATGAAACTGGAACACTTTGGAATGGCCGAGCCCGGCGACTGCCGGGTGGTGTTTACGGCATCGGCTCAGGAGCTGGAAGAGGCCATTGCGGCCGAGCAGGCGGGGGAGAACCCGCCCGCCGACGAGGAAGATTTGATGGCGGCGGCCGTCAACCGGGCCATTTTAACGGGATTTTCCCCGTTGTACGCGGAACTGGTGGAAAACCACAAGCTCCTCCCGGTCACGGACCCGGACTTTGAACTGCTGGCCGTCAACCGGGCCGAGGGATTCCGGGCCGGGGCGCAGTTCTTCTGCGTGCCGCCGCTGGAGCTGGGCCAGTACACCGGCTTTGTGCAGCCCATCCAGCCCCGGCCTCTGCGGGAGCTGACCATTGAATTGGAGATCAACCGTTTCCATGGCGATGAGGACCGCGCCGCCGATGCCGCAGGCAAGCAGGCCCTGCGGGAGCGGGTGACCCGGGAGCTGTACGCCAAGCGCTGTGAGCAGGGCAAAATGCTGGCCGAGCGGGAGCTGGTGGCCCAACTGGGCAATGAGGTCAAGGGCCCGCTGCCCAAGCAATTGGTGGCCGGCAACTACTTTGCCGAGCAGCGGCAGTTCAACCTGCGGATGCAGGCCAACAACATCAATTTTGACCAATACTTAAAAGTGCAGGGCCAGACCGTGGAGGAGTTCCGCCAGCAGCTCCATGCAGACGCCGAGCGGAAGCTCCGCAGTCGGCTGGGCCTGCTGCTGGTAGCAGGGAAAGAACACCTCTGGCCCACCGAGGCCGAGGTGGCCACTGCGCTGGCCGCCTGGGACGTGAAAAAGCAGGGGGAGAAGACGTTCCCCGCCAACGACGCCCGGAAGCTGCGGCAGGGCATGGCCGCCAACCGGGCGGCAAAGTTTGTGGTGGAGCACTCCACCCTGACGCCGCCCCCGGCAGAACCGGTGGTGGAGGAGCTGCCTCGCTGAGCACGGATGCGTTTCGATCCCCAAAAGAGCAAAATGAGCCGTCCGAACAGCGGAACGCCTGCCCTGCCCGTTTTGCACGCAAAAAGCCCCCGCCGGAGTTTGTTTTCCGGCGGGGGCTTCCGTATCAGAAAAAATGACAGCAGGGGAAAGGCGTTCAGCCCATGCTGATGCCCATGCGGCGGGCCACGGTGAGCAGCTCGCAGTTATCGGGCACGTTGCGGGTCTTGCCGGCAATATCGGCAAGACGGTTCTCGGTGACATGGCCGTTGAGCATGGCCACGGTCACGCCGTACCGCTCGATCTCCACCAGCTTGGCGGCGTAACTGCCAAACTCGGTGGCCAACACACGGTCATAGGCGCTGGGGCTGCCGCCGCGCTGCATGTGGCCCGGGATGCAGACACGAGTCTCCATGCCGGTCTTTTTCTCAATGGCGGCGGCGATGCGGTTGGTGGCGGTGGTGCCGGTCCCGGCTTCCAGCCGCTTTGCCATCCACTCTTTCCGCTTCATCTTGGCTTCCTCGCAATTGTAAGCGCCCTCGGCCACGGCCAGGATGGAGAAGTTGGAGCCCCGCTTTGCCCGGCGCTCCACGGCGTCGCAGACCCGGTCGATGTCGTAGGGTTTCTCGGGGATGAGGATGATGTCCGCACCGCCTGCAATGCCGGAGTAGAGGGTCAGCCAGCCTGCCTTGTTGCCCATGATCTCAATGCACATCACGCGGCTGTGGCTGCCTGCCGTGGTGTGGATGCGGTCGATGACGTCGGTGGCGATGTCCACAGCGGTGTGGAAGCCGAACGTTACGTCGGTGCCGTAGATGTCGTTGTCGATGGTTTTGGGCAGGCCGATGATGTTGAGCCCCTCCTGGGAGAGGAGGTTGGCCGTTTTGTGGGTGCCGTTACCGCCCAGGCAGAGCAGGCAGTCGAGGCCGGCTTCCTTATAGGTACGCTTCATGGCGGCCACTTTATCAATGTTGTCGTCTTCCACCACCCGCATCATCTTAAAGGGGGTGCGCTTGGTGCCCAGAATGGTGCCGCCCAGCGTCAGGATGCCCCGGAAATCGTCCTGAGCCATCTCCTTGTATTCCCCGGTGATGAGGCCGTGATAGCCGTTGAGAATGCCCACGATCTGGACATTTTCGCCCATGCGGGCATACAGCGCCTTGGCAACGCCGCGGATGGTGGCGTTCAGGCCCGGGCAGTCGCCGCCGGAGGTCAGGATACCAACACGTTTTTTCATTCTGCAAATCCCTCGTTTCCTCAATTTTACCCGCGCGGGCGGGGCACAAATGCTACTATAAGAATATTCCCCAATGAGGCGGGTGTCAATAGAGGAAAACAAAAAACACGTTGACTCACGAAGAATCAACGTGTTTTTCAGTCGGAGCAGCGGGATTTGAACCCACGGCCTCCTCGTCCCGAACGAGGCGCGCTACCAACTGCGCTATGCCCCGAAAATACCGCAGCCAATTGACTGCGGTTTGGTTGGGGATGAGAGAATCGAACTCCCACAAGTAGAGTCAGAGTCTACCGCACTACCACTATGCAAATCCCCAATATTCGGTTTTGTCAGAAGCGGTGTCCGCCGCTGACAAGGGATATTATACTATATTGCCCGGTGGTTGTCAACCATTTTTTCGGATTTTTTCGCAGCCCGTTTTCCGGGTGTGGAAATTTGCGCCGGATAGAAAAGTATGTTAGAATAGAGCCACGAATGAACGGGAGGTTTTGCTGATGTTGAAACGCTTGCGCAGGGCGCACCCGGTGGGGTACTGCCTGCTGACGGAAGTGGTGTTCCTTGCCGTGCTGATGGTGGTGCCGGTGCTGCTGGTTCTGCTGCTGGCCATGCTGGGAGTGGACCTGACCCGGGTGGACGATTATTTTCTCAGCGCCATTCAGGAGCTGCTGGGAGCGCTGGTGGCCGTGTTCTTTTTAAAGAAGACCGACAATCTGGGGCTGCTCCGCCGCCGGGGCAGCGGCTTTTTCAATGGCATCCTGGTGGGCATGTTCCCCTTTGCCATGATCTGCTACACCCTCTACGGCAAGCTGCTGTTCGGGATGCCGACCGACCGGCCCCTGCGCACCGGCTGGCAGATCGCGTGGTATTTCATCGGGATGTTCACGGTGGGCGTGGCGGAGGAATTTCTCTTCCGGGGCGTCATCGCCCAGACCCTGCTGGAGCACTTCGGCACCAGCCGTGCGGGCATCTGGAAAGCCTGCCTGCTGTCCGGGCTTTTTTTCGGCGGGGCGCACCTGACCAACATCCTGTCCAGCGCTCCCTTTGGCGTGCTGATGCAGTGCGTGTTTGCGGGCTCGCTGGGCGTGCTGTTTGCGGCCATCTACTTCCGCACGGGCAACCTGTGGGTGCTGCGCAGGACGCCGCCTCTCTGCTGGCGGGCGGCCTGTATGGCACCGAGAATATGTCCACTGCCGTGAGCAGCTACGATTCCACCATGCTGCTTTCCGTGCTGGTCTATCTCATCCCCACCTTCTTCCTCCTCCGCAAAAAGAAGATCGGGGAAGTGGGCCTCTACTTTGGCAGAGACATCCAGTAACAGAGCATAAAAAGCGAGGAGCCTTGCGGCTCCTCGCTTTTGCGTATCTGCTTATTCGTCTTATTCGTAATCAATGGGCAGGGTGGGCAGGCCGTTGAGCTCCAGCCCGGCGGTGTGCCCGGCCATGTACTGGTAATATCCTTGGGCGGCGATCATGGCACCGTTGTCCCCGCAGAACTTGAGCTCCGGCAGGTAGACCTTGGCACCCAGCTTCTGGGCCCCATCGTTCACCAGCTGGCGCAGCCGTCCGTTGGCAGCCACGCCGCCCGCCAGACAGACCTGCTTGGCTCCGGTGTCGGCCGCGGCCAGCAGCAGCTTTTCGGCCAGAATGCCTGCAATGCGCTCCTGAAAGCTGGCGGCCAGGTCGGGCACATGGACCTCCGTGCCTTTCATCTGGGCCTGATTCACTTCGTTCAGCACGGCGGTTTTGAGGCCGGAGAAGCTCACGTTGTATTTGCCCTCCACATGGGGCACGGGCAGGCGGTAGGCTTTGGGGTTGCCGGTCTTGGCGGCGTTGGCCACGCTGGGGCCGCCGGGGTAGGGCAGGCCCAGCGTCCGGGCCACCTTGTCAAAGGCTTCGCCGGCCGCGTCGTCCACAGTATGGCCCAGAATGTGGTAGTGGGTGTAGTCCAGCACTTCCACAATGTGGCTGTGGCCGCCGGAGGCCACGAGGCAGAGGAACGGCGGCTTGAGCTCCGGGTGGGTGAGGTAAAGGGCTGCAATGTGTCCCCGCAGGTGATGCACGGGCACCAGCGGTTTGCCCGCCGAGTAGGCCAGCCCCTTGGCAAAGTTGACGCCCACCAGCACCGCGCCGATGAGGCCGGGTGCAAAGGTGACGGCCACAGCGTCCACGTCGTCGATGGTCTTACCGGCGTCCAGCAGGGCCTTTTTGACGGTGGCGCTGATGAACTCGCAGTGGCGGCGGCTGGCGATCTCGGGCACAACGCCGCCGTAGAGCGCCTGTTCTTTCACACTGGTGGAGATGACGTTGCTCAGCAGATGCCGCCCGTCCTCCACGAGGGATGCGGCGGTCTCGTCGCAGGTGGATTCGATTCCTAATACGATCATAACAGTTTAATGGGCCTCCAGCCAGTTTTTGCCCTCATGCACCTCGGTGCTCAGGGGCACAGCATAGTGTACACAGCCCTCCATCTCTTCCCGCAGGATGGAGGCTGCCTTGGCCGCCTCGGCCTCCGGCGCTTCCACGATGAGCTCATCGTGGACGGTCAGGATGAGGCGGCTCTCCATTTTTTCGTCCCGCAGCCGCCGCCAGACCCGCACCATGGCCAGCTTGATGACATCGGCAGCGGTGCCCTGGATGGGGGTGTTGCGGGCCATCCGCTCGCCGCTGGCCCGGATGTTCCGGTTGGAGCTGCTCAGCTCCGGCAGGGCGCGGCGGCGGCCGAACAGGGTGGAAACATAGCCGCAGTCCCTGGCGTCGGCAATGGTCTTTTCCATGTAGCCGTCCACCTTGGGAAACGCGGCCAGATAGTTTTTGAGGAACGCGTCGGCCTCTTTCACCGAGACACTGATGTCCTTGGAAAGGCTGTAGGCCCCCTTGCCGTACATGATGCCAAAGTTGATGGCCTTGGCGGAGGAGCGCAGCCGGGGCGTTACCTCGCTCTGGGGGATGCCGTAAATTTTGGCGGCGGTGCTGCGGTGGATATCCTCCCCGCTGCGGAACGCGTTCTGCATGTGCTCGTCGCCGGTGACATGGGCCAGGATACGCAGCTCGATCTGGCTGTAATCGGCGTCCACCAGCACGCAGCCCGGCTTTGCAATAAAGTAGGCCCGCAGCTGGCTGCCCAGCTCGGTGCGGATGGGAATGTTCTGCAGGTTGGGGTTATCGGAGGAGAGGCGGCCGGTGCGGGCCTCGGTCTGGTTGAACCGGGTGTGGATGCGGCCATCCTCGCCGATGACTTTCAGCAGACCCTCCACATAGGTGGAGTTCAGCTTCTGGTAGGCACGGTATTGTAAAATGTCTTCCACCAGCGGGTAATCCCGCAGTGCTTCCAGCGTCTCGGCGTCCGTGGACCAGCCCCGCTGGGTCTTTTTGCCGTGGGGCAGGCCCAGGGTATCAAAGAGCATCTCGCCCAGCTGCTTTGGGCTGTTGGGGTTGAAACTGGTGCTGCCGGTCTCCATCTGGATGCGGCCCAGCACCTGGGCCAGCTCGGTGCGCATCCGGACGCCAAACTCCTCAATGCCGCCTTTGTCCACCAGAATGCCGGTGCGGGTCATATCGGCCAGCACCTGGGCCAGCGGGAACTCGATGTCATGGTACAGGTCGTCCTCGCCGCAGGCCGTGATCTCGGCTTTCATCTTGGCAAACAGATCCGCCAGGGATCCGGCATCCGGCCACTCCTCGCAGGTGAACGCTGCCTTGGCGCGGTAGCTCACGGCCAGCTCCGAGATCTGATACTTGGAGGCCGAGGCGTCCAGCAGATAGGCGGCCAGCTTGCCGTCCCAGACGATGCTGCTGCCCCAGCCGCCGGCCGCCATGGCCTTGGCGTAGAGGGGGGCGGAGTAGAAGACGTCCAGCGTCACGGCGGGGTTATCCAGCAGGCGGACCAGCTCGTCGTCGCTCAGGGGGTAAACGGTCCTGTCCTGCACGGCGTACCAGGCCTCCGGCTGGACGATGACATTTTTGGTGCCCTGTTTGCCCATCACGGCGGGGCGGGCGGCCACCAGATAATGCCCGGCGGGGGTCAGGGGCAGAATGCCGATCTCGGCTTCTTCCGTGGGCACTTCCTCGGGGGCCGTGGCCGGAGCCACGTTGTCCAGCCCGAACCGGGGGATGAGGGAGTGGATCTCCAGCTCCTGCAGCAGCCGCACGGCCTCGGCCTTGTTGCCCTCGCCCACTTTATAGGCACCCTCAGCCGTCTCAATGGGGGCGTCGGTGCGGATGGTGCCCAACACATGGCTCAGCTCGGCATCTGCCTTGCACTCCAAGAGATGCTCCCGCTGCTTGGGCTTGATGACGGGGTCGTCGATGTGGGCGTAAACATTTTCCAGCGTGCCGAATTTCTGCACCAGGTTCAGGGCTGTTTTTTCACCGATGCCCCGCACGCCGGGGATGTTATCGGAGGTGTCGCCCATCAGGCTCTTCACCTCGATGAGCTGTTTGGGCTCAATGCCGTATTTCTCGTGGATGGCGTCCACATCCATGGGGATGGTCTTGCTCCGGCCCATGGCGGTGGCGGCCAGCAGTACGGTGGTGCTCTCGCTCACCAGCTGCAGGCTGTCGCGGTCTCCGGTGGCCAGGTAGCAGTCGTCCTTGCGGGCGTCGCAGGCAGCAGCCAGGGTGCCCAGAATGTCGTCGGCCTCCCAGCCCTCGGCCGTCACGGCGCGGTAGCCCAGGTCGGCCAGAAGCTCTTTCAGCACCGGCATCTGCTGGGCCAGCTCTTCGGGCATCCCGTGGCGGGTGGCCTTGTAGCCGTCATACATCTTGTGGCGGAACGTGGGGGCCCGCAGGTCGAACGCCACGGCCACCTCGTCGGGGTCGCACTCCTTGAGCAGGGAGAGCAGGATATTCAAAAAGCCATAAATGGCGTTGGTATAGCGGCCGTCCTTGGTGGTCAGCAGCTTGATGCCAAAAAACGCACGGTTGGCAATGCTGTTGCCGTCAATGACCAGTAAACGCATCGTTTCTTATCCTCCATTCCGAATTTTCACACCTTATAGTATAGCACAAAACCCGCCCAAAGAAAATCACCGGGAGGCAATTGCTTCCCGGTGATTTTGGGAGAAGACTCAGCTCTCCTCCATGCGGATGGCGCTGACGGGGCAGGCCTGGGCGGCATCCACGGCGGCGGGTACTTCCTCGCCGGGGATCTCGCCTACCAGCGCCACGGCCAGTGTGCCCTCCATCGTGAACACGGCGGGGCAGATGCCCGCGCACTGGGTGCAGCCGATGCACAGGTCGGGGTCTACGAATGCTCTCATAAAACCAATCCTCCTTTGGATGGCTTTATTTTCCCCGTTTCGCAGGGAAATATGCTGGGCTTTTTGTGCGCGGTGTGGTACAATAACTTTTACGGACGACAGGAGGACAAACCATGAACATTCAGATCTTCGGCACCACCAAGTGCTTTGATACCAAAAAGGCCCAGCGGTATTTCAAGGAGCGGGGCATCAAGTTCCAGATGATCGACCTGAAAGAAAAAGGCATGAGCCGGGGCGAGTTTGACAATGTGGCCCGGGCCATGGGCGGCTGGGAAAAGATGGTGAACCCCAACGCGAAAGACAAGCAGACGCTGGCGCTGCTGGACGCTCTCATCGACTGGCAGAAAGAGGATAAGCTGTTTGAAAATCAGCAGCTGCTGCTCACGCCCATTGTGCGCAACGGGCGCAAGGCCACCGTGGGCTACCAGCCCGATGTCTGGAAGACCTGGGAATAACCACGCGCTTTCACAAAAAATCCACGGCCCGGGTTTTGCACCCGCGGGCAGATTGTGGTATACTGTGGAGTGCAGAAAACTTACATTCTTGGAGACGATACCCTATGAAAAATTATATGACCCCGGAAGAGCACGCCCGGCTGCACCGCCGCCGTGCCCGGCAGGCCCTTGGGCTGCTGGTGGCGGTACTGGTGCTGATCGGCGCGGTGACGGTGCTGCGCTCCGGCGTGCGTGCCGTGGCAAAGCTGTTTGACGATACGGCCCAGAAAGAAGAATATGAAGATAAGCTGGAGGGCCTTGTCCTGTTTGACCCGCTCCCCTTTGACGGCATTGAAAACATCGACGACCTGACCCTGCGGGAGGCGGCTGTCTGGGGCTGTGTGTATAACATCCAGGAGACCCAGGGCAATTTTGACCACTACAACACCGACCCGGACACCGAGCAGCTGCTGATCCCCTCGGTGGATGTGGACGCCTATCTGGCAAAGCTGGTGGGCCCCAGCTTCAAGATGACCCACAAGAGCTTTGAGATGGACGACATGACCATCGAGTTCGACGAGACCACCCAGTGCTACAAGATCCCGGTCACGGGCAGCGTGGGCAGCTACCGCGCCACCGTGACAAAGCTCTTCAAAAAGGGCGGCAAGCTCCACGTCACGGTGGGCTACATCCCCACCCAGAGCGCGGACGACAGCATCCTGAACGCCTCGTCTGACACGCCCACCAAGTATATGGATTATCTCTTCACCCGCCAGAGCGGCAGCTGGTATCTCACCGGCCTGACCGACAGCGAGACGAAGCCGGAGTCCTCCGCCGAGAGCTCCCCGGCCAGCGCCTCGGCGCAGATGGAGGAGCATGAAGTGCAGGACGCCATTCTGGCCAGCACGGCGGATTCCGCGTCCGCCGCGGCCGACAGCGCCAGCGCCGCGGACGAGCCTGCCGCTCAGAGTGTGGAAGCAGACGCTGCTTCGGGAAACGAGGCGGCTTCCGGGGAGGCCGGTGCGGACAGTGCTGAGGCAGATGCAGGCAGCGCCAGCGCGGCGGCGTAAGTCATCAGGAAAAGAATCGGGTTTGATCCAGGCAGAAGCTTTCCCCAAAGGCTTCTGCCTTCATTTTTGCTTAAAATTGTATTATGCCCTTGACACAGCTTGAAAAATGAGTATTATTGTATTAGACACTTAATACAGCAACACAAGGAGATGATCCCATGGCCGAACAGTTTGACTCCAGCCGCCCCATTTATGCTCAGCTGGTGGAACGGCTCAAGGCAAAAATTTTAGCAGGCATTTACCCGCCCGGCGGGCATCTGGACTCGGTGCGCGACCTTGCCGCCGCCGCCGGGGTCAACCCCAACACCATGCAGCGGGCGCTTGCCCAGCTGGAGAACGAGGGCCTGGTGCGCACCGAGCGCACCGCGGGCCGTTATGTGACGGAGGATAGAGCGTTGATCGAACAATTGCGTGCCGAGGCGGCCCGGAACCTGACCGCCGAATTTCTGGAGAAGATGCGCGGCATTGGCTACGGCCCGGAACAGGCCGCCGTCCTGCTGGAGCGCTGGAATGAGAAGGAGGAAACAAACCATGACTGAGCTTTTGAACTGCACCGGCCTGAGCAAGGCCTACGGCAAAAAACGGGCGCTGGATCATGTGGACCTGCACCTGGAGCCGGGAAAGATCATCGGCCTGCTGGGGCCCAATGGCAGCGGAAAGACTACCCTGATGAAGCTGGCCAACGGTCTGCTGCAGCCTACGGAGGGCAGCATTACCATTGCGGGCAGTGTGCCCGGCCCGGCCACGAAAGAGATCGTTTCTTACCTGCCGGACGCCGCCTGGCTGCCGGACTGGATGCGTGTGGAGCAGCTGGTGGAAATGTTCCACGATTTCTACGCCGATTTTGACCCCGCCAGGGCGGGCGAGATGCTGGCCAAGTTGGAGCTGGACCCCAAGGCCCCCCTCAAGACCCTCTCCAAGGGCAACAAGGAAAAAGTGCAGCTGATCCTGGCCATGAGCCGCGCGGCAAAGCTCTATTTGCTGGACGAACCCATTGGCGGTGTGGACCCGGCGGCGCGGGATTACATCCTGCACACCATTCTCTCCAACTACAGCGAGGACGCCACCGTGGTCATCTCCACTCACCTGATCGGGGACATTGAGCCGGTGCTGGACGAGGCCATCTTCCTGAAAGAGGGAAAGATCTTTGCCCACCGCACCGTGGATGAGATCCGGGAGACGGAAGGCATGAGTGTGGATGAGTATTTCCGGGAGGGATTCAAATGCTGAAAAATTTACTGAAGTATGAGTTCCGGGCCACGGCCCGTACCTATGGCGGCATCTATCTGGCCCTGCTGGCCGCGGCAGGTCTCATCGGATTCTCGTTCCGGGGGGATAGAGCCGCTGCCCAGAGCCATGCCTTTGAAATTGGCGTGACGATCTACAGCCTGCTGGTCATGGCACTCGTCATCGTCACCATTGTCACGGTGATCCAGCGCTTTACCAAAAATCTGCTGGGCCGGGAGGGCTACCTGATGCACACCCTGCCCGTGACGGAGGCCCAGCTGGTGGG
>QWCV01003580.1_pt1 | contig 11151 bp, 9 predicted proteins | sample 1972621 | NCBI WGS metagenome assembly QWCV01 (sample SAMN09866699, study PRJNA288562) | Human gut metagenome isolate pre2_stool, whole genome shotgun sequencing... | isolation source: gut | host: Homo sapiens | place: USA: California
AGGGCGCACATTGTCCGGTGGACAATGGTTTTGCGCCGACCGAAACGGAGTGTAGACTTGCAGAGGTGCGCAGTAGAAGTATGTCATGCAATTGCATGAAGCGCACCTCGCAGCAAGAATGCCGAGTCATTCTTTAATGAGGTAAAGAAGTGCGAGAGTGCACAGCACGAAGCAGTTCGTAAGGCATCATGTGTACAGGTGAAAATAACAGGGAGGATATAGAATGAGAAATGAGTCTGGCACAATCGCAGCCATATCTACCGCCATGAGTAATTCCGGAATTGGAATTGTCAGAATGAGTGGAGAAGAAGCTGTCGAGATTGCAGAGCGCATATATAAAGGGAAAAATGAAAAAAAGCTGTCAAAACAGCCTACGCATACCATTCACTACGGGTATATTGTAGACGGAGAAGATACGATTGATGAAGTGCTTGTGATGCTGATGCGTGGACCGCACAGCTATACAGGAGAAGATACTGTGGAAATCAATTGCCATGGTGGTGTGTATGTTGTGCGAAGAATTTTGGAGACGGTGATAAAATATGGCGCAAGACCTGCAGATCCAGGCGAATTTACAAAGCGCGCATTTTTAAATGGAAAGATGGATCTGTCCCAGGCAGAGGCGGTAGGAGATCTCATTTCCTCAAAAAATGAGTATGCACTTCGAAGTTCCGTCAGCCAGTTGAAGGGGAATATTAAGAAAGAGATCCAAAAAATACGTGAAGAAATTCTGTATCATACAGCATTTATAGAGACAGCACTGGATGATCCGGAACACATCAGTGTGGACGGTTATGGCGAGAAGCTTGAAGTTGTCGTGGAAGATCATATGAAAAGCTTGAAACATTTATTATCCACTTGTGATGATGGAAGAATGATCAAAGAAGGAATTAAGACAGTCATCGTAGGAAAGCCAAATGCCGGAAAATCTTCCCTGTTAAATGTGTTATTAGGTGAAGAGCGTGCAATTGTAACTGAGATTGCCGGAACAACGAGAGATGTACTGGAAGAGCATATGAATCTGCAGGGAATCTCATTAAATATCGTAGACACAGCAGGAATCCGTGATACCGAGGATGTGGTAGAGAAGATTGGTGTAGACCGTGCAAAAGAAAATGCAAAGGATGCCGACCTTATCATGTATGTCATTGATGCATCAGCGCCACTGGATGAGAATGACGATGATATTATGCGTATGATCTATGGTAGAAAAGCTATTATTCTGTTAAATAAAGCGGATCTTAATACAATTCTTGGAAAAGACGAGATAAAGAAGAAATATTCCGAGATTAATCAGTTAGAAAGTTGTGATATTTTTCCTGCAATTATAGAGATATCTGCGAAAAACGGGCAGGGGATCGGTGAATTGGAACAGACATTGAAAGAGATGTTTTTTGAAGGGAAAATATCTTTTAACGATGAAATTTATATTACAAATGTGCGACATAAAACAGCATTGAACAATGCTTATGAGGCATTAAAAAAGGTAAAAGAAAGCATAGATATGGGTATGCCGGAAGATTTTTATTCTATTGATCTGATGGATGCCTACGAAGAACTTGGAAGTATAATCGGAGAGACGATAGGAGAAGATTTGGTCCATGAAATATTCAGCAAATTCTGTATGGGAAAATAAAGACGAATATGATATTGCAGTAATTGGAGCAGGACATGCAGGCTGTGAGGCAGCTCTGGCGGCTGCAAGAATGGGATTTAAGACAGTAGTATTTACCGTCAGCGTGGAGAGTATTGCCATGATGCCTTGTAATCCGAATATTGGAGGAAGTTCAAAAGGACATCTTGTCAAAGAAGTTGACGCTCTTGGCGGTGAGATGGGCAAGGTCATTGATAAGACATTTATTCAGTCAAAGATGTTGAATCAATCAAAAGGACCGGCAGTACATTCACTGCGTGCCCAGGCAGATAAGGAACAGTACAGCAGAACAATGAGGAGAGTGCTGGAAAACCAGGAAAATCTGGATGTCAGACAGACGGAAGTGATAAATATCCTGACTGAAGAAGTCTGTGAAAGTGGGAAGAAAAAAGTTATTGGTGTTCAGATACTCTCTGGGGGTATATATCGAGTAAAAGCAGTCGTATTGTGTACCGGAACATATCTCCGTGCGAGATGCGTATATGGTGAGGTCAGTAATGCAACCGGTCCGAATGGTTTGCAGGCTGCAAATCATCTGACAGAATGTCTGAAGAATCTTGGAATTAACATGTACCGTTTTAAGACGGGAACTCCGGCAAGAATCGATAAAAGATCTATAGATTTCAGTAAAATGGAAGCGCAGTATGGTGATGAAAGAATCACACCATTTTCATTTACCACTAATCCGGATGATATTCAGATTGACCAGGTGCCATGCTGGTTAACCTATACTAACGAAAAGACACATGAGATTATCCGTAATAATCTGGATCGTTCTCCATTATATTCCGGAATGATAGAAGGAACAGGACCGAGATATTGTCCATCTATTGAGGATAAAGTAGTAAGATTTGCGGACAAGAACAGACATCAGGTATTTATAGAGCCTGAAGGAATTGATACAAATGAAATGTACATCGGAGGTATGTCCAGTTCTTTACCGGAGGATGTCCAGTATGATATGTATAGATCTGTTGCAGGTCTGGAACATGCCAAGATTGTAAGAAATGCATATGCAATTGAGTACGATTGTATAGATGCAAGACAGTTAAAGCCATCATTGGAATTCAGAGAGATTGAAGGGTTATTTAGCGGAGGACAGTTCAATGGAAGTTCCGGTTATGAAGAAGCTGCATGCCAGGGATTGATTGCAGGTATCAATGCAGCAAGAAAGCTTCAGAAAAAAGAAGCAGTTGTACTGGATCGATCTCAGGCATATATTGGCGTTTTGATTGATGATCTGGTGACAAAAGAAAGTCATGAACCATATCGTATGATGACATCCAGAGCGGAATACCGGTTACTTCTAAGACAAGATAATGCAGATCAAAGACTGACGGAGATAGGATACGAGATTGGATTAATTTCACAGGATAGATATGACCGTTTAAAATTAAAAGAAAAATTGATTGAAGAAGAAGTATCACGTGTAGAGCATGTGCATGTAGGAACAAGTGAAAAGGTTCAGAATTTACTTGCGCAGTACCAAAGCACGCCGCTAAATTCCGGAATTTCACTGGCAGAACTTATCAGAAGACCGGAATTAACTTATCAGGTACTTGCTACAATCGATGAGGCAAGACCGGAATTTCCAAAAGATTTGTCAGAAGAAGTCTCTGAGCAGGTAAATATATCAATTAAATATGATGGATATATTAAGCGCCAGAAAAAACAGGTAGAACAGTTCAAAAAACTTGAAAATAAGAAAATACCAGAAAATATAGATTATGATCAGGTGAAGAGTCTTAGAATCGAAGCAGTTCAAAAATTAAAGGAATTCCGTCCGGTTTCTATTGGACAAGCTTCTAGAATTTCCGGAGTATCACCTGCAGATATATCTGTATTACTTGTATATCTAGGCGGCAGATAAAATAATTCGAGATTCTTGAATGTGCGTATTTTGCAAAAAGAATGCTGAGAATATTTTTAAATTAATATATGAAGAACTGAATTAATATGGATAAATAGAAGAATATAGAAGAATGAAAATAGTTAGGAACAGATATGAATAATAAAGAACAGAGATTAATCGAAAATATGAAAATGATATCTGTAGAACTTACAGATAAACAGGTATCTCAGTTCATCAAATTCTATGAAATGCTTGTAGAGTGGAATAAGGTCATGAACCTCACAGGAATTACAGAATATGATGAAGTAGTTATGAAACATTTTGTGGATAGCTTGTCTATTGTGAAAGTAAATGGATTTGATAATGTAACGTCTATTATTGACGTAGGAACTGGAGCAGGATTTCCGGGTATTCCACTAAAAATAGTATTCCCAGAGATAAAAATCACATTATTAGATTCATTGAACAAGCGAATTAAGTTCTTAAATGCTGTTATAGATGAACTTGAGCTGGAAAATATAGAAACAATACACGGAAGAGCAGAGGACTTTTCGAAGAAAGAAGATTACCGTGAACAATATGATCTGTGTGTTTCCCGTGCAGTAGCAAATCTGGCGACTTTATCAGAATATTGTCTTCCTTATGTAAAAGTAGGTGGATGTTTTATGCCTTATAAATCCGGAGAAATTGATGAAGAGTTAAACAACTCAAAAAAAGCAGTACAGATATTAGGTGGAAAAATCGAAGAAGTGGTAAAATTCCAGTTGCCAGATACAGATATCGGAAGATCATTTGTAAAAATAAAAAAGAACAAGAATACTGCAAAGAAATATCCACGAAAAGCAGGTTTGCCGGCGAAAGAACCATTATAAGATTGAGATGTTTCATGTGAAACATTATATAAAAGTATAATAGTAATAGTAAATAGAAAAAGGACTTTCTCAAACAGGTCATTTCAATTCATTGCTGCGTCGTATATGATTATATCAAAAATTAAACTCGTCTCTACGAGACTCAAACAGTAATTTTTGATATAAAACTATACTCGCAATGAATTGAAAAACAACCTATGCTTGAAAAAGTCCTTTTTCTATTATATATCGTAGTCACTACTTATATATAAGAATGTTTCACGTGAAACATTGAAAAGAAGTGAAGATAAGAATATCCATTTCAATCCTATGTTAAAGGCGTATATGATTATATCAAAATTAAATTTGTCTCTACGAGACTCAGACGATAATTTTTGATATAACACTATACTTGTAATGGATTAAAAAACAATATATGTTTGAGAACTCTCTTTTTTTTATTTCATATTCAAAACTCTTTTTTATATAAATATGTTTCACGTGAAACATTGAAAAGAAGTGAAGATAAGCTTATTCATTTCAATTCAGTGTTAAGTCGTATATGATTATATCAAAAACAAATTCGTTTCAAGGAGATTCAAACAGTAATTTTTTGATATAACACTATACTCACAATGAAATGAAAAACAACCAATGTTTGAAAAAGTCCTTTTTCTATTATATTTCAGCCACTGCTCTTACATATATAATATGTTTCACGTGAAACATTAAAAAGAGTAAAGCACAGATTCGTTACTCTCGACACAAGAATAAAAGTAATGGGAGCGTAGTAGAAGTATGTCATGCAATTGCATGACGCGCACCTCGCAGTAAGAATGCCGAGGCATTCTTGAATCTTATATCCTTATTTTCACAAATTTAGACAAAAAAATATGTTTCACGTGAAACATTTGTGGTATACTATAACTTGTAACGAAATGTAGAATGAAAGGTGAATTAATAATATGGGGAGAATTATTGCCGTAGCTAATCAGAAAGGCGGAGTTGGTAAGACTACCACATCTATCAACCTTGCAGCTTGCCTTGCTGAAAAAGGGAAAAAGGTTCTTGCTGTTGATATGGATCCACAGGGAAATCTCACCAGTGGTCTGGGTGTAGATAAAGATTCTGTGGAAAAGTCTATTTATGAATTGATTATTGGAGAAGTTGATATCAAAGAAGTAATTAATAAAGAAGTTCTTGAAAATCTAGATATTATTCCGACCAGTATTGATTTGTCAGCAGCAGAAATTGAATTGATTGGTGTAGATGATAAAGAATATATTCTTAGAAATGCAATTGATCAGGTAAAAGATCAGTATGATTTTGTAATTATAGACTGTCCACCATCTTTGAGTATGCTGACGATTAATGCTATGACTACGGCAGACTCTGTTATTGTACCGATTCAGTGTGAGTACTATGCATTGGAAGGACTCAGCCAGTTAATACATACAGTTGAATTAGTAAAAGACAGATTGAATTCAAAATTGGAAATAGAAGGTGTCGTATTTACAATGTATGATGCCAGAACGAATCTGTCTCTTCAGGTAGTTGAGAATGTAAAAGACAATCTGCAACAGAATATATATAAAACTATAATTCCTAGAAATATTCGACTGGCAGAGGCACCAAGTTACGGATTGCCAATTAATAAGTATGATCCAAAATCAACAGGAGCAGAAAGCTATATGAGATTGGCTGATGAGGTTATCGAAAGAGAAGAATAAAAAATAAGGAGGTTCCCATGGCTGTTAAGAAAAAAGGATTGGGAAAAGGACTTGATAGTCTGATTCCTGAGAAATCAAATAAGCCATTAGCAAAAGAGCCGGCTGAAGAAAAGAGGGAGTCTGAGTCAGGTTCAGGTATTCAAATGATGAAAATTAACATGGTTGAGCCGAATCGAGATCAACCGCGTAAAAAGTTTGATGAAGATGCAATTCTTGAACTGGCAGATTCAATCAAACAATTCGGAGTACTGCAACCGCTTCTTGTAAGAAAGAATAAAGATTATTATGAGATTATTGCAGGAGAGAGACGTTGGAGAGCTGCCAAACAGGCCGGAGTCAAAGAAGTCCCTGTTATTGTAAAAGAGTATACAGAACAGGAAATAGTAGAAATCGGTTTAATTGAAAATATCCAGAGAGAAAACTTAAATCCAATTGAAGAAGCAATGGCATTTAAGAGATTGTTGGAAGAATTTAATCTGAAACAGGATGAAGTGGCCGAGCGTGTATCAAAAAGCAGAACTGCAGTCACAAACTCTATGCGACTTCTGAAATTGGACGAGCGTGTTCAGCAAATGATTATTGATGACATGATCTCGACCGGACATGCAAGAGCATTACTTGCAATTGACGATAAGGACGAACAGTATAATCTGGCAAACCGGATATTTGATGAAAAATTAAGTGTACGTGATACAGAAAAGCTTGTAAAAGAAATTAAAAATCCGAAAAAGCCAAAAGAAAAAGTAAAGACCGTAAATGATTTCATTTATAAAGACCTTGCGAATAAAATGAAAGAAGTTATGGGTACAAAAGTTAGTATAGCATCTAAAGGGAATGGAAAAGGTAAAATAGAGATAGAATACTATTCTGATGAGGAATTAGAACGAATGTTCGATATGATTATGAGCATTGGAAAGGAAGAATAATATGGAAAGCAAGATACTGAATGCACTAGGGATAGATCCAGCATTTATTTTCCTGTTTATGCTGATTCTATTCGTAGTTTTGTTTATACTATATGTAAATGTAACCATGAAATACAATCGTTTGAAAAACAGCTATGCAACATTTATGAAAGGGAAAGATGGAAAATCCCTTGAGCAGAGTCTGAAAGATAAATTCGAGGAAGCAGAGGCGGTTCTTAAGTTTACAAAGCAGAACAGAACAGAAATCCGTGAGTTAAACCGTAAATTAGAGACAAATTACCAGAAAGTCGGAATTGTAAAATACGATGCATTTAACGAGATGGGTGGAAAACTGAGTTTTGCACTTGCTATGCTGGATGGAAATGACAGCGGCTGGATCATCAATGCAATGCACAGTCGTGAAGGATGTTACACTTATGTGAAAGAAATCGTAAAAGGTGAAAGCTATGTAGAGCTTGCTGAGGAAGAGGCAGAGGCACTGGATAAAGCCATCTTCCATGATATAGAAAAGATTGAAAAAAGCGAGATTATTGAAAAATAAGGAGGATATGAGAGATGTTAGATATCAAATTTGTCAGAAATAACCCGGAGGTCGTAAAACAGAATATCAAAAATAAATTCCAGGATGATAAGCTTCCACTGGTTGATGAAGTTATCAAATTGGACCAGAGAAACCGTGAGATTAAACAGGAAGTAGAGGCTCTTCGTGCTGATAAGAATCAGATTTCCAAACAGATTGGTGCATGTATGGCACAGGGAAAGAAAGAAGAAGCAGAAGAGTTAAAGAAAAAAGTTCAGGAAAATGCAGAACGAGTAGAGGCTTTATCTAAAGAAGAAAAAGAAGTAGAAGCTAAAATCAAACAGAATATGATGATTATTCCAAATATTATCGATCCTTCTGTACCAATTGGAAAAGACGACAGCGAGAACGTTGAAATTGAAAAATTCGGTGAGCCGGTCGTACCTGATTACGAAATTCCATATCATACAGATATTATGGAAAGCTTTAATGGAATCGACCTTGAAAGTGCCGGAAAAGTAGCCGGAAATGGATTCTATTACCTTATGGGAGATATTGCAAGACTTCACTCTGCAGTTATTTCTTATGCAAGAGATTTCATGATCGACAGAGGATTTACTTACTGCATTCCTCCATTTATGATCAGAAGTAATGTAGTAACAGGAGTTATGAGCTTTGCAGAGATGGATGCCATGATGTACAAAATAGAGGGTGAAGACCTGTACCTGATCGGTACAAGTGAGCATTCCATGATCGGTAAATTCATCGATACAATGCTGACAGAGGATCAGCTTCCACAGACACTTACAAGTTATTCTCCATGTTTCCGTAAAGAAAAAGGAGCACATGGTATCGAGGAAAGAGGAGTATACCGTATCCACCAGTTTGAGAAACAGGAAATGATAGTTGTATGTAAACCGGAAGAGAGCAAGATGTGGTATGACAAATTATGGCAGAACACAGTAGATCTGTTCCGTTCTATGGATATCCCGGTCCGTACACTTGAGTGCTGCTCCGGAGATCTGGCAGATCTGAAAGTAAAATCCTGTGACGTTGAGGCATGGTCACCAAGACAGAAGAAATACTTCGAGGTCGGAAGCTGCTCTAACCTTGGAGATGCCCAGGCAAGAAGACTTGGAATCCGTGTAAAAGACGCTGATGGAAACAAATATTTTGCAAACACACTGAATAATACTGTAGTAGCACCACCAAGAATGCTGATTGCATTTCTGGAGAACAATCTTCAGGCAGATGGTTCTGTAAGAATCCCAGAGGTACTTCGTCCATATATGGGTGGTATGACTGAAATCAAAAGGAAATAAAAATGCATCAATATCTGAATGCCATAGGATTTGGCAGCATGAAGTCAAAAAAAGAATTATATGAGATACTGGATAAAGTAGAACAGCAATATACGTGTCATGAGCTTGTATATCAGGACGAAGAATTAGATTTTTGTGAATATCAGAAGGAATTCGGACCTGGAATGGGGATATGTCTGTGCGGAGACATGGATTCTGTGGATAACTTTACGAAAAGATATTATTATCCATATTTTCTTGGAACAGGAATCACGTCCTATGCAGATATCACGATTGAGCGCAGAATGGACAGAGAGGCCTATGTAGGAATCTGTGAAGATGCAAAAATCGGAATTACAATTATATTTTATCTGCAAAATGTGCCACAGTATTTGAAGGAAAAGCAATTGAGCGGTAACAAGATGAACTATACATCTGTAACGCTTGCAGGATTATGCGAGTCAGGGACTATATTGCTGCCGGTAAAGAAAGATCATTCACAAAAAGAACGACAGAGAGAAGAGGTGTATAACCGCATGCAGCTTCTCTCTGCCGCAAAATCCGGAGATCCCAATGCAATCGAGACGCTCACACTGGAAGACATTGATACTTACTCAAAGGTGTCAAGGCGACTGGTGACGGAAGACGTATTCAGCATTGTGGATACATACATCATGCCGTATAGTGTGGAGTGTGACCGATATTCCATATTAGGTGAGATCCAGGAACTCCATGAAATCGTGAATGAGTATACAGGGGAAAATGTTTACGTGATGAAATTAGACGTAAATGGCCTCGTATTTGACGTTTGCGTGCCGAGACAGAGACTTCTTGGGGAACCGGAAGTAGGACGCAGATTTAAGGCGAATATGTGGCTTCAGGGCTATATTAATTATTAGTATCTGACTATAAGAAGATTATAAGACTGAAAATGTAAGATAACAAGAGAGCAGGTAATCCCTGCTCTCTTGTGTATTAGACGGTTATGTATCACACACTAAAATCATGAGACGTCATCAGAAAACAACTTGATAAAATATAAATATACAGAATATTCTATTAAAATAGTACAATTATAAATTAATTAAAATAAATATCATAAATAGTATTGACAAAACAAAACCTAGATGGTATTATATAGTCAATCCAAAGGAAAACAAAATATCAAATCAAAAAAGATTTAATATAAGATATGATCAAAAAATTAAATGATAAAGAAGAACCAAAAAAGTTCAGTAAAAAAATTTAATGAAAAGATTAAATCGAAAATTAAATCAACAAATTTTAGATTAAGATAGAATAACCTAAAATAAGCTAAAAGGTTAAATCGAAATTCGTATAAGAAGATTTGATAGAATAATTCCTTAGGAATCATCGATAGAAGTCCTGACGAGAAAGGGACGAACGAAATAGAAAGGAAGGAGGCTTAAACCGTTGGACAATTCAGAATCTATAAATAGTCAATATGTTGGTGGTATGGCAAATGGAAGTTCCCACAGAATAAGCCTTAACCATAGATTATAAAAATCCGGTAAGAAGATTGAATAAAAAAAGATAAATCGGAGAAGAAAAGATAACCGGTATAAAAGAGAAAACATTTGCAGAACATATTGAGGATAAAGATACCGCAGTAATTCAAGGAATTAGAAGATGTGTAAAGAAACATCGAACTAATCGAGATTTATATAAAAAATGAGTTCTATAAAGAAGAGATGCTATAGACGGAATAGCTGGATGGTCGTAGAGTATATTGAAGAATCTCATGGAAGAGAATGATAGCGATAACTACTATGAGAAAGTTATAGATGGGGAATAGTAAGGAACTTCAATATAGAAGATGAGGGTTATATAGATCAAATCAATGAAGCGTAAATCGGCGACTTTGAATTACATGTTATAGTTCTAAAAGAAAGGAAAACAGGCAGGGAACAAGATCAACAGAAACCTCCGATAATAAAAAATATGAATATAATGAAATTTAATATAAAGTAGCCATTATAATTAAGGATAATTATAATGGCTGCTTTAATGTGGAAAACTTTTCAGAAATCCTGGATGAAGTGGAAAAAGGGCAGAAAATCATATATAATAATAACAAAGTGACTTACAGGGAAAAAGGTTATATTAAAATAACGATAGGGGGAGTTTTATGCTTACTATTGTATATGGTGATGAGCCAAAATGTATTTACAATACAAATGTTTAAGAGAAATTTTTTTGCCCTTGTATTTTCCCTTATCAGAGTTCGTAAACACTGGTGGGACGATATAACACAAGGGAAACAATAAGGGAAAGCTCGCCTGTGATAAATTCAGTG
>QWCV01004743.1_pt1 | contig 11128 bp, 6 predicted proteins | sample 1972621 | NCBI WGS metagenome assembly QWCV01 (sample SAMN09866699, study PRJNA288562) | Human gut metagenome isolate pre2_stool, whole genome shotgun sequencing... | isolation source: gut | host: Homo sapiens | place: USA: California
CTCTCCCCGCCAAAATCCACATATGCCTCATCTACTACGACAATTACATCCTGATTATGCTTTATTATATCCTCTATCTCATCAAGAGGCATGAGCTTTCCTGTCGGGGCATTAGGGTTTGGAAATACGACTCCGCCGTTTGCCTTATAGTAATCTGACGGTACTATTGAAAAATCATCAGACAATGGAAGCTGCTCATAAGGGATTCGAAGCATATCTGCCCACACATCATAAAATGAATATGTAATATCAGGAAACAGTATCGGCTTTTTCGAATTGAAAAATGTCATAAAAATCATGGCAAGTACATCATCAGAGCCAACTCCGACAAACACCTTTGAGCTGTCTATCTTATAGAAATCCGCAATTGCATTTACCAGCTTATCAACCCTTGGATCAGGATACAGTCTTAAATCATCTGTATTGAAATTACTTAAAACTTCCTTCACTCCCGGTGCTGGCGGATAGGGATTCTCATTTGTATTTAACTTAATAACACAGGTATTCTTTGGCTGTTCTCCCGGTGTATAAGGTACAACCTTTCGAATGTTATTTTCCCAGTCTCTCATTCTTTTCCTCCAAATTTAATTATATGTCAGCCCATACATATTTACTAATCATTCAATTTTCTTCTCAAAAAAACATGATATCAAACATAAAATCAGCGTTTTTATTCACTTTAAAATATGCACCCAAAAAAATGCTAACAATTTTACTTTACCTCATTTACTTATGTTTGTAAAGGTTGTATATTACACTTAATCACTATTTTTATATATATTTTTATCTATTTTTAATCAAGGGGGATTATAAATAATGACTAAAAATAATTCAAAGGATCTCACCGTAGGTTCTCCTACCGGGCTCATTCTGGGCTTTTCCCTTCCGCTGCTTCTCGGAATGCTTTTTCAACAGGTTTACAGCCTTATGGATACAATAATCGTCGGTCGTTTTCTAAGTGTTTCGGCCTTAGCCGCAGTCGGCTCTACCGGAAGCATCTGCTTTCTCATCATCGGCTTCTGCCAGGGTGTGTGTGCCGGCTTTTCACTTCCTATAGCACAGCGCTTTGGTGCCAAGGATGAAAAAGGACTTAAAAAATATGTAGGAAATGCAGGAATTGTCTCTGTAATTATCGCAATAATCATGACGGCACTCACTGTGCTTCTCTGTGGTCACATTCTGACCTGGATGAATACGCCAGGCGACATTTACGACCTCGCCTACCAGTATCTGATTGTCATATTTGCAGGCATTCCTGCCACAATACTGTACAATCTGCTGTCAGGATATCTGAGATCTCTCGGCAACTCGGTCATACCTGTTATTTTCCTTATAATCGCGGCAGTTCTAAATATCGGTCTTGATTTACTTTTCATTCTGGTATTTAACATGGGCGTGTTTGGAGCGGCTTTTGCAACCGTACTGTCACAGGGTGTATCAGGAGTGCTGTGCATCATTTACATAGCAAAAAATGTACCTCTGCTGCATGTAAGCAGAAATGATTTGGAGCTTGACTCTTCATATGTCAGAAATCTGATGGTCATGGGACTTCCTATGGGCTTTCAGTATTCGATAACCGCTATAGGCAGCGTCATACTGCAGACTGCCGTAAACGGCTTAGGCTCCATCGCAGTTGCCTCAATGACCGCTGCAAGCCGTATTTCAATGTTTATGGTGTGTCCATTTGACGCACTCGGCTCCACAATGGCCACCTACAGTGGACAAAATGTCGGCGCAGCCAAATTTGAACGTGTAAAGAAGGGGCTTATTTCAGCCTCAGTTATAGGATCGGTCTATTCGGTTTTGATTTTTGTGGCACTGCTGTTTATAGCCAACTATCTGATTTACCTGTTTGTATCACCAAGCGAAACAGAGGTTGTCGCACAAGCTCATCAGTTTCTGCTGATAAATGCATTTTTCTACATCCCGCTCGTTCTGGTAAACACAATCCGTTTCACCATACAGGGTATGGGTTTTTCCGGCTTTGCGATGTTTGCAGGAGTAGCAGAAATGATTGCGCGTTCGCTCATCGGACTTGTATTTGTACCGATATTCGGCTTTTCTGCCGCCTGCTTTGCAAGCCCACTCGCATGGATTCTCGCAGATGCCTTCCTGGTGCCTGCATTCATCCACTGCCTGCATAAATTGCAGAAAGCAAAATCTAGTCAAGTTACAATAATAGTGTATTTAAAAATTAATTTATTTCACAACCTAAGGAAAGCACCGGCGAACATACTATATATTGAGCTTTACGAAGCAGCTTAGAAGCAGTTAGAATTATGTCCACCTACAACAATGCCCCAGCATGGACGCTGGGGCAAGGCGTTATGCGCCATGGACGGCGCATAAAAGCCGGTTGTGTCATGGTCTAAACACCCTAAATCATAATTCTTACTGCTTCTTAGCTGCCGTAGTACTTGCGAAATATATAGTATGGTTCGCCGGTGCTTTCCGCATTATAAAAAGATAATTGAAAATCTTATGCATTTACCGCATCTATAAATTTTTGGAATGCTGCACGTCCCTCATCAGTGCACTTGTACACTCCTGCACACTCAAGCACTTCTTTAAATACAAGTCCAATCTCCTCATTGATGATATCATCAATATTAGTAAGGATTGCATCCCTAAGCTCTGCCATCTCACCTTTTAATCTGGCCGGAAGCACTGCAAGTCCCATTACCTCGATAAGTCCGATATTCTCCTTCTTTATGTGATGAAGGTGGGCATGCGGATGATATACGCCAAGCGGATGCTCCTCTGTTGTGATGTTGTTTCTGAGCACAAGGTCAAGCTCATAGTCTCCGTCACGACGTCTTGCTATAGGTGTGATAGTGTTGTGTGGCGCTCCATCTGTCTCTGCAAAAATAAATGCTTCTTCATCTGTATAGCCTCTCCATGCAAGAAGAATCTTATCTGCAAGGTCAATAAGCTTATCCCTGTCTGCTGACTTAATTCTGATAACAGACATAGGCCATTTTACGATACCTGCCTCAACATCCTCGTAGCCCTTGAATGTGATTTCTTTCTCTATCGGAGCCTTTGCCATAGCGAAGGTATAGTGTCCGCCCTGGAAATGGTCGTGACTTAAGATAGAGCCTCCAACGATTGGCAGATCTGCATTTGAGCCTACAAAATAGTGTGGAAACTGTGTCACAAAATCAAGCAGCTTTCCAAATGTGGCACGCTCGATTTTCATCGGTGTATGCTTTGAATTGAACACGATACAGTGCTCATTGTAGTATACATATGGTGAGTACTGGAAAAACCACTGGCTGTTGTTTATTGTAACAGGGATAATTCTGTGGTTTTCTCTTGCAGGATGGTTTACGCGGCCTGCATAGCCCTCATTTTCCTTACAAAGCTGGCACTTTGGATATGCGCTCTGCTTTGCATTTTTAGCGGCAGCAATTGCCTTTGGATCCTTCTCAGGCTTTGAGAGATTGATTGTCACATCAAGTGTGCCATACTCTGTGTCTGTGGTCCATTTCATATCCTTCTTTATGCGCTGTCTTCTGATATAATTGCTGTCACAGCTTAATTTGTAAAAATAATCGGTTGCCGCAAGTGAAGACTCATTGTCGTATAAATCCTTAAAGCGAGCTCTGATCACGCTTGGTGCATTTACAAGGCAGCCCATCAGCTTTGTATCAAAAAGATCCTTGTATACAATACTGTTTTCTTTCATGATGCCATTATCATATGCGTATGTCATCATATCCTCGAGTATACCCTCAAGCTTCTCCTCTGCCTCTTCCTGTGTCCATGCAGGCTGAGCCTCTACCTTTTCAAATGTCTCATCCTCGATATCGTCCACTCCGAGTACCTCGAGAAGTCTGTTTACTGTGTATACCTCATCAGCAGGGTCAACAAGTCCTGTTGTAAGACCATATTTTACTAATTCTAATATTCTCTCCTGAATCATGTCATGCTCCTTAATCATTGTCGGGAAAACCCTGTTTATCCGTTACTGTTATTTCATATTGCTGATTTTATGCCAGACGGCTAGGTCCGTCTCCGATTGAAACAACATAAAACTCAGGTGTCTTTCCAACCTTCTCTTCATAGGCCTTTGTCAGGTTTGCCTTAAACTGATCAATAGCCTCGTCCTTTACTATGCTGACTGTACAGCCGCCAAATCCGCCTCCTGTGATTCGTGATCCGATAACACCCGGAATCTTCCATGCCTCATCAACAAGTACGTCAACCTCAGGACATGATGTCTCATAATCATCACGAAGTGATACATGTGAAGCATTCATAAGCTTTCCAAATGTCTCAATATCATTTTCCTTCAATGCCTTAACAGCCTTGATGGTACGCTGGTTCTCATAAACCGCATGCTTGCCTCTCTTACGTGCAACCTCTTCCTTAATCGCATCCTTATGAGCCTCGAACTCTTCATCTGTCAGGTCACCGAGAGTCTTGATGTCACATACTGTCTGTAAATCCTTAAGAGCCTGTGCACTCTCATTTCTTCTGTCATTGTAAGCACTTGTTACAAGGCTGTGCTTAACCATGCTGTTTGTCACCACGATCTTTGCACCGTCCAAAACGATTGGTGCATACTCAAAATCAAGAGTATTGCAGTCAAGGAAAATCGCATTGTCTTTTTTGCCCATTGCAGATGCAAACTGATCCATGATACCGCAATTACAGCCGTTGTAGTTGTTCTCTGAATACTGACCGATAAGTGCAATATCCTGATTTGTCACGTCAAAGCCGTAAATATCCTTTAACATATATCCTGTAACCACCTCAAGAGATGCTGATGAAGAAAGTCCTGAGCCGTTTGGAATATTTCCGAATAAAACAATATCAAGACCGTTTTCAAGCTTCATTCCGCGTCCCTCGAAGGCCCACATAACGCCCATTGGATAGTTTATCCAAAGTCCGTCCGGATCAGGTGTAAACTCATCAAGTGATGACTCAACCACACCCAGATTGTCAAAATTCATAGAGTAGAAACGAAGCTTCCTGTCATCGCGCTTTCTTGCTGCCATATATGTACCGATGGTAAGTGCACATGGGAACACGTGTCCTCCATTGTAGTCAGTATGCTCACCGATCAGATTTACACGTCCCGGAGCAAAATATACTCTGATATCCCCATCTGCTCCAAAAAGCTCCTTGAATTTGTCTAATACGTTCTGCTGTATCATTTTTTCTTCTCCTTTGCTGATTGTATTTGCGTTAAATTGATAGTTAAAATAATTCGTTCTTTCTTTATAATTCTATTATAACTGCACATTTTTACATTGCAATACATCCGACTGAAAATGCAACATAACAAATCAAATCATGCAACAAAATTACATATGTTATTATTTTATTTTTTAAAATTTTTAATAACATCAAGTGCCGGCAGCACATTTCCATCATAGTCAAAGAGCGCCTGGTTTGCCCACTCATTGCCGCATGGTCCCGGATCATTCATGTACTTAAGCGAAGCAGATGTAGCCCAGCCCGAGCCCGGTACAGGAATCCACGCTGGCTCCCACCAGAAAAATCCTTTTCCGTGGTCATCCACCACATTTGCCACCCTGTTTAAGAAATCCTTTGTAAAGTCAGCCTGCCCCTCAATAGTCATAGGATAATCTATCTTCTCAACAAGCTCAGGTTTTGTCGCATAACCCTTGCGCTCAGAATCAGCAAGCTTCTCGTACTCCTGGTAGCTGTCCATTGTAAAGCCCATGGATACCTCAGCGATGATAAGGTCCTTATTGAAACGCTTTGCAATATCGTTCATATTGAACTCAAGCTGATCGAGAGAGCCGTGCCAGAAAGGATAGTATGACAATCCGATATACTCAAACTCCTCTCCTCTTTCGATGAAGTTTGTAAACCATCTGACATAAAGCTCATTGTTTCCACCATTATCGAGGTGAATCATAATCGGAATATCAGCATTTACCTTGCGGCAGGCACGTATTCCGGCATTCACAAATTTTGCTATATTATCGTAGTTAGGTACCTTTCCCTCAGGCCACAAAAGTCCGTTTGAAAGCTCATTACCTACCTGAATCATTGTGACATTTACACCTGCCTCAATAATCTTTGTCAGATTTTCAAGTGTAAAATCATATACAGCCTGCTCCAGCTCGTCCACACCAAAATCCTTCCATGCCTTTGGCTTAATCTGCTTTCCCGGATCTGCCCAAAAATCACTGTAGTGGAAATTCAAAAGCACTCCAAAGCCTGCATCTGTAACCTTTTTTCCGATAGCAATAGTCTCAGCCAGGTCATTGTTACCCGCACCGTAAGGCTCACCATCCTCTGATTTTGGGTCGTTCCACAGACGAAGACGGATTGTGTCAACATCATGCTCCTTCATGATGTCAAGAATATCCTTCTCCTTTCCATCCTGGTAGTATTTTGCTCCGCAGCGTTCCAGCTCTAGCAAGGTTGATAAATCCATACCCTTAATAAATTTTGACATTTTAATTCTCCTTAATTCTTATATCGTTTATTTACACCATGAGAGCAGCCACAGTAGCAGTCTCTGCTCTCAAAATGTGTAATAATATTCCTGACAACCTTAAAATGCTAAATTCCGCGGAAACAGAATGTGAATTCCATTTTCTCTGAGACATCAAGCAGGTACTCCGGATGAGTATGTGAGCCCCAGCTGTCGTCTCCGCCTACACCCATCTGCTTCTTTGCCACACGGACAACAGTATAGTGTACAGGTGGAAGCTCGAAATGATGCGCTGCATTTTCCAGCTCATGTGGTGTATATGGCAGTGCCGAGAACGAGAGCTCATCACCAAAGAACAGCATGCCTCTGCCCTTCTTATCCATTACCTTTGCATATCTTACTCTGCACTTGTTGCCGCTCTCCTGCGGAACGAGGTACTCGGCAATGTTGTCTGCCACTTTATTCTCGTATACACCATACTTTCCGCCATGCTGTCTGTCCTCGTATGTCTCCTGTGGTCCGAGTCCGTACCATTTCACTGTATCATAATCGGCATCCAGCTTGAACATCATGCCAAACTCCGGCATATCGCCAAGCTCCTTTACAGGGTCATATGACAGAGTTGTCTCGATTGTTCCATCACCAAACACCCTGTATGTCACCTCGCATGAGCTCTGCGGTGTGGTAGGCATGAAATAAGTGTATGTGATGGCGATATTGTTATCATTTTTTTCTACCCTTGGTGATGTATCTGCAAAGCGCTGATTCTGTCTGGTGGTCACATACATGCTGGCAATCTTCCACTGTGCATAGCGCTGTGGCATCATGTTGCCGGAATCATTGTTGGTAGGTGTTCTCCAGAAATTCGGCAGTGGGATAGTATTTGGAAGCATCTCGACGCCACCGTATACATATGAAACCATTCCCAGATTCATTCTTGAGAAAAGTGCCTTAAAGTTCTCACCTCTTACAAGGATATTTCCGTTTCCAACAACAAGCTCAACTGATTTGTCGCATGAATACTCACTTACAGGCTTCTTTATCATATGCTGTCCGAATGCAATCTCATATCCTGCCTTTTCCCAGATGGTGTTTTCCTTCAATACAAATGATACGACAATACAGTACTCTTTTTCCACATCTATCATGGAATTTTTAAGAGTCACCGGAATCTCATAGCTTGCCCTATCCATCGGTGGAACAGATATCTGAAGCTTTGTCCTGTAAACCTCCTCACCGTCTGCAAGAAGAATGGCAAAAGCATCAAAAACCGATGTATTTACAAAGAGATTTTTGTTTGTGACTGTAAAGATGTAGTCGCTGTCAAAATCAACCGATATATTCTGATAATTAAACTTCACCTCCTGCATCTTTGGAGAAGCCTCTCTCTCTCCGCCATAACAGATGCCGTTTCCGCTGAAATCTCCATCTGTAGGCCTGTCGCCGAAATCTCCGCCATATGTGAGGAACCACTTGCCGTATCTGTCCTTTTTGTAGATTGACTGGTCAATATAATCCCAGATAAATCCGCCCTGATATCTAGGCTCGCGGTCTGTAAGCTCTGTATATTTGTGCATAGCACCGCAGGAATTTCCCATTGCATGTGTATATTCGCAGCAGATAAACGGTTTCTCAGGATGCTCTGCCAGGAATTTTTCAATGCCTGCAGCCGGAGTATACATCTGGCTTTCCATGTCGCTTGTGTCATTATAGCTTCTATCGCTAAATACTCCCTCATAATGAACCAGACGATGCTTATCAAGCTGTCTGAAAAGCTGTGACATCTCATATATGGTCTTGCCGCCAAACGACTCATTGCCGCATGACCAGATAAGGATTGCCGGATGATTTTTATCCCTCTGATAGCATGAGTTGGCACGGTCCAGCATCATTTCTCTCCACTGTGGCTTGTCCTTTGGCACAACAAAGTCAAGGTCAACATAGCCCTTATTATATGCCTCCCATGTGCCATGACTCTCAAGATTGTTCTCAGCTATCATATAGATTCCATAAATATCGCAAAGCTTATAGAGCATGGAATCATCAGGATAATGGCTTGTTCTTATAGCATTGATATTGTTCTTTTTCATTGTGACAATATCCTTTATCACCTCATCACGGTTTGGCACACGGCCTGTTATTGAGCTGAACTCATGGCGGTTTACACCCTTAAATACAATACGCTTACCGTTTAGCTTCATGAGTCCGTCTACCATCTCAAATCTTCTGAAGCCTGCCAGCTGGCTGATAAACTCAGTCTCATTTCTATGCGTATCTTTAACTATAATTTTAACCTCATACAGATTCGGCTTTTCAGCACTCCATAACAGAGGATTTTTCACATTACATGAGCCCTCGCAAATTTCCTTATTCCTAAGCTCTATATCAAACTCTTCCAATAAAAGTTTTGCCCTGTCATATTTTTCCACAGACAAATCGCCCAGCTCATAAAGCTTTACACTTGCAATACCATCACCATCTGCCTTTATTGACACACTAAGTGTGCCCTCGTCAAAGGTATCATTAAGTGTAGGAACAACTGACAGATCCTCCACATGTGCACAAGGAACAGCATACAAAAATACATCTCTGAAAATGCCTGAAAATCTGTAAAAATCCTGATCCTCACACCAGCTGCTTGATGTCCATTTCCATACCCTGACCGCAAGCTTGTTCTCACCCTCAATAATATAATCAGTCAGCTCGAAATCAGACGGATCAAATGTGTCCTCACTGTAGCCGACATAGTGTCCATTCAGCCAGAGTGCAAAACCGCTCTCCACTCCCTGGAACGAAATACACACCCTCTTGTTCTTCATATTCTCAGGGATTGTGAAATACTTCACATAGCTTGCAACCGGATTAAAAATCTCAGGTACCTCGCCCGGCTTTATAGACTCATCAGCCTCCCACGGATATGTGGTATTCGTATAGATTGGCACGTCATAGCCTTCCATCTGGATATGTGCCGGAACCCTGATTTCATCCCAGCCTTTGCAATCATAGTCAGCTGCCTCAAAGCCACAAGGAGCCAGGGACTGATTCTTTGCATATGCAAACTTCCATAAGCCGTTCATATCATATCTCAGGCTTGATTTTCCTTTAATTTTCTCCAGTTCATTTTTATAGCACACATGATCCGAATGAGCCGCAAGTCTGTTCTGCTCAAATATTTCCGGATTCTTAATGATATTTGAATCAAAATTACTCATATTTTATACACTCCTATCTACTGTATTTATTATTTGATACATGTCTGTTTTAAACACAAAGCCTCTTATAAGACGAAGGCAAATAATAAATATTATTTGCCTTCTTGATTTTTAACAATATTATTTTACTTTTATTTAACAGATCCTGTAATTCCCTCTGCAAACTGCTTCTGGAGCACAAAGAATACGAGCATTGTAGGGATGGAGCAGAAAAGAACGCCCATCATCAGTACACCGTAATCTACTGTATATCCTGCTGCGAGGTTTGCAATAAGCATTGGCATTGTGATAGCATCAGGCTTATTGAGGATTACCTTTGGCCACAGGTATGAGTTCCATGCATTCATGAATGTGATAACTGCAGCTGCTGCATATGTTGATTTCTGTACAGGCATATACATCTTGAAGAAAATACCAATCTCACTGAGTCCGTCAATTCGTGCCGCCTCCATTATATCGACAGGGAAGTTTCTCGAATTCTGTCTGAACATCATGATGAGGAACGGCGTTGAAATAGCCGGGAGCATGAAGCCCCATACCGTATTTATAAAGCCGAGCTTTGACATCATCTTGAACAGAGGAATAAGTGTAGCTACCTGCGGAATCATCATGGCAAGAAGTAAAACTGAGAACAGCTTATCCTTTGCCTTGTCATGATAGAGCTCAAAGCCGTAACCGGCAAGTGAGCAGACAAGCAGTGCTATAATTGTCTGAACTGTTGCATTGATAAGTGAGTTTTTCATTCCAAGTGCAACGTTCTGTGATGCAAACAGTTTCTTTAAGTTCTCAAGGGCATAGCCACCAAATGCAATTCTACCTCTTGCAATGTCAATAGACTTGTTGGTCGCTGCCGATATCATCCAGAAAAACGGAAATACTGAGATGAACGAAACTATTACAAGAAAAATGTATGAAGGTATAAGCCTTTTTTGTATTGATGATCCATGTTTTTTCTTAGTCACGCTTGTCACCTACTTTCAGATTGATAAATGCCAGTATAGCAACCATGATGAATACGATAACAGACATTGCTGATGCATATCCAAAGTTTGCAACGCCTTCACCAAACGAGCCGTTATAGATATAATGTGACATGGTGATTGTCGCATTTGCAGGTCCACCCTTTGTCAGGTTTACAGACTCGTCGAAGAGCTGTAATGTACCGTTTATTGACATGATAGTTGTCATAACAATTGTAGGTCTAAGAAGAGGAACCGTGATAGACCAGAAGGTTCTCCAGCCGCTTGCTCCATCTATCTTTGCCGCCTCGTAAACAGAATACTCGATATTCTGGAGACCTGCTAAAAAGAACACCATATTATATCCTGTCCATCTCCAGATAAGAGCTACTATGATAATAATCTTAGCACTCCAGCCTGTACCAAGGAAGTTAAAGTTATTCTCTAATATTCCAAGTTTAACAAGGATTGTATTGATAAGTCCCTGTGTTGCAAAAAGCGATTTAAAAATCAATGCATATGATACGAGTGATGTTGCA
>QWCV01003597.1_pt1 | contig 11114 bp, 7 predicted proteins | sample 1972621 | NCBI WGS metagenome assembly QWCV01 (sample SAMN09866699, study PRJNA288562) | Human gut metagenome isolate pre2_stool, whole genome shotgun sequencing... | isolation source: gut | host: Homo sapiens | place: USA: California
AGAAAGATATAAGGCAAAGTTTAAATCTGGTACTGTGTTAAATCGTGCTTGCGAAGCGTATGGAGATTATCTCAAAGAAGAAGCAAATAATAAAGATGATGAATACGAAGAAGGAGAAGAAGAGTAATGAGATGTAAAGATTGTGAATATGTAAAATGCTATGCTGTCAATAAGAAGATGTATTATTGTGATAATAGAAATAGAGTAAATTTGATGGGTAAATTGGGCGAGGATAATTTGCCTGAGACAATTCCTGAGTGGTGTCCAATAGCTGACAGGACAATTGCTGATAATAATATGGATGAGAAAGGATTAGAGAAGTAATGGGAACAGGAGAATACCAAGTATGTGATAAATGTCATAAAGAAAAATCAATAGATGAATTTGATATATTAAAGTACAATGGTAAGCAATACCATATCCATACTTGTAAAAAGTGCAGATATGAGATCAGAAAAGCAAAGAAAAATGCTTTGAGTAACAATATAGATATTCTGATAAAAAGAAAATATAAGGAAATCAGACCAGAGAGGATTCTTGATCTGTCATTAACAAATATTGAATTTATTGAATATGATGAAATTTTTGTAAAGCTAATAGATTATAGAGATATATGGCTTTCCAATTATGGAAGAGTGATAAAGAAAAAAGATGATACATATGTATTAGCAAAACTTGGATATGACAGCAATGGTGCAGCCCGTTATGTCGCTTATAAGGATACATATGTAGATGGAAAATGGGTATACAAGAAAAGCACAATCTATATTGCTAAGATGGTTGTTCAAGAATTTGTGTTTAATGCAGATATGCGGAGCAATGTGTTTATCTGGCATAAGGAAATGAATAAAGATGACAATTATTATAAACATCTGTATCCTCTGAACAAAGAACAGTATCGTATTGTAAAGGCTCATTAGGTTCTTTCCGTGCTTAGTTGAATTTAACGTGAAAGAGTTCTCCGAATAGCACTTTCGCTTTCAATAATTCAAAACTGTTTCGCCCATACATTATTCGTTTTATAACTTTGATTTTATTTACACTGCCTTCTGCTAAGCCATTATTATACGAATATATAATTCCATTTTTTACAGCAGTTAAGTCCTTTTTTATGCCATTTATAAATGTTTGAAGTTCAGGGATATCGTATTTTTGTGCTTCATTGATCCATTCATCTAATTTTGCAGGATTATTAGAAAATAGGACATTACAAAACTCTTTGGTTAATGCATACAGCTGACTTAATAAAGGATATTTTTTTAATACTTCCTGATACTGTTTGGCTGTGATTGTACCGATATCCTCGAGTTTTTTATAAACCAACTGGCATAAGGATTTTCTTTGCACATATTCAGAATGCGGCTTCTCTGTTTCGTTCTGTTCATACATTCGTGTTCTTTCTTTTTGCATAAACATTCGTAACGAAGCTACACTGCCTGTATATCCCTTTTTACAAATAATATCATGTATTTTAGGGTAAGTTAATCCTTTGCTTCTGAGTTCTATTACTTCCCTTTCATATGGAGCTAATTTCCCTGGAATTCGAACATTATAGTGTCCATTCGTAATTGAAAAATCAGGATTTAAATAATTTTGTATGGTTTTATAGGGATGATGCATTAGAGTGGCAATCTGCTCAATGGGATATCCCGCCAAGGCCATCTGTCTTGCTTCTTCTATTTCCTGTTCTTTTTGTTTTACTGCCAGCTGATGTTGCCGTTCCCTGGCAATTTCCTTGCTTTTAGGAACTTGGTCTTCTGGAATAGCAAGATATTTTTGGATTGTTTTAGGCGAAGAATGTAGCAATAACGCTATATCCGATATGGTCAGTCCTTCCCTGCGTTTTTCATGGGCGAATTTTATACGCAATGACCGGTTTGCAGTGTTATATAATGCTTTCATTTCATCCGTAATGCTTTCTGTTAATGGTATTTCAACCCTTGCAGGAAACTCACGAAATATATATTTACAGATAACTTCCGAAAGTCCCTTTATCAAGTGAAAACGGTCACTAATCTGTATGACATCAGGATGAGAATTTGTAGCAGCGGATGCGTATGTAATGGCTCCATCCCTTGAAATAACTTCGATATTGTGAAACGTTTTCAACCAGTTGCAGACATCATTTGTGTCTCTTGACGGAATCATATCAATAATTCGATGATTCTCTAAATTTATCATAACTGTTCCATAAGAGAATCTTTTACGGAGCGCAAAATCATCCACACATATCATTTTTACAGAAGATTTATCCACAATGGATGGCATTTTTTTTAAGCAGATCGCAGATGCTGCTTTTACAAACTGTAATATTTTCACTTTTTAAAAGTTTAGAAGCATTCAACGAGCTTAGCTGGGATGATGTATATAAAATATTTTGGATTAACCGGTTCGTTTTTTTCGATTTAGCAGCCACAAATGGATGTTTCTCGGAAAAAGTTTTATGAGAACAGTCCAGATTCATACATCGCATTTTCCTGGTATCTACCAACAGAATGACCTTTTTTCCTTGCATAGGAAGATCTTGAATTTCTCTTTCATAAATAGAATGAACTTTAGATGTTTTTCTTCCACAAAACGGACATTCTAATTCAGCTATTGTTGATGCAATATGAAAAATCACTTTATCTTCTTTTATGCGATATTGTATTAATTCATAGGCTGGGTCAAGTAACTTAATAAATTCGTCCATATAAATATCCCTCTTGGTAAATATATTTTGAATGTATTATATAACTTTAACACATCAATTTCAACTAAGTGTGGAAAGAACCGCTCATTATATGGAAACAGGTGACGATTCAGAAGAGTTTATTGTTAAAGTAATGAATGATCGTAAATTTAAGCCTGATTATTGGAGTAAAGCATCTATGAAACCTACAATAGCAGGAAAGGGTTATCGTGGTGGAGTAGGTGTTGATGTTACTTCTCGTGTTTATAAACGATGGTGCGATATGCTACAAAGATGCTATAATGCTAAATTCCATGCAAGAAATCCTCAGTATATGAATTGCTATGTATGTGAAGAATGGTTGAATTTCCAAAACTTTAAAATATGGTATGAAGCATATGATTATGGAGAAGAGTCACAAGATTTGGATAAAGATATTCTGATAAAAGGTAATACTATGTATAGTCCAGAAACATGTTGCCTTACACCACATATAATTAATACGCTAATTATTAACGGTACAAGAGCAAGAGGCAATTATCCACTAGGAGTTTATTTTGACAATGAAAAGAATAAATTTCGTGCAAGTCTAGCAGTTAGTGGAGAACAGATTAAATTAGGATATTATGATACTCCAGAAGAAGCATTTGCCAGATATAAAAAGTACAAAGAAGATTTTATTCAAGACTTAGCGGAACAGTATAAAGAAGAAATTCCACATAAACTATATGATGCATTGATGAATTGGAAGATTGAAATTACAGATTAAGATAATTATAGGCATATCAGGGAGTACAATCCTTGGTATGCCTATTTTTTTACGTTTTATATGGCTGCTGCTGAGTGGTACTCTTTAATGTAAAACTACCGTCCCTATAAACACGTATCTTAAATTTTAAGAACGAATAATATACACACAAGAAAAAAAATCTTCATATGGTACATAAAAATTCATTATAAAGCGAAATACAAGCTTTGAGAAGTATTCTGAGAACATGATATATTATCATAAAGGTTGATCTTCATCAGAAGGAACATAGACACAAATATCCTGTATTTGACAGTGCAGAATACGGCACAAGTCATTAACTGTCTTCATAGAAATGTCTTGATTATGTTTAAGACGATGCAAAGTACTATGAGACATATGATGCTTGCTTGTCAAAGTATACCAGTTTTCATTTGTTTTCTTTAATGTTTCCCAGAATGGGCTGTAATCTATCATGGCTGTTCCTTCAATGATATTTGATATTATTACCATAAAATAGATTCTTATACTTGAATATCTTCGTAATAACGAATATAATGTAAGTATTACAGAAATGTGATAGTAAGTACAAAATGTCGAACAAATTTGACAAAAAGAATTGCATATTACATATAGCAGTAGTATAATCAAATTGTGAATTTTATGTGAAATGTTTATACAATCAAATACGGCATAGCCAGAGAAATCTGGTGACGCAAAACTACAGGGTCTAAGCGAATGTATGACAGCCAGTTGTAATTATGATAATTAAGGCATTGCTTCAAGTGTGATTGGGGCATTGCTTTTTTTTAAAGAAACAGAGAAAAGAGGATGAAAGAATGAAGAAGAAAGTGTTAGCTTTTCTGCTTGCAAGTACGATGGTTATAGAACCATTTAGTGTGGCAAGTGCAGCGGATTTTTCTGACGGTATGGGACAGGATACTGTACAGTTCAGTGATGATGCGGAAGATGTTCCAGAAGTAGAGAATAATGAGGTGGATCAGTTTGGTACGGATGCTGTTGGTGAGGGAGAAGAATCAACAGAAACTCATGTACAAATTGGTGATAAAGTCTGGGTTGATTTTGATAATGATAATGGAATAGCTACTATTTCAGGTGAGGGTTCTACATGGGATTATTTTTTAGATGGAACTGCTGTACCAGATAGTAGTATAATAAACCCATTCGTAGAAAAAAAGTTCAACAAAGTTATTATAAAAAATGGTGTTACACGTATTGGGGATTACTTATTCCATGCTTCAAGACATGATTACGAAGACGATCCTTGGGATGCACGTAATACAGAAATTACTGAATTAGAAATTGCAGATACTGTTACAGAAATTGGTAAATATTCATTTTATAAAGTTACAGGGTTATCTACTTTGAATTTTCCAAATTCTTTGCAAAAAATTGGAAGCGGTGCTTTTGGCTCAATTTCTTCATTAAAGGATATCCAATTGAATAATGGATTAAAACAGATAGGATATGCTGCATTTGGTGCAACTGATATTAGTGAGGTGGAATTACCTCAAACTGTAACGGAATTAGGGGAGTATATTTTTTCTGGGTGTGAATCTTTAAGGGAAATTTCAGGCTTTGAGAATTTAACAATTATTCCTGATGGATTGTTTAAAGGTACAGCGATTGATGATTATAATTTTAGTAAGATTACTGAAATTGGTGCTCACTCATTTGAAAATACAAATATTAAAAAACTTGATTTTACATCTTCAAATAATCTGGGAAAAATCGGGGTTGGAGCTTTTGAAGCTTGTACAATGCTGAAAGATGTAGTGCTGTCTGATTCTATAGAGGAAATCGGAGCGAAAGCTTTTTCTCAAACTGTAATAAAAAGTATAGTGCTGCCGAATTCTATTAAAGCTTTAGGAGAAGAGGCATTTTATGATTGTAAGCAATTAGAAAGTGTGCAGTTATCAAATCAAGAATTATTTTTGGGTTCAACGTTTAAAGGTTGTATACAATTGAAAAGTATTATAATTCCAGAAAAGATAAAAATGCTTGATAGAACATTTTCTGGATGTAAGCGTCTAAGTACAGTGACCTTTAATGGAGCAAAAACAAAATTATCTCCTCAATTTACTGAAAGTAATCCATTTGGTGGATGTGCCAGTTTAAGTTATATTTCTGGTTTTGACTGTTCATATGCGAACAAATTTGCTGAAAAGTATCAAGTTAAGTTTGTTTCGTTGGGAAAGGGCAGTCATCAGTTTACAGCAGAAAAAGTTCAGATTAAAGAACCAACTTGTACAGAAAAAGGCAGTAAAGCATATAGATGTGAAATCTGTGGAGAGATTCAAGATGAAGAAGAAATTCCTGCATATGGTCATAAGTGGGATAATGGAGTAATAACAAAAGAAGCAACTGAAAAAGAAGACGGTGTAAGAACTTATACTTGCAGGCGATGCAATGAGACAAAAACAGAAATTATTCCTAAATTGTCTGCAATAAATTTACAAATTTCTCAAGAAGAACAATATTGGAATGGACATTACCAATATTCGTTTTATTGTATATCTGACAAAGATATTACATATTACGTAGAATGTGTAAAAAAAGATAGTGGTCAACCTGTATATGATGACACAAAACAAGATGGAAAGATTAAAGAAAACGGTGGAAGATGGATAAATGTAGATATTACAGATGAAGATGCTGTGGACATTTACATTTTTGCGACTAATACAAATGGTGACTATGTATATAAGAAAGTAACACCAAATTATGATAATCGTCCTCAGAAACCTGCAATAAAAGTTGGCGATAACGCAACGGCAATAATAGATGGAGATACGATAACAATCACAGGTACTGGGGAAACATATGGTGCTGCTATTGATTGGGATGATATACTGAATAGAAGCAATATAAAACATATCGTTGTAGAAGATGGAATTATATCTATAGGACAAGAATTATTTTGTAATTTTAAAAATATAAAAACAGTTATATTGCCAAATTCTTTAAAGAGGATTGATACATGGGCATTTACTTATTGTCAATCGTTAGAAAGTATAGTTATTCCAGAAGGCGTTACAGAAATGGGAGTTGATGTTTTCGATGGATGTTCTGGACTGAAAAGTATTTCATTACCTTCTACATTGCGAATAGTACCATGTTTAGGTGAGCTAAATGGTTCAGATATAAGCGGTTTACCAGTAGAAAATATTACATTAAATAATGGTATTGAAACTATTGGTGAACGTGCATTTCAGGATATGAACAATTTAAAAACTATTATAATTCCAGACTCAGTTACATTTATAGAAGATAATGCATTTAATAATTGCTCTGTATTAACAAATCTGGTTTTGCCAGATTCAATAACAACAATAGGAAATGCCGCATTTTCTGGTTGCACATCTTTGGAAAAAATCGTATTACCAAGTAAACTTACATCGCTAGGAAATGTTGCATTTGGAGGTTGTAACGCCGAAATTATATTCCCATCAAGTTTGAAGAGTATTCCTGAGTTAGGAAGTAATGCGGTTAAGAAAGCTACAATTCCTGAAGGAGTAGAAACGATAGGCTACCAGGCTTTTTGCAGTTGCAGTAATTTAACAGAAATCACATTACCATCTACAATTACAAGCATAGAAAGTGAAGCATTTGAAGGTACAGGTATTACTTCATTTAATTATCCGCAAAATATAACCAACATACCCAATGGTGCTTTTGCAAATACGAATTTGACAGAATTTTCAGTGCCAGAAAAAGTTACAGAAATTGACGATAATGCATTTTATAATTGCTATGATTTAACAAAAATCTCTATTCCAAAATCGGTTACTTACATTGGTTCAGATGTGTTTAAATATTGCCGTAATCTTACCATCTATGGCTATAAGGACACTGCTGCGGAATCATATGCGAAAGCAAATAACATTAAATTTGTATCAGCAGATTACAAGGTAATATTCAAGGATAATGGACGTACTCAGAAAACAGAATATGTAACAAAGGGACAGAATGCAACACCACCAACATTATCAGCAAAAGATGGCTACACACTTTCATGGGATGCTGACTATACCAATATCCAAGAAGATATGGTAATCAATGCAGTATGGACAAAGAAGGACAGTGGTAACGGTGGCGGTAATACCACAATCATCGTAAGTCCATCAGAAACAAATAAATACACCGTAACATTTAAAGATCGTGGCAAGATTGTTAAGACAGAAAAGGTAAAATCTGGTGATGCAGCAGAGTACCCATATATCAATAGAAATGGATATGAATTATCATGGGACAAGGATTTCTCAAAAGTTACCGCAGATATTACAGTCAATGCAGTTTGGACAGTAATCAAGCCTAATAAGGTTACAAGTTTAACAGCAGAAGTCCAGAAGAACTCTATTGATCTGTCATGGGATAGAGCAGAGAACACAGATTATTATCTGGTATATCGTAAAGCTACATCAGACACAGAGTATAAGCAGATTAAAAAGACAACAAAGATTCTTTGGACAGATGAAGATGTAGAACCAGGAACAGAATATTCTTACAAGGTAGTGGGTGTTTGTTCTGTAGATGGCAAGAAATATCAGGGCGCAGATTCTGATATAGTTACTGCTAAGATTGGCACACCGCAGATTGGAAATGTATATTCTGTTGGGGATCTCAAGTACAAAGTCACAGGCGCAAAAGAAGTAAGTGTTATTGGTCTGGCAAAAGAAGAAGTAGAGATTAAGATTCCATCAGCAGTATCTATCAGTGGTAAAGCTTATAAAGTAACATCTGTTCAGGCAAAAGCTTTCTATCAGAATGAAGATATTGTAAGTATTGCAATTGGTAATAATGTAATTTATATCGGCAAATATGCATTCTATCAGTGTCCGAATCTGGAAACCGTTAAGTTTGGCAAGAGAGTATCAGTTATCAGCACATGTGCATTTACTCAGTGTTCAAATCTTGATAATGTGACATTACCATCAAGTATAAGAAGAATCGGTGCAAAAGCATTCTACCAGTGTACATCTATTAAAGTCTTAAAGATTAATGGTTCTGTTCTGGAATATGTTGGAAAGAAAGGTTTGGCAGTCAATAAGACAGTAACTTTGAGACTTCCGAAGAAAGTGTATACTAAATATAAGAAGTTGATTAAGATAAGTGGTGTATATTCTAAGACAAAGTTTGTGAAGTTTTAATAAAGAAAGGGGAATAAACATATGAAGAAAGTCCGTAAATTTATGATGGTATTGGCAACTCTGGTGTTAATGTTTGGCTTGACGAATATTGGAGTGTCAAAAGTACAGGCAGCAAATCCATTTATACAGAAAAGTGCTACATACTATTTGTATGAAAATAAAATTACACATGGTGGCATTATCAGTATTTATGGTCAGGTTCCGAATGCTAAGATTACAAATTTGAAAAATTCCAATCCGAATGTTGTTAAACTTAACTTAAATCAAGAATATGGAATTATCGGGTACACGATTCTTAAAGAAGGTATTTCAAAAGTATCTTTCCGATATGCAGGAAAAACACTTACCCAAAAGATTACAGTGGTAAAATATGAAAATCCATGTCAATCATTTAAAGTAGGAAACACAAACTATACCAAATATTTTAAAAAATCAAGGCACTTCAACCATAATAATCAAAAGAAAGATATTACAGCTACTATAAAAGTAAGACCGAAAAAGGGATGGAAATTAACCAAAATAGAAGTACAGAATATGTATGATGGTACGAAGAAAGCTAGGAATAATTCAAAAATAAAATTGTCTATTAAAGGCACAGGAACAGGTGTACATGCATATTTCAAGAATATAAAAACAGGAATTGTAGAAGAACTATTTCTTGGATATGGTGGAGGAAACTTCCCAAATGAAAATATTTATGATTGAGTAATATGATTGCAGCAGTCGTTCGATAATTTCAAATTTTATCCGTATCGTGAAAATGGAATACATCCACCCCATACGGACACACGCCCCATCTACAGAAATGTAAACCACCCGGGGTATGTTTCCCATCTGTCCTGGTACTTCACACATTTCCAGAGCAGACAGCAGAGACAGCACAACACAGCAGGAGAACACACAACACAATAAACAATATTCCATCATGTGACTGCCAGAACACAAAAATCTTATAAGCTTCTGACCATCCCACCAGACAGCATAGAGAACTAGCAAAGCCCCCTATAGCTTGTGGAGATGGACAGAGAACACCAGACAGAAACAACAACGGATCACAGGAGAAGATACAAAAGTATAACCGTCCAGAGATGGACACGACAACACACAACACACTTAATATAAAAAGGCTAGGAGAATCACACACATAATTCTCTTAGCCTTAATTTTTTTCTGTACTGGATAGTATTACAGAAAATAATATGAAATAAATATCAGATAGCAAGAAACGCAATAGTACAATTAGAATAATACAACAGAATCACCAGACACAACACCAAACATAACAGCACCAGAAAACAAAAATCCTCACAGAGACAGCACAGAACATTCACAGCAATACAATAGAAAGCTATGCCCAGATAACAGACAGCAGGCACAGAGAAAGCGCACAGATACGGGATAGCAAGAGATAGCAACAGACAACAGCGGATAGCAAGTTGCTTTATGATCTGGCACACTGGCAGAGAATCATATAGACACTTGCTCAAGGTTCTGTCATTGCTCTGTCACTCATTTCCAATAGTAATATATACATTGAAACAACACATAGTGCAAATACGATATGTGACATTGTTAGCATATTATTTAGAAAGTATCGCATTCCTTATGCTCGCTACAGATATATTTGAAAGCGGATTATACACCGTTACATCAAGCAGAAACAGAGAGTAAACCTGATAACAATAGATCAGTAACTACGAAAATTGATTCTAAATCAAGTACAAAATCTAATCCAGATGATTATAGATTTATAAAAGATTCATATGTGAAACAATCTGATCCTGCAATGAATGGATTATCTCAGAGAATGGGAACACCTTCTCATACGGAATCTACTATAAAAAAGAAACCAGTAATAAAAGTAATTCCAAAGAATGATATAAAACTGTGTCCTGTATGCAAAATTGGAACTAAAAAGGAATCATTAATTGTTAATTATTTGGAAAATGAGAAGAACAAACGGAACTTGTTGACATCGTATCATTGTGAAGTATGTAAATCTTCCTATATTCCAGATTCTTTATATCGTACTTATACAGCGCATAAAGATAAGAACAATATAGATGTGGAATTTGTAATGAAACAGGCAGCACAGCAGTAAGATAACGGAAGGGAACTAAAACAGTCATCCGTATAACCATCCCCGTCCTTCACAGAATCAATTCTATGCTGAAATTCCTTATATATAACCTTAAATTTCCAACGAAAACCATCTACCCTAACAACTTTACCCTTAAAGCATTATCGTTGAAATTTGATGGTTATTTCATTAATATATTGTGAAGAAACGAGTATAAGCTGACTGCTGCTGTACCGATATTTATATAAAGAGGGAAAAGATATAATTCTTAAAATAATGCATAGTATTGACAATGCATTGCATAAGCTATATAATGATAATATAAATAGATTAGAAAGCAGGTGAATTTATGGCAAATGTATCAATTAGAATGGATGATAATTTAAAGAAACAAGCAGAAGATCTTTTCAATGATTTAGGTATGAATCTGACAACTGCATTCAC
>QWCV01003601.1_pt1 | contig 11108 bp, 9 predicted proteins | sample 1972621 | NCBI WGS metagenome assembly QWCV01 (sample SAMN09866699, study PRJNA288562) | Human gut metagenome isolate pre2_stool, whole genome shotgun sequencing... | isolation source: gut | host: Homo sapiens | place: USA: California
ACCCGAACAAGACTTTAAATGCTAAACTTGTCAAAGAACTCTTTGGCTTGGCGGAGGATGCCGCTTAGCCTATGTATAATTTTTTAACGAACTATTGATTCTATGACAAAACAGGAATTCGTAGCCGAGCTGCGCGACACGCTCGACAACAACATACTGAATTATTGGATTGACAAGATGACTGACCCTCGCGGCGGCTATTACGGCCGTCGCGACGGTCACGACCGTCTGCATCCCGACGCCGAGAAGGGCGCCATCCTGAACGGCCGCATACTCTGGACATTCTCAACGGCCTACCGTCTGACCAAGGACGAGCGTTATGCCGAGGCCGCACTCCGCGCCCGCGACTATATCGCACAGCATTTCATCGATCCGGAATACGGCGGCGTGTACTGGAGCGTCACGGCCGAAGGCAAACCCCTCGACACGAAGAAGCAATACTATGCCATAGCGTTCGTAATCTACGGTCTGGCCGAGCATTACCGCGCCACCGGCGACGAGACATCGCTTGAGATGGCCGGGAGGCTGTTCCACGACATCGAGAACCATAGCCTGGACCGCGAAAAAGGTGGGTATATCGAAGCTTCGCAACGCGACTGGTCGCCCATCGCCGACATGCGTCTCAGCGAGAAGGACGCCAACGCGTCGAAGACCATGAACACACACCTGCACATCATGGAGGGCTACACGGCCCTGCTGCGCGTATGGCGCGACCCCGCCGTGCTCGAAGCCACCAAGCGTTGTCTGCGCATATTCCTCGACACCATCCTCGACCCGAAGACCCACCACCTGGGACTGTTCTTCAACGACGACTGGCAGCGTCAGGACGGCATAATCAGCTATGGCCACGACATCGAAGGCAGCTGGCTGATGCTGGAGACCGCCGAGGTAATAGGCGACCCGGCGCTGTACGAGGAAACACTGGACAAGACGTATCACTTAGCACACGCGGCCCTGGAGGGACGCACCGTGGACGGAGCGTTGCTCTACGAGCGTCACGAGTCGGGCGCATACGACAACGACCGCCACTGGTGGGTGCAGGCCGAGACCGTGCTGGGCCAGATATATCTGGCACGCTTTCACGGCGAGGACGCCCAGATGGAACGCGCCATGGAGACCTGGGACTATATCAAGAACCACCTGATAGACCGCGAGCAGGGCGAATGGTACTGGAGCTGCCGTAACGAAGAAGGCCGGCAGACGGTCAATCTTGACGACGACCATGCCGGCTTCTGGAAATGTCCGTATCACAACGGGCGTATGTGCGTGGAGGCTATCGAGCGCGTCAGCGAGACACTATGATGCGGAAATCCGGCACCTGTTTCGTCACATCCCTGACTGCATATACTCCCTGATGCACCGGCTGACCGTCGGAATCACATACATCCCATATAGTCTGCCCGTTGTCAACAGCGGGCAGTTGCTTTATGTTTCTGCCCCCTGCGTCTGTCACGCTAAGCACCGTCTGCGCCGGAAGGTTGACGAATTTCACGTTGCCCCTGTATTCGGGAAGCACATTCACGGGGTATGCCATGGGTGTGCCGGTTCCTGCGGCCCCGGCCTGAACCAGATCGGGCTTGACGGAATGCAGGCCCATGTCCGTGCCTATCATCAGTTCGTTGCCATCCGGATCCCAGCACAGTCCGTCCACCTGATTGGACAGCATCGGCGAATTGGTCATATCGTAATGGGCCATCACCTTCCTGCGGTCCGCCGATATGCCGTACACGCCACTGTTACACGTGCCGACCCACATACGGTTATATTCGTCAAAAGCAATGCTGTATACGAAATCAGACATGACCGCCGGCTCCCGGCTCCCGTCCGCGTATACGGCCTTAAACTCCGTTCCTTCTATGATTCCGTCCTTAACCGGCTTGGTAAGGTCCACCGACATAAGTTTGCCGTCGAACGACAGCCATACGTTTCCGGTGACCGGATCCTCGGCGACCGCCATGATGTATTCCTTGTGGTAGAGAAGGCCGTCCGGCGTCTTGATCTGATATATCATATCCGCCTTATCGTCCGAGGCATCTTCAAGAGTGCCGTTATGGTCGCACACCACGATGCCCTGTCTGCCCCAGTTATTGGATATGACTACAATCTTGTTTTTGTTTTTGGGATGTTTCAGGGCTGCGCCTCCCCCACCGCGCAAAGTCAGAGTGGATTGAAGATCCGGCAGCGGGAAAGTCAGATACTTCCATTTCCCCGCTTTGGATATATCCTGAGCCGTCATGGCCTCGTTGCGGCTTTCGGGTGTCCAATACATCAGGTCGATCCGGGGGCCCTCCCCCTTGTAGTCCAGGACATCCATCATACATACCCAGATGACGTTGTCGGCATCCGCTCCGATGATACGTGTCCATGAATACCGGGCGCCATCCTTTGTCTCGAAATTTTCCATGTACCCGGGAAAATCCTTATATCCGTCCCGCGCGTCCGTGAATCTCAATATCTGCCCCTCTATATCGGTCATATTCATGGCGATTATACCGGCGTCTATCGATGATACCACAGCATATTCAGGGTGCAGCGGATCAATTATAAACCCCGTCAGATGGGCCGAAGGATAGGGATAAGAACGCTGGTTGTTGAATTTCGCGGTCAGGGTGCTGTTTCCGTTCAGACTGCGCGGAGTGCCGTATATGGGCGAATAGTTAGTCCATGTTCCTCCTTTATAACCGCTCAGCAACATCGGATTGAGTCCGTACACGCGTGTGTAATGCCGCGGGGTGGAGTTCCGGTTCATCACCGTCACTCCCGTTACAGGCGAATACTCCATGTGGGTCAATTCCATTCCGACGGGACCGTGCCATTGTATCATGGCGCCCGGCTGACTCCATGTGCCGTTGGACGTCGAGACCGCACGGCTATAGAATCCCTTACGCCTTTCGTAAAACCAGAAATCGTCGAAGTCCGGGGACCCCACGTATCGCGGCGTCGACACGGGGAACTTGCAACTTGCCAACGACTGACCCGAAGCCGAACCCATAGGCACGAAATAAGCCGTGGTCGACGAGAAAGCCAGATAGCCGTTCGCGGCCGGAATGAAATTATTTTCGTACTGGTTGGCCACGATATGCTTCAGGCACGGCATTGTGCTGCTTTCCCATATACTTGCCGTGCCGGTACACAGCTGGTTGGAGAATGTGGCGTCCGTCACCCTGGTCTCGGCGGTCATGTTGCCGTTTTTCCATGTCACGACACTCAGCTTCGACCCGTCTATCAATGTGGCGAACGATGTGGCCGAAAGCGGCAGAATGCGGTTGGCCGACGTCACGTTCAGCTCCGTGTGTTTCCTGAACGATTCTATTCTCGTCCTGTCACCTGACTCGGGGGCGTCGTAAAACGCATCGCCCACAATGGCCACCACATTGTCGCCCACCAGACAGATGGATTCTACCGGGCTGTCGACGTACACACTCTCCTTCACCTCGAACGTGGCGCCGTCAATCCTGACATATCCCCTGTCCATGGCAATCCAGGCATCGTCGTTCAGGTCAAAACTGACAGTGCCCGCCTGTCCCATCTTGGACATCGCCGGGCTCCGGAGCTCCTTGATGGAATGCATCGTGCCGGAATCCTCCAGCACGTCGATGCCTCCGTCGCCGTAACATATCCACAGGGTGCCGGTGCGGGGATTGTAATTCAACACACGCACGTCATTCCCCGTGGGTCTGTATGTGTCGAAAAGGCCACGCACGCCTTGGCCGGGATTCTGTTTGTCAATATACAGCACCGTGCCGCGTGGTGTCTGAAACATCTTGTAATACGTATCGTTGTGGTAGAAAGCCTGGTGCGCGAACACGTACACGTAACGGTTGCCCTCTATTATCTTGCTGATCTGGCCGTCGAACGCGGTATGCGTCCTCCATGTCGCGTCCGATTGCGCCGCGACATCCTCGGTCTGCGCCTGTACGCTCATGGTCGTACCGCACGCCACGAGGGCCGCGAGAGCCAGTAATATACTTATGCTTCTGTTCATTATGTTATTAAAACGTGGTTTTCACCATAAAATTACGCCTTTTCCGCACGTTGCGCACCGTGTGTGTGTCTTTGCGGGGCGACGCAGCCCGATTCGCGGGCGATTTTTAGCTTTCGGGATGGAATATTGACAATTTTTTTGTAATTTTGTCCCCATTATGGCCCGGATGGAAAACATTGTAAAGCGTTTGGCTCCCGAACTTGAAGCGATGAACAGCATCATTGCCGATTCGTTGCATACCCCCAACCGTATGATGAACGGCATCGTGGACCATTACCTGGAGGTGAAAGGGAAGCAGATACGCCCCATGCTGGTGATTCTGGCCGCCAAGATGTTCGGCCGTGTCAGCGACGAGGTGCTGTATGCAGGAGCGTCGCTGGAGATGCTGCACAACGCCTCCCTGATTCATGACGACATCGTGGACGAGACATTCATGCGCCGCGGCCGCGACACCATCAACGCCTCGTGGGGCAACCACATCGCCGTCCTGGTGGGCGACTATTTCGTCTCCAACGCCCTGTCCGTGGGACTCCGCAGCGGCAGCGTCAAGGTCGTGTCGGCCCTCTGCGCCTTGGGCCAGGAACTATCGCTGGGCGAGATAGACCAGATCACCACCGCACGCGAGCACAGCTTCGACACCGACAGCTATTTCACCGTAATACGCCAGAAAACGGCCTCGCTGTTCTGCAGCTGCGTCAACGTCGGACTGGACGTAAGCCACGCACCGGAACAATACGTCGCTCCGATGGGCCGATACGCCGAACTGCTCGGCCTCTGCTTTCAGATCAAGGACGACATCTTCGACTATTTCCCCAACCCGCAGATAGGCAAACCCACCGGCAACGACCTGCGCGAAGGCAAGGTGACGCTTCCGCTGCTCTACGCCCTGCAGAACGCTCCGCAGGAGGAATCCGACCGCATGAAAGACCTGATTCGACGCGGCGACCTGACTGCCGCCGAAATAGAATCACTCGTAGAGTTTGCCAAAGTGCACGGCGGCATCGACGACGCCTTCGCCGAGATGCGCCGGATGCAGAAGGAAGCCGACGAGATCATCGCGCCCCTCCCCGACTCGGAAAGCAAGGAATCGTTCCGCGAAATCTTCGACTACATCATCAGCCGCGACCGCTAAGACCTCGTCACTCGTAACTCGTCACTCGTAACTCATCACTCTGACCTCATACCTATCATGCCTCTGTTGCCGTTCATGATACCCGACATAGCCGAAGCCGGCTGCGACGAGGCCGGACGCGGATGCCTGTGCGGACCGGTCAGCTGCGCCGCCGTGATACTTCCGCCTGATTTCGAGGACCCCGGACTGAACGACTCCAAGCAGCTCGACGCCGCCGAGCGTCAGCGGCTGCGCACCATCATCGAGGAGCAGGCCCTGGCATGGGCAGTATATCTGGTGCCGCACGACGAGATTGACCGCATAAATATCCTGAACGCCTCCATCTTCGGAATGCACCGCGCCCTTGACGCCCTCAAGGTGCGCCCGGCACATATCATAGTCGACGGAAACAAATTCAAGCCCTACCTTGATCCCGTCACGATGATGGACATACCGGCCCACACCGTGGTTAAGGGAGACGGCAAATACCTCAGCATCGCCGCAGCCTCGATTCTGGCCAAGACCCACCGCGACGACCTGATGACCGAGCTGTCCCGGCAATACCCCGGCTACGGCTGGGAGCGCAACATGGGCTATCCCACCGCTGAGCACAAGGCCGCCATCCTCCGCCTCGGCCTCACCCCCATCCACCGCCTCACCTTCAAGGGCTGCAAATAACAATATCACCGATTGCCATTTCATGGAATTTTATTAACTTTGCGTAAGACCCTAAATGACTATATGAGCACACCGAAACTTTATATAATTGCAGGATGTAACGGAGCCGGGAAAACCACGGCCTCAATGAGCGTTTTGCCGGAAGTGCTCGACTGCCGGGAATTTGTCAATGCCGATGAAATCGCCAAAGGATTATCGCCATTTAATCCTGAAGAAGTCGCTATCGAAGCTGGTAAACTTATGCTTCAACGCATCGATACTCTGCTTTCACGGCATGTATCGTTCGCCATAGAGACAACGCTGGCGACAAGAAGTTATAAACACCTTGTGGAAAGGGCCAAAGCCTCGGGATATCAAGTAATACTGCTGTTCTTCTGGCTCTCATCGCCCGAGATGGCCGAGCTACGTGTGGCACAGCGTGTGGCATCCGGTGGCCATAACATTCCGAAGGATGTGATTCATCGGCGCTATTGGGCCGGATTGCGAAACCTGTTCGAGATATTCGTGCCCATAGTCGACCTTTGGTCTATTTATGACAATACAAAGGAACTTATTCCCATAGTTGAACGTAGTAAAATTACCAACGCCCCTCTATTTACTAAAATTAAAGAGTCATGTCAGAACAGGAAGAAATAAAGTTATTTGAGCGGATTCGAAAAAATATTCAACAAGCTCAGAGGGAACTTTTCGAGCGGAAAGCAAAGCTGGGCGAGAGCATCGTTATTGCCGACGACAACGGCCAACCTGTAATAGTCAAAGCCGAGGATTATCTAAAACGCGCCGGCAAATAACGTTAGCTAAAAAACGTCCACACCGCGTCCGCAATTTTTGAAAACAAATAGGAATTTAACGCCAACCCCAACTCCCCAATAACAATCGGTTGTGTTTTACGTGTTCTACAGCACAACCGATTGTCATTTCATGGAATTTTATTAACTTTGCAAAAATAGCAACTTAAAACATCTAATCGTCACAATAGGCTTAGCTTTATGACAAATAAATATCAGTATGCCAATAAACAAGCATGCATTAATACGATATCGGACGCTGGATAAATGCTTCAGCAATTTTGCACGACGTTATTACATTGAAGACTTGATTCAAGCCTGCAATGATGCCCTTTATCAGCATACTGGTAAGGATAAATATGCGGACCCTCTCAACCCGGGAATAAGTCGTAGGCAGATTTTGGTTGATATCGACTTTATGGAAAGTGAAGCTGGATGGGGGGCATTGATTGACCGGGTTAAAGATGGACGAAAGGTTTATTATAGATATGAAGACCCCGAATATACCATCAACAATCAGCCTATTACGGATGAAGAAATGGCCAAATTACGTGAGACCATGCTAATGCTAAGTCGTTTCAAAGGTCTTCCGCAATTCGAATGGATGGAGTCATTGCTGACAAATCTTGAAGATAAGTTTCATCTCCAAGGAGCATCGGAATCAGTAATAAGTATGGAAGGGAACGTTTATGCAACAGGAATTGAGCATCTGTCGGCACTGTTTAATGCAATTATTAACAAAACTCCATTGCTGATTGATTATGTAACATTCGATGGAACTCGATATCATTGGGAAATCCATCCCTATCATATAAAGCAGTATAACAATCGCTGGTTCCTGATTGGGCTGAATAACGATGAATATCGGAATATAACAACTTTGGCTCTTGATCGGATCGCAAGTTTCTGGCAAGCTACAACACCATATATAGAGAACTCTATCATTGAAGATTTTGATGATTATTTTGAAGATATAGTAGGAGTCAGTTTCCCAGCAGAGCGTAAAATCGAAAAGGTACTATTAAGGTTTTCCCCCGGTCGATTTCCTTATATTGTATCAAAACCGATTCATGGCTCACAAAGAACTGTATCTTCCCAAGAGGGGCTGATATCTCTTGACATAATACCTAATCGCGAATTGGAATCAATTATATTGTCATTTGGCGATGATGTCGAAGTGCTTGCTCCTGAGTCTTTAAGGAGTGCGGTAGCACAAAAGATAAGGAATTTAACCTCAAAGTATTCATCAATGCATAATGGCTGCACAGATAATGCTTACCTTTGCAATGTCATTAGGGAATATGATAACTCACAATGCTCTGATGACAATAAAGATATAAAAATTATCACCAATGCAGAAATACTGCACAAATAATTTGTATCTTTGCATTATGAAATCAATCATCTTTAAAAACTTCCGCAACAGCGGAACCGAAATCACAAGAATTAACTTGCGTTCAGTTTCTCTTTTTACCGGATGTAACAGCGCTGGAAAAAGTTCAGCTGCTAAGGCTTTGATATTGCTCAATTCCTATCTTCAGGATGTTAAAAACAATAATAATAATTTGATTGATACTCCACTTAATTTTTCAACAATAGTCAAGTTGGGCTCATTTGACCATGTTCTCAATAAGCAAGCAAAAGAAAACGGAGCAACCTCAATTATGCTTGGGTTTTCAATAGAATCCTTCTTTAATGTTGGAGAAATTGAATATCAGTTCTATTTTGTAAAAAAGGATGGAGATTTTCTTGAGAACGGCTGGTTAGAGTCATTGATTGTTTGTGTGAATAATACCCCGTTATTTACCATAAAAATTGTAGACAATCACTATCAAATTAAAGTAGATGATTCCAAAGGCCTTGTGCTGTATTATAGGAATTATATGATAAACCAACTTGCAACGGCTTATCGATATGCACAAGGTTGCAATGAGTATATAGCGAAGTGTTCTGAGAAAGAGAGAAAATACATTGAGGACGATATAAATATCGAACTCGTAAAAGCTATATCTTCTTTGGACTTGCATTCCGTCCTCCAGAAAGAGGAGCAACTGATTACAGAAGGCTATTTAGAAAAGCGTTCAAATATTGAAGAACTAAATTTTAGCCTTCTCAAAGGAATAGAACAGTACAAGGTAGATGGATTATGTGCTAATGTATTACGGTACAACTCAATTGATTCATTAATAACTCGGATAGAAACCCAAAATGGGCGAAAGCTTGCATCGGAGGATATTAATTCTGTTATTACAGAATACGAAAACCGCGCACTTATTAAAATTGAAGCAATTGCATCCATTTCAAAAGATCCTGAACTGGTAACTAAATTACGTAATCAACAAATTAATAAGAGGAAAGTCGAACTTATTAAGGCACTTAAGGAATATATTGAATCTGATGCAACATGTCGGATGGAGTATGCGCGTAAGCAAGAGAGTAATCTTATAAATGAGTATGTTGAGGATTATAATGATTCTGCTCGGTTGTATACTGATTCATTCGAAAAAAATGTAGTAACCCATATGCTCATCAATGATAATTCCGGAGGAATTAGCGGATTCGTTGATGATCTTATCGAGAAAGCAATCGATCCAGATTTTTGCGGCAATTTAAAATATGTGGATGCATCAACCGTAGACGTAAAACGCCTATATCAAGTTGATGATTCAAGTAAGTTTGGGAAATCATGGAAGCTTTTTAATGAGATATCTAAGCGATATGACGAAAACAATAGCTCCCGACCTATTAAGCCTGGACAGTTTATGCAGAAATGGCTTAAAGAATTGGGGATTTGCAACGATTTCGTAGTATCTAACGTTGAAGGCGCGATTAGCATCAGATTGATTACAGATGATGTGCCTGAAGGCAGGCCCTTGGCAGATTATGGATATGGCGTCACTCAATTATTGTCCCTACTATTGAATATTGAAATAGTACTTAATAATATCAGCGTTCACTATATATACGATATTGACGAAGTGTTCTACGGGGTTGATCCCTTGTATGATTATACTCCGTTTTGGATAGTGATAGAAGAACCTGAAGTGCATCTTCACCCCGGACTGCAATCGAAACTTGCTGATATGTTTAGAGATGCCTCAAATTATGGCGCACGTTTTATCATAGAGACACACTCCGAATATATGGTACGTCGATCTCAGACATTAGTGGCGCAAATGGGATTAGATGATACCGAACTCGAAAAAAGAAATCCATTCATAGTTTACTACTTCCCCGAAAATGGATTCCCTTATGACATGAAGTTCCAACCCAATGGTCATTTTGAAGAATCGTTTGGGACTGGCTTTTTTGATGAAGCCGGTAAATGGTCACGTGAATTGATTCGCACAAAGAGGAGGTAAGATGTTGTCATTATATACGACAGAAAATATCATCTCTGCCATCTTTAAAGATGACCAGAGTAAATATGATGCTTGGTATGATTTTATTATCAAGCTCAGGCCTGCCATGAAAATATTATTAAACATGGACTCTGATTATGATATTAATGATTATAATCCGGTTTATATGTTTCAGAAAGACTATGACATCGATGTAGAACCAGAATATTTGGAAGATGTAGGAGAAAAATCATACCTGAATCAGATAATCAATATGACATTGTCAAGTGTATCTGACCCTTTTGCTATCTTTTTGTTGGATATAGATGATGATTATGCAAAACAAATCTCTGAGAAATATGGTGTAATATGTCATTCTATAAGTACTAATCCTCTCTGTTGTCCATTATTTCAAGAAGGGATTGAGAAAAGTATCGATAAGGATGAACGGCGGAACGGCTGGAAGGAATTGTTCTGTGGAGAAAACACAATTCCATCTAACTATTTAGTCTTTATTGACAGATACCTGTTTGCAGATAGCAGCGTTTTAACGGTCCAAGATGCATTAAACAATATTTCTGAAATATTGGATGCTGCTCTACCTGATAAATTGGGGGTAGATTTTCATATTTTACTGATATTTGATAACACGGTTGCAACAAAAAATGCCTTTACATTTAATCAAATATCATCAAAGATTAATGGAATCAAGAAGCGTATTAAGCGCCCATATAATATAAATATCGAAGTGATTTCTATTAACCGGTCGGATTATAATTATGACGAAACGCACAATCGAAGGATCCTGTCGAATTATTACATAGTAAGAATGGATCATTCTATCAAGGCTTTCAAAGATGGTCGTGGAGCCTATACACAGACCATGTGGCTGGACTGGATTGCTTCAAAGGGTGTTGCTTCGCATAAATCTTCTGATCCTCCAGCAAAAGCTCTTTACCGTTACACTAAAGAGACCATAGAAACCATTAAACAACTCAAAAAGAAATTGGGTGCAACTCCATTTTCACAGAACGGGAATTGCAATATTACTATACAGAATATAAAACACAGAATATTACAATAATAATTATACACATTAACTTATATTACAATATTTCGGTTATTTTTTGAGAGTTATTAACGGCTCCGAGGAGCCAAGTGTTTAATCCGTTAAAAATCTGATGTTTAGCATGAAAATTTAACAC
>QWCV01008069.1_pt1 | contig 11107 bp, 8 predicted proteins | sample 1972621 | NCBI WGS metagenome assembly QWCV01 (sample SAMN09866699, study PRJNA288562) | Human gut metagenome isolate pre2_stool, whole genome shotgun sequencing... | isolation source: gut | host: Homo sapiens | place: USA: California
GCTCGACAAGGTGACCGAACGCTTCCTCGGCAAGCACAAGATCGGCACCACCGGCCGTGGCATCGGCCCGGCATACGCCGACAAGATCAACCGCGTGGGCATCCGCGTGCACGACCTGTTCAACGCGGAGCACCTGCATGACAAGGTCGAGGCCAGCCTGCATCAGAAGAACCAGATGCTCGTCAAGCTGTACAACCGTCGCCCGATCGACGTGGACGAGACCACCGACGAGCTGCTCAAGCTCGGCGAACGCCTGAAGCCGTACGTGGCCAACACCTCCCTGGTGCTCAACAAGGCGCTCGACGAGGGCAAGACCGTGCTGTTCGAAGGCGGCCAGGCCACCATGCTCGACGTGGACCACGGCACCTACCCGTTCGTGACTTCCTCCAACCCGACCGCCGGCGGCGCCTGCACCGGCACCGGTGTCGGCCCGACCAAGATCACCCGCGTGATCGGCGTCTCCAAGGCGTATGTGACCCGCGTGGGCGAAGGCCCGTTCCCGACCGAACTGTTCGGCGAGGACGGCGATTGGCTGCGCGCCCAAGGCCACGAGTACGGCGTGACCACCGGTCGCCCGCGTCGCTGCGGTTGGTTCGACGCGGTCGTCAACCGTTACGCGGCCCAGGTCAACGGCCTGACCGACATCGTGCTCACCAAGCTCGACGTGCTCACCGGCCTCAAGGAAATCCCGCTGTGCGTGGCGTACGACGTCAACGGCGAGCGTCGCGACGATATGCCGACCGACCAGGCCGAGTTCGCCGCCGCGAAGCCGATTTACGAGTCCATGCCGGGTTGGGACGAGGACATTTCCCAGGTCCATGACTTCAACGATCTGCCGAAGACCTGCCAGGATTACGTCAAGCGTCTTGAGGAACTGTCCGGCTGCCGCATTTCCGTGATCGGCACCGGCCCGCAGCGCGACCACATCATCCAGATCAACTCGCTGATCGACTGAAGCTGATTCGGCTGATTCGTCGATATGAACGTCGGCAACGAACGTCAATGACAAGTGCCGGTGGGCCTGTGCCTGCCGGCACTTTGCGTATGGTGCGTGCGATGGCGTGCGCGTATGACGCACACCGCATACACACCGACGGGGTGCGCGGCGGAGGAACGGAAAAGGGGAGTGCGATGACTGCAATGCCGCCTAACGACAGGTTACCGACACCGCGCGCTGGATCTACGCGCGCATCCGCGAAACCCCGTGGCTGGTCGCACCGTGGGCGGTCGCCGCAATCGCAGCCGCGCTCGCCATCGCATGGATGGTCAAAAAAGAGCCGATGGCCGGCGGCAGCGGCATTCCGCAAACCAACGGCGTGGTGATCTGCGGCCTGAAAATGCGATGGCAGACGATTCTGCCGGTTCGCTTCATCGGAGGCCTGCTCGGATCGCTCTTCGGCCTCTCGCTCGGCCGCGAAGGACCGTCCATCCAAATCGGCGCATCGGGCGCGCAGTTCCTATCGCACCGGCTGCGCGGCAAGAAACGTGAGGACGTGCAGGAGCATTATCTGGTCACCGCCGGTGCCGCGGCCGGCCTGTCCGCCGCGTTCAGCGCACCGCTGTCCGGCATGATGTTCGCTTTGGAAGGGGTGCATCGCAGTTTTTCGCCCGCGATTCTGATGGGCGCCACCGCCGCGTCCCTGACCGCCGATTTCGTATCGAAATACTGTTTCGGCCTGCGTCCGGTGCTTGACTTCGGCACCATCGGCCAACTGCCGCTCGGCGAATACGGGTGGCTGATTCCGCTGGGATTGGTGGCCGGTTTGGTTGGTTCGCTGATGAACCGTTCGCTGCTCGGCTTCCAAACGCTGTACGGCAAGCTTCCCGCATGGAGCCGCCCTTTGATCGCGATCGCACTCGCGCTGCCAATCGGCATTTGGCTGCCTGACGTGCTCGGCGGCGGCTCGAACCTGATCGCCATGGCCGAGCATGCGCGCGTCGGCTTGGGCATGCTGTGCGTGCTGTTCGTGGCGAAAGTGCTGTTCACCTCCACCAGCTTCGGTTCAGGCGCTCCCGGCGGCATTTTCATGCCGATTCTCGCGGTTGGCTCACTCGCCGGCGGTATCTGCGGCGAGACGTTGCGCCAGTTCGGCAACCTGCCGTCCGATTCCGTGGCGATTTTCGCGGTATGCGTGATGACGGGCACGCTGGCCGCGTCCGTGAAAACACCGATCACGTCGATTCTGCTGGCCGTGGAAATGTCCGGCACGTTGACGCACATGCTGCCGGTCGCCGCCGTCGCGTTCATCGCATTGCTCGTCTCCGACCTGCTGCGTACGAAACCGATCTACGGCGAGCTGCTGGAACGGTACATGCGCGCGCAAGGCGGCACGACGGCAATCGCCAATCGCATCGACAACGGCATCATGGAACTGCCTGTGGAAATGGGCGCGACCGCGGACGGCAAGCTGATGCGTGACGTGCGCTGGCCGTACGGCTGTCTGGTGATCGGCCTGCGTCGCGGCGAACGGCAGATCGTGCCGCATGGCGATACGCGGCTGCGTGCCGGCGACTATCTGGTCGTGCTGTTCAGCGGCGAGGACGAAAGCGACGCACGGCATGCGATGCGGCGGCTGTGCGACGTGTCCGTCTGACGCGGCCTTACCGTCTTCCATAACCATTCGTAGACGTCTAGGGCCACCCGAAGTTATCCACAGTTATCCACCGAATCGGACATGTTCGATGTTTGGTTGCAACGCACGTGTAGACTCGTACAAGGTTAGGAAGACGGCACCTGCGGCCAGCTCGTTGCCGTATGGCTGGGGTGGAACGACGCTGTCCGCGGAAAGCCAAGTACAAGGGGAACGTGATGGAATCGCAAGAACAACGGGCGGCAGACTCGCCAAACGCGGGTGATGAGCCGAATCCCGCCACACAGTCGATCGACGTCGCCGAAGTGGCGCGCGCGGATGTGCGCCCGTCCGGTGCCGCCGCATCCAAGCATCCGCCGCAGATTCCGCTCGCGCCGATGAAACGCATGCAGGCGCGATTCAACCCTCTTGCCGATGGTCTGATGTATCTCGTGGTGTTCGTCGGCGGCTTCGTCGGCGTCGGGTTCCGTCGTGCCACGGACCTGCTGCTGCCGTCGGTGAACGGTTCGCCGTTCGTGGTGGGCACGTTCGTGTCGAATATGCTCGCCTGCTTCCTGTTTGCGATGCTGACCGAATACATGGCGACCGCGTCGTGGCTGCGCCGCAGGGTACGGCAGGTCGTCAGCCGTGGCGTCGGGCTTGGTTTGCTTGGCGGACTGTCGACGATGTCCGGCGTGATGTTGGAAACCATGGAAGGCATGCGCGAGCAGCGTTTCGGCAGCGCGCTCGGCTATCTTGCGGGAAGTTTCGCCGGCGGTCTGATCGCGGCCGCGGTTGGCGTGGCGCTGATGCAGGCGTTGCTGGCGCGCGGCACACGCAAGCGGGTCCGTAACGCGATCGCCGATGCCTCCACGGCTTCCGTATCCTCAATGTCCGATTCGGGCGATTCGGACGCGTACGGCATCGTGCAGAACGTCCAGATGACCGACACTGCAGTATCGGCTACGCAGAGTGCTACGCAGACGGTCCCCATGGCCGATTCGGGCGAATCGGACGTGCCGGCCGCGCAAAATGTGCAGAACAACGTGCCGGACGCGCAGGGCGTGCGCCACGTGAAGGTGGCGGATGCGGCGCATTCGGCCGCGCAGGCCGCGTTGGAGGCCGCGCAGGCGGCACAGCAGGCGGCCCAGGTCGCCCAGCAGGTCGCGCAGACCGGGCAGGTGCCGAAAATCGAATCGCAGCCGCAGTCATCGCAACCCGTCGCACCTCTGCCCAGCTTCGAACCCAAGCCGGTCACCGCGGAAATCCCGCTCGTCGCCGACCCGACCACAGGGGAGGTGCGCTGATGACCTGGATGATCTGCCTGTTCGGCGGCATCGGCGCCATGGCCCGTTATGTGCTTGACGTGTCGATCCAACGCAGCTGGAACCGTGACGGCAACCACAGCTTCCCCCTGGCCACGCTCGTCATCAACGGCGTCGCCTCCCTGTGCGCCGGCATCGCCATGATGTCGTACTATGCGCAGTCGGTGGATATGGGCACGGTAATGACGTTCGTTGTGGGGTTCCTCGGCGGATTCTCAACATTCTCGTCGGCGATCAACGAGGTGCTGTCGCTGATTCGCAAACGCCGTTTCGCCATGGCCCTGGGCTATGGCGCTGCCACGGTCGCGGTGCCGCTCGCCTGCGTGGCGCTTGGATTCGGCATCGCCATGCTGGGCGGCCACGCATAGCTGTCACCGGCTTGGCCGCGCGTAATTTTCACGTTACACGGGCGGTCATCGGGTAACGTTCAGGAAATCTGAGCGCAACCGCGCGAGCTGTTTCCTCTCCTACGTTGTGAAAACAACAAGAGAGGAAAAACCTATGACAGCCGTAACGTATCTCACACGGCATCGTCGACCGGGAATCGTCATACTCTGTTCGATTGTCGCCGTTCTCTCGATGCTTTTCGTACTCCCTCCCGCCATCGCGTCCGCAGCCGATTCCGGCGCGCAGGCCGTCGATGAATGCAATCCGACCGCCAGCAACGGCTGCGTCAACGGCATCCTGCAGGACGCCGACAAGAAGCCGATCGCCGACGTCACCATCACGCTGTCCGGCAAGGCAACCTTCGACAAGCAGCGCGGAGTCGTCCGTTTCGACCAAGCTGGCGATTCCATCGGCAGCGGCACGTCCGGCACATCTGGATCGTCCGGCTCGGCAAACGGCACGAAAGGCGCGACCGGCACATCCGGATCGACGGCGGCCACGCAATCGCCAGTCAAAAAAGACGGCTCCAATGTCGGCAAACGCATCTGGCAGCAACTGTATTCCGGCATTATCTTCGGCCTGATGCTGGGCCTCATGTCCGTCGGCATGAACCTCGTCTACGGCACCACTGGCCTGCAGTCGTTCTCACACGGCGAACAGGTGACGCTCGGCGGCCTCATGGCATACGTCGGCACGCAGATGCTGCACATGCCGCTCATCGCCTCCGCCATCTTCGCCATCGTCATCGGCGCGCTGACCGGCTTCATCCAAAACGAAATCGTCTGGGGGCCGCTACGCAGACGCCACGTCGGCACCATGCAGCAGATGATCGTCACCATCGGCCTGTCCATGGCGTTGCAGTACACGTTCCAGTTCTTCTTCGGTGGCGACATCAAAGGCATCGTCAAATCGGTGCCGGACAGCTTCCAGCTCGGACCGATCACCACCGACATGCCGACGCTGGTCTCCGCGCTCATCGCCATCTGCGTGATCGTCGGCGTCACCCTGTTCCTCTACAAGACGCGACTCGGCCGCGCCACACGAGCCGTGTCCGACAACGCGGCGCTCGCCGCAGCATCCGGTATCAACGTGGATCAGGTGGTCCGCGTGGTCTGGATCCTCTCGTGCGCGATGGCAGCCCTGTCCGGCGTGCTGCTCGGCGTCTACCTGAACGGCATCTCCTGGAACACCGGCGCGACCCTGATCCTGCTGATGTTCGCCGCGGTGACGCTCGGCGGCCTCGGCACCGCCAATGGCGCGTTGATCGGCTCGCTGGTCATCGGCATCGTGGCGGACATGAGCTCGCTCGTCATCCCCAACGATATGCGTTACGCCAGCGCGCTGGCAATCCTCATCATCGTTCTGCTGGTGCGCCCGCAGGGCATCTTCGGCAAGCAGCAAAGGGTGGGCTGATCCATGGACATCATGACAATCATCTCCAACGCGGCGGGCGAGCTGATCGCCCCGACCACAGCGGCGTACGTACTCGCCGCCATCGGTTTGAACATTCACTTCGGCATGACGGGCCTTATGAACATGGGCCAGGCCGGTTTCATGCTCCTCGGCGCTTACGGATTCGCCATCGCGCAGTCGATGGGCTGCAACCTGTTCGCCTCCGTATGCGCGGCGCTCGCGCTCGCGGTCATCTACGCGCTGCTGCTGGGCATTCCGACGCTGAAGCTCGGACCCGACTATCTGGCCATGGTCACATTGGCCGCCGCGGAAATCATCCGCATCATCGGCAGATCGACGGCCATGACGAACTTCACCGGCGGTTCCGCAGGCATCTCGCCGCAGGACTTCACCGAGAAATTCGAATCGCTTTCGCCGCTGCCGGACGGTTCGACCACGTTCCTGCTGTGGACGTACAGCAACAACATCGCCAACTCCTGGTGGCTGCGCATCGTGGCATGGGTTTTGGTGGTGATCGCGGCGCTGCTGTGCTGGCGCTGGTTCCACTCGCCGTGGGGCCGCATGCTCAAAGGCATCCGCGAGGACGAGAACGCGATCCGTTCGCTCGGCAAGCCGGTGACGCGATACAAGATGGAATCGCTGATTCTGGGCGGCCTGTTCGGCGCGATCGCCGGCATCATCTTCGTCCTGCCGCGTTCCGTACAGCCCGATTCGCTCGGCCGCACCGTCACCTTCTACGTGTGGACGATTCTGCTGCTGGGCGGCGCGGCCACGATTCTCGGCCCGGTGCTTGGCTCCTGCGTGCTGTGGGTGCTGCTCACCTTCGTCAAGGAGGTCATGCGCAACACCGTTCCCGAAACCCTCATCTCTTCCAACCAGATCGAAGCCCTCGGCTGGGTGATCGTCGGCGTCGCGCTGATGTGCCTGGTGATCTTCAGACCACAAGGTCTGTTGGGCGACCGAAAGGAGTTGGCTTTCCATGCCTGATACAACGAATTCTCCGACCACTGGCGTGCAGCCGGCCACGCAACCCGCAACCGGCGTGCAACCCGTATCCGGTGTGCAGCCCGGCGTACCATTCCAGGACCTCACCAAATGGGCCACCAAAGCTCCGGAAGGCGAGACCCTCATCTCCACCGCCTATCGCGACAAAGTCACCGACGATCTGAAATTCGTCGAAAACAAGCCGGGCGTGCACAAGCCCGACCCGATTCTCGTGGCCGACAACGTGACCCGCAAATTCGGCGGCATGACCGCCGTGGACGTGAGCCACTTCGAAATCGAACGGCACGGCATCACCGCGCTGATCGGACCGAACGGCGCCGGCAAAACCACGTTCTTCAACCTGATGACCGGCTTCGATACGCCGAACACCGGCACCTGGCAGTTCGACGGCAAGGACATGGCCCACGTGCAGCCCGAAAAAGTGGCGCGCATGGGCATGGTCCGCACCTTCCAGCTGACCAAGGTGATGAGCCGTCTGACCGTGCTCGACAATATGCTCCTCGGCGCCCCCGTGCAGCCGGGCGAAGGCATGTTCCGCGCGCTGTTCCCCGGCATGTGGAGGAAGCAGGAGCAGGCGAACATCGAAAAAGCCGAGGCGCTGCTGGAACGCTTCCTGCTGATCAAAAAGAAGGACGATTACGCCGGCGCGCTTTCCGGCGGCCAACGCAAGCTGCTGGAAATGGCACGAGCGCTGATGTCCGACCCGAAACTGGTCATGCTGGACGAGCCGATGGCCGGCGTGAACCCCGCGCTGAAACAGTCGCTGCTCGACCACATCATGGCGTTGCGCGAGGAAGGCGCCACAGTGCTGTTCGTCGAACACGACATCAACATGGTGAGACACATCGCCGACTGGGTCACCGTGATGGCGGAAGGCAAGATTGTGGCCGAAGGCCAACCGAAGAGCGTGATGAACGATCCGGCCGTGATCGACGCATACCTGGGCGCCCACGCGAACGTGGACCTGGGCGACGATTCCGTGCTGGAAGACCTGAAGGAGGCCTGAAATGAGCGACATCGCAAGCGTGGCCGACGAGCCGCTGACCCGCGCGCAGATCCACATGGGCGAGCCCGAAGGCGAACCGTTGCTCGACGCGGTCGATTTGGTGGCCGGATACATTCCCGGCGTGAACATCCTGAACGGCGCATCCCTGACCCTGCATGAAGGCGAGATCGTCGGCATCATCGGCCCGAACGGCGCAGGCAAATCCACCCTGCTCAAATCATTGTTCGGCCTGGTGCACATCCACTCCGGCAAGCTGCTGCTGAAAGGCGAGGACATCACCAACCTGCGCGCCGACAAACTCGTCTCCCGTGGCGTCGGCTTCGTGCCGCAGACCGAAAACGTCTTCCCCAGCCTGACCATCGCGGAAAACCTGCACATGGGCGCGTTCCAAGCACCGAAACTGTTCAACGAACGCTTCGACTACGTGTGCTCCATCTTCCCCAAACTCGGCCAGCGCAAGAACCAGCTCGCCGGCCAGCTTTCCGGCGGCGAACGTCAGATGGTGGCCATGGCCCGAGCCCTCATGATGAAACCATCCGTCCTCCTGCTCGACGAGCCCTCCGCAGGCCTGTCCCCAATGCTCCAGGACGAGACCTTCATCCGCGTGCGCCAAGTCAACAAAGCCGGCGTATCCGTGGTCATCGTCGAACAGAACGCCCGCCGCTGCCTGCAGATCTGCGACCGCGGCTACGTCCTCGACCAAGGCCGCAACGCCTACTCCGGCAAGGGCCGCGACCTGATGAACGATCCGAAAGTCGTCTCCCTCTACCTGGGCAACCTGGAAGAAGAGGTTCAAGAGGAAGGAAGGTAGGACCCAGGAAATCGCGGAACGGAGCGTATACCGCCTTTCCTTGCCGCTCGACGTACGTTCGTACGCCTTCGGGCTCGGACGGCGGTCTCCGCACGCGTTCCGCGATTTCCCCCTATGATTCAAAATTCTCAATTCCGATTACCGCTGTTGGGACACTGCCCGACAGCGGCTTCGGCATGCCTGAAAACAAGCTCAAAACCTTGTGTTTCCAACAGTTTTCGGGCTTCACCTTCGGTTAACTTCACGCATACACATTCGGTTTCCTCGGCACTTATAGTGCGATTCAAGATGGTCGAGCAACACATCTCGATAATCGTCACCAAGGGTTCGGCAATCAGCGGAGCCAAGAGAGGAAACGGTGATTCAAATGAAGAAGATCAACATGAAGGGCATGAGGAAACTGTCCATCACAGCCACCGCCATGGTGGCCGCCGCAGTCATGGCGCTCGCCGGCTGCGGTTCATCCAACTCGTCCAGTTCATCCAGCAGTTCGGCAAGCACCTCCGGCACCAAAACCAGTAAGTTCGTGCTTGGTGGCCTATGGCCGGAAACCGGCTCACTGGCCTACCTGGCCCCGCCGGAACTGGCCGCCGAAAAACTTGCCGTCAAAGACATCAACGACGCTGGTGGCGTGCTCGGCAACAAAATCACCACCGTCGACGCCGACACCTCCGACGCGGACCACGCCGACCAGAACACCTCCGCCGCCCAATCCGTCCTCAGCAAGAACCCGTCGTTCATCATCGGCCCGGCCTCCAGCTCCGTGGTCAAGAACACCTACAAGTCCATCACCTCGCAAAACATTCCGATGCTGTCGATGGGCGCCACCTCGGCCGGCTTCTCCGGCCTTAGCGACTACTTCTTCCGCACCGTCGCCCCCGATACCGTGCAGGGCGCGGTCATGGGCAACCTGATCGCCCAGGACGGCGTGCAGAAGCTCGCCATCGCGGTCTTCAACGACGAATACGGCACCGGCCTGCGCGACACCATCGTCAAAACCGCATCCGCGGCAGGCGTCGACATCATCTATGGCGAAAAGGACACGTTCGACCCGACCGAAACGAACTTCTCATCCATCGCCACCGCCATCAAGGCATCCAACCCCGACGCGACGCTCGTCATCGCCTTCGACCAGACCAAACCGCTGCTGAAGGCGCTCGCCTCCGCCGGAGTCAACACCAAGAAGCTGTACTTCGTGGACGGCAACACCTCCGACTATTCCAGCGAACTCGACGCGGGCCTGCTGGAAGGCTCGAAGGGCACCATCCCGGGTATCAATCCGTCCGACGACTTCGTCAAGCGCCTCGAATCCACCGGCGTCGACCTGAAAAACACCACCACCTACGGCGCTGAAACCTATGACGGCATCATCCTCGCCGCGCTCGCCGCACAGAAGGGCGGCAGTGCCGATGGCAAGACCATCCAGGCCAATATGGCGGCCGTCTCCGGTGGTGCGGACTGACGTGATGACCGGACGTGACGGCTGACGGCCAGGCCACGCAACGCAAGGGGCGGTGCGACGCAAGCGAGATGATCGCAAGTGTCGCACCGCCCCTTTTGCGGGCGGAACGCGTGTGGAGTACATGCGGAGCGTGCGTGGAAGATGCGTGGAACGCGTCGTGAAACATACGTCGTTCACGGGTGAAAAAGTGGATTTTTCGGGGGAATTGAAGAGGGGGAGGGCGTCTTTCGTCAATTGATAGTTCATATTGTGCAAACGATTGCAAAGAAACGTTACAGATGCATGTAAAATAACACATAATATCGCGATTTTGTAAGGAAACATCCCGACGATGCGGGGGAGAGGTGTTGGGCAATGGTCGGCATGCGTGACGTGGCGAAAGAGGCCGGGGTTTCGCTGAGCACGGTTTCGCTAGTGGTCAACAAGACGGGCTACGTGTCCGACGACATGCGCGCGCGCGTCAAAGCCGCCATGAAAGAGCTCAATTACGTGCCCAACGAGCTGGCACGCAACCTGTACAAGAACCGCACGAACCTGGTCGGCGTGATCGTGCCGACCATCCGCCACCCCTTCTTTGCCACCCTTACCGCGCATCTGCAACGCGAGCTGGCCGCGCAAGGACTGCGCACCATGCTGTGCTCCACCGCCGACGCGGAAAACGGCGAGGTTGAATACGTGGACATGCTGCGCCGTCACATGATGGACGGCATCATCGTCTGCTCGCACACCACCCATCCGAACGATTACTGGACGTCCATCCACCGCCCGATCGTCGCCTTCGACCGTGTGCTGGGCGGCCCGCGCGACCAGTTCTTCGATTTGGCGGCGCAAGGTGATGTTCCGGACGATTTCGATCTGCATAAGACGACGTTCCCCACCATCCGCTACTACCTTACGTTGGAGCAGGAGCTGAAGGCGGCCGGCGTGCGGTACGAGTATGTCGAAGCCGGCAATGTGGAGGATTTCCAAGGGTATAAGAAAGCGGTGAACGATGTGCTCAACCGTATGCCGACGGACGGTATCGACGCAGTGGTCAGCTCCGATATCGGTGCCGCGCTTTGCGTGCGCGAAGCGATGCGGAGGCATATTTCGATTCCGCGCGACCTGCAGATCATCGCCTACGACGGC
>QWCV01003609.1_pt1 | contig 11082 bp, 10 predicted proteins | sample 1972621 | NCBI WGS metagenome assembly QWCV01 (sample SAMN09866699, study PRJNA288562) | Human gut metagenome isolate pre2_stool, whole genome shotgun sequencing... | isolation source: gut | host: Homo sapiens | place: USA: California
ACGCTGCCGCACGTACCAGTTCCAGGCGTATCGGCATGCGCCGAACAGGCGCGACAAGGCCATGCGTTGGTCCCTCGTGGGGTACGCGCGGTAGTTGTAGCGCCTGACGGTCTCCATAATCAGCTCCATGCGTCCTGAAGCCTCGGACCTCGACCACCCCCGTCCTAAAGGGCGGGGCACGTTTTATCCCAGGTCGCCCGTGCCGCATTCGGCGAGCCATGGGGCGAGCTCCTCCTCGGTGTGGTCATGGTCGGTCAGCGCGTATATCGGATTGCTCATGATGTACTCCTTCTCCTCGGAACGGACATGCGTCCCAGAAAAAGAGGAACGACCGCGCCATCCGGACGCTCCACAGGTCGCCTCGGAGACGACGCCGCAAGGCGTCCTGCGGTCCGCTCTCCGCGGTTCGATGGGCCACGGGCAATCGTCGACCCCCTATTGCCGATCGAAACCACCCTTCGAAGATGAAATCGGGCAGTGGATTGCGGTGGACGATCCAAGCCCATCTTCACACTTTCATCACATTATGCAGTCCGTATGCACTTCGTATGCAGCCGTATGCAGTCCGTATGCACTTTTCGCCCGCGAGCAAGAAGCCAATGAAGAGTAGGGCTGAGAGCACATGCAAAGAGCCGTATGCACTTTATGCACCTCTTTTGGGAGTTGGAGTCTTTTCGGCCTTTTCCCTTTTAAGGGAACTGCATACGGTGCATACGGCCGCATACGATCGGAAGCCAAATCGGGCCTTAGCCCTACTGCCCGTAGGCATTGAGGCCTCTCCGGCCCGCGAAAACCGAAAGTGCATACGGCGGTGCATACGGCTTTCCGGCCGAAAAGCCCCTATCAGCCCCCTACCGCATCGCCGCGCCCCGTCCGACGCATGGGATGGGACATGGCAGACATCACCAAGCTGACCGTCGCACAGGCGGAGGCACTTGAGGACATCCTCAAAGGACTGAGGCATTACGGCTTCGACCCGGACGGGGCGGGCGTCCACGGCCCGAACACGCATGTGGAGACGCACCCGGACGGAGGCGTCGACTGGTGGATCGACTCCGACGAGGGATTCGCCGACGGAACCATGGACAAGGCCGGCGCGGGGCTCTGGTGGCTCCGCCGCGCCCAGCCCGGCACCCTGCATGTGAAGGAGGCGCGATGACATACGGAGCGCAGTACCGGACCACGATGGCCGGACTCATGGATGGCGCCGACGACGACATGACGCTGGCCAACGAATGGCAGGCCAGGCTCAAGATGCCGGGCCGCGAACGCTGGATGAACGAGGTGACCGGCGCCCGGCTCGTCCGCGGCCTGTCGACGCCGCGGTTCCGCGACATGGTCGCATGGTCGCTCTCCGCCGCCGTTCCCACGCCCGCGGGCATGGTCGCCGCCGCGCGCGGCGAAGGCCTCGACGCGGCCATCGGCCACGTCCTGCACGACGCCGGATGGCGTCCCGACGAGGAGCGTCTGACCGCCGCCGATCTGGACCTGAACGTCCTGCTCGACCTGGGTGCCGACAAGACCACCGTGTTCGGACTCAAGGCGCTCATCAGCTGGATGGCCGGCGACCCGACCCGCGCGCAGATATGCCTCGCCGCCTCCCCGTCGCTGGACGCGGCCGGGGTGTGCGTCGCATGGTGCCTGCGCCACGGCGTCCTGCCCGCCGGACGGGAGACGACGCCGATGACCGCCAACGTGCCCGACCCGTTCGCCGCATAGAGGCCCCGTCATGAGGAAAGCCATGGACATCGAAGGCAATCGAATCGACTACGACCCCAAGGCCGGGCCGGCACCGGACGCCCTGCTGTTCGCGCACGGCGAGTACGCCCAGGCCCTCGTCGGGGCCACGCCGGACGGCCGCGCCGTCTACGACCTCGACGCCATGATCGTCTGGCTCATGCGCACGAAGGGCTGGGGATACGGCGAGGCGCTCGAATATGTCGGGTGCGGCGTCGTCGGCTCGCTGCCGGCCGCCGGCCCCCGCGGGCCGGTCCTCGTCCGACGCTGACGCATGACGCAAGGGCATGGAATACGAATACGACGGACATGCCTTGTCCATGTTGAACCAAACTTCCGGTGTAGGCTTCCTGGCCGGCAGGGCCGGCACGGGCAAATCGACCCTCATCGACCACTGGCGGCGCACCACGGCCCCGGCGAACACCATCATGCTCGCCCCCACCGGCGTGGCCGCCCTCAACATCGACGGCGGCGAGACCATCCACCGCTTCATCCACGCCAAGCCGGGCATGACGCCCCGGGACGCCCGGGCCAAGGGCTCCTCCCTGTCCCGCGACCCGCTCTACCGGGCATTGGACCACATCATCGTCGACGAGGCCGCCATGGCGCGCGCGGACCTCATCGACTGCCTCGACCAATTCCTCCAGGGCGCGCGGCGGAGCCGGTCCCCGTTCGGAGGCGTCCGCGTCGACATGGTCGGGGACCCGGCCCAGCTGCCGCCCGTCGTCACCGACGACGACAGGCCGCTGTTCTCCGGGGAGCCGTGGAAGGGGCCATGGTTCTTCCAATCCCGCGTCCTCGCCCCCGTCATCGCGGGTCGCGGCCCGTTCCCGATGGACTTCGCGGAGCTGGGGCGCGTCCACCGCCAGGCCGACCCCGCGTTCGCCGGCGCGCTGGACTCCCTCCGCGCCGGCCATGCCGCCCACGACGCGCTCTCCCTGCTCAACGGCCGCGTGGACGCCCCGTACACGGCGTCCACGCCCGTGCTCGCCGCCACCAACCGGCGCGTCGACCGAATCAACGGAGCCATGATGGCGGGACTCCCCGGCCCCGAGGTCCGCGTCGACGCCATGTGGGGCGGCGAATGGCCGCGGAACCTGGACCCCGCGCCGCGGAGCCTTGCCCTGCGCCCCGGCGCCCGCGTCATGACGCTGGCCAACGACCCGGACGGCCTGTGGGCCAACGGCACGCTGGGCACGCTGAAGGGGTTCGATTCCGACGATGTGGCCGTCGTCCGGCTGGACTCCGGCGTGGAGGCGTCCATCGGCCGGCACCGCTGGCCCATGGTCCGCAACCGGCTCGTCGACGGGAGGGTGGAGCCGGTCGAGGTCGGCACCTACATCCAGCTGCCGCTCCGGCCGGCATGGGCCGTCACCATCCACAAAAGCCAGGGCCGCACGCTCGACCGCATGCGTTTGGAGCTGCCCGCATGGCCGCTGCCCGCGGACGGGCAGGCGTATGTGGCGCTGAGCCGCGTGAGGACGCTGGAGGGACTCAGCCTCAACCGGCCGTTGGAGGCCGCCGACGTGCACGCCAGCCGCGACGCCGTGGCATTCATGGCCCGATGCCGCGCCGGGCTCCCCGCCCCGGAGACGCAGGGGTCCCTGTTCTAGACGCATAGCCGTGCCGTATGAGCAGAACGATCCGACAGGCGGGCGTCAACGCCCGCCATCTGGGCGGCGGATTCGTCCGCACCGCCAACGGCGAGGCCTGGCAGTACATGGTCATGCCAAGCCAGCCATCCGTCTCCGACGCGGCCGACTGGGGCGAGCGCCTCAAGGCCGCGCGCCCGCTGACCATCATCATGCCAAGGCTCGCCGACCTGACCCCAAGCATCCCGCTGGCGAACCGCCGCGCGCTGAAATCCTTCTACAGGCCCATCCACATCCTCGCCATGTCCACCCCGGTCCGCTTCGAGCCGAGCCCCACGCTGGACGGGCGCAACCGGCGCCTCCTCGCCATGGAGCACCGCGGCGACGTCGTGCACGACCGTCTCACCGTCATCGGCGTCCGTCTGGACGCGGGCGGCGGCAAGGGCCGGTTCCTGGACCGCGTCGTCAACCTCGTCGTGCAGGCCGGCGACCAGGCCGCCTACGGCGAGGCCCCGGACGACGCGTTCGACACGGACCGCGCCGTCATCTCCGAGATCCTCAGGGCGGGCGGCTGCGTCCCGCCGACCGACGCGCAGATGAACCGCGCCCTGGCCTGGTGGGTCACCGACCGCAAGCCGGACCCGCTGGAGGTCATGGTCGAACGCGGCCACATGCATGCCTTCCCCGACGAGCGGACGGCCCGTCTGGCGGAGAAGCTGCGCGACACCCGCGTCGACTGCGCGACCTGGTCCAAGCGTATCGAGATCCGCGGCACCTGGCCCATGACCATCGCCACGCTGGGCGCCCTCCCGTTCGACGGGACCAGCGAGCGCGATCCGAGGTCCGCGTGGGCCGCGCATCTGCTCGCGTCCAGAGACTCGGGCGGGCAGGGGGCCGTCGCCATCAGCGTGCGCGGCCTCGTCGAGCCCGGCGAGATCAGCCGCGACCAGATCGACAAGGACAAGGACAAGGTGCTCGAGCAGGCCATCAAGCAGGCCACGGACGGCCACAAGGCCAACGAGGGCATCGCGGAGGAGCTGCTGGCCGCGTCCGACGTGTACCAGAAGGACGGACGCCCGTGGCCGACGCTGGTCGACGGGCATGTGCAGGTCGCCATCCCGGGCATCATCGACAGGCCGAGCCAGGTCAATTATCCGGGCGAGCTGAATCTGAACCAGGACAACCAGAACACGGCGTGGCAGGACATGCAGATCGGCTCGGAGATCACCTACTGTCCGAGCCCCGTGTACTGGCCGACGCCGATCCTCGCGTTCGCGGGCCTCGCGGGCCGCTCGCTGGCCGGCGAGGACATGGGCGAGGGGCGCAAGTCGGACCTGCCGGGCGCGCTGCTGGGCTTCACGGAGAAGGACCGGCAGCCGGTCTACGTCAGTCCGTTCGCCTCGAGGTACAGGCACACCCCGCCGGCCATGCTCATCACCGGAAGGACAGGTTCCGGAAAGGCCAGTACTCTTGACACGAAAGTGCCTATGCCGCCCCAGCCGCGTTGGCCGCACGGCGGCGTCGCCACCATCGGCGACCTTCAGGTCGGCGACCTTCTCTATGCGGACGACGGCAAGGCGTATCCAATCAGCTACCTGTCCCCCATCAGAAGCGACGACCTGTACGAGATCGAGTTCTCCGACGGGCAGCGGCTTAAGGCCGGCGGGGAACACCAATGGCGCGTCTGGGACTTCACCTCCCGCAAGGGCGTGCGCTCGGACAAGCACAGGGCGAGCCTCGACCGACAGGCCGCCATCCGCGGCGCCGTGGAGGAGCTCGACCGGCTCAAGGCCGACGTCGGGGACGCGACATGGACGGCCCGCGAATGCTACGGGGCCGTGGAGCCGATCCTCCAAAAGGCCGGCATCGGCATGGACTGCCGCGAGCAGTGGGTGTACGGCGTCATGCGCTACATGGAGCTGGAGCCCATGAGGGAGCGCCGGCGCGTCGCCGGAAAACGCCAGGGGCGCGCATGGCCCGCCGGACCGCTGGCCGAGCAGGTGCTCGACATCCTGGAGCATCCATTGAAGGGCGGCATCTCCCCCGCCCGCGCCCAGCGCATCGCCCTGCTGCGCGACGCCTACGAGAGCGGACTTGAGGGCGAGATCGGCTTGAAGGAGCTGACCGACATCATGGGCGGCACGAAGGCCGCGCGCGACATGGTCAAGGAGACGCTGAAACGCGTCACGCTGAAGCCGTCCGAAGCCGACGGGGAGAACGTCATCCTCACCTCCGTCTGGCGCGCCGCCGACATGCTCGAGGGCATCGCCCGGCGCATCATGTGGCGGTACGACGAGGACGGCACGGAGCATTACGACGCGCAGATCGCCACCACCCGCGAGATGCTCGAGGCCGGCCTGACCGTCAACAACGGCCACGCCAACTGGGCCATCCCCCGCCCGAAGCCCGTCGAGGGCGTCCACATGGACCTGCCGCTCGACCCGTGGTGCCTGGGCGCATGGCTCGCCGACGGTTCGAAGACGGACGGCTCGTTCTTCTCGGACCCGACGAACGGGGATCTGGACCATGTGCGGCGGCATCTGGAGGAGGCCGGCTTCGAGGTGCACGATGCGGCGGAGGCCAAGCGTATCCGCGCCATCGGCCTCCGCCCCCTGCTGCGCCGCATGGGATTATATGGCGACAAGCACATCCCCGAGGAGTACTTCAATGCCTCCGTGGAGCAGAGGCTTGAGCTGGTCCGCGGACTGCTGGACCAGGACGGCACCATCGACCCACGCACACATGGCATCGAATTCTGCCAGAGCCTCGACCACAAGCCCATCGTCGACGGCCTCGTCCGCCTGCTGCGCTCGTTGGGCGTCATCGTCCACGAGCCGTCCCGGAGCCAGGCCGGATACCGGGACGCGGACGGCACGTACCGTCGCACGCAGGATCGCCTGCGCGTCACGTTCACCACCGACCTGCCCGTGTTCTCCCTGCCGCGCAAGAAGGCGCTCCTGCCCCGGGAGACGCGCGAGACGGCCAACTGGCTGTACGTCAGGTCCATCCGCCGCGTGCCGGACGAGCCCCACCGCTGCCTGTCCATCGAGTCGCCGGACCACACGTATCTGGTCGGCGGCTACATCCCCACGCACAACACGCGCGTCCTCCTGCATCTGGCCGCGCAATGGGGCCGTCTGCCGAACCCGGACGACAGGAAGAGCACCATCCCCATCGTGTTCTTCGACCCGAAGCCGAATTCGTCCGACTTCGGCCCGTTCGTCAAATCCATGGGAGGCATGCTCGTCCGTCTGGACTCCCCGGAGGCCGAGGGCATCCTCGACCCCGTGCGGTGCATCCCATGGACCATGAAGGACATGATCGTGCAGACCGCCGTCGAGATGTTGAGCCAGATCACGGGCGGCCGCGACGCGGACCGCTCCCGTGACCTGGCCCTGACGTCCATCATCGGCTACGGACTCCGCCATGGGGCCGACTGCACCGGCGAGGCCGTGCGCATCGCCTACAAGGCGCATCAGGAGGGCGGCGAGGACGCGGACCGCATCGACCCGCTGGTCGACGAGATCACGCCCATGCTGGAGCGCCAGGCCACCAACTCGTCCATGTTCAAACTCATCTACGGCACGCGCCACGGGGGGCGGCGGCTCGCCGTATCCGACGGCCTGACCCTGCTGAGCGCCGGAACCATGAACATCATCAGCGAGAAGGAGGCCGACTCCGGCCCGTCCGACATCCAGCGCTGGGTGGTGCGCATGGCCGCGTTGGGCGCGTCCGCGTCCATCATCGGCCGCAACGGCGTGCTCGTCGTCGACGAGGCGTGGTCGCTTCTGGGCGACAGGTTCGGCGTCAGCGTCGTCAACCGCATGGGGCGTCTGGCCCGCGACCAGCATTACATGCCGGTGTTCGCCAGCCAGAAGGTCACCGAGTTCGTCGAGGCCGGCCTGCAGGACTTCATGGGCCGCGGCATCGCCATGGCCATGGGCTCCAAGGCGGAGTTCTCCGGCATGGAGTCGCAGACCGAGCAGACCTGCCGCCTGTTCGGACAGCCCGAGGACGGCGAGATGGCCGAGCGCATGAGCCACGACCAGACGCTGGACTCGGAGTCGAACGAGCCGGACCGGCAGAGTCTGTACGCGCTGTTCGACCCGGACACGGGCGAGCTGGTGCGCGGCTCCATCGGCTACTACATCGGCCTGGACAAGACGGCCATCCCCGTCGAGATCCGCATCAGCGACAAGCTGATTTAGGAAGGAATCGCATGGATCACATCGGAAGGCTTGGATACGCGCTTCTTGCCGTGGAGGCCGTCGTCGGCGCGGGGACGTGGATTCCCGGCATCGCGGACGCGGCCGTGGCGCTGTCGCTCGCCATCCCCGCCGCCTACCTGGCGGTCGTCGCCGCCGCCCTTATCGGACGCCGATGGTATGGCCATCAAGCCACGCCTCCAGGTCGGACTTCCGGTAGCGGACGGCGGTCCCAAGCTTGACGTAAGGCAGGTTCCTGCGCTCCCAACGCCACTTCTCCAAGGTCTTGACGGACATGCCCAGCATCTCGGAGACCTGGGCCGGTGTGTACAAACGTTCCATGCCCTCCCCTTATGCGTCATGCGGGGGCGACGAAGTCCCCGGTTGGCATCCTCCCTACGGCTGAAGCCGGGGGATTCCCTTCACAGCCCGGACTCCAAAGGAACTTCCGGCCTGAGTTGAGGGGGTTGACGCTTCATCGGGCCGCCAATGCGGATCCTCCACGTCCAAGGCGGTGCCTCTGCCCGTTTTATCCAAAGCGCGGCCGAGGATGTTCATGGCCGCGTTGACGTCCGCGTTCGCCTGATGCCCGCACCTGACGCAATGGAAGACCGCTTGGCTCTCGCGGTTCTCCGATGCGACGTGACCGCACTGATGGCAGGTCTGGCTGGTATAGGCGGCGGGGATGACGACAAGACGGCCGCCGTTGGCGTCCATCTTGTCCTTGAGCCGCCCATATAGACGGCTCCAATTGTTGCTTAGAATCGACCGGTCGAGCCCGGCCTTGGCTTTCGCGCCGTTATGGAGATATTGCCCCGGATTCGCCGGGTCCGGTCTCGGCTTGGGCCGTCTCGTCATGGCCTGGACGTCAAGGTCCTCCATGGCGACGAGGACGTTGGCCTTGGCGAGGCTCGTGGTGGTCTTCTCGATCCAGTCGTTGCGGCGGCGGACGATGAGGCCTTGCAGAGCGTTGAACTCGGATAATGCCTTCCGCCTGCGCTTGGAAGCGAGCTTGGCGGTTTTGCCGCCCCTCGCCTCGTTGGTCCGGTCCTGACGGGCCATCCGGCGCTGCAGATACTTCAGCCGTTTCAATTCGGCCTTCGACGGCTTCGGCATGTCTATGAAGGGCCCGTCGGACAAAGCCAGCGTATGCACGCAGCCACGGTCGATGCCAACTTCGCCGGCACTTGCTCGAAATAACGGCAAGGGCATGTTGACGAACACGAGCGTCCGATGGGTCCAGTCCACATGGACGCTGGTATAGGGCCGTATCGGTTGGCTCACGCGCACATGGATGACGACGCGCCAATGGAGCTTTTCCCCCAGCTTGCGCCATCGTGACGGGTTCATGCCGGTGATGACGACCACGCCGCTCTTGCGGCCGGTCTTATGGAAGACGGCGTTATAGAAATTGCCGCTGGGATGGTACCAGCAGACGAAACCTAGGCCGCGCCGACGTGACTTGAAGCCGGGGACGCGGCCGCCGATGGTCTTCTTGCGTTTGATTCCGGCGGACCATTCGGTGTCTTCAAGCCTGTTGGATGTGGCCAGTATGGATGACGGCACCGCGGCCATCCATGAGCATTGGAGGCGAGCTTCCTTATCTGAAAGCAACTCAGACACGTCGGGGCCACCCAAGGGCTCCTCAATCCAGTCGACGATCTCGCCAGCCTCGTTTTTGACAGGTATGTTGCATGGCCTCTGCTCACGTCTTTGGTTGAATCTGGTGCGCCATCCGTCGCACAGCCACACCATGATGCGCTCGGGATTGCGTGTCCAGCAGGGATTGTTGCAATGGTCCACGCCGAGGAAGACGCTCGCGCCAATGTGTTTGACGCCGTCGATGCGGACCTTCTGACTCATCGTGGGCCACCTCCTTCACCTAGGCCCTATGCGTCCCGAGCCAACCACCGGTACTGAAGTACGGGGCACGTTTTGTCTTTCGGTCGAGTCATATTGCCAGCCATGAGGGTCAATATCGAGGACAGATGGTTGAGGAAATCGGCGACGGCGGCGGCCAGAAGGGCCCTGGCGTCGGCGCGCGACCCGATGAGGGCGAGGGTGCCGGAGGCCATGCGCACCACCGAGTTCGGCAAGGGCATGCGCTGGCGGGTCACATGGTACGCGGACAGGGAGCGCCGGCGGCGCAGCTTCGCGTCGAGGAAGGACGCGGAGGCCTTCGCCGCCTCATTGGAGGACGACATCCGCTCGGGGCGCTATGTCGACCCGCGCGACATGGAGCGCACCATAGGCTCGGCCGGCGAGGAGGGCTTCGCCCTGCTGGTGCCCGTCGTCAAACCGGCGACGTGGAACCGCTACCGGCGTGACTGGGACACGCATGTGGCGCCGTACTGGGGCGGCAGGCCACTGTCCGCGCTGACGCCGTCCGCGCTGGGCTCGTGGATCGCCTCGCTGGCGGACGGCTCCGCCCGCTCCTGCCACGGCGTCATGCTGTCCACCTCGTCCATCAGGGGCATCCATCGCGCCCTGTCCGTGGCCGTCGATCACGCGATGTCGAACGGCTGGCTCCAGTCGGACCCGCTGAAGGCGGTCAAATGGCCCCGGAAGGGGCAGTCCAAGCGGGTCTATCTGACGGTCGCCCAAGTGGGGCGGCTGGCCGACGCGGCCGGCCCCCACGGCATCGACATCCTCCTGCTCGCCTACACGGGCATGCGCATCGGCGAGGCGCTGGCCCTGCGCGTCGCGGACGTGGACCTGAGGCGCCGGCGCATCACGGTGGCGCGCACGAAGACCGTGGGGCGCGAGGGCAACGCCGAGACGGTCGGCCCGACGAAGAACGGGCAGATCCGCCGCGTGCCCATCCCGCCGATGCTCGAGGACGGGCTGAGGGAGCTGACCGCCGGCCGCGACGGCGGCGAGCCGCTGCTCGTCTCCCCGCGCGGGAACATGTGGGGAGAGTCGAACTGGCGCAACCGCGTCTGGAGGCCCGCGGCGAGGGCGGCCGGACTGGACCGTGTCGAGGGGCTGACCGTCCATTCCCTGCGGCACACGTACGCGTCCATGGCCATCGCCGGCGGCGCGGACGTGAAGACGCTGCAGAAGGCCATGGGCCACAGCTCCGCGTCGATCACGCTGGACGTCTACGCCGACCTGTGGCCGGACCGTCTGGACGACGTGGCCGACGCCATCGGGCGGGTCGTCTCCAGGGGCGATTCAGGGGCGATGACCGCGCGGGGCATGGAGGGCTCCAGAGGGAGAACGGCGGAATGACGCCGTTTTGGCCGAAGTGGCCCAGAGTGCTCCGGAGTGGTGTATAGTGTTGGAAAACAGCGGAAATCGCCGGAACCCTGGGGGTCAAGGGGTCGCGGGTTCAAATCCCGCTGGTCCGACCAAGAAAGCCCGTCGTTCCGCCGTTTTCCACGGCATCGAAACGGCGGGGTTTTCGTTATGTTTGGGCAGGTTTGGGCAGTGAACTGCGGCATACAGCCCCTCAGAATGGCATCTATCGGAGCCGGAAGCCGGACGTCAGGACGGTCTTGAGCGCATGCAAATATGTAGCCTGCGATATTTTTCATGTTTCTTGCCGT
>QWCV01003624.1_pt1 | contig 11044 bp, 10 predicted proteins | sample 1972621 | NCBI WGS metagenome assembly QWCV01 (sample SAMN09866699, study PRJNA288562) | Human gut metagenome isolate pre2_stool, whole genome shotgun sequencing... | isolation source: gut | host: Homo sapiens | place: USA: California
GAAAAACTGGATATCGGAAAACTGTTAAAAAGTTTATTATCAAACCGTGCGCTGATGGGAATCATTGCAGCGGCGATTCTTTTGCTTCTGGCTCAGCTGGGGATGCAGGGGATGTCATCTTACGTATTTCCTAATTATTACGGTTCTGCAGGCGCTCAGTCAGCATCCAGCATGGCCGACAGTCTGGGAGTGCTGATTATCTGTGCACCGTTTGCTGTAAAACTGGCACAAAAATTCGGCAAAAAAGAGTTATCGATCGTATCCTGCCTTGCCGGCGCGGCTTCCTTCGTCGTCTGTCTTATTGTAAAGCCGCAGAATCCGTATGTTTATGTAGCTTTCTATATGCTGGCTATGGTTGGTTTGGGATTCTTTAACACCGTGATCTGGGCAATGATTACAGACGTCATTGATGATGCAGAGGTCAAAAAAGGAGTTCGTGAAGATGGAACGATTTACTCACTCTATTCCTTTGCACGTAAGCTCGGCCAGGCTTTTGCCTCCGGCTTGACGGGCGGTCTTTTGAGCCTGGTTGGATATACGCAGGCTACGGCTTTCGATGCGGAGGTTACGGCTGGAATCTTCCGCATGTCCTGCATCGTACCTATTATAGGATTGATTGCAGTTGCCCTTGTACTGATTTTTATCTACCCTCTTAACAAAAAGAAAGTAGAGGAAAATACGGCGGAATTGGCGCTGCGCCGAAGTAAAAACGCATAAAAGGAGGCATATATGGAGTCTATATTCGACGGTTTTAAAAAGAGCAGGGATTATCTTATCTGCGTGGATTCTGACGGCTGTGCCATGGATACCATGAATATCAAGCATATCAGGTGCTTCGGTCCCTGTCTTGTGGAAGAATGGGGGCTCCAGAACTGGGAAAAAACAATTCTTGACAGATGGAATGACATCAATCTCTATTCGATGACCAGGGGAATCAACCGTTTCTGCGGACTTTTAAAAGCACTTCAGGAAATCCATCAGTGCTATACGCCCATAGAAGGGCTTGAGCAACTGGCGCAATGGGTGGAACATTCTCCGGAACTTTCCCAGGCAGCCCTGGAAGCGGAGATAGAAAAAAATCATAGTGCTGTTTTGAAAAAGGCTCTTCACTGGTCGGCCGCCGTGAATTTAAAGATCGGGCTGCTGGAGGAGCAGGAGAAACAGCCGTTTCAGGGAGTCGGGGAGGGCCTGGCCTTCGCGCACCGGTTTGCGGATATCGCAATTGTTTCCTCTGCAAATATGGAGGCGGTACTGGAGGAATGGGACGTCCATGGCCTGCTGGAGCATGTTGATCTGGTACTGGCACAGGAGGCAGGAAGTAAGGCATACTGCATTGGTCAGCTTCTTTTAAAGGGCTATGACAGGGATAACGTGCTGATGACGGGCGATGCACCGGGAGACCAGAAAGCAGCGCTGGAAAACGGCGTGTTATATTATCCCATCCTGGTCCGCCACGAAACGGAATCCTGGAAAGAGTTTAAAGAACAGGCAGTTCCGAGGCTGATCGAGGGTACCTATGAAGGAACCTACCAGAAGAATAAAACAGAGGAGTTTGTCCGCAACCTGCAGAGGTAATTTTACAGAAGAGTAACCAAAAATCGTACAAATATATTGACAGGAGACTGCTTATGACAGATTTAAAAAAGAATCCATACTATCTTTCCGATGAAGACTGTAAGTGGGTTCAAGATACCATTGCCGGCATGACGGAGGAAGAGAAGGTGGGACAGCTTTTCTTTCAGCTGACTCAGTCCCGTGATGAGGCGTATTTAAAAGGGTTAATGGAAACCTATCACCTGGGCGGATGCCGGTATAATTCGGCGCCGGGAAAGGATATACAGGAGCAGAACAGAATTTTACAGAAATATGCCAGAATTCCGGTATTGATTGCCTGCAATACGGAAGGGGGCGGAGACGGGGCCTGTGCTGACGGAACTCCAATTGCCTCTGAAATTAAAATCGGGGCGACAGGCAATGAGGATTATGCCCGTGCTCTCGGGAAGATGTCCAGCGAAGAGGCGGCCGCGATCGGCTGCAATATGGCGTTTGCGCCGATCTGCGATATTCCTTATAACTGGGAGAATACGGAGATCATCACCCGCAGCTTCGGCAACGATCCTGAGCTTGTGGCAAAGATGAGCGCCGCTTATATGGAGGGCTCCCATTCGACGCCGGGATTTGCCTGTACGGCTAAGCATTTTCCCGGCAACGGTCTGGACTTCAGAGATGCCCATATAGCCAACAATGTCAATACGTTTGATCCCGCAACATGGGATGCCACCTATGGAATGGTGTACAAAACCATGTTTGACAACGGTCTGGAAGCAGTTATGGGAGGCCATATCATGCTTCCTGAGTATGCAAAGCTGATCAATCCGGATTTAAAGGACGAAGATATAATGCCGGCCACCTTAAGTCCGGAAATTATGACAGGACTTCTTCGTGACCGGATGGGATTTAACGGAGTGGTAGTTACGGATGCTTCCCACATGGTTGCCATGACGAACCGGATGAAGAGGAGCGAGATGCTTCCCAGAGCCATCAATGCCGGATGTGATATGTTCCTGTTCTTTAACGATCCGGATGAAGATTTTTCAGTGATGCTGGAAGCTTACAGAAATGGCACAATCAGGGAAGAACGGATGACGGAAGCACTCACCCGGATACTCGGTCTGAAAGCGCATCTCGGACTGAATAAAAGGAAACCGGAGGAATTGGTGCCGACACCGGAATTTCTCGAAAAAGTACTGGGAAAAGAGGAATATAAGGAAACTGCAAAATCCATCAGCCGGGACTGTCTGACATTGGTAAAATATAAAGACAGGGAGGTACTGCCGATTACGCCTGAACGCTATCAGAGAATTATGATTGTTCATGTAAAGGGCAGCGGAGGTGCTATGGGGGAATTGATGAAGCTGATGGGCGGATCGAAAGAAAATCCGGCTGAACTTCTGAAACAGAAGCTGTGTGACAGAGGATTTGACGCATTTATCTATGAAAGTCCCATGGACAAGATGAAAAAGCAGATGGAACAGGGAGAAAAACCGAGTCTGGATTTATATTTTGCGGGAAAGAATGCAGTAAAGGACTTTATAAAGGATATGGACCTGGTTATCACCCTCTGTGATGTTCCAAGCGGCAGGCCGGTGTTTGGCATGTCAAAAGGCGGTGGGGAGATTCCATGGTATGTGTTTGAACTGCCGGTCGTAGTGGTAGGCTGCGGTCAGCCAACCATGCTGGCAGACATTCCTCAGGCAAGGACTTACATCAATACGTATGATGCCCGCAATGATACACTGGGTGCACTCGTGGACGCGCTGATGAAAGGACCGGAGGCATTTCCGGGGACGGATCCCATAGACAGTTTCTGCGGCCTGTTTGATACCCGGTTATAATGGGAGCCTCGGGCAGAGTATGAACAGCAGCAAATGGGGATAAAATCATAATAATTTTATAAAATTTTACTGGCATTATCTCATATTATAGTATATAATAAGCGATAAGACTTGAGGCGGAGTTTTCTTCGCCTCATTGTTTTCTTTCCTGAAATATGAGAAAATAGAGATAGAAGAACAGGAAAGCAGTAAAATTCAGATAAGTAAAGGCAGGTGACGACATTATGCATAAATTCTTAAGGTCTATTGGATTCAGCCTCTACCAGAAGGACCGGGATATCGATAAATTGTTAGATCAGATGACAGAAGATGTATCCGGAATGAAGCGGATTCAGCTGGATGAGGAGACGAACCTTTGTGAGATCAGAAAAGAGGTTGCGCCAGGAATGGGTATCGCCGTATTCGGTCAGATGGACCGGGACGGAGTATTTCGCAGGAACTACTATTATCCTTACTTAAGAAGCGAGGATATGACATCGGATGTGTCCTGTTCCATTCAGCGCCATACGGAGCGTGAGACGTATGCGGGACTGCTTGATGAGTATAAGGTCGGTATTTCCCTGATATTTTATATCGATAATTCATTCGAGTGCAGGGAGAGAATCATGGACCAGCGTTCCCTGGAGACTAAGCGTGCCAATCTAACCGGACTGGCGGTCAGCGGCAAGATTCTTCTGCCGATTCAGAAGACGGAGAAGCAGCGGGAAAACGCGAAGGTTACGGCGAAAGAGCGTAACACGCTTTTGGAAGCGGCCAAGAATGGCGATGAGGATGCCATGGAGACTCTGACCATCGAAGATATCGACATGTATTCCCAGATCTCCAGACGGGTGATGAAGGAAGATTTGTATTCGATCATTGATTCCTGTTTTATGCCTTGCCGAGTGGAATGTGACCAGTACTCAGTGATTGGTGAGATTACAGAAATTGTAGAAAAGAAGAACCAGATCACAGGAGAAGAGGTTTATGATTTGAAACTGGAATGCAGCGACATCGTTTTCCATGTGGGGATCGCCAAGCAGGATTTGACCGGAGAGCCGGCGGTTGGAAGACGGTTTAAGGGGCAGATTTGGATGCAGGGCAATGTGGTATTTGATGAGGCGGCGGATTAGACAACGGGATTTTGAAGGATTTGGTGAAAGATTCTTCAAGTAAAACTTGACGAAACGCATAATTGTTAATATAATAATATACAGCCTGTGCGCGGTTATGGCCGCAGCACAGGGGATGTTTCTGTAGCTCAGCAGGATAGAGCGTCCGCCTCCTAAGCGGTTGTTCATTCCTCACTATTTACAATTTCATTTGATATACGCGCCAATAGCTCAGTTGGATAGAGCGTCCCCCTCCTAAGAGAACTTAGAGCGCTCGCTTTTTGGGGATTCGCCCCGCAAAATTTAATACGTGTTTCTGTAGCTCAGCAGGATAGAGCGTCCGCCTCCTAAGCGGAAGGCCAGCGGTTCGAATCCGCTCAGGAACACCAGACACATCGCCGAAAGCCTTGATTTTACTGGGTTTTCGGCTTTTTTGTTTTTGGTGAACCTTTTAAAATCTGCTAATAAAATTGTGTCCTTGCTAATAAAACCGGGTCTGCTAATACGAGGTGAATGGTTTGGGGCTGTTTTTACATGAAATTCTGTTTGCTAATAAAATGGTCTTTTTTTGATCCCATGGTAAATATTTTTGGGCTGATTTGCTAATACGATTTTTCAGCCCCCAAAATTTTCTGCTAATAAAATTATTCTTTATTAGCAGACTGGACAGACTGGATGACTTGTATTAGCAAATCAGGGTTGGTCTGAAACAGGGTTTGCAACGCCTGTTCTATTGCGCCGGGTTGGGCGATGCCGGTTCCGCCATCGTTTCCGATTGCTTCTTCCAGGCCATTGCCAAGGAAGTCGTCCATCTTGTGAGCAAGCTTTTCACGGTTGTCCTGGAAGGAATGTTTGCCGTAACGTCTGGTAAGCATCTCTAAGTTTGCCCAGCCTCCGGCCTGCATGACTGAATTAAAGTCTCCCTGGGATACAAACAGCTTTGCAGTGGCGCTTGTGTGACGAAGGCTGTGAAATACAATTTCTTCCGCTTTAATTTCCGGATCATTCATTTCTACCAGAATCTCTTTAAAGCGCTTGTTTAAATGCTCAGTCATCATTGGGCGGCCGTTTGCCTGACAGATTACCAGATTGTAGTCTATATATCCATCGGAGCCTAATTCTGCCTTTAATTTTTCCTGCATTTGTCTTAGTATCTGTAACGAATTGAGAACCATCTGCGGGACATCTACATCTCGCGCAGAATTATCAGTTTTAGGCTGCTTTAGGACAATACAGGTTTTCGCTCCGGGAATTAGATTGGGAAACTTAAACAGTATCCTTACTTTGGGCAGTTTCAAGTTTTTCTTACTGATCCGGTCAATGGCTCTGTCAATGTGAAATATCATTTTCTCATAATGGACACGGTCCCATTGCAGCCCGCCGATTTCGCCGCCGCGGATCGTGCAGCCTATGGCAATTAATACGGCGCAGTGAATCAGGTAGTAATCGTAATTGTCAGGGCGGCAGGTATATTTTAAAACCTTTAGGATTTGGTTAGGCTCCAGGACTACCCGCTCCTGTTCTTTATGCTCTGGAAGAGTTGCATTAAGGAACGGATTTTTCTTTCTGTAATCCCAGCGCACGGCCAGATTAAAGGCACAGCGCAGGATTTTGTGAATGTCATGGATTGTGGACGCTGTAATGTGTTCTCTTGTGGGTTTCCCCATATTTGTGGCAGGCTCCGCTTCCTTTTCTAAAAAGTCGTAATAATCATCAATCATTTTGGTTGTGAGAGAAAGAAGCTTTTTATCACCTATATGAGGATGGACATAATTCTCCAACAGCCCTACATTGCCATCATAGGTTGAGGCAGCCCATTTTTTATATCCATACTTCTCTATGAACTCATATAGAAATTCACTGATGGTCATTTCTTTAAGACGGTTCTTTGATTCGTCACCTGCAGTCTGCTGTGCCTGTTCATGCTCAATTTTTGCCTTCATGGCTTTTGCAGCGGAATATGTCAGTCCGGATTCCCATTTCTGCTGACGTTTTTTTCCTTCCCCTTCGTAGTATACTACGGAATATGTTTTACCTCGCTTTACGATAGATGCCATACTGATTCTCCTTCTTATTTGTGTGTGTCAAGCCATTCATCAAAGGAGGGTTTTGAGACTCTGACATATTTGCCAACCTTGACCGTTTTAAAAAGCGGCTGTTTACAAAGGTTGTATGCCATGCTGCGGCTGATCTGCAGGATGTCTGCAATTTCTTGAACTGAGTAGGTTCGCTTTTCTGAAACGGCTTGTTTGTCGTGGTTAAATTCTCCAACTGCCATGTTTACTCCTTTCTTTTGCAGTTGAAGGGGGAATCAGCACAATCCCTGTCTGTTGCTCTCCATATATCTTATACGAGGTGAACCTACGACTTTTCAACTGCAATTAGCAGATTATTTTTGATAGTAATATTTTTGAATGTACACTCCAGGTCATTTCCTGCGCCAAAGTTATGCCGCGTATTGGCAGGCTGTGCTATGCACGGATTAAGAAACGGGCACGCTCAAAGGGTCATCGCATACTGTCCGAAACGCCTGTATAACTCCTGGAATGGGGTATGGGATTGTCAAGGTGCAAAAGGAATATAACAATATCTGGTATCGCGGTTTTAAGCTATACACTATATAAATAGGGGGCGGTTAAGATATTTCTGCAAAAGAGAAAATATTTATCCTGATATTATGAAAAACCATATATTGCTTCATTTCTTCCCGGTTATCTGGTATAATTGCTTCAACCAGAACTGGGGGAGGTGCTATTACATAAATGAGCGGTGCTATATTGATCCAGTCACTGAAGCAGCTGTGGGGAATGATTGTGCTGGAATATAAATATCACGGCAATCTTCCCAATATTGAAAACTATCATACGCAGGTAAAATACTCTCTTCCATTTGATGGTGAATGGGTGGTTGCAAATGGGGGAGTAACTGAAAAAACCTCACATTCCTGGGAGATACCAACGCAGAGGTATGCTTATGATTTTATAATATTGGATAACACTGGAAGCAGCTTTAAGGGGGATGAGACAGAGGCAGGCTCGTTTTATTGCTATGGCAGGGATATCCTGGCTCCTGCAGATGGCAGTGTTGCGGAAATTTGTACCGGGAACCTGGACAGCGGAATCACGAAAAACAGGGCTGTTTCATGTAAAGCCCGGGATATTAGAGGGAATTATATTCTGATTTGTCATTCTGATCAGGAATACACATTGTCAGCACACTTAAAACCGGACAGCATACAGGTTTCTGTGGGGCAATCCGTAAAAAGGGGAGAAAAAATTGCGGAATGTGGAAATTCCGGGAACACCTCGGAGCCGCATCTCCATTTTCAGGTGCAGCTTGGGAAAAGCTTTTATTCCTCTCCCGGGCTGCCGATAGAATTTGAGAATTTGATTGTGAAGGATACTCTGAATTATGAGAAATTCGATGACAGATACTTGAAGGAAACGGTAGAAAATCATTATCCGCCGTATATCGGAGTTGGGCAGACAGTTAGCAACTTTAATGACAGACCTGGATAAATAAGCCGGGGTTTACAGAGGAGAATTGACGATGAAAAAAACAGATTCAGATGACAGGTTTGGATTAGGATTAGCTTTAGGAGTGATAGCCGGCCTTGCGATTAATAATTTAGCACTTGGAGTAGCTTTGGGATTGATATCTGGTTCCTTAACTAAGCTTAAAAATAAAGATAAGAAATAGTTTAAAGCTCAGGATTAAGGGCTTCGGAGATTAATAATCCGAAGCCCCTTATCTTAAACTCTAAACTGTCTGATACACCTTAACAACGTAATACTAAGCTCCTGGAACAAATCTTCATCAAAGCTGCCGTCAATAATTGAATTCTTAATAAGCAGCGGTCGGTACATCTTCATAATCTCAGCAATAGCCGGCTCATTTCCGGTCTTTGCCTGCTTCAGCAGTTCCATGAAATCCATCTCTATCTTCTCCTATCTTCTTTTTGATTTTTTGAAGCGCACGGTAATAAACTGCGGCTGCTCCTTTATAGGTTATTCCTAACTCTGTGGCAAGCTCCTCAAAGCCCTTGTCCTCCAGGACATGAGAAAGAAAAACGTGCCGTTCCCGCTCCGTGATCTGTTTCAGTGCTGACACAAGCGCATCATTTTCCAGCTGCAAAAGCAGCGGCAGGTTACTATGTAATTGTTTGTCAAATTCTAAATACCAGGCTTCGTCCTCCAGGTAACTTTCCATACAGATTCTTCGGCTCCTCTGGTTCATGTAATCCTTCCGGCGTCTGTTTACAGCGGTTACCAGATAAGATGTAAAACGGTTCTGCAGTTTCTCTGCTTCGCTCTGTCCATTATTTCTCTGCCACATGGCCTTTCCTCCATTTTCAAGAATTTTTGTAAAATTTTTGAAAATGGTGGTCCGCGGCAACGGGCGGAAACCTTAAAACAGAGAAAGCAACCGTGATTACGCCAATAAACGTAAACGGCTGCTTTTCTGACTGATACATTGAGAAGTTCAATAGTAAGCCCATCACTTCTTAAAAGTGGTGGTATCCATAAAAAGACAGATACTTTTTCTTGAAGTAATTTAAAAAGTCCTATTGGGTCATGTATCCTGAAAGCTGTGTGTCGTGGAGCTGTATGGCTTTTGAACAGCTCAATGTTGTGGATAGTTTTTTTATCCATAACATTGCTCCTGGCCCGCAGCTATGCGGACGGCACACAGGCGGCGTCTCATCCTCTCTCATGTCCGGGATTTGGCAACACGAGCTGCCACCCTGCCGATATATGTGATTGTGGTGTTACAATATTGGAAATCCCTCAAAATATAACAGGGAGATCCCATCATTTTATAAATGACAAGTCCCCCTATTGACATATCAGTATTCTATTGTGGTACTATTGCTGTGTTTTCTCCTCCTATGCTTTAATTCAGCTGCCATAAGTTAATTTTATAAAAAAAGTATTAGATAAACGTAAGTTAATTGTGAGTAAAGTATAAGACCGTTCGACAAATTTTGTGTTCCGGTTCATTTCAGCCATGAAAACGTATAAGTATAAAGATAGCGTGAATTTTTTATAAATAAACAAATTTTGGCTTGCGGTTCTGCCTGTTGTCCCGTATAATAGGCCCAATATCTGCCATGCAGAAAGGAGGAATACCATACCATGGACAACGCCGCAGGCGACGCTGCCCCGTGTACATACGTTCAAAATTTGATTGGCTATGACATACGCACGTCTTGCGCTTTTTTGCGGCTGAGATGTGCTTTTTTCGTGGAAAAAGCGTATATGTCGGAATTTCAATGGTAAAATTATGAACCGTGTATTTCAATATTTAAAAGGACAGCCCCCGGGCCGATTAATTACGTTAGGCTTTGCAACAGTGATCCTGCTTGGGACCTTCCTGCTTCTGTTACCGATATCCGTGAACCCTGGCATGAAGGTAGGGGTAATCGACGCGCTTTTTACAGCCACAAGCGCGGTATGCGTCACGGGTCTTATTGCAATAGATACCGCCGACCATTTTACCGCGTTCGGACGGGCTGTGGTTGCCCTTCTGATTCAGATTGGGGGACTGGGTGTTACCTCTGTGGGCGTGGGCTTTATTCTGGCAGCCGGGAAACGGGTAGGCTTTAAGGGGCGGCTGCTGGTAAGGGAAGCTTTGAATGTAGACAGCTCTAAGGGCGTTGTAAGGCTGATTAAGGCAATTTTGCTTACTACCCTGTTCTTTGAAGCTGTGGGAGCGATTCTCAGCTTCATAGTGTTTGTTCAGGATTATCCGCCTTTAAAAGCTATGGAAATCAGTATTTTCCATTCGATTGCTGCTTTTAACAACTCAGGATTTGATATTTTGGGAGGGTTGCAAAATCTGATTCCCTATCAGTCGGACGTATTACTGAATTTTGTTACCTGCGGCCTGATTATATTTGGCGGGCTTGGCTTCCTGGTTATTCTTGATGTTTTGAAGATGAGGTCCTTTAAAAAGCTGTGCCTTCATTCAAAGGTTGTTATTACGACAAGCGGGATTCTGCTGATTACAGGAACCCTGCTTTTGAAGGTAACCGAGGATATATCCTGGCTGGGGGCATTTTTCCAGAGTGTATCGGCGCGTACAGCGGGATTCTCCACCTATCCCATCGGGGAATTCTCCAACGCAGGATTATTTATATTGGCTATGTTAATGTTTATCGGCGCTTCTCCGGGATCGACAGGCGGCGGTATCAAGACCAGTACCTTTTTCGCCCTGCTTGTCTCTGTGAGAAGCCTTATGACAAAAAAGCACTATGGGGCGTTTCACCGGAGTATACCGGCAGAAGGGATTTCCAAGGCTTATATGATTGCATTTCTGTCCCTGCTGGTGGTGTGCGGCGGAACATTACTGCTCTGCATATTGGAACCGGGATATAGCTTTATCCAACTGATGTTTGAGGTGACATCGGCCTTTGGCACCGTGGGACTCTCTACCGGGATCACACCGGAGCTGGGGAACTTCAGTAAGCTTTTGATTATCCTGATTATGTTTATCGGCAGGCTGGGAGCCTTTACCCTTGCTTCCATGTGGGTATGCCGGCCGGCATACCCACATGGA
>QWCV01003631.1_pt1 | contig 11025 bp, 10 predicted proteins | sample 1972621 | NCBI WGS metagenome assembly QWCV01 (sample SAMN09866699, study PRJNA288562) | Human gut metagenome isolate pre2_stool, whole genome shotgun sequencing... | isolation source: gut | host: Homo sapiens | place: USA: California
ACCGCAACGGCGGCTACACCCGCATCATCAAGATCGGCGCTCGCCGCGGCGACGCTGCTGAGATGGCAGTTCTGGAGCTCGTCTGATCGACTCTGACTGTTCAAACAGTGTAACAAAGGCTCTTTCCCTTCGGGGAAAGGGCCTTTTTGCATCGTGTGGGCCGGGCAGCGGGGTGTTCCCAAAGCAAGTGTCCGCTGGGGTGGGACCCTGCTGCCGCAGGCAGTAGAGCGGGCGATGGAATGGCCCGTTTCACTTGCGTGGGAATGCCCCGCTGCCCGATTGGGCGTTAGCAGCTGGGGCTTGTGATGGCGGGGCAAGAATGCTATAATTATACTGTATTTCTGTACGACTTTGCGAATTTTCCACAGAAGGGAGGGGCAGCGGTTGAAAAGACGGCGGTTTCTGGTGCTGAGTGCAGGCTGCATGATGGGCCTGCTCTCGGCGTGCGGCCTTCCGATGTCGGAAAATGTGCAGGTGGAGGAGCTGCTGCGTGCCCCGCGCCTTCCGGGTGACTACGGTGCACTGCAAAATGCCCTGAACGAATGGCTGGGGGAGAGCGCCCAGCTGAAATACCCGATGCAGGGGGAGCTGCTCTCGCCGTTCCTTTTGCAGGATCTGGATGGTGACGGCCAGCAGGATGCCGCTGTTCTCTACACCACGGCCCAGAGTTCCAACGTCTGCATTGCATTTCTGCAGAAGAATGCCGCAGGCGTGTGGCAGGTCCACCAGAGCATCGAGGGTCTGGCGGATACAGTGGACAATGTCCGGCTGGCACAGCTGCAGGATGGTGCCGCCACCCAGCTGGTGGTGGGGTACCTCGCCGCGCAGGGGGACAGCTATCTGGCGGTGTACTCCTACGAGAACGGCACGGTCAATGCCATTCTGGAACAGTCCTATGAGCAGTATCTGGTGGAGGATATCACCGGCGGCGGCAACGAGGATCTGATCCTGATGTCCACGCTGGAGGACGGCGGGGTGCAGATCGAGCTGCTGACCGTTGACCGGGACGGGATGTTCCAGCAGGTGGCTGTCATGGGCCTTTCGGCAGATAAGTTCTCGGGCTGCGCCGCTGTGGCGGCGGGCCTGGGAGCGGACGGAAAGCGCTATCTGGTGCTGGACGGCTGGACCGGTCTTTCGGGCAACAATCTGGCCACGGTGCTGCTCTACTTCGATGAGGAAAGCCAGCAGATGCTGCCCGCGGAGCAGATCAGCACCAGTGAGCTGTACAATGCGTCCCTGCGCAATGTCTCCACGCTGGTCAGCCGGGATCTGGACGGCGACGGCATCGTGGAGATCCCCACCCAGCCTGACGAAGCGGGCCTGCTGAACCTGAGCCAGAGCCGACGGATGGATTTCATCGTCTGGATGGACTACACCAGCCCGGAGCCGGAAAAGAGCTTCGGCCTGCTGGACGAGGAGAGCAGCTGCTACATTGAGCTGCCTGCCGAGTGGGAGGGCAACCTGATGCTCACCGACAGCGCTGAGGGAGAGGAAGCCGTGGAGCTGCGCACCGTGGACGAGGGCAAGCTGGTGCTGACCATGCGCCTGGTCCCTTCCAGCGAGAGCGCGGCGGGCTGGACCCGCCTGGGTGTGGTGGCATCCCGCCAGATGCAGGCCAAGTTCGGGCCGGACGTGGTGCTGAAGGATCAGAGCTATCGACTGTCCCGGTCGTTGTACCGGTTGAATTGATGATGCCGCTCAGTTTTGCAGAAGTTTACCGGATGCAGGCTGGGTGTTCTGAGGTGAAATGCTTCTCCGTGTGCTCTTGGGCAGAGGGAGAAAGCAGAAAAATATGGAGGTCTTAGATGGTCAAGGTACTTGTGGTAGAGGATGAAGCCAGCATCCGCGAGATGATCGCGCTGAACCTGCGGCTGGCGGGGATGGAGGCGGTGGAGGCCGACAGCGCCGAAGCCGCCCTGCCTCTGCTGGAGCAGAAGCCCGGCTGTGATGCCGCCATTCTGGATGTGATGCTGCCCGGCATGAATGGGTTCTCGCTCTGCGAGACCATCCGCCGCACCGACCAGAAGATCGGCATCATCATCCTGAGCGCCAAGGGGCAGGAGCAGGACAAGATCCGCGGCCTGTCTATCGGCGCGGATGACTATATGACCAAGCCCTTCAGCGTCAGTGAGCTGCTGGCCCGTGTAGAGGCCCTCTGCCGCCGGGTGGGCCGCTCGGGCGGCGGCTCCGCTGCCGACGAAAGCGCCCCCACCACGCTGGTCAGCGGGGAATTTGTGCTGGATGAGAACCGCCGTGTTCTCCTCAAGGCCGGGCGGCAGATCGAGCTGACCCAGGTGGAGTTCCAGATCATGGAGCTGTTCTTCCACAACCCCGGCATCGCGCTGGTGCGGGAAAAGATCCTGAAAGGCGTGTGGGGCGAGAACTACTTCGGCGATGTGAAGATCGTGGATGTGAACATCCGCCGCCTGCGGATGAAGGTAGAGGATGAGCCCAGCCACCCCACCCACATTATGACAGTGTGGGGCTACGGCTACCGGTGGGAGGAGTAGAGAAAAACCTCTCAGTTGCGCTGTGCTCGACAGCTCTCCCAATAGGAGAGCCAGGATTACTGACAGAAAGGAGGAAAAGCAATGCGCAGTGGTATTACCCACCGCTGGCTGCGGGGAAGCCTGTTCCTGACCGTGCTGCTGGTGCTGCTGGTGGAGAGCATGTTCGTGTACAACTTCAGCCGCAGCTACTACAACAGCGTCCAGCAGACCATGATGCGGCGTTTTTCCTCCATCAACGGTCAGCTGAAAATGTACACCGGCGACACGGCCCAGAAGACCGCGGCCAACCGCAGTGTGGCCCTGCGCCGGATGGTGGAGCAGTTTGCGGATAAAGACAAATATGAGTTCATGCTGCTGGACGGTTACGGCGGCGTGATCGCCTCGTCCAGCGGCACAGGTGCGGACGGCATCGTGGTGCAGGACGATTTTAACAAGGCGCAGGATGCCCCGGACGGCGTGGGTGTGGCCATCTACCGCACCGCCAGCGGGGAAACGGTCATGGCCGTGTGCAGTCTGGTGCCCTATGCGGCCGAGGACGTGGCCGCTATGCGCCTTGTCACCAGCCTGACGCTGGTGCAGGAGCAGCTGAAGAGCGTTTTCATCATCAGCCTGATCGTGGTAGCGGCCATTCTGGGCTTTACAGTGGCCTCCGGCCTGTACTTTGTGCGGGGCATCGTGGTGCCGCTGGGGCAGGTGGAGCGGATCGCCGCCAGCATCGCCCGGGGAGAACTGGATGTCCGCCTGCCTGTGACCGGTGACGAGCGGGACGAGGTGGACCGCCTGCGCGGCACCATCAATCAGATGGCCGAGGGGCTGGAAGAGACGGAGAAGATGAAGAACGAATTCATCAGCTCGGTCTCCCATGAGCTGCGCACGCCGCTCACCTCCATCCGGGGCTGGGTGGAGACCCTGCGCACCCTGGATGACCCCACCGATGAGAACTACCGCAAGGGGCTGGAGATCATCAACAACGAGACCGCCCGCCTGTACAACATGGTGGAGGAGCTGCTGGATTTCAGCCGCCTGCAGAATGGCCGCCTGAAAATGGAGTGCCGCCCCCTGGACCTTGTGGCCGAGCTGACGGACGCTGTCCTTTTCTGTGAAGCGCGCATCCAGCGGGAGGGGCTTCTGCTGGCCTATGCGGAGCCGGAGGAGATGATTCCGGTCTACGCCGACCCCGACCGCCTGCGGCAGGTGTTCATCAACATTCTGGACAATGCCATCAAGTATTCGGCCCCCGGCGGACGCATCACGGTCAAGATCTGGCAGGGCGAGTACAAAGCCTTCATCGAGATCATCGATCAGGGCCGCGGCATCCCGCCGGAGGATCTGGAAAACGTCAAGACCAAGTTTTACAAGGGCAGCAACTCGGTGCGGGGCAGCGGCATCGGCCTTGCGCTGGTGGATTCCATTATGACCGCACTGGACGGCACCATGGACCTCAAGAGCACGCTGGGCCGGGGCACAGTGGTCACCCTGGGGCTGCCGATCTACAAACGATAAGAGATTGTCCATATTTATCTGGTAAGATAGAGGGGTATTTTTTACGATAGAGAGGGGCCGCAGCGCCCCATAGGAGAGCCAATGAATCAACCGAACAAGGAACGCTTCAAGACGAGTGTGGGCGGGCAGGCCCTGATGGAGGGCATTATGATGCGGGGCCCGAAAAACATCTGCTGTGCTGTCCGCAAGCCCGATGGAACCATTGAGACCAAGGTCGAGCCCACCCCCACCCACGGCGTGTGGACAAAGATCCCGCTGGTGCGGGGAGCCATCTCGATGATCGAAAGCCTGATCATGGGATACAAGTACATGATGTACTCGGCACAGGTGAGCATGGGGGATGACTACGACCCCGCCGAAGAGGAGACCGCCTTTGAAAAATGGGTGGGCGACCATCTGGGCAAAAAGGCTGAGGATATCCTGCTGGCGGCAGCTGCCGTGATCGGCGGGCTGTTTGCCATCCTGCTCTTCACCGTTCTGCCCACGGTGCTGGTGGGGGGCCTGAACCATCTGGTGCCGCTGGGCCGCTGGGCCAAGGTGGTGCTGGAAGCGGTGCTCAAGGTCGCCATCTTCCTGACCTACATGGCCGCTATCTCCCGGATGAAGGAGATCCACCGGGTGTTCGAGTACCACGGGGCCGAGCACAAGACCATTGCCTGCTACGAGGCCGGAGACCCCCTCACGGTGGAAAATGTCCGCAAATATACCCGCTTCCACCCCCGGTGCGGCACCAGCTTTTTGATCCTGGTGGTCATCGTCAGCGTGTTCCTGTACAGCGTGCTGCCCTGGTCCAGCACCAGCCTGCGTGTGGTGTTCAAGCTGCTGCTCCTGCCGCTGGTCATGGGCATCAGCTACGAGCTGCTCAAGTGGTGCGGCCGGTCGGACAACATCGCCACCCGCATCATCCGGCAGCCCGGCATCTGGGTGCAGCATCTGACCGTGTTTGAGCCGGACGACAGCATGATCGAGGTGGCCATTGCCGCCGTCACGCCGGTCCTGCCCGAGGACCCGGAGGACGGCAGATGGTAACCGCAGGGATGCTGCCCCGGGCAGCAGTCAGGGAGGTGGAGGCACGCCTGCGCGCCGCAGGCTGCCCCGACGCGGATTTTGACGCGGCCGAGCTCTTCCGACTGGCAGTGGGCGGGGATGTCCGCCTTGCCGATGCTCCGCTGGGTGCAGAGCAGGCAGAGCGGCTGGAAGCCCTGACGGCCCGCCGCGCGGCCCGGGAGCCTTTGCAATACCTTTGCGGCAGCTGGCCCTTCCTCGACTTTGAGCTGGCTGTCGGCCCCGGCGTGCTCTGCCCCCGGGCCGATACTGAGGTGGTGGCCGAAGCCGCCGCCGGAATGCTGGCTGGGGTGGAGTCACCCCGAGTGCTCGACCTCTGCGCCGGCACAGGCTGTTTGGGGCTGGGCGTGAAGCGCTTCTGCCCGGCGGCACAGGTCACAAGTCTGGAGAAGAGCCCTGCGGCATACCGCTATCTGGAGCAGAACGCCCATCTCTCCCCGGTACTGACCATCACCCCGGTGCAGGGAGATCTGTTCACCTACTGGCAGACCCTGCCGGAGGGGCAGCTCGACCTCATTGTGTCGAACCCGCCTTACCTGGCCGCCGCCGAGATGGGCGCGCTGCAGCCCGAGGTGGCGCAGGAGCCTGCCATGGCGCTGGAAGCGGGGGAGGATGGGCTGGTATTTTACCGCGCCATTGCGGAACACTACCAGAAAGCTCTGCGCCCCGGCGGTGCCCTTGCCCTGGAGATCGGCTGGCAGCAGCGGGAGGCTGTAACGGCCCTGCTTGCCGCCAACGGGTGGACGGAGATCGTGTGCAGAAAAGACTTTGGCGGCAATGACCGCTGTGTGATGGCGAGAAAATAATAAAAATATCTACAACTTCCTGTTGTAATATCTGTAAAATGTGTTATACTAGTACCGAAAGAATTGGAATGCCCGCGCCTGCGTTTGGCCGCACCGCGCCGGGAACAGATGACAAAGGAGCATGACACTATGGCAAAAAATCAGAACAACAACGTTGCCCCGGCGACCCAGAAGACCGATCCCGGTGCCAAGAAGGATGCGCTGGCCACGGCACTGGCCCAGATCGAGAAGCAGTTCGGCAAGGGCGCTGTGATGAAGCTGGGCGACAACGCCGCCATGCAGGTGGATGCCATCTCGACCGGCAGCATCGGCCTGGATCTGGCACTGGGCGTGGGCGGCGTGCCCCGGGGCCGCATCATTGAGGTGTACGGCCCTGAATCCAGTGGTAAGACCACGCTGGCCCTGCATGTTCTGGCCGAAGCCCAGAAGAAGGGCGGCGATGTTGCCTTCATCGACGTGGAGCACGCGCTGGACCCTGTGTATGCCGAGGCGCTGGGTGTGGACATCAACAACCTGCTGGTCAGCCAGCCCGATACCGGTGAGCAGGCCATGGAGATCTGCGAGGCGCTGGTGCGCTCCGGTGCCATTGATGCCATCGTTGTGGACTCTGTTGCCGCCATGGTGCCCCGCGCCGAGATCGAGGGCGAGATGGGCGACAGCCATGTGGGCCTGCAGGCCCGCCTGATGAGCCAGGCCATGCGCAAGCTGACCAGCGTCATCGGCAAGACCAACACCGTCTGCATCTTCATCAACCAGCTGCGTGAAAAGGTCGGCGTGGTCTACGGCAACCCCGAGGTCACCACCGGCGGCCGCGCCCTGAAGTATTATTCCTCTGTCCGCATCGATATCCGCCGCGTGGAGGGCCTGAAGGATTCTTCCGGCCAGTTCATCGGCAACCACACCCGCGCAAAAATCGTCAAGAACAAGGTGGCTCCTCCGTTCCGTGAGGCGGAGTTCGACATCATGTTCGGCGAGGGCATCTCCAAGATGAGTGAGCTCATCGATCTGGGTGTCAAGCTGGGCATCGTTCAGAAGAGCGGTGCATGGTTCAACTACGGCGATATCCGCCTGGGTCAGGGCCGCGACAATGCCAAGCAATTCCTGCGCGATAACCCCGAGATCGCCAACGATATCGAGGGTCAGGTGCGCGCCAATGCCGACAAGCTCTATGCCACCCGCCGCCCGGGGGGCAAGGCTGCTGCCGCCCCTGCAGAGGGGGAACCGGCGGCTCCTGCCACAGCAAAGGAGCCGGTGGTCAAGGCTCCCGCCCGCAGCAGCGAGAGTGAGCTGGATATCATGGTGGAAGAGTAAATGGCCTTTTATAGCCGTGGCCGCCGCCCGCTGGCCGAAGAGGAAAAATCCACCGATGCCGCCAAGGCCCGCACCCGGGCCATGGAGCTGCTGGCCGGGCAGGAGCTTTCCTCGGGCCAGCTGTATGAGCGGCTGAACCGCCGCTATACCCAGCAGACCAGTGCCGCCGTGGTGGCAGAGATGGTGCAGCGGGAGTATATCAACGATGCCCGCTATGCCGAGACCCGCGCCCACGCCCTGCTGGCGGCAAAAAAGAGCCGCCGCGCCGCTGCCCAGAATCTACGGCAGAAGGGCCTGGCCGCAGGCGAGATCCAGCAGGCGCTGGATGCTGTTTACACCCCCGATGTTTCCGGCGAGGACCCGGAGCTGGAAGCCGCCGCCGCTCTGGTGGAAGGGCATTACCGCAAAAAGCTGGAAGCGGGCCGCAGGGATCTGGTCATTGCGGCCCTGCAGCGGCGGGGATTTTCGTATTCCGTCATTAAGGAAGCCATTCGCAGGGTGGAAGAGGGAGAATAACCCTCTCAGTCAAAGCCTGCGGCTTTGCCAGCTCCCCCGAAGGGGGAGCTTTTCCGGAGCAAATCGTAAAAAATCAAAAGCATCCCTCAAAAGAGAAAGAGAGTATCATCCCTTATGAAAATTGCATGTATTTCCCTTGGCTGCCCCAAGAACCAGGTCGATCTGGACGTGATGGTGCACATCCTGCTTTCGGCCGGTCACGAGACGGTGGCCGACCTGGGTGAAGCCGATGTTATTCTGGTCAACACCTGCGGCTTTATCGAGAGCGCCAAGACCGAGGCCATTGAGAACATTCTGGAGGCCTGCGCCTACAAGCAGCAAAACCCGGAGCTGAAGGTCATCGTCACCGGCTGCCTGGCCGAGCGTTACCGCAGCCAGATCGAGGAGGAGATCCCCGAGGTGGATGCTGTGGTGGGCTGTGCCTCCAACAAGGCCATTGACACCATCGTGGCCCGCCTGTTCCACGGTGAGAACCATCTGGAAAGCTACGGTGCCAAAAAGGACTTCCCGCTGGGCGGCAAGCGCGTCATCGGCACGCCTGCCCACTATGCGTACTTAAAGATCGCAGAGGGCTGCAACAACCGCTGCCACTACTGCGCCATCCCGGGCATCCGCGGCCCGCTGCACAGCCGCGATCTGGCCGACTGCGTGGCCGAGGCCCGCTGGCTGGCCGGTGAGGGCGTGAAGGAGCTGATCGTGGTGGCCCAGGACCCCACCGCCTATGGCGAGGACTGGGGCAAGCCCGGCAGCATCTGTGAGCTGCTGGACAAGCTGAACAAGGTGCCGGGCCTTGAGTGGATCCGCATCATGTACGCCTACCCGGAGCGCATCACCGATGACTTTATTGCCGCCATGAAGCGGAACGAGAAGGTGGTGCCTTACCTCGACCTGCCCATCCAGCACTGCAACGATACCATCCTCAAAAACATGAACCGCCGCTCCAACCGCGCAGAGCTGCTGGAGGTCATCGGCAAGCTGCGCCGGGAGATCCCCGGCATCACCCTGCGCACCACCCTGATCGCGGGCTTCCCCGGCGAGACCGAGGAGCAGTTTGAGGACCTGTGCAACTTCGTCAAGGAGGTCAGATTTGACCGTCTGGGCTGTTTTGCCTATTCTGCCGAGGAGAACACCGTGGCCGCAAAGATGGACGGCCAGATCGATCAGGAGACCAAGGACCGGCGCGCTGAGCTGGTGATGCAGATCCAGACCGGCATCATGGCCCAGAAACAGGCCGAAAAGGTGGGCCAGACCGTCCGTGTGCTCTGTGACGGCATCGACGAGGAGAGCGGCCTGTACCTCTGCCGCACCACCGGCGATGCCCCCGAGGTGGACGGCAATGTCTGCGTTTCCAGCGAGGAGCCGCTCTATCCCGGCCAGTTCTATGATGTGCTGGTGGAGGACAGTGACCTTTACGATCTGTACGGCACGGTTGCAAAATAACAAATTGGAGGAATCTATATGAATCTGCCCAATAAGCTCACCCTGACCCGCATCGTTCTGGTGCCGGTGTTCATGGTCTTCGTTTCCCTGACCCAGATCGGCACGGAAGATTTCGACCCCACCTGGTATCTGGTGGCAGGCATCATCTTTGCCGCGGCCAGCTTTACCGATTTTCTGGACGGCCATCTGGCCCGCAAGTGGAACATGGTCACCGACTTTGGCAAGTTTGCCGACCCGCTGGCCGACAAGATGCTGACCACCGTGGCCTTCATTTACATGCTGCGGGACGGCGTGTGCAGCCCGGTGGTGCTCTGCATCATCCTGGCCCGCGAGTTTGCCGTGTCCGGCCTGCGGATGGTGGCCGCCGGTGCCAAGGACGGCAAGGTCATCGCCGCCAACATGTGGGGCAAGGTGAAGACTGTGCTGCAGATGCTGACCATCATCTTCTACTACTTCGGCACCGCATTGACCTGGGGCAATTTCATTATGATAGGCGCTGACTGCGTGTTCCTCTCTTACTGGCTGTGCTGGCTGGTGGCCATTGCCACTGCCATCTCCGGCATCAAGTACCTGTGGGACAACCGCAGCTTCATCAATACCGCAAAATGATCAAGAAGATCGCCATTCTCTGTTCCATTTTCCTGAACCTCTGCATCGTGCGGTGGGAGCCGGTGGCCATCCGGATGACCTGGGAAGCGGTGGGCAGCCAGACCTTCACCTTTTACACCGAGAACTCCAATGTCTTTGCGTTCTTCGTCTGCCTGCTGGTGGCGGTGTGTCAGGTGATCTGCCTGTTCACGGGGCGGCAGCTGCCCCGCTGGGTCAAGACGCTCAAGTACATTGCCACCTGCTGCCTGACCATGACCTTCCTGACCGTGGTGTTCGTGCTGGGGCCCTACTGTGCCGACCAGGGCGGCGTGGTGTTTCTGCTGACCGAGAGCTCCATGCTCTACCACCACCTGCTCAACCCGCTGTGTGCCTTTGTCTCCTTTGTCCTGCTGGAACGGGAGCCAAAGCTGCCTGCGCGGTGCGTTCCGCTGGCGCTGGTTCCCACGATGCTCTATGGCTCTGTGGCCCTCTGGGCCAATTACCAGCGGCTCATCACCGGGCCTTACCCGTTCCTGCTGGTCTATCAGCAGACCACCCGGCAGACGGTGCTGTGGTGCGCGGCCATCCTGGCCATGAACCTGCTCTATGCCTGGCTTGTCTGGCGGCTGGGCGGGAATCGCCGCAAAAAGAAAAATGTGGGCTTGCTTTTCAGAAGCTGAGATGCAAAAAGGCTCTCTGCCGGTTTTGGCAGAGAGCCTTTTCTCGTGTTTTGCTTACAGCAGGGGAATCCCGGCCTTTGCGCAGGCCGCGCGGGTGGCTTCGTCCCAGACGCTTGCCTGTACTTCGCCGATGTGGGCGCTGCCCAGCAGCAGCATGCACAGACGGCTCTGGCCGATGCCGCCGCCGATGGTGTAGGGCAGCTCACCGCTCAGCACTGCCTTGTGGAAGGGCAGGGTGCGGCGGTCGTCACAGCCTGCCATGGTCAGCTGCCGGTCCATGCTCTCGGGGCTGACGCGGATGCCCATGCTGCTCAGCTCGTAGCTGCACTGCAGGGGCTCGTTCCAGAACAGCAGGTCGCCGTTCAGGTCCCAGTCGTCGTAGTCGGGGGCGCGGCCGTCATGGGGCTTGCCGCTCTTCAGGGGAGCACCGATCTTCATCAGGAAGGTGGTGCCGTTCTCCTTTACAAAGGCGTTCTCGCGCTCCTTCGGGGTCAGGTCAGGGTACTTGTCCTCCAGCTCCTGGGTGGTGATAAAGGTCACGTTGGGGGTGTGAAGGGGCAGATCCTGCAGCTGGGGGAACATGGCGTGCAGGTTCATCTCGGTGGC
>QWCV01003644.1_pt1 | contig 10989 bp, 11 predicted proteins | sample 1972621 | NCBI WGS metagenome assembly QWCV01 (sample SAMN09866699, study PRJNA288562) | Human gut metagenome isolate pre2_stool, whole genome shotgun sequencing... | isolation source: gut | host: Homo sapiens | place: USA: California
CCACGATTGCGATCAATGGTTTGGACATAAATATCACTCCTTGTTTGAAAGTTCACTTCCAAACTATCCTTCCCTTGCTAGTATGAGCGCGTCGAGCAGCTCGTATCCGTTGTTTGGCACAGTGCGCACCGGCACGCCGAGGGCCTCCTCCAGCTGCCCGACCGTCACGTCGTCGAGGAAGCGGTCCTGCTCGTGGCGCAGCATGACCTGCGGCAGCAGCAGCTCCTCGCCGAGCGCCTTGCCGCCGAGCTGGCGCATGAGGTCCTGCCCGGTCAAAAGCCCGGCCACGGTGACCGTGTGCCCGAAAAAGTCGTTGATAATCTTTTTGACCCGCACCCGAACCCGTGGGAAATGCTGCTGCACCCGCTGGGCAAAGTCGCACATCATCGGGTAGGCCAGCACGCCGGTGGCGATGGTCGCCTCCCGGGCCGCAGGCTGCACGCCCTGCGCAAGCGCCTCCTGCAGCGCCAGCGCAAAGTCGTGCTGCAGCAGCGTCATCATGCCGACGCCGTTTTCCAGCTGGGCAAAATCTTCATAAAAATCGTAGTCCGGGAAGGGCTGCTCCGCCAGAATGTAAAACTCGTCCGAAGCGTAGGCGGTGCGCGCGCCGTATTCCTTTAAGAAGTAGTCGCCCCAGCGCTCCATCGTCTGAAGGACCTCCTTTGCCTCCTGCGGGAAAAAGCCGCGCAGCGTGGCAAGCCCCTCGCGGTACTTGGTCAGCCCCACCGGCACCACCGCGATGCTCTGCACATTCGGACCGAGCTTGGCAAGCTCCTGCAGACTGTACTCCAGCTCCTCCCCATCGTTGTATCCGGGACAGAGCACAATCTGGGTGTTGACCTTGATGCCGCCCTCGGTGAGCATTTTGATAAAATCGAGCGCCTTGCCGGCGAAGGGGTTCTTCATCATCTGCACCCGCAGCTCGGGGTTCATGGTGTGCACCGAGATGTTGATGGGGCTGATGTGCATCTTGATGATGCGGCGGATGTCCCCCTCCTTGAGGTTTGTCAGGGTGGTGTAGTTGCCGAACAGGAAGGACATGCGGGTGTCGTCGTCCTTAAAGTAAAGGCTCTTGCGCATCCCCGGCGGCATCTGATCGACAAAGCAGAAGATGCAGGCGTTCCTGCAGCCCATCTGCTTGTCCATCAGATAGGTCTCAAACTGCAGTCCCAGATCGTCGTACTCGTCCTTTTCCACCAGCACGGTGCGCACCTTTTTTTCCTCGTCGCACAGCAGAATCTCCAGGTGCTCGTCGGTTGTATAAAACTGATAGTCCAGCACGTCGGTGATCGGGTTGCCGTTGATGCTGATCAGCGTGTCTCCCTTGTGGATGCGCGCGCGTCTGGCCGGGCTGCCCGGCTCCACGCTTGTGATTTTCACCGCCATCGTCTGTTCGCCTCCTTTGGGTCGGGCCTGTTCGCGTGCAAAAAAACAGGGCAGGAAGGGAAAAGCCTTCCCCTCTGCCCTTCATTTTCAAAGCTTAAACGTTCTCAAAGAGGACAATTAGTCCATCTTGATAACTTCTCTGCCTTTGTAGTAGCCGCAGTGAGCGCATACTTTGTGCGGAGCTTTCAGCTCGCCGCACTGTGGGCAGATGGAAAATGCAGGTGTGTCCAGTTTCCATACGTTGGAACGTCTTTTGTCTCTGCGTGCTTTCGATACTTTTCTCTTCGGTACTGCCATGGTTGCACATCTCCTTTAAATCTTATCGTCAATGGTCTAAAAAGTGAATAAAGCGGAACGCCAACAGAAGCTAGTCCTCCTGCGGCCACTCCAAATTGTCGAACGCCCTGATGCGGCGGCCCTCCCATTCGGGCTGCTGACAGCTGCACTGCTCCTTGTTGAGGTTGCAGCCGCAGACCGGACACAGGCCCTTGCAGTCCTCCGAACACAGCATCCTGATTGGTAGCTCAAGAAGTATGTCGTCCTGTGCAACGGTATCCAGGTCCAAAACGCCGTCCTCGCAGACGATGTAGTCATCGTCCTGCTGCTGGTTGAGCTTTCTGACCACCGTATGGGTAAATTCCTGGTGTTTTTTCTGCTCCACCGGCTCCAGGCATCTGGCACAATTTCCGGAAAGGAGATAGTCCGCGGCATAGCGCACCGTGACGATGCCCGCGCGGTTGGTCGCCTGACCGCTGATCTTGACCGGCGCCTGAAACGGGCGGTCTCCCCACTGCTGCACGTCGCTTAAATCAAGCGCGAACACAAACGGCAGGATCTGCTCATCGCCTTCAAACAACCTTCTCAGATCAAGCTGCATGGTAACTTCCTTTCCCAATAATGGTAACTCCCCATTCTCTGCGGCAGCTTTGCTTCGGCCCTGCCACAGCACAAATTGACCCCGCCCGCTCCGCCAGAAGCCGGCCTTTCCGGGACAGACTTATCCCTCCGAATCAATCCGTAACAGAAATTATTATAGTATTTCCAGCTTTTTTTGTCAACACTCAAATGAAATTTTTTCGCCTGCTGACGGCATTTTCTGCAAGTTTTTTTCTTCCCTGCCCGCAGGGGGATTTTTCGCTTTTCTCTTTGTGCAGGTTGCTTAATCTCCCACAGTCTCAGAGGGGAGGGGGCTCCGCCCCTCCGACCCCGGGGGATTTTGCAGAGGTGGTAGCTCCTGCGACCCACTATGCAGGCGCTCCGCGAGAGCATGGCAAAGCCATGCTCGGCACCCGGGTGACTTTCCCGTCGCGGGGAAAGTCACCAAAGGCGCGCCAGAACCGACGGTTCTGGACTCCCTTGCTGCGAAACCTCCGCCCTTTTCGCGCTCGCTTACGCATCGCGCCGGGCTACCTCCAGCCACAGAAAAAGACCGATTTGCCACTTTGAGCATGTGGGCAAATCGGTCTCATTTTTTCCTTTAGTTCCTTCGAGGGAACACCCCCTACTTTCAATCCGTGGCACGGTAGGTGTGTTGCCCTCGAGGATGCCGCAGGCCTTTTTACCCACAACCAATACCGCTAGGGCAGCGGGCCGGGGGATCAAAGGGGGCAGAAGTTAAAGCGTTCCGCTTTAACTTCCGCCCCCTTCGCCGGAGGTCCAGGAACCAGGAGGTTCCTGGCGTATCTTTGCTTACTTTCTCTACGCGAGAAAGTAGGCCGGGGCTTGGGGCGGAGCGCCCAAAAAGGTGGGCGCAGGGGCTGCCAGCCCTGCATAAACTCCCGGGTGCAGGGCGGAGCGCCCTCCGCTCTGGGGGAGTGCAGAGGGGGCATTAGCCCCCTCGCAAACCCCCGTTTCCCGCGGGGCCGCAGGAGAAAATTAGTCTTTAAAATAGCTGACCGCGCCGTCGAAGATCGGCTGCTTCTTCTCTCCCGGTACGTTGGCAAACTGACCGGTCGTGTACCGCTCGGTGTGGCCCATCTTGCCAAAGACTCTGCCGTCCGGCGAGGTGATGCCCTCGATAGCGTCCACCGAGCCGTTTGGATTAAAGCGGTAGTCCTCGGTCGGGTTGCCGGCAAGGTCGACGTACTGGGTCGCGATCTGGCCGTTCTCGGCCATCTTCTTCACCAGCTCCGAACTTGCAACAAAGCGGCCCTCGCCGTGGGAGATGGCGATGGTATGGATATCGCCCACCTGGGTCTGCATCAGCCACGGGGACTTGTTGGAAGCAACCCTGGTGCGCACCAGGCCGGACTGGTGGCGGCCAATCAGGTTGTAGGTCAGGGTCGGGCAGCTGGCGTCGGTCTCAACGATCTCTCCGTATGGGACAAGGCCGAGCTTGACCAGCGCCTGGAAGCCGTTGCAGATGCCGCACATCAGGCCGTCGCGGTTTTTGAGCAGCTCCATCACCGCTTCGGTGATCTGCGGGTTGCGGAAGAAGGAGACGATAAACTTGGCGGAACCTTCCGGCTCGTCGCCGCCGGAGAAGCCGCCCGGGATGGCGATGATCTGGGTCTTTTCAATCATTCCCTTGACCAGCTCGACCGACTCCCTGATCTGGTCGGCGTTCTTGTTGCGGATGACCACGATGTCCGCTTTCGCTCCTGCGCGCTCAAAGGCACGAGCGGTGTCGTACTCGCAGTTGGTGCCCGGGAATACCGGAATCAGAACGCGCGGCTGCGCAATCTTGGCTGCAGCGTGGGCGTGTTCGCTCGCTTCATAGTTGTAGGTTGGAACAACGACCTGCGGTGCCTTGGTGATGCGCGGATAAACCGGCTCCAGCGTCGCTTCCCATCTCTGCTGGATGTCGTCTAAGTCGATGGTCTCGCCGTTGATGGTGAGGGTGTAGTCCGCTACCGTTTCACCGATGCAGGGGATGCCTGTGAGCTCGCCGTCCGCCTCGATGACAAATGCACCGTAGACCGGCTTGAAGACGTGGTGCAGCTGCTCGCTCGCCTCAAAGCCGATGCGGTTGCCGAAGGCCATCTTGCACAGCGCCTCACCCAGGCCCTTCATGCCCAGGGTGTAGACCGCCTTGACCTTGCCGGCGTCGATCAGGCTCTCCATCTGATCAAAGACAGCACGCACGCTCTCATAGACCGGCAGGCCGTTCTCGTCGTACTCCGGCGCGAGGTAGTAGACCTTGTCGCCCGCCGCCTTAAACTCGTCGGTGACGACCTTCTGCGCCTTTGCGGTGGAGACTGCGAAGGAGATGAGTGTCGGCGGAACGTGGATGTCCTCAAAGGAACCGGACATCGAGTCCTTGCCGCCGATGGCCGCGCAGCCAAGCTCAAGCTGTGCCTTCAGGCCGCCCAGCAGCGACTGAAACGGTTTGCCCCACTTGACCGGGTCGGCGCCGATCTTCTCAAAATATTCCTGGAAGCTCAGCCAGCATTTTTCGCGGGAACCGCCGGAAGCGATGATCTTCGCAACCGATTCGATGACCGCAAGCTGAGCGCCCTTAAACTGATTTTCGTCCGAAATGTATGGGTTAAAGCCCCAGGCCATCACCGAGCAGGTGTTGGTCTCGCCGTGCAGGACGGGGATCTTGGCAACCATCGCCTGGGATGGGGTCAGCTGGGTCTTGCCGCCGTACGGCATCACCACGGTGCCCGCGCCGATGGTCGAGTCGAACCGGTCGGACAGGCCGCGCTGCGAGCATACGTTTAGGTCCGCCATGATCTTCTCAAATTTTTCCTTCATCGAAAGGCCCTTGTTGCCGCAGCAGCATTTCTTGCCTTCCGGTGCCTTGGCGATGACCTTGGTGTGCTTGGTCGCGCCGTTGGAACTCAAAAATTCCCTGGACAGGTCGACAATCTTCTTGCCTCTCCAGTTCATCACCAGTCTTGGGGACTCGGTGACCGAGGCGACGACGGTGGCCATCAGGTTTTCTTTGTCGGCAGCGGCCAGGAATTTGTCCGCGTCCTCCTTGGCAACGACAACTGCCATGCGCTCCTGCGACTCGCTGATGGCAAGCTCGGTGCCGTCGAGGCCGTCATACTTCTTCGGCACCAGGTCGAGGTTGATTTCCAGACCGTCGGCCAGCTCGCCGATGGCGACCGAAACGCCGCCCGCGCCGAAGTCGTTGCAGCGCTTAATCATGCGGGTCACTTCGCCGTCGCGGAACAGGCGCTGAATCTTTCTCTCCTCCGGCGGGTTGCCCTTCTGGACCTCCGCGCCGCAGCTGGAAAGGGACTGCACGTTGTGGGACTTGGAGGAACCGGTCGCGCCGCCGCAGCCGTCGCGGCCGGTCTTGCCGCCCAGCAGGATGATGACGTCGCCCGGCTGCGGCTCCTCGCGGACAACGTGGTCGGCCGGCACCGCACCGATGACTGCGCCGACCTCCATGCGCTTGGCCACATAACCTGGGTGGTACAGCTCGCTGACCTGACCGGTCGCCAGACCAATCTGGTTGCCGTAGGAGCTGTAGCCCGCAGCGGCGGTGGTGACAATCTTCTTCTGCGGCAGCTTGCCCTGGATGGTCTGCTCGAATGGGGTCAGCGGGTCGCCCGCGCCGGTGACGCGCATCGCCTGATAGATGTAGGCGCGGCCGGACAGCGGGTCGCGGATGGCGCCGCCCAGACAGGTGGCCGCGCCGCCGAACGGCTCGATCTCGGTCGGGTGGTTGTGGGTCTCGTTTTTAAACTGCAGCAGCCAGTCCTGCTCCTCGCCGTCGACGTCGACCTTGATCTTGACCGAGCAGGCGTTGATCTCCTCGGACTCGTCCAGGTCCTTGAGCAGGCCCTTCTTCTTGAGGGCTTTGGCGCCGATGGTGGCCAGGTCCATCAGGGTCATCGGCTTGTCCTTGCCCGCGTGGACGGTCTTGCGCAGCTCGAGATATTCGTTGTAGGCGTCCCTGACATAGTCGCTCTCAATCTCCACGTCCTCGATGCGGGTGGAGAAGGTGGTGTGGCGGCAGTGGTCGGACCAGTAGGTGTCGATCATGCGGATCTCGGTGATGGTCGGGGCGCGTTTTTCGGTCTCTTTAAAGTACTGCTGGCAGAAGGTGATGTCGCCCAGGTCCATCGCCAGGCCGTAGTGGGCGATGAACTGCTCCAGGCCCTTCTGGTCCAGATTGTTAAAGTCTTCCAGCACCGCAACGTCCGCCGGAACGTCGAACGGGGTGTGCAGCGTCTGCACCGGCTCCAGCGGAGACTCCATCGACTCGACGGGGTTGATCAGGTTTTTCTTGATGCGGGAGAGCTCCTCGTCGCTGGCGCCGCTGATGACATAGACCTTGGCGGAGGCGACGGTGGGGCGGTCGTGCTGGGTTGCCAGCTGGATGCACTGCACCGCCGAGTCGGCGCGCTGGTCAAACTGTCCCGGCAAAAACTGCACCGCAAACACCTTGTCCTGTGCGCCAAAGGCCGGCAGCTCGTCATAGACCTCATCCACCTGCGGCTCGGAAAGGATGGTCTTTTTGGCCAGCTCAAAATCTTCCGGGGTGATGTCCTCGACATCGTAGCGGTTGAGAATCCGCACCCCGGTCACGCCGCCAATTCCCAGCGAGCTGTGGATATCCGAAAGGACGCCCTGCGCCTCAACGGCGAAGGGGGCCTTCTTTTCTACGTACACTCTGTAAACTGACATACTTCACACTCCTAAAATGTTGTACTGTCTCTATCTTTTCCCCCATGGGAGGTGTTTGACTTCATTATATCACAATCTCCGGGCAGTTTGTATATCGACATTGTCCGAAAGAAAAATAAATTTCCCGCAAACTTTCGGCAAAAGCGCAGGCAAAGACGCGGCCGAAGACGCAGCCGGCCCTAATAGCGAATCCAAAAACTTCCCTCTTTGGGATACGCTTCCCAAGGGACCTGCTCGGTCAGAAGCTGGTCGACCGCAATCCAGACGGTGCCTTCCCGGAGAATGTCCAGCAGCTTTTCCACCGCCGCCCTTTCCCCCTGCAGCAGCATCCGCACCGAGCCGTCCTCACAGTTTTTTACCCAGCCGCAGATGCCCAGCGCAGTCGCCTGCCGCTGCACAAAGTAGCGAAACCCGACTCCCTGGACCCTTCCGCAGGCCGTCGCCAAGATATTCTGTTCCATTTCGGCGTCCCCCCTTCTGTGCCACACCGCGCTGTTTTGTAAAAGGCGTCCATTCGAATCCTTACAGGATGGTCCCAATACAGTAGTCCCCCTCCGCCTCGACCACCCTCACCCGACAGATCCTGCCGCTCAGGTCCTCCTGCGCGCGCACGCAGACGGGGGTGTAGTTTTTGGTGTAGCCGTGCTGCATCCCGTTGAGGGTTTCGGTCTCGATGAGGACCTCCTCCTCCAGCCCGACCTGCCCCTGCAAAAACTGCCGGCGGCTCTCCTCGGTCACAGCGGCCATCTGTCGGCTGCGCTGCTCCTTCTGCTGGCGGGTCAGCTGGTCCGGCATCCTGGCCGCGCGGGTGCCCGGCCGCACCGAATAGGCAAAGACATGCACCTTGGCAAAGCCGATCTCCCTGGCAAAGGCGAGCGACTGTTCAAATTCCTCCTCGGTCTCGCCGGGGAAACCCACCATGATGTCGGTGGTGATGGAGGGGTTGTCAAACTGCCGCCGAATCCGCGCCACCAGCTCGCGGTAGAAGGCGGTGTCGTAGTGGCGATTCATCCGCTTTAGGGTCGCGTCGCAGCCGCTTTGCAGCGAGAGGTGGAACTGCGGGCAGAACTTTGGCAGCGCCGCCAGGATGGAAAGGTTGCGGTCGGTAAGCATCAGCGGCTCCAGCGAGCCCAGCCGCACCCGCTCGATGCCGGGGATGCCGCAGGCCAGCTGCACCGCGTCCACCAGGTGGCAGCCGAGGTCCTTGCCGTAGCTGGACAGGTCGATGCCCACCAGCACCACCTCGCGGTAGCCCTTCAGGCTCAGGTCGATCAGCTCCTGCTTTAATTCCTCCAGCGGCTTGGAGCGGTTAAATCCGCGGGCATAGGGGATGATGCAGTAGGAGCAGTAGTGCTCGCAGCCGTCCTGAATCTTGACAAAGGCGCGGGTGCGCTCCAGAAAGCTGCCGGCGCTCATCTGCTCAAAGCCCTCGTCGCGGGTGTGCGGGGTGATGCGCACGATGCGCTCCCCCTTTTGCAGGTACTCGTTGACGTAGTCCAGCACCTTTTTCTTCTCCCCCGCGCCGACCAGCACGTCCACCTCGCTCAGCTTCTGCGCCTCCTCCGGGAAGGCCTGCGGGAAACAGCCGGTCATCGCGATGACGGCGCCGGGGTTTTCCCTTTTCATGCGGTGGATCATCTGCCGGGTCTTTTTGTCCCCGGAGGCAGTGACGGTGCAGGAATTGATGACATAGACGTCGGCGTGGTCGCCGCTGTCCACAATGTCATATCCGTAAGCCGCAAACTGCTGGGTCATAATCTGTGTCTCATATTGGTTCACCTTGCATCCCAAGGTGTAAAACGCTGCTCGCATAGTTCCTCTTTTCCCCGGCCTGTCCCGGTGTTCTTTTGGGGGCTGTGCAGGGGCTGCAGCCGGGGCGCAGCCCCTGCGCAGCCTCTGCAGGCACAAAGTTTCCAGATTTTTTGCCGAAATCTTTGCGCACAAAGCTATTGAAAATGTTATACAAATAAATTATAATGAATTTAAACAATAAATACAACCGTCTTTCGACAAATTCTTTGCCGCAAACAGCTTCTGTTTGTGGCATGACAGAAGGAGAGATTCTTATGAAACGGGAAAAAATCATGCTCAAGACCATCAGCGATGTCAAAGCCTTCGTCAACTCGGTCGCCAAGTACGACTTTGACGTGGACCTTCTCTCCGGCCGGTATGCCGTCGACGCAAAATCCATCATGGGCATCTTCAGCCTCGACCTCTCCAAGGAGATCACCATGGAAGTCCACTCGGACGACTGCGCAGATTTTCTCGCGGAGATTAAGCCTTTTATCGTACAGCAGTAAAACCCATCCACTCAGCACCGGAAAGGAGGAACGGGGATGGCGGAATATTGGGACATCTATGACGCCGATCGTCAAAAAAAGCGGGGGACCCACCTGCGCGGCAAGCCGCTGGCCGATGGGGATTATCACCTGGTGGTCAACATCTGGGTCTACAACAGCCGCGGACAGGTCCTGCTGACCCAGCGCCACCCCGGCATCCCCTTCGGCTTAAAGTGGGCCTGCACCGGCGGCTCGGCCATTGCCGGCGAGGACACCCTGACCGCCGCCGTGCGCGAAACGCGCGAGGAGATCGGGCTGACCGTCCAGCCGCAGGAGCTGATTCTGGCCAGGCAGGAGCGGCGGCTGCACAGCTTTCTGGACACCTTCATCCTCTGCCGCGACGTGGGCCCGGAGGAGATTGTCATGCAGCCGGAGGAGGTTGTGGACTTCTGCTGGGTGGGCCAGTCGCAGTACCGCCGCATGGAGCGGGAGGGGCTATTGCACCCCGCGCTCAAAAACTTTTTCACCACCTACCGCGAAAAGATCCCCAGGGGCAACCCCTTCCGCAAACATCTTCGACGATAAGAGAAAGGAAGAACGCATCTTCCTTTCTCTTTTTTTGCGCTCATCTGAACGTTTCCCTCTTTGACAAAAACTTTCCTTTCCGGCAGCCTGCCATCGCTTGACGTGGGGCGCGCGGCATGGTACTATTGAAAAAGGTTCTTCGGAGCCTGTTGTAATAAAATGATAGAAGGGACTGTATCGTATGGAAAAAACCAAAGTAGTCATTGTCGGATATGGAAATATCGGACATTACGCCCTTCAGGCCGTCGAGGCCGCTGAGGATATGGAGCTGGTCGGCGTGGTTCGCCACAATGCCGGCGCGCAGCAGCCAAAGGAGCTTGCCGGCATCCCCGTTGTCGATGATGTCGACAAGCTGCCGGTCAAGCCGCAGGTTGCCCTGCTGTGCCTGCCGACCCGCTCGGTAGAGGAAAACGCGAAACAGTATCTGGCCAAAGGCATCAACACCGTGGACAGCTTTGACATCCACACCCAGATCTGGGAGCTGCACTGCGCGCTGGACAAGGCCGCCAAGGTCACCGGCGCGGTTTCGGTCATCTCCGCCGGCTGGGACCCGGGTTCCGACTCGGTGGTCCGCACCCTGCTGGAAGCCTGCGCCCCCAAAGGCATCACCGACACCAACTTCGGCCCCGGCATGAGCATGGGCCACTCGGTTGCCGCCAAGGGCAAGCCGGGCGTCAGGGACGCGCTGTCGATGACCATTCCGCTGGGAACCGGCATCCACAGAAGAAACGTCTACATCGAGCTGGAGGAGGGCTATGACTTTGAGCAGGTCAAGCGCTCCATCCTGGAGGACGACTACTTCTGCCACGACGAAACCCACGTCTTTGCCGTTCCTTCGGTGGACGCGCTGATGGACAAGGGCCACGGCGTCAACCTGGTCCGCAAGGGCGTCTCCGGCCAGACCCAGAACCAGCTGTTCGAATTCAACATGAAGATCAACAACCCCGCGCTGACCTCCCAGATCATGGTCGCCTGCGCGCGCGCAGCGATGCACCAGGCTCCGGGCTGCTACGTCATGCCGCAGCTTCCGGTGATGGACCTGCTTCCGGGCACCCTGGAAGAAAAGATTCGCCGCCTGGTTTAATCTTTGCACAAACCCCTTCCCTCCGGCATTTTTGCCGGGGGGATTTTTTTCTTGCGGTCAAAAAAACAG
>QWCV01009669.1_pt1 | contig 10984 bp, 7 predicted proteins | sample 1972621 | NCBI WGS metagenome assembly QWCV01 (sample SAMN09866699, study PRJNA288562) | Human gut metagenome isolate pre2_stool, whole genome shotgun sequencing... | isolation source: gut | host: Homo sapiens | place: USA: California
CGATTACACGAGAAGCCTGATGGCAGAAGCACACGAAAAAGGAACACCGGTCATGAGAACGATGTTCTATGAGTTCCCGGAGGATGCAGCGTGCTGGGATATCTCCGATGCTTACATGTTCGGCTCCGACATCCTTGTAGCACCGATTGTCCGGCCAAAAGCAACGAGCCGTACCGTTTATCTGCCGGCCGGTGCGTCCTGGACGCTGGCAAATACCGGTGATGTTTATGAGGGCGGAAAAGCCTATGAAATTGAGGCGCCGATCGAAACACTGCCGATCTTCCTGCGCAACGGAAAACAGGGATATCTGGTGGGAGAGATCTGATTTAACCGAATCAAGTAAGTCACCTGCTTCGAGTACGAAAAGTAATAAGCAGTGGTTGGGGACTTGCCTGTATCAGGAGGAATGCAAGCTTCTTCTGATAAACTGCGGAGCAGTTATTTGGTTATGGGCAGGCAGCCAATGCGGATTGCAGATAGCTGCATGAAAAAAGAAAAGGAAAAGGGAAAAGCATTCCAGAAGATCGATAAGATCCAAAGGAATGCTTTTCCGATGTTATAAATCAATCACGGATCCGAAAAACGGATTTTAGCCTTGTTCCGCATATGGGCAGGCGGACAGAAAAACTTACGGAAGCGGATGGCCTGCCGCCAGATACAGCTCATACCATTCTTCCCGCGTCAGCGTAATAGCACATGCCGCGATAATCTCTTTCAGGCGGTTTTCGCTTGCCGTACCTGTGACAAGCTGCATATTTGCCGGGTGGCGCAGAATCCACGCTGCCGCAATCGTGGTATCACTGACGCTGTATTTTTCGGCCAGTGCACGGATTTTCCGGTTCAGTTCCGGGTACTCGTCGCTTCCAAGAAAACATCCTTTCCATGATGGCATCTGGAACGGAGACCATGCCTGCAGGGTAATATCGTGCAGACGGCAGTAATCGAGCAGACTGCCATCGTGGTCAACTGAACCCGGTGTTTCCATGTTCACTTCCATGCCATTTGCAACAAGGTTGGAAACCGGAATGCTGAACTGTACCTGATTGGCAACGAGTGGCTGGCGGACATATTTCTGCAGCAGTGCAATCTGCATCGGCTTGTGGTTGGAAACACCGAAATGGCGGACCTTTCCGCTCTCAAACAGAACATCAAAGGCGGCAGCTACATCTTCTGGTTCTACGAGCGCATCCGGCCGGTGGAGCAGCAAAAGATCGAGGTAATCCGTCTGCAGACGTTTTAAAATACCATCGACAGATTCCAGGATGTGGTCTTTCGACAGATCATAGAAGCCCTGGCGGATGCCGCATTTGGACTGGAGAAAAATATCCTCCCGTTTCAGGGACGGATCGCCGGAAAATGCCTCACCGAACACAGTCTCGCTCATGCCGCCGCCGTAGATATCCGCGTGATCAAAGAAATATGCGTCCTGCTCCAGAGCGGAGTGGATAAAATGATTCATCTCGTCCTTCGATTTTTCGGAAAGCCGCATGCATCCGACTGCAATGGAAGGAACTTTTCGCAGGTGATTGCCTAAAATTGTTTCTTTCATAGTAGAATTTTCTCCTTTGCAATGCTTCTGTATTCGCAGAGGTTTTCGTAAAGCAGGCGTGGAAGGACTCTGGAAGTACAGAAAGAATAGTAATTACGTTGCTTTTAATATATCATTTAAGTGCACTTGAAAGTCAATGGTTTTTGAGGGAAAGAGAATAAAAAAATCGCCGGAATCGATCAGAATTCGACCAGAACACAGAAAATCCGTATTTTGTTAACAAAATCGGAACAAAATCGACAACAAAGTTTACTTGCATTTTCAGAAAAATGATGTAAGATAGGGGTATTCGAAAAAAAGATCCGACAGGATCTGCGAAGTGGTATTGACTCAGATAATGGAGGTTTTGCGATGGATGCAAAAATAATAGCCGGAATCCTGGCCGCAGGAGGCGCAGCCTTAGCTGTGGGCGGCATATATAGCATGAATAAGAAAACAGGTTATTTTAAAAAAGGAAATTCCGTCCGATACGATGTTTCCCGTATTCCGTTTAAGAAGACAAGTCCGTTAAAAGGAAAAACAGTTGTATTTTTGGGATCCTCCGTGACGAAGGGCTTTGCTGCCCACAACAATTCGTTTGCGGAGTACATAGCGAAGAAAGACAGCTGTACCTGCATCAAAGAAGCGGTCAACGGAACCACGCTGATTGATAATGGTGAGGATTCCTACATCGAGCGTATGCGCGACAGGCTTGATCCAAAGCAACAGGTGGATCTTTTTATCTGCCAGCTGTCCACTAACGATGCAACACACAACAGCCCGCTCGGTGAAATTTCGGAATCCCGCGATCTGGAGAGCTTCGATGTCGAAACTGTCTGCGGCGCGATTGAGTATATCATTGCATATGCAAAAGAAACGTGGCATTGCCCGGTGATGTTCTATACGAATCCACAGTATGATTCCAAGCCGTACGCGAAGATGGTAGAGGCGCTTCTGAAAATTCAGGAAAAATGGCAGATCGGTGTGATCGATTTCTGGAATGACGAACAAATCAACCGTGTTTCCCCGGAAAAACGAAAACTGTATCTTCAGGATCCGATTCATCCGATGAAGGCCGGCTATGCCGAGTGGCTGGTGCCTGTGATGGAACAGCGGATTGGTGAATATCTGGAACAGCAGGTATAAGCAAAGAGGAAAATAAAAATACTTTCGTGGTTTCTTTTGAAAAGATTCCGCGAAAGTATTTTTTGATTTACAGGAAACTTCGTTGAATTTTCCTGTAAATTAAAAAAGCCCTCCGGGCAGGATCGCACTGCGGCGGAGGGGAATTATGTCGCCAAAGCGACCCGCCGCAGGCGGAGAATCCTGCCGTAGCAGGATTCTTTCTTTTCTACGAGAACAGTGAGGCGGGATCCGCGCCTGCATTTTCCGCGTTTTTTCGTTTCTTACGGATCCGGAACTGTTTGAAAATGCCACAGATGGCAGCGTAAAGCTCCGGTTTTAGTTCTTCAAGCGGAACCGGCTGCTGGTACAGGATAGCGTTGTAGCTTGTACCGCTTACAAGCTCCAGAATCATATAGAACATCAGCTCCGGTGAACGATACGTATATGCTGCATGAGAGAGCAGAGATTCATAGATAGTGTAGATGGCCGGCGTGTCGGCAAACGGAGCAAAGGTAAGAGAATTTTTGAAGAATCCCCAGCTCAGATGCTTGGAAATAAGCGTCACGAGGCTGTGGTTGGCGGCAAACTGGTCGAGGATATTGTCGGTGATAAAAAGCACCTGCTCTTCAAAATCATGGATATCCGGGTGGCGCAGCAGATCTGAGTAGGCGGCCTGAAATACCTGACTCGCCTTATGTGCAATCAGATGATTCCGAATATCGTACTTATCTTTGAAATAAAGATAGAAGGTACCTTTTGCAACGCCGGCGTTATTCACGATATCCGAAATGGATGTTTTACTGAAGCCGTTGTTGATAAAAAGTGAGAAAGCAGAGTCCAGAAGGGACTCACGTTTCATTTGTTTGTTGTTGTCAATTTTTCCCACAGAGAGTCTCCTTTCCTGAAAAATATCACATCATGTGTCATTTACTTAACTACAATTATAGTTAGAATACATGGAAACTGTCAAAGGGAAAATGACTAATTTTCTCATTTTTGTGACTATGCACGAAGAAAAAAATGACCGATCGTCAATTTTGTGCAGTATTTAAAGGCATAGGAAAAACATCCTCGATCTGAGGGAAACAGTATCCCGCAGTATCTTACTCCGAGCGGGTTTTACTTCTCTTATGATCCTGGATTTCATCATAAAAAACCATTATAAAAACCACAGAAAGGAAGTTTATCACAATGAATAGAAACAGAAAACTGAGAAAACAGATGATGTCTGGTCTTGCTGTTGGTATGGCTGCTGTTATGGGAGCTGCTCCGGTTTATGCAGCGACAGGAGAGGACGCAGCGGTTTCCAAAGAAGAAACCGTATATGTAAATGCAAATGCAGACGGATCGGAAGATCAGATTACCGTATCCAACTGGCTGAAGAACGCAGGAACGGAAAAGAACCTGCAAGATGAAAGTGAACTGAAGGACATCAAAAACGTAAAGGGCGACGAGGAGTTCACCCAGAGCGGAAACAAGCTGACCTGGCAGACAGACGGCGAGGATATCTATTATCAGGGAACAACCACAAAAGAGCCTCCGGTTTCCGTGAAGTTCACCTATTATCTGGACGGCAAGGAAATCAAACCGGATGACCTGGCCGGAAAGAGCGGAAAACTGAAAATCAAAGTTGACTATACAAACAACACAAAGACAACGGTTGACATCAACGGCAAGAAAGAGACGATGTACACCCCATTCGTCCTGATGACCGGAATGATTCTTCCGCAGGATACTTTCTCCAATGTCAAGATCGACAATGGTAAAGTCATTTCCGATGGAAGCAGAAACATCGTAATCGGATTTGGTATGCCGGGCCTGCAGGAAAGCCTGGGATTAAATTCCGATTCCCTTGAAGATCTGGTATCCGGTGACAGCGATTTCGAACTGCCGGAAAGCCTGGAGATCACTGCAGATGTGGAGAACTTCTCTCTGGATTCTACCTTCACCGTTGCACTTGATGATGTTCTCGACACCATCGATACCGACAACATCACCGGATACGATGACCTGAAGGGTGCACTGAGTGATCTTGAGGATGCTGCAATGGAACTGGTTGACGGTTCCAAGGCACTCTCCGATGGTGTGGATACTTTAAAAGACAGCTACAAAGAGCTGGATGACGGTATCGGAACGTTAAAAGACGGCGCTGACGAGCTGAACAGCGGAGCCGGCACACTGGCAGGCGGAGCCGGCACACTGGCAAGCGGAGCATCGACTCTGGCAAACGGAACTTCTACTCTGAACAGCGGAGCTTCTACCTTAAACAGCGGAGCAGCTACCCTGTCCAACGGAGCATCCACCTTAAGCAGCGGAGCTTCTTCCCTGGCAAGCGGCGTAAACTCCTACACCGAGGGCGCTGATACCTTGAATAAAGCAATCCAGACGTATCTTGGAAAGAACGGTGTGCTGACTGGAAGCGTAACCGAGTATGTAAACGGTGTGAATAAAGTCGTTGCAGGCGTAAAACAGTACACCGACGGAACAACACAGCTGTCCGACGGCGTTGCTTCTTATGTAGCAGGCGAGAAACAGCTTGCAGCAGGCGCTGAGCAGCTTCAGCCTCTGGCAGACGGCCTGACCGAGGTAAACAGTGCAATCGCAGCACTGAACGCAGCACTCGACGGAAAAGATGAGAATGATATTTTAGCAGGAGCAAAACAGCTCTCCGAAGGACTGACCAGTTTGAACGAGCAGCTGCAGAGCACCGATGTACAGAGCCTTCTGACGATGGTAGACGGCATGACCAGCACCGGTTCTACCCTGATCTCCGAGACCGAGGCACTCTCCGAGGTTCTGAACACCACAATCGCAGGATCTGTCAACAGCATGATGACAAACGGCAACGAGCTGATGAGCCAGATGGATACGCTGTCCAAAGGACTTGAGAGCTACTTAAGCGGTCTGGAGGCACAGATCACGAATCAGGCAACGCAGATGGGAACCCAGATGGCAGCACAGGTTCAGGCATGGGCAGACGGAGCAGCAGCACAGCTGAACCAGGAAGCAACAGCAGCAGCACAGACCGCAGCTGATGCAGCAGCAAGCCAGGCATCCGCCGATGCAGCAAAACAGGCAAATGATCAGCTCTCTGCAGCAGCGGCTGCACTGGATGCACAGATTTCCGCAGCTAAGAGCGCCGGAAATACAGAGCTTGCCGATTCCTTAAGTAAAGCAAGAAACCAGATCGGAAGTGTCAGCGTTTCCGCTTCCGCCGGAACCGTTTCGGTTACTCCGGTTACAGCTCCGCAGATTACCCTTCCGGAACTGAACTTCGAAATCGAGCGCCCGGATCTCTCCGGTCTTGCGGCAATGCAGCAGAAGATGAGCGACATCAAGAGCCAGTACAGCGATCTGCAGAAGACGGTTGCAGCTCTGATGCCGCAGCTTGAGACCATGCAGAAACAGATGCAGACCATCACCGATAATAAAGCAGTTGTTGAGCAGAACCTCGGTGCAATGCAGAAACTGACCGCAGGTGTGGCACAGCTTGATGCAGGCGGAAGCGCTCTGTACAAGGGCATCGGTACTCTGTCCGCAGGTGTGAGCCAGCTGTACAGCAGCACAAATGAGAGTTTTGCAAAAGCAACAGCAGGCATCAATGCACTGAACGCAGGATTCACTCAGCTGAGTGCTTACAATGATACGCTGCTTTCCGGCGCAAGCCAGCTGAAAGCAAATGCACCGGCTCTGGTTGAGGGTGTTACGACTCTGCAGGGCGGCACGACACAGCTGACCGCAGGTCTTGGACAGCTGGGAAGCCAGTTAAGCGATGGATCTGCAAAACTTTCTGCAAACAGCGGAAGCTTAAGAAGCGGTGCTTCTCAGGTAGCAAGCGGAGCATCCCAGCTGGCAAGCGGAGCCTCCACACTGGCAAACGGAACTTCTTCCCTGGCAAGCGGAGCTTCTGAACTGAACAGCGGAGCTTCTACGCTGGCAAGCGGAGCATCTACGCTGGCGAGCGGAGCTTCTACACTGGCAAATGGAACTTCTTCTCTGGCAAGCGGAGCTTCTGATCTGAAATCGGGAAGCAGCAAGGTTGTTGATGGTATTGACGAGCTGTCCGATGGGGCGAAAGAACTGGCTGACGGTACGAAGAAGTTTGAAGAAGAGGGTACCAGCAAGCTGAAGAGTACCTTTGAGGATGATCTGGGAGATGTACTGGATCGGATTCAGGCGCTGAATTCGGATAAATGCGCTTATACTTCTTACAGTGGTAAGGCAAATGGAATGGATGGAAGCGTGAAATTTATTATCGAGACTGCAGCAATTGAAGCTGCGGAAGAGTAATGTGATTCCACGGTAGATTGTGAGGCCGCCTGCGGTCGGGATGTTTTCCCCGACCGCAGGCGGCATTTACGTTACGTGGGGTGCAAAAAGACAAAAAATAAGAACAGCCCGCGGATATGCGGGCTGCTCTTTCATAATGAGGGGGGAGATAGTTTTGAGTGGTTCATCAACTATCTAAGTTATAGTATAGGGAAGAAATGTGAGCAAAGTATGTCTATTTTCTAAAAGAAACAGTAAATTTCTAAAGAATAAGTGAATCCATCCATTGAGTAAATCACTTCCGTTCGCCAAAACGTAGATGGGTCCCCAGGCGCAGCGGAGCGTCCGCCCCCCGCGGTGCATTTGCAGGAGGGGTAAGGATGTTAGAGGGCGGAAATTTGCGTTGGGACCGGGCGCAGCACTGTCTGACCGAAGGGAGTTTGCGGAGCCCGGTTCCGGTTTTAGCAAATTTTCGGCCTCTTACAGCCTCTTTCCCTCCGAAACAGCACCGTGGGGGCGGACGCTCCGCTGTGACTGGGGGTCGTATCCTCCCGTCCTATTCAAAAGAAAGTTTCCGGTTCCCATAACTCTTCCGGTACTGTCCCGGCGTCATCCCGGTGAGTTTTCGGAAAGCCGTGGAAAAATTATGCGCATCCTGAAATCCAACATTATAGGCAATCTGAGAGACTGTGTGATTCGTGTCCGTCAGCTCAGCCATTGCGCTGTCCATTTTGGATTTCAGGATGAACTGCTTCAGTGTCATCCCGGTGCCCTCGTGGAAGAGGGAGGAGAGGTATTTGTCGTTGTAGCCGAAATAACGGGCGAGTTCGGTGACTTTGAGGGACTCGCTGCTGTGGTATTGGATGTAGCTGATGATGTCCTGCAGGATCTGTGTCCGCTGCGTTTCGGAAGTGTAGGTGCGGTAGAAGGGGCTCTGGCAGTTGATTTCGCCGAGAACAGCGGCAGTCAGGCTGTTGTTGAGGAACGTGTTGTGGAAACGCAGGGAAGTGTCCTGGAGCTGCTTCATGAGGATGATGACGCGGTTCGGGGAGGAAAGCGTTCTCTGGAGCGGGATGCATAACGTTTCGGGGTAGTTGGATGGAAGCTGGGCGGGAGCGAGGTCCTCAAGGCGGTAGGAGGATGGCGGTGCAGCATGAAACTCATCCAGAACCGATCCGGCGGTCGGGTCAGAAGGAGCGACGATCGGTGCGGAGGGGATACCCGGGATAAAATGGAGCCAGTAGAAAGAGTTCAAAATTGACGAGATTCCGTGTCAGGTGCATCCACTCCGGGGACGGGGACTGGAATTTGCCGCAGAGGTCGTAGGTAAAACAGGCGGCATCTGGAAATAAAACAGAGATCATATGACTTTTTCAAACCTTTTCAAACATTCTTGTATTTTAAACGGCGGTCTGTTTTGCTAAAATAAAACTATAGAAAAACAGGAAAACAGCCGTCAAAAGAAGTGTAACGCTTCCCATATCTGAAAGCAAGGAAAATATCTTTTTCAAACCAGGAGGCGGCGGAAGAAAATGAAAAAGGAGACCGAAAAAATGGATCAGAAAAACTTCAGCAAACCATTATCCCTGGCAAAAGTCCAGGTTACCGATGCATTCTGGAAAAAAGAGATGGAGCTTGTCCGCACCGAAGTAATTCCGTATCAGTGGAATGCCTTAAATGACAATGTTCCAGGAGCAGCACCGAGCTTCTGTATGCGGAACTACCGCCGCGCCGGTGAAGTTGAAAAAGAGCGGAAAGCAAAAGGAGACAAATTTGTTCAGATCAAATATCCGCTGGATACTTTTGAGACACTGCCGAAGGATGGCAAAATGGACGGAAGATTTTATGGCTTCCTGTTCCAGGATACCGATTTTACCAAATGGGTGGAGGCAGTTGCGTACTCCCTGACACAGCATCCCGATCCGGAGCTGGAAAAAACGGCAGATGAAGCAATTGAAGCTGTCTGCGCAGCACAGAGAGAAGACGGATACCTCGATACCTACTATCTGATCAACGATCAGGATATGATTTTTACAAACCTTAAGGACAACCATGAGCTGTACTGCTTCGGTCATCTGACGGAAGGCGCCGTAGCCTATTATCAGGCGACCGGAAAAGACCATCTCTTAAAAGCAGCAGAGCGTTTCGCGGACTTTATTGCCAGCAAACTCGGTCACGGCGAGGGTAAAAAAGCAGGTTATCCTGGTCACGAAATTGCAGAGATGGCTCTGATGCGTCTCTATGATCTGACCGGCGAGCAGAAGTATCTTGATCTTGCAAAATACTTCATCGATGAACGCGGAACAAAACCATACTATTACGATATCGAGCGCGGTCTGACCTGCCCGGAGGGCGAGGAACGATATAGCTACAATCAGGCAAACCGCCCGGTGCGTCAGCAGGATGAGGTGCAGGGGCACTCCGTACGCGCCGTATATCTCTATTCCGGCATGGCGGATGTGGCAAGGGCAACGCAGGATGAGAGCCTGCTGAAAGCCTGTGAAACTCTCTGGAACAACATGGTGCATCAGAAAATGTACGTCACCGGCGGAATCGGTGCCACTCATATAGGAGAGGCATTCTCTTTCAACTATGACCTGCCAAACGATACCGCTTACGCAGAGACCTGTGCATCCATCGGTCTTGTGTTCTTTGCTCGCCGCATGCTGGAGATTCAGGCAAAAGCAGAGTACGCGGATGTGATGGAATTAGCCCTCTACAATGGCGTTCTCTCCGGCATGGCGCTCGACGGAAAGAGCTTCTTCTATGTCAATCCGCTGGAGGTACTGCCGGAGGCATGTCACAAGGATGAGCGGAAATTCCATGTAAAACCGATCCGTCAGAAATGGTTCGGCTGTGCCTGCTGCCCTCCGAACCTGGCAAGAACGGTAAGCTCAGTTGCATCTTACGCATACACGGAAAACGACACAACCCTGTTTGTCCACTTGTACATGGGTGGAACAGTGGAAGGAGAAAAAGTAAAAGCATCCATCACTTCCGAATTCCCGTGGGACGGCCATGTTTCCGTGACCTGCGAGAGCGATACCAAAGAGCCGTACACCTTTGCATTCCGCATCCCGGGATGGTGTGCTTCTTATGAAAAAGAGATTCCAAAAGGCGCAGAAGTGGAAGAAAAAGACGGGTATCTGTATGTGACAAAAGTATGGGCGAAGGGTGAGACGATCCGCCTGAACTTCCCGATGGAAATCCAGTTTTTGGCATCCAATCCGCTTGTACGCGAGGACGCCGGCCGTGTTGCCGTAAAACGAGGACCAGTTGTTTACTGTATGGAAGAAGCAGACAACGGAAAGAATCTGCATTTGACAAAACTCTGTGTGAATGGTGAAAAAACCGCAGAAGCAGCCGATGAGCTGGGCGAGCACTTTGTGCGCGTAACGGCCGAGGGACGTCGCATGAAGCTGGGCGATGCGGAAAAACAGCCGTTGTATCATCTGTATCAGAAAGAGGAAGAGGAAAAGACGAAACTGAAGCTGATTCCATATTATATGTGGAACAACCGAGGTGAGGGCGAAATGCAGGTATGGATCCGCGCATGTGAATGATTTTATTAAAGAAGAAATAAAAAACTCCGGAAAAGGGATGGCTCCTGATGCAGCCTCCCCTTTTTTCCGGAGTTCTTGTTATGCCAAAATATTAGAATCCTGCAAAAAAAGAAAGTGAATTTTTTGCAGGATTCTTTGTGCTATTGGTACAGATTATTTTCTGCTTCTCATAGAAAGACTGCCGAAAGCAGAAGAAACGGCGGGCAGAATCACGAGGACGACCGCAAGGACAATCATTCGATCCACAAAGTCTGTCATGGCCTGTACAACGCAGACAGAGAGAGTCAGATTCATACCGAGGCTGTGAAGCAGCTGCACCAGCACAGTGGAGCCGGAGGAAGTAATTCCACCGAAAACAACCGCGGTGATTGTGGAACTTACCACAGTACCCGGAAGTGAGATCACAAGCGCTGCCGGAAACAGCTTCCAGCCCATGGAGCGGAGGGAAAGACTCTCGCTGCGGGATTCTGCCGTATGGGACGGGCGGAGTCTGCGGAAT
>QWCV01003658.1_pt1 | contig 10954 bp, 10 predicted proteins | sample 1972621 | NCBI WGS metagenome assembly QWCV01 (sample SAMN09866699, study PRJNA288562) | Human gut metagenome isolate pre2_stool, whole genome shotgun sequencing... | isolation source: gut | host: Homo sapiens | place: USA: California
GAGGGTGTTGGTGGCCTGTGAGGAGTCGCAGGAAGTCTGCAAAGCGTTCCGGGCGTTGGGGCATGATGCGTACAGCTGCGACATTGAGCCGTGCAGCGGGGGGCATCCGGAGTGGCATCTGAGATGTGACGCGCTGGAGTTACTGAAAATACAGTGGGATATGATTCTGGCGTTTCCGCCCTGTACATACTTGTCAAACGCTGGTGCTAAGCACCTGTTTCGCGGCGGCATCCTCAATCAGGAGCGATACCAGAAAGGTTTGGAGGCAAAGGAGTTTTTTCTGAAATTTCTGGACGCGGACTGCCCGAAAATCTGTGTTGAAAATCCAGTATCAAGCAGAATTTATGAAATGCCGCCGCACAGCCAGGAGGTGCAGCCCTGGATGTTCGGGCATCCCGCCCAGAAGAAAACAAGACTGTGGTTAAAAGGTTTGCCGCTTTTGGAACCGACAGACATCGTAGACCCGGAGTGCGGATGCCATGAAGCTGGTACATGGTTTATGAAAGGCGGCAAAGGCCGGCAGAAAAACAGGGCCAAGACCTTTCCGGGCTTGGCAAAGGCGATGGCCCAACAATGGGGAGGTATATGTGTTGGATGATATTAGCCGCCGTCCCGGCTGTACCCGCCGCCCCGGTCGCCGCTGTACCCGTCCCGGCTGTAATGGCCACGGACGTAGTGGCGGCGGCGGTAGCTGGAGCCGCGGCTATAGGAGTCGCCAGAGTATCCGCCGTCCTCCTCCAGTGCACAGATTTTGTCGATATTCTTGATGGTGTCAGTGAGCTTGTGGGCCAGCTCCAGGTCGCCCGCACCCAGCTCACCCTTCCGGGCCAGCTCTTCCAGCTCCATCTCGAATTTTTCTTTCAGCTCGTATAGTGCTTTCATATTGCTTCTCCTCTCTTTCAGGCCACACGCTCAACAATAAAGTTGCTGTTGGCTACCAGAATAGGCTGCGTGCTGGTGTTCTTTGCGGCGACAGTGACGCAGCAGCCGCGAGGGACATCTACCACAGCGGAAACATAGATGTTGAAGAAATTCTCCGCAGCAGCCGGGGTGACGGTAGCGGTGGAGGCATTCAATGCCTCTCCGTTGATGGAGATCGCCGCCGTGATGGCCTCCGCAGTCCCACCCGCTGGAATTGCGATATTTGCGCCAAAAGAAATCTTGAACTTTGCACGGCACTGGTTCGTGAGTCCACGAAGCGTCACCAGACCAGCACCTTCCCGATGCACAATACTGGGCTTGCCAGTATTGACTTCCTCTGTAAACGGCACGTTCTGCCCAGCGGCAACGGTTACGATTGCGCTGTTGCTGTATTCAGCCATAAAATCAGTCCTTTCTAAAGTGGTCGGAATCGACCAGTTTAAATGCCTCGAAATCGAGGCGGTTAAAATAAGCGGCAAGGCTGTTGCCCCGCCGCTGTTGTCAATATCGGCACGGGGCCGAACATCCAAGGAATCCTCGGAAGTTGATGTATTGGGTTTTAGCAGCCGCAGTTATTGTAGCCGCAGCAGCCGGTATAGGGGTTGGGCACCTGGTAGGCAGGCACCGGGGACGGGCTGATCCGGCGGATCAGCTCATTGGTCTGCGCATCCAGCGTGGCGGTCAGATAGCTGTTCTGGTCGGCCTGAGAGGCAGCCAATTTGAGGGACTGGTTCTCCGCCTGGAGCGTGGCGATCTTGTCCTGGGTCAGGAAATCCAAAATCGCCCGGCTGTTGGCGTTGGCGTTGTCGATGATGTCTCGAGTGGTGTTCTGGATGGTGTTCTGCGTAGCGCAGGCGGTGGTGGCGAGGTCGTACCGCACCCCCTGAATCGCCTCCCGGGTGTCGCAGCAGCAGGAAGCCAACTGAGCACCCAGGGCATTGAAGCCCGCCTGGGTCTGATAGCCCAGGTTACACATGGCGGTGTCCACGCCGTGGAATCCGCTGGTCACGGCGTCCCGGATGGAGGTCTGGCCGTTCTGGAGGCCGTTCAGGGCAAAGCCCTCGTTGATATCAGCGCGGGTAGCGTACCCCTGGAAGCCGGGGCCGTTCACGCCGTTCCCGCCGCCGAAGCCGCCATAGCCGCCCCAACCGCCGAACAGGCCGAAGATGAGGAACAGGATGATCCAACTGGACCAGTCCCCGCCCCATCCAAAACCGCCGTTGCCGCCCTGATAGGCAGGCTGAACCGGCATCGTCATAACGGTGCCGCCGTCAGAAGAAAGACTCATGTAAATTCTCCTTTGTTTTTATTTTCAAAACCCGGCCGGGATTTTGATCACTTGCCGAACATTCCCCGCATCCCGTCAAACATGCCCGACATCTGCTGGGCCTGCTGTTGAGCGTGGTTTAATTGCTCCTGCGAGATTTTTCCGCTTGAGACCATTTCATTGATGATAGCATTTGGGTCTTTGCCCTTCATCTGCTGCATGAACTGTTGAAACTGCTGCATCATGTTGGGGCGGCCACCGCCGCCCATGACTCCGAAAAAGGGATTCATTCTGCATCCTCCTTCGCGTTCTTCTTTGCAGTCGTTTTCGGAGCTGCCAGCGCGTCCACACGGGCCGCCAGGGCCTCAAGATCGGCCTTTGTGGCAAACTCCACGCCCTGTGGGGCTTGCGCCGTTCTGGCCCCGCTGGTGCGCTCTACGAGGTCATAGACCTTGATGGACGGTTTCCCGCTGGCATCCGCCTGCTTGAGATAGATGGTGGGTGAGTTGCTGTCCCAAAGCGCCACGGCGCTGTTAGGGGCCACCAGATAGGCCATTGCCTCCGCCTCACCGCTCACCCATACCATGCTCTGGCCGCTGGCCTGCGCCTGCTGGGGCTGTGCCTGCGGCATCTGCTGGGGCATGGGCTGAAACTGCGCCCCACGGAGCTGTGCAAGCTGATCCGGCATGGGCGGCTGGTAATATTGCGGCTGCTGGTATCCATAGTAAGGGTAGCTCATGGGTTACGCCTCCTTGTGCCAGTAGTAGAGCGGTATTTCCCCGCCGCTGTCCCAGGTGTCAATCCAGTCTCCATTTTGCACGCACACCACATGCCCGGACAGGGCCAGAATATAGGTGCCTTCGGGATGCTCCGCGGCAAAGTCGGCCACCGTGTAGCAGTCCGGGCAGGAGTTGGGTATCATGTCCCGGTCAAAGCAACGGCTGCGCAGGTAGGCTCCCCACACATGGTTGGCCGACGGCATATCCCGCATCATGTAGCCCTGGATGGCGACGCCCACATAGGTCTCCTCCCAGCTCTGTCCGAGGGCCTTTGCAATGGCCCGGATGGTGCAGTCCCCTACGTTGCGTCCGTCGGGGTTTTCGTTATGCTGAATGAATCCCATGTTTTGCCTCCAATGCTGTCACATATGCCTCCAGACCCTCGTCATCCCCCTGCGCCATGTACCAGACCGCCGTTTCGGCGGCGCACTCGCGGGACATCCCGGCGGCTACCATCCTCTCGATTAGAGTCATATCCAACACGTCCTTGTCCATAAAAATAAGGAGTCCGTGAGGAGGGCGGCGACGTGTACCAACCCTGTATCCTCACGTCCTCCTTGCCTATATTGTCGCACAAAAAAACTTCCGCCGGGGGACATCCCAGCGGAAGTTATGGGGCGTTATGTACCTTTTTGGAGGAAGCCCAGCTTTGAGGCCGTGAACTCCACCTTTTCACAGATAAAAGGCATGTGGCGGTAAATCGTTTTCCGGTCGATTTCGCAGCAATCGGCAACATCAATCTGAGGCCTTCGCTCCAGCAGATAGAGCTCCGCGATCCGTGTGTCGTCTTTCCCCAGGTTGGCCTCGCGGATGGAGTGCTTCATTTCGGTGGTGGTCAGCTCCTCCAGCCTTCCGGGGAACCGAATCAAAGCCTTTGCCATATTCACCACCGGCTATGCCACGGTGCGTCGTCGATGGTCGACTCCTTGTAACCCGCGGCGTAGTAATAGTCGTCCTTCACCTCGTCGCTCACGTTCATGCGGTCTATGACGGACATAATCCGGTCTTTTCGGTCTTCTCCCTCAATGTCTGTGATGGCGGCCCGGAACAGGATATAGTCCTCCGGGGATAGGTCGCTGTGCGCAGCCGTTTTTACCCATCCGTCCAGCCTGTAGCTGCTGATCTCAGACTTTGTGGTCTTGTCCGCATACTCATAGACGCTGTCAATGACAAACGCCTTGTCGGTATCGCTCATGCTCCGGTACGTCGGGTTGTCTATGATGTTCCCCAGCATTTCAAACTGCATCTGACCCCGCTTGGTGGCGTACTGCTCGTATTTCTCCTTGCTCAGGTCAATCCGTTCCCCGTCCACGGTGATGTAGCGTTCCGGCCGCTGGGGAACCACTGAGGCGTCTCCTGTCTGGTCATAAATCCTCTGTATCTCCTCGTCCACCGGCGTCACCTGCTTGTTGGAGGTATAGGCCGGATTGAGGAAATTGTTTGCCATGCGTAGCCAGAGGGGACCGCTGCTGTCCTCCCTGCCCCATGCGTCGATGTAGGGCATCTGCTGGTAGTCCGGCCCCGGAAGCCGAGCGCTGGCCCGGCCAATGGCATACTGGAGGTCGGTTGGCAACCGCAGGTTCTTGTCGGTGTAGGTGGTCATGCGCACGTCCTCGGCGGAGCGCTCAATCTGTCCGCCCAGGGTAGGAATCGCCTGGGTGAAGTAGCTGACCAGCGCGGAGTAGAATAGTGCTCCCAGCTTGTTTTCTGAGAAAGAAAAACTGTCCATCACATCGTTGAGGGACTGGAGCATGGACAGTTCCAGCATGGGGTCAGAGATGGATTTCAGAGCGGTGGAAATACTCTCCGCCGTGTTTCCCCCCTGTCCCATGGAGTCCATCAGCTCCACGCCCATGAAGAAGGGCAAAGCCTCCGGAGCCAGCCAGTCCAGTGTGACATTCCCGCCGCCGGGCAGGTTCAGCGCGTAATTCTGAACGCCCGTCAGGTCGTTGAGTGCGTCCTGCCCCTCGTCGTCCCCGCCGCCGCTGGTGACAATCCCCTGGGCGAACAGGTACGCGCCCAGCGCCATGAGCCCCGAGCCGGTGAGTCCGGAGGCGATGTGGTCGATGGCCTCCGCTCCCGTCATCCTGCCGCGCTTTACCTGTATCAGATCGTAGGTCATGGCCTTTGCCAGCCCGGCCGGGCTGTACTCCATGCCCCGCACCAGGATATTGGCCGGGGTACGCTTGAAGGGCAGGACGGCCTCACCGGCGGGTCCCAGGGCGCGGGCGATCTGCACCACCTTATCCGATACCATATTCCGATCCTGATAGGTGGCCTTCAGCGCCTCCCGTCCCGCGTAGTCCCGCGCCCGGCTGAGAAGCTGCGTGTCCACCGTGTTGTTCCGCATCTGCTCCGCCGTCACGCCGTTGGACTGGAGATAGCCGGCCAAAGCGTCGGCGTAGGTGATACGCTTGAAAATGGCGTCCTCCGCCTCCAGGGCCCAGGAGTTTATCTTGCGGCCCGCCTCCAGAGGGGCGGTGCGGAAAATACGGCGGCGGCTGTTGATTTCCGTTCGAATGTCGTCATACTTGTTCCCGGAAAGCACGTCCCGCACGTTTGACCAATCGGCCCACGCCGCCTTATAGAGCGCGGGATTGGCCGCGAACGACTTGGTGCGTCCCAGCCTTCCGCCGCTGATTTTAGAGACCCCCGCCTCAATGGTTGCCGCCACCCGGTCCTTTGTCCAGCGCAATGGCTGGAATCCGACGTTGCCCACGATGTTTCGGATGTGCGTCCTTGGGTTAAAGAGCATCGCCATATACCGCCAGGCGTTCCACTTATCCTTCCATTTGGCGGGCACCTGGTCAGCCACGTTCTGATAGATTTTGTCCAGCACCGCGTCCCGGCCCGCCTGGTCGGTCTTCTGGTTGAACTCCTCAATCAACGACGGGTCAATGGTGATCTCCAAATCCTTGTAGTTTTTCTGGATGGTCTTTTCCAGCTCGCTCACCACGCGCTTGGCGGCGTAAAGCTGGTCACTGGGAGCCAGCTTGCGCAGGATGGAGGCCGCCTGTACCGCCTGCCCAGCGGTGGTCTCCATCTGAGCGTAGAGGGAAAGCAGCTCCGCCGTGGCCTTCCCGTCTCCCGCGTTGGCGGCGTTGATGAGAAGCTGCTGGCCCAGGGTAGCGATGTCTTTGGACACGACGCCCTTGCTCACCGAGTTTCGAAACTCCTCAAGTGCACCCCAAAATTCCTTTTCCTTTATAGTTCTGATTGCCCGGTTTATCGACGACTTATCGCTCACTCTGTCATAGGACAACTCCCCGCGCAGCACCATGTTCTGGATGTCCCCCACCACCTCGTCAGGGATGGCTTTTGCCCCCATGGCGGTGGAGGCGGTCTTGCGGATGCGGCGGCCCTGGGGGTCTGTGGTCGGCACGTCCACCGGACGGGCCGCGTTGGCCCCTTCGGGGAAGAACTCGCTCTTGGTGCCCTGGAACTCCGACCATGGGTCGAAGCCCTTCCGCGCGGCGCCCACCGAGCTCTCCGGGCCCTGCGCCTGGGTCGGCCCGGCGCCGGTCTGGTTCTCCACCGGCTGCCTCGCACCCTCCATGATAGTATCCAGCTCTTGGATGTACGCATCGTAATCCTGGAACACTCCGGCGAACTGTGCCCGCGCGTTCTCCGGATCTGCTTTGTGGTAGCCCCAGACCAGGGCATTGAGTTCGTCATAAACGGTGTCCAGCTCTTCCATGGACAGATCAAACAATGTCTTTCCTGGATATCTGCTTTCAATTACAACGTCCAGAACCCCAGTCGGATCTCCAGTATATGCTATACGTTCACCTACCGTATCCACAAAGCTGCGGTAAGCTTCATTGCCGCGCTGTTTTAGTGCATGGATAATCTCGTGGTTAGGGACAACGGCGGACAACTCCTCCGGGATGGCATCCGAAAGATAAATTACTCCATCCGATGTAAGTCCGAGCGTATTCGGCCTGTGTGCTTTTATGACACTATCCTCTACAACAACCGCATCAGGTGTATAGGCTTTTGCCTGTCCAAGCGCACGATTTACAGCAGGTGAAGAAGGGTTTTCGACTATGTGCCCCCTGGCCCATTCTCTGATTCTTGCTTGCCCCGCTGCGCCGCTTTCTCCACGGTATACTGCTCCAGCCGTTTCCGGTATCTGTCCATCTCTTCCGCCGTGTATACCCGCTTCTTCGGCTTGAAGCCGTATAGTCCCTCCACGACCTGTTCCCAGGTCAGATGCTTGTCTTCGCTCATGCGTTACGCCTCCGTCTGCCCATTCAGCCGTTTCTCGGTTCTCTCTTCCATCAGTTTGTGAAGATGCTCCTTCTCCTCCGGTGTAAGTTCTCTGATCTCCGCCCCGTACATCTGCTGCATAAACTCCTTGAAGTTCGGGAGCTGCCGTTTCTCTTCCGCCATCATTCACGCCTCCTGTCCGAATATTTTGTGTGCCTCCATCATAGACCGCCCCGGACGGATTGTCAACGGCGCTGCGCTGGTAGGCGGGGGAGCCGGGCAGAAAGAGGCCGCTTTTGGCTTCTTCGACCGTCGGTAAGGTAACGGCCAGCGGATTGCCGCTGGCGTACCGGGCCATGTTCTGGCCAGCCTGGATATTGGCGGTGGCTCTCCGGGCAATGTCCTCGTTGGTCCCGATAGTCCTCCGGGTGGTTCTGATGTCGGATGCCGCATTGGAAATCGCCCCCGGCAGCTCCAGGCCGCCCTGGAGCACTCCGGCGGCCACCGCGCCCATGAGCGCACTCTGCCCGATCTCTCCCAGCGTGGCGTTGGGGGCGTCCGGGTCATAAATGGCCCGTTGCAAATAGGGTGTGAGGGCGGTGGAAAGGGCCTCCTCGCCGCCCTCGCCCGCAATACCCAGGGCCCGGCTGACCAGGGGGCTGGCCTTGACTGCCTCGGCAATCTGCTCCACCTTGCCGCCGCCCAGGCCGGGGATGCCGCCCGCGATGCCCTCAATGGCGGTCTCCAGGGCCCCGGAGGCCGCGCCGAAGGCCAGGGCCTGCCCGGATGTCGACCCCTCCGCTTTGGCCTGGCTGGCCGCGTTGCCCGCCGCCTGGAGGCCGAACAGCGCCCGGCCCACGTTCTCCCCGCGGGAAATCGCCTGGGCGGCGTTGAGCCCCTTCCCTGCTGCGGACACGGCCTTGGACGCGCCGATACCGGGGAGCATCTGCACGATGGCCTGTCCGATGCCAGTTACATTCTCCGCCCCCTGACTGGGGCGGTATCGCTCACGGATGCTCTCCTCATAGTCCCGCGTGACGCTGTTCTCCAGGAAGGCGTCGGCGTTCCGCCCGGCCCACTCCGATACCGGATTGGGGGCCAGCCCGCCCAGGGAGCTGATGCCCTGCACCCCCTTGTAGAAGCCGCTGCCGATAAAGTCCGTAACGCCCTCTCCCGCGCCGAGCAGAGCGGCTGCCGCCCGCTCGCTGCCATACAGGAATGGGGAGCCCTCCACGCTCACCCCGCCCGCCAGGAAGCCCCTCTCTCCCGCTTTGGGCAGGGGCAGGGCTTTCCCTTTGCTCTCAGGCAGCGCGGCGGGCGGCGCGGATTTTACCGTCCGCTGCGCCGGAGCGGGCCCCGCGCCGCCTGCGGCACTCTCCGTCTCCTGACTTTGCCCAATTTGGCGCAGATGATTCAGCCTTTCATATACAGACGCTTCGCTGCTTTCCCCGCGCAGGCGGTTCAACCGCTCCTGGATACTCGCCATATTCCAGCCTCCTTATACTCCGAGCACCCCAAGGAGATAGCTCGCATCCTGTTCCGTGATGCTTCCATTTCTCAGGGCTGTTTCAATCCGGTCTGCAAATACCTCGGCAACATTGGAAGATGTGCCCGGATTCACATGCTGATAACTGTTGAGGATGCTCTGTGCGGCCGGGGAAAGTGTTGCATCGCCGTTACCGCGGTTCCCTTGACCTGTTTTACCAGATATCTTGTTGGAAATATCAACTGCCGCATTGATGGCCGCATCAATAGCGGCTTGGTCTATTCCGCCGGTCTCCGTTCTTTTGTCGTCGTTGATCGGCTTTCTTCCGATTGTGCCTCCGTTCCCACTGTTTCCTCCAGAACTTCTGCGGCCAGTTCCACCTCCAACGGTATTACCGGCGGAAAGTTGCTGTCGGTAATACTGGCTCAAATAGTTGGCGTATTCCTGGGAGTATCCGGCCTGCTGTAGAAGCGCAGCACTAGGCATATTTCCAGTTTGCAGGATGTTGTCCACCTGTGCCTGTGCCAGCTCCTGCAGCTCTGCCTGCTGCTGGAGGGCCGTTGGGTTGTTGTCCGTGTTGATGCCCATGTTATTGAGGTAGGAGTAATCCCCGTACTGACCCGCCAGAATGGCGTTGTTCAGTTCATTCTCCCGCCTCAGATTTTGCGCGTCCAACTCGTCCAGGAATTGCCCGTAGCTGAAATTGCGGTCGGTGTTGTACTGGTTGAGCTGGTTAAGGTATTTGTCATAGTCGCTCTGTTCCGCCCCCTGGACAACCCCCAGGTTGCTCAAATCCATGTTGTAGTCGTTCAGATACTGGTTGTAGGCCAGTTGGTAGAGGTCGGGAATCTTGTCGGTCAACTGGGCCGCGTAGTAGTTGGACGCCTGGTTGGCGGCGGCGTTGGCATAGGAGGAGGGGATTCCGCCGGAGGCGGAGGCCGCGGCGCCCAGGGCATCCGCCGTGGCCCGCTGGCCCTCCCTGGTGTACTGCTTGCGGTAGTTCTGGTAGAGGGGGTCGGTGGCCGGGTCGTAGGAGAAGTCCGGCCGATCCAGAAGCCCCGCGATCAAATCCTGTATGGTGTCGTCATAGCGGCTTTCATAGGTGGGGGCCGCCTCATACTCGAAGTTCCGGGGCGACATGGGGTCAAGGACAAAGCTGCCGCCATTCCCGCCCCCGGTGTATCCACCCCAGGAGCTGCGCAGGGCGTCCGCCTGCCGGTGGGCCGCGGCCCTCGCTTCGTCGGTGGTGGCGTTCCGGTAGTCCTGCTTGGTTTTCAGGATGGACATGCCGAAATCCGGGTTCTGCTGGGCCATCGAAAGGTCGGCCTGGGAGAACTGGCCCCAAAGCCCGCTGTCCTGCGCCGACTTCCGGAACTGGTCATAGGTATATCTGCTTTTTGCCATAGGGTTCTCCTTTCTTATTGCCGCCCTCTGGTGCTTTTCAATTCGCTGCCGGAATAGCTCTCCCGCACCAGAGAATAGAGCCGCCACCCGCCGGTGCCGGAAAAGCGGATGCGGAAGTGGTCGCTTCTACGGGGGATGATGGGCAGGTAGAAGCTCCGCTTCACCGTGGCGGAGAGGGTGGTCACCTCCCGCCACTCCCCGTCGCTGTCAAACTGCATTTCGATTTTGATCGACGCACCGGCGTCCAGCTCCATGCGTACCTGGAGCTTGGCGGTGCCCTTCTTGTTGGCGTCGCCCTCGGTAAAGTCGGCAAACTCCGCCATGCTCTCCACCGCGCCCTCCGGCGTTGCGTCCTCCGGTACGGTGCGGGTGTTCCCGTTGAGCCACAGCCTGCCGTCCGCCCCCAGGAAGTACAGCTCCGTGTCCCACCCGAAGCCCACGGCCTCCAGGCTGTCCTCCTTGTGCCAAACGCCCTTTTGGGTGTCGTAGACAAAGAGGGTGTGCCCGCCTGTGCTGTCCTCCAGGGAGACGTAATACTTCACCCCGTCGCTGCCCGCCACGCCGTTGCGGTAGCGGTCTGTCCCGAAGGGGTCGGCGACGCTCTGCGGGATACCGCCGGAGTAGGCCACCACCCCCACCCGGCTCAGATAGTACAGCGTCTCCCCCGCAATGGCGAGACTGGCATGGCTGCCCGCCTCTACCCCAAGGGACGCGCTGCTCATTACCTGGAAGTTGCTGGGCTTGTCCCCGTAGACCTTGTAAATCTGTTCCTCTTTGAAGAACACCGGGTAAACTCCTCTTCGGTTCCGGTATATCCTTTCTCTTTTGCCGCCTGATAGGCGGACTTTCCAGGTGCACCATCCTTGCCGTCTGCCCCTGGAGCTCCGT
>QWCV01003659.1_pt1 | contig 10951 bp, 10 predicted proteins | sample 1972621 | NCBI WGS metagenome assembly QWCV01 (sample SAMN09866699, study PRJNA288562) | Human gut metagenome isolate pre2_stool, whole genome shotgun sequencing... | isolation source: gut | host: Homo sapiens | place: USA: California
GCCGATTTCAAATTTTGGTTCAGGTCTTCAGAAGGCACTGTCTTATCTTCCGAGTACATATGCCACTTCATTGATTAAGAATCATATGCTTCACGGAGTTTTCAGGGAGATGGAGAGAAAACATTATCCGGATGAAATGGTTGAAGCGATAAGAGACACTCTTGATTGCAATCCGGTATTTCATGGAAATGTGGTAAGTGTAAATCAGATGATTGGCATTATGATGGGAAGCATAGCTGTATTTGGAATTATTTATTATGTGGTTACATTGCTGCCAGATGGTGAAGACAGACGATAACCGTTACAAGCACTCTGATTTGGTTGCATTACAGTGGGGGAAGGAGGCATCTGTTATGCCACAGATGAGAAAATGGGCTGATGAAGCAACTTGTGTTGTAATCTGAAATATGTGGAAATATCACAAAAAGCGAATGAGAATTTTGTGGCGGGTTACACGTTTAACTAAAGTAGAAACTCTTCACAGCAATTCTAACTGAAAGCAGCAGTATAGATATTGTATATGTACGGTAATTGTGGGATGAAGTGTCTATATGAAACGGATGTGTTTTATAAAATCGGAAGTTGAAGGAGAAATTTATGCAATGAAAGAGAAAATATCTACCAACAAAATATTAGCTTCGATATCACTTGTGTTTGGTATACTCTCATTATTTTCATTTGTGCTTTACTTTTACAGTGCAAATCATGCACCGTATACCTATATTGATGTCATATTTTGGGGACCATTATGCTCGTTTATTGGTATCGTGATTTCTATTATTACACGAAAGACTCGAAAAATACATCCTGTGCTATGGATATCAGGGATTATTAGTTGCATGCTTGGTTTTATTGTATGTATGTTTGTTTTTAGTATGCTGATAGTGCTAATGGCAGCTAAACAGGTATTAAAACCACGAGATGTTTCCCATTATTGGAGCAGGCGGAGTGTCCGAATCTATAGAAGCTGCAAATATAGATAATCAGAAGAATACATTGAAAAACAAGCATTTGCGGGAATGATACGAATTGTATCACGTATGTGAAAGAGCTTTTGTCATTGTGTTCCTGGCATATGCGATTTTGGAAATGATCCCGATCAACTACAGACCAATTTTAATAGAAGGAAGGATGGAGATTGGTTTCCGGAGTACATTGGTTCACGGATATCGTAGGTGGTGTCCTGTTAAGTGCCAAATTGTTTAAGCTATACAAAGCGGCAGTTATGCTGGCATTAAAAGAAAAATAGAACTGGTATGGGGCAAGCCGTTTTGATGCAATTATTAAATATTTTCGGAAACATCTATTGTTCGTTGACATTCAGAAATCATAGGAACGCAATTCATGAGAATTACATTCATTTCCTCGTCGCTTTTTTTGCACCCGTTTTCAATCCAGCATTTTAGTACCATAGTAATTCCGGATTGGAAATAGACATTATAGTAAAGCAACTCTTCCTCATCGGTTATTTGTGCGGTACGGCAGATGGGTAAGATAAGGTGTTCTAACAAAGGCTGGAAACTTTTTTTGATCGGCAGTGCTTTTCGATTGGATAATGTTACTTGATAAACATATTGGTGCTCTTTAATGTAACGCAGATAGGGAAGAAAAATGGATTTGCTTCCGTTGTACTTAATCCATTCTTCCACAACTTGAAGTAACTCTCCGCTTAGGTATTCCTCAAGGTCATTCATCATTCCTTCCATATCTGTATAGTGAGAATAAAAAGTTCCACGATTTACCCCGGCACGTTGACAGATGCTCTTTACTGTTATTTTCTCAAAAGGTATTTTCTGCATAAGTTCCAACATGGCTGCTTTCATGCAAATATCCATATCTCTGTATCTTTGATTATTTTTTGTGTTCAATTTTTATCTCCCCTTTTATTATTTCAACACAAGTACAAATATTGATGATTGTAGCCCAAATAATACCATGATAAAATGAAGAATGCAAGATACACACAGGGCAAAAGTACAATATCATGTGTGAGGAAGGATACGTTTTTATTATGGCAGATTCAACAAATACTTTACTTGAAAACACATCGGTGCCAACATTGGTTCATAAATTTGCGTTGCCAGCAATTTTATCTAACCTTGTTGGTTCGCTTTACAATATTGCTGATCAAATTTTTATAGGGCAAAAACTGGGGACTGTAGGAAATGCTGCAACGAATATAGCTTTCCCCCTTGTTCTTCTTATGGTTACGGTCTATGTAACGATTGGAAGCAGTGGTTCCTCTAAATTCAGCCTGCTTCAAGGAGCCGGAGAAAATGAAAGTGCAGGAAAAGCTGTTGGAAACAGTTTAATGGCATTAACTATTAGTGGTATCATTTTGATGGTCGTTACGCTGATTTTTCTGCAACCGCTCATGGTTTTATTTGGAGCAAAAGGTGAAACGCTGGAACTGGCTACGGCTTACACAATCTGTCTATTGCTTTCTAGTGATAAGGTGTTTACTTTACTCATAAATGGCTCCTTTGGGTTATTATTTAAGATTCGACACCTTAATTTTACCACGAATGGATGCTCTTTTTTTATTCATTTGATAGGTGAAACAGCAGTATTCAATTAAAATACAGTAATCATGTGGCTTTCAGCCACTTCACACGGCATAGCCGTGAATAATATAGGCTTTATTACTACAAGAGAGCGAAAACCTAATTACAGGCGATCGCTCTTTTGTTATATGAAGTATAAAGAAGAGAAAAGGAAATTATCACTGATGTACATTACATGTAAGAAAAGAAGTGCGACTGTGTCTATTTACAAGATCAGGTAATTTATGAGGAAGTAAAAAAGGCAGACTCGTATGATGTGTTTATCAATCAGTATGTGACAGCGTATGTTTATGAGTTTGATCGAAAAAAGTGAAGGAATTCTTATCCATTGAGTTCCAAAACAGTCGATTGTCAGGCGGATGTATGGAAGAAGAGCTCTTCTATCGAAGAGTGGAGTCCCAACAATCGGATGCATATGTTTGGGTGAAGGCAATCAGACATATCGATGAAAATGAACATACGGCAATGATCACGTTACATCAGGAGCAAGGCGTTTATCCAAGAATTTTAAGCATGAAACAGGAACTGGATAAAAAAGAAAAAGCAATTACCAGACAGTACTGGGATACAGTCTCTTTACTAAGTAATGTTTTAGAACACAATCAGTTAAAAGAAGCAGACCAACAGGATCGGATCGGATATTATACAAAACAAATCTACCGGCAGTTACAAAAAGACTATCCGGAATATGGAATCACAGACGAAGAAATCGAGACAATCGCTCATCTGGCACCGATCCATGATATTGGGAAGATCCGTGTTCCGATAGAAATCTTAAATAAAGAAGGGAAACTTACAGAGGAAGAGTGGAATATTATCAGACGACATCCTCTTGTTGGTGCGGAAATGACAAAATGGTTCCCGAAGGGAAGCGAAACTAAACAGCTGAATCAATATAGTTATGAAATCTGCAGACATCACCATGAACGTTATGACGGTTTTGGTTATCCGGATGGATTAAAAGGGGAGGAAATCCCACTTTGTGCACAGGTGGTCGGACTTGCAGATGCCTATGATGCCCTGGTTAGTGTACGTCCTTATAAGAGAAAAATCACATCAAAAGAAGCAGTAAATATGATTTTAGATGGAGCATGCGGAGCGTTTTCAAAACAACTACTTCAATGTTTTCAAAAAGCGTCAATGAAACGAGAATGGACAGAAAAAGCAGATTGAAATCAAAAGAATAGTTCAGGTATGGAACAAAAATGATAAAGTAGTGTGGAAAGATTTATAAGTTCAATGCATTGAAAGAACAAAAGAAGAGGGTATAATTATATACAAACTAAAACTTTGAGAGTTTAAGTTTGGAGATGGAATCGTAACATGAAGAAAAGAAATGACAGGCAAAAAAGTGATATAAATACCGTGCAGGAGACAACTATAGCACAAGATCTCGTACAGTTATTATTAAAGATCGTGCTTCTTATTCTGGTGGTTTTTCTCATTTTTACTTTTCTTTATGGGATTGTAAGAATTAATGATATCTCTATGAAACCATCCATTAAGGACGGAGATCTGGTGGTATATTACCGACTGGACCACAGATTTATATCCGGAGATGTCGCTGTTTTTGAAAAGGATGATAAAACAACGACCGGACGAGTTGTAGCGGTTGCCGGTGATACCGTTGACATTACAAAAGACGGACTTAAGATCAACGGTGCAGAACAGATCTCACAGGATATCTATTTTGATACGACACAGTTTAAAAGCGGAGTCGATTTCCCACTTACGGTAAAAGAAGGTCAGGTCTTTATACTTGGAGATAACAGACCAAAGGCCAGTGACAGCCGTATTTATGGATGTATTGATCTAAAAGACATCCGGGGCAAAGTTATTGCGATTATTCGGAACAGAGGAATCTAAGTTCCTCATCCGTTAATCCAATATAAACGTATTAAAATTTCACAAGGGAGGAAAAAATTATGAGCATGAAAAAATTATCTAAAAAGCTGCTCGCTGTTGTCGCAGCAGGTGCTATGACAATGGGACTGGCAATGCCAGTATTTGCAGATGGAACAACGACACCAGACAACAAAAATAATGCAAAGAAAGCTTATGTTAGCAAGACTTACCAAACAGAAGTTAAAAAAGAGATGAAATTTAACTTTACTGCAACACAGGTTACAGCTGAAGGTAGAGAAGATTTGATAAAGACAAGCGTTGCATGTACAATTCCAAGCATTGAGTTTAAAGAAAGCGACTTCAATAGTAATTCAGGATCCTATAAAAAGGTTAGTGGAGAGATTACATTTGACAACTTTACTGAGGCAGGAAAGTATGAATATACTGTAACAGAGAGTGAAATTACTGATCCAGTTGTTAATAATAGCGACCATGAAAAGCTGATCATGTCAAAGGCTGTGTATACAATGGATGTTTACGTTGTTGAGAAAACTGGCGGAACATTTGAAATTGAGAAGATCATCGTAACTAAAACAATGAATGATAAAGGCGAAAGCGATTCTACAACAGGAAAAGTAGATATCGGTGATGATGCAGGTAAAAATGGTTTCAATTTTACTAATACATATGTACAGGAAGCTGGTACAGGAACAGATCCTACAAATCCGAACCCAGATCCAGATGATTATACAAAATATGGTTCCTTAAACGTAGCTAAGAAAGTTATTCTGAATACAGCAGATAATGCAGCAACACTTCCAACTGATAAATTTGATTTTACTGTAAAATTTGAATTCCCAGCAGGAACAGATGCAACTACTCTTGGTGGAGTAAAGAAAAATGGAGAAGCTGTTACATTAGCAACAGATGGAACAACTACATTCCAGCTTGGACATAATGAAAATATGAAATTCACAGGTCTTCCGGTTGGAACAAAGATCACTGTAACTGAGACTGCAAAAGCGAACTACAAGGCAAGTGCTAGTGTTGTACTTAATGGCGGAGAGGCAACAACTGTTGCAACAACAAAGTACAATGAACTTCTTACAGCAGTAAATGGCGATAAACTTGGACAGAATAAACTTGGACAGAATAAAAATACAGTTGATGTAACTAACAGATACAACAATGTACCAACAACTGGTATTATCATGAACACACTTCCATATGTTCTGATGATCGCTCTTTGCGGTGCAGCACTGTTTGGATTTGTTGCTTTCAAACGCAGAAGATAATTAGGATAATTAAATTGATAAGAAAAGGGGATGCTGTGCGGCAGGGCACTGTCGCATCCCCTTTCTTAACAAGAAGGGAAGATAAGGACAATCGGATATGAAAAGATTAGCAAAGGTTATAATAAGCGGGATCGATCATATGGTAAATTTTATCGTACTTATGCTGATCCTTTTGCTGATGTTTTTGTCCTGTTATATGTTGTGGGATTCCAATCAGGTATTTGAGGCAGCGGATGCAAAAAACTACGAAGCCTATATGCCAAGTGAAAACCATACGAAATCATTTGAAGAGTTACAGAAAATCAATCCAGATGTTTTTGGCTGGATTCGGATCAATGATACAAATGTCAATTATCCTCTGCTTCAGGCAGAAGATGATGATACATATATGAATACGGATGCAGAAGGAAATTATTCCTTAAGCGGTTCGATTTTTTTACATTGTGCCAATGCACCGGATTTTTCAGATTTTAACAATCTGATCTACGGGCACCACATGGAAAAACACAAGATGTTTGGAGATGTGGGACTTTTTACAGAGAAGAAGTATTTTGATGAACATCCCTACGGAAATCTGTTTTTTGATGGAAAAGACCATGGAATCGAATTTTATGCATTACTTCAGGCAGATGCTTATAATGAGCGACTTTTTAGCGTATGTCCGGAAACATCGGAAGCAAAACAGGAATATCTGCAGGAAATTACAGACAATGCTTTACATAAAAGAAATCTTGACATTACAGAAGAAGATCATTTGGTTTTACTAATAACATGTACTTCTGAAATGACAAATGGAAGAAATATACTAGTAGGAAGACTTACGGAGCAGATTTATCCAGAGAAGGGAAAACCGAAAAACTGGGGGACTGGGATCGACCAGATACGAAAACTGGTCATATCCGTGCCGATTCTTTTCTGGCTCTTGTTGCTACTTCTTATCTTATTGTTACTTGATCAAAAACTAAAAAAGAAGGGAAAGAAAAAAGATGAACATCCTTGATTTAAAGAAAATAAATATCATAGTGCTTAGCATGCTTCTTTTCCTGAGTATGCAGATACCGGTGTTTGCATCTGAACCTGTAACCGAAGTGAAAATTCCTGTGGAACAGGTCGTTGAAGGTGAAGCACAAGATCAGGCTGCGGAGTTCTCCTATGTTCTGACAACAAATCAAAATGAGGCTCCGATGCCAAAAGGAAGCAAGGAGAAGCAGTATGTTTGGAGCATGAAGAAAAAGGAAACTGCAAAGATTATCATTCCGATTACGACAGATGGAACTTATCACTACCAGATTTATCAGACGACAGAACAAAAAGCTGCTTACGAATGTGACCAAAGTCATTTTGATGTAAGTGTGGAAGCATTTTACAATGAAGCAAATCAGTTAAAAACGGTAACTGTTGTAAAAAACCCAAAAGGGGAAAAAACGGATCAGATTACTTTTTTGAATCGCTTGAACAAAACAGAGCAATCAGATAAGACATCACAATCTGTTGCAAAAGAAAAAGTGAAAACGGGAGATAATAGTACAATTTGGGGATATATTTTATTACTTGTAAGTTCCATACTGTGTTTTGTGATCTTCTTTTATGAAAAGCAGAGAAGAAAGAAAGGAGAGAGCCAGGATGAAGCAGAATAGATGGAATAAATACTTGAAGATTATATGCAGCGGGCTTTTGATTTTATCTATGTGTTTCTCATCTTTAGACACAGCATTAGTATTTGCTGAGAATCGCTCTTTTGTAACTTCAGAAAGTGAAATGACAGATTTGCAAGGTGAAGAAAGTATACCTGTGGAAAATGATTCATCCATAGAATCAGATTCTGAGAGTGCTTTAGAACCAAACGAGAATACGTCTACGGAGGAATCTTCCACAGATAATATAGTGTCTGATGTACCGGAAGAGATTTCCGTACAGAGCTTAGAGGAAGCTGTACAGGAAATTGATGCAAGAGGAGAAGCAGCTTCCACAAACAGAGTAGAGTACGTAGATGCAAAGGGAACTACAATTAATGGTGCACCTACTACAATCGCTTATGGAAATATTTCTGAACATAAGGCTCTTTCGATAGATGGCAGACATTTTGATTTCCTTAGTGCGAAGGTAAATGGAAAAGATTGTGTGTATATCGGGGAATACAACGGAGTGCTATATTATAGTACGGATGGTGTTGTTGCAATCAAGATGGAAGACGGGCGGAATCTTACAATGACCTATCAGGAATACTACTTTGTTACGATTAAAGAAGTGCTTCCGACAAATTGTGATCCGGGTACTATTGCGATGAAAAAAGGTAGTGAAAATATTCCAGTTGAAACGAACAAACAGATTCGTGTCAATGCAGGGGAAGATTGGGTGATCTCTGTTACACCTGGTAAAGACAATCATAAACCAACAAACTATGCAGATAAAAAGAAAGATTTAAGATTGAATCAGTTACGACAGAAAAAGGTGCCGGAATAACTCAAACATCAGGAGATGAATACGGGGCTAACTATAAGATCGAAATTAATCAAGATGACACGGTTATTATTTCATATACGAATCAGGGTGTTTATCGTGTGACGATTAATACGAAGGATAATGCGGGTGTTGAGTATATTAATATTCCTCATAGTAAAAAGAATGGCTGGACTTACTTGGAAGACCAGGATAAGATTGAGTGGACATTTAAAGAATCTGATTTTAGTAATGGTGATTATTTTTTACGTATGCCAGAATTTCATGTAAACAGAGGCTATCGTTTGGTTCATATGACAGTAAATGGTTATACAATGACTTCTAGTTCCAATGGGTATTATAAAGAAGTACCTACTTCTACTGGAACAAATAATGAGTTGTCCACAAGTCCAGGAAGTCTGACTATAATAACTCAAATGACGAATGAATATACATCGAATAGAGGTGATGAAAAAGACTGTTCTTATGCTTATGCAATGAGATTAAAAGTCAGAAATGGAGATGTAGAAGATTATAATTTTAATTTAGCACCATACAGTACTGGAAAGCAGGCGTTAACGGCAAGATTATATACAGACCAAAGGCGAAACAGTGAAGGTTTGGACGTAGTAATGTGGGATTATGAAAAAAAGGAGCTTGTGCCTGTTAAAGATAATGATGTCATAAATATGGATGCTGTGAAATATGACGGGAAATCCAGACGACAGGTAAGAATTTTCTTTGTAAAACCAAAATCAGGTTATGTCCTAACAAATGGTCTTCCGTCTTCCACAGGCGTGAGTTATGGTCTTCCACATGGTGATGAAACAGGTCTTTTGAGCGGCCGTAAATCATCTGTTAATGCAGGGAAGATAGATACGATGACAGAAACGTCGATTATATCAGGAAATAACGAATTTTATATATATACAAAGGAATGGAAAGCTGCAAAGGATGCTGCTAAAAAGGCTGGATATACAACATATCTAGCTTGGGGAGGAGCAGATCCAAGTAATAAGAAATGGTTTTTATATGCAGCAAGTTTTGAAGCAGCTTCCAGAGATTTATATGTACATTATAATTCTGGCGTAGGTGAGGGTGTATTACCTAAAGATGCCCTTGTGAATAACATTCCGTATAATCAGGAAACAAATAATCAAAATAAACCGATGCAATCTTATGGTAAAAATCCATCCACGTATAAAGGTGCAAGAAGGATGGGAACGACCTTTGTTATGGGTGAGAAATTTCCAGAACCGACTTGTGAAGGATATGAATTTCTGGGATGGAAGTTAAAAAACAGTTCTGGAAAGCTAAGTGATACACTATACAAACATGGAGACCTTTTTACAATTGCAGAAGATAATTACGCATATGCAGATAACACAAATCTTCCAGTATGTTCTTGGACAAATTTTAGTGGATATCAGATTGTAGCCCAGTGGAAGAAAATCGATACAAAAAGGGTAGAAGTGAAGCATTGGCTTAAGGTACCGAATAGTACAGAAAAACTGGAAAAGACAACACCAGGAACTATTTCTTTTGCTACAGAAAATGAGAGTGTTAAAGTATTTGCAAAACCAGAAGCAAATGGAACTTTTCCAGGTTATGTTTTTGATACAGAAGATTCTCGGAATGAACTGGAAAAAGAAGTGACAAATAATGCTTCAGCAGATACAATTACGTTAAATCTGTATTATAAGCCGACACAATTAACAGTCAGTAAGATAGTAAAAGGTTATACGCTGGATGCCAATAAAGCCTTTACTTTTACGATTCAAGCACAGGCACCGTCAGGAACAGACTCAAGTGGATCCACAATCCAAGCCGGACAGATCTACATCAAGAAATCAGATGGTATAAAGAGTCTTGATTTTACAGATAACAAAGCAACTTTCACATTGAAAGATAAAGAATCTGTAGAGATCAGTTGTCTGCCAATGGGATGGACCTATACTGTAGAAGAAGCAGACCCGGGAGAAAATTTTAAAACAACATATCAAAGAAACGAGGAGTCGGCTGTTGATGGAAGAAAGTTATCTTTTATAATGGACAAAGAAAGCGAAGACATTAAGTTTGTTAATGCATCGAAAGTGGCACCTCCAGTGACAGGAAGAAGTGTGAAAAATAACAGTTTTGTACTATTAGCAGTTCTTGTACTTGGGATTGGAATTGTAGGTTATGGATGTTTTAAAAGAATGAAAAGAAAACATTGATAAATAAGAAGAATTATATTTAATCGTTTGAGGATAAGATATAATTCTTCTTATTTTATATCAAAAAAGAAAATCAAAGTCATGGAGCAAGCAGTTTGTCTTGCTTCGATTTGGACTGCATGATAAGATAAGAATGATAAAAAACAGATCCTTTGATAAAAGAAAAAGGGGACTTTATGTGATCAAGAGGTAAAAAATGAAATGCAATTAAATATTACGACAGATTATGCGATTAGGATAGTGTATTACCTAGCTTTGAAAGAAGAAACTATTACAGCATCAGAATTGGCATCTGTGCTAAAGATACCTGTAAATTATATTTCGAAGATAACAAAAAAATTAAAAGCAGCGGAAATAGTTCAAGCTTGTGAGGGCATAAAAGGCGGGTATGCATTGATGAAAAAGCCAGAAATGATTTCTCTGTTTGATATTGTATCTTCTATGGAGGTGACGATGAAAATCAATCGCTGTCTGGAGCCGGATGGATTCTGCTCTAGTATAACCGTTATTAATTAACTGGACTTTTGAATTGGCAACGTATCAACCACCACCTCTTCACTTGAATTAATTTCTTCAAGCTTATACTTCCAGT
>QWCV01003671.1_pt1 | contig 10932 bp, 5 predicted proteins | sample 1972621 | NCBI WGS metagenome assembly QWCV01 (sample SAMN09866699, study PRJNA288562) | Human gut metagenome isolate pre2_stool, whole genome shotgun sequencing... | isolation source: gut | host: Homo sapiens | place: USA: California
GGCTCCGAGATAGATCATGTCGTACTTTTCATTCAAGTCCTCGATCTTACCTATAAATTCCGCAGATGACATTTGTGTAATATTGATCGCAGATGCATCATAAATTCCGTTCATCCCCATCATATTGACCACATCAGTCTGCAACTTACTTTTTAACGTATCGCTAAAATCATAGCAGGGCTCCAGATCCAATACACGAATAGAGGATTTCACCGTGACTCTGTGCATGTACCAGTTCAGAATATATCTGGTCACGGATGCCTTGGTAATATTCTCTGCCAATTTATTGCCGCCCGAACCACTTTTGTCTGTCAGGAAATTTTCATACTGAATTTCCTTTTTCACTGCACTGTAAATCCATTGCTTGGAGCTGTCAATATCCGTCAGGTAATCAGAAGCCACATAAGGTTTGTTTCCTTCACTATCATCATACAGATATACATTTTCCGTCAGGAACTCTTTCAGCGCTCCCAAGGTCTTATCATTATATTTCTCTATCCCCGCCGTTTGTGCAAAGGATGTGAAAATAGTATTTACCTTATCCTTATATGTTGTATCATCCAGGGCCTTTTCAAACATACTCTTACTTTTCACAATAGCTTTTGCAAGGCTCTTATCAGGGTCTGCCTCTGATACACGCAACAAGGTCAGAACCAGATTAGTCATAGCCTTATGTCCAGCATCCGAATTTTTCTTATAAAATCCGTAATCTATGATAACCGGGACTCTTGCAGCATCGGAACGATTCCCCTTATCGTCTGTAATACCGAATACCATCTGTGCAATTTTACTTGCGGCATATTTCATGTTTTTCGGTTCATCTCCGGAATAGTCACCCTTCCCAGATAGATAGATCAGATCCACATCATCTAGATCAACACCGCAATAGCTTTTATCAGCAGACACCTCTGGATTCGTCAGATCCGCCAGTTCCTGCAAAGTAAGTGTAGTCACTTCAATCTTTAATTTATCTACATCACCACTGACAGAGGCAGTACCTTCATACTTCCCTTCTCCTGATAAATTTAAAACCTGCTTTTTGAACCATTCTTTATTATTAATACCACCATTGTACCTGATGGTCTCCAGTGCATTTTCCCTGTCATCTCCGATAAAGTCATAGGTCTTTGCTCTGTCGAATCCGGCATCTCCATCTGTCTTTATCTCCACGCTGGAAGCAGTTACCCTAATATAGCTTCCTGTCTGGTTCTCGACATAACTGTCTTCTATCCGATAATCACCATCATCGCATATAGTTGCATTCGATACATAATAATCACCGTTTTCCGTTACCTTAACAAAGCATGCATCTGCAATGGATTGAAAATTATATACATTGTTAACAGAGTCCCAAACAGCCCATAATATAGCCGGCTTTGAGCCATGATTCAGCAGATATAAGTTATTACTTATATCTACATTTTCACCCGATGTAGCATTGGTCTGTACCGGAGCAGCAGTATTCTCTTCTGTTGAAGACATCGCAGGTGCAGTAGTTAAAGTCTCCGGTTTATATGACGGGTCATTGCCGGATGTCGTAGCTGCTAAATATGCCTTACTCTCCATACCTTCTGCCTGGTCAGCAGCTTGTGCCTGCACACCGGCTTCTGTCTGGTTTCCTGTTTCCGTCTGCACACCGGCTTCTGCCTGATTTCCTGCTTCTGCCTGTCCACCGCCTTGTGCCTGGTTTCCTGCCTCTGCCTGTCCACCGCCTTGTGCCTGGTTTCCCGCTTGTGCCTGTCCACCGGTTTCTGCCTGGTTTCCTGCTTCTTCCTGCTCTCCTGCTTCGATCTGAGCCGAAGATGTCGTCGAGTTCTGTCCGGTCTCCGCTGCAGGGCGATATTCTTCAGGAAGATCTTCACCTTTTACAACAGTTCCCAGATACGTATAAGAATCCAATGTTGCATTTTTCTTATACATTTCTCTACTAATATAATCATCAACATTAAATTCCGATGTGGAAGAACCTGTGGGCACCGCCATAGAAGTATCCAGTCCATAAGTGTTCTTCGTCTCAGCGACTGAACCATCATTCAGGCGGATTTCCAATTGTCCACCACTTCCGCTAATTCTAGAAAATGTCGGAATAATACTTTGTGCATCCCGGTTCAGCTCCGTTGCCTTAACCATCTCCGTATAACGGGCATAGCGGGGCTCCGAAGTAATCTCATTGTCAGTCAGCTTACGATATGTTGCACCATGAAGCACATAATTATATCTACCGCCAACTCCTCGATAAACAAACCGTCCCTTCAGATCCTCGGAACGACTACCATTCTCTGCTTCCGTATAAGCTGATACTGTAATCAGACCATTGGCTCCAACAATATCACTTCCCGCATTTGTCGCAAGGTTCGCCATTGCATTTGCTCTCTCCGACTGAGACGGCAGCTCTGACAGCTTCCTTCCACTGGCAACCGGTTCTTCTCCGCCTATGAGGTAGCCAATGCTGGCATTTTCTTTTGACGGAACAATCTCCAGAATATGAAAGGCATCTCCGGAAGACACCGTATCATATACTAATTTCTCAATCCCCGGGAGTGTCTTCTCCTGCGCCTTTACTTCCATAGAGCCATAGCTCTGGCAGACACCGGCTGCCAAAGCTATGGTAAGAATTCCTGCTATGTACTTTTTTGAGTTGCGTTTCCAATTCATGGTCATTTATTATCCTTCCTGTTCCAATAAATTACCAATGCTCGTTTGATCTCTAATTGATGTTCCGATCTAGGATCGCTAAAGGTCAGATACAACATCTTACTGGACTCATTAGGCTGTATCGTAATCTGTAATTCTCCACCTTCTGTTGATATTGTAGATTTACTGACTTTTGTATCCGGATTTATCGGTTCATCCGCTTCTATTTTTGCGTCAAATTTCGTCAATCCAGCACCGTTCGTTGCCAACTGAGACTTTTGATCTACTGTGTTGGTATTTGCAAATCCATACATGTTGATTATTATCGGGCAGGAATATAAGCCGGGATTTTCCCCGTTACCCCAATGCTGTTTTTTATCTTTTATAAGATTAATATCTATGTCTTCTCCCTGATTGATAACCAGATATCTGTTTCCGTTGGGGAAATAAATGTTACATTGAGGGATCAATAATTCTGTTTCCGCTATGATCTTAATCGGCTTACCTTCCTCATTCAGTACAATATTGGACCCAGTCGTCCCTTCCGGCACATCAATATATGCCTGTAGTTCCAGACGGTATTCCGTATTCATGTCAATATTATGCTTTGCCCATACAAATACCTTTTGTCCGGTTGCGGAAGCACTGACTCTTCTTGTAGAGTTCGTCGAGTCATACTGACTGTTGCTGTTTCCATAGCTAAAATCAAAATTAAGTTCTCCATTAGCGTCATAATAATATTTACTGAACCCAACCAGTCTCTTTGATTGTTCATTAATATCCCACGCATGCTTCTCTGCTTCGTCTTTTTCAGCAAAATACTCAGGTGCAAGTCCGTTTTCTCTGTCATTTGCAATGCGCCACTTTACCTGACTCGCATCTCCGGTATAGTTCACTAATTCGCATTCTACTCTTCCGTTCCTGAATAAGACAAACTGATCACTCTGGATATAAGGATTACTCTTCTTCTCCGTTGCTAGCAGATTCGGGATATGGATATCAATAGTCTTATACACGATATTATCTTTATCCAGTTTTATCCATGCTCCTACGGTAACCGTCTCATTCAAATGTGTTCCACATTCCAGAACGATCTGGTACGGATTTTTATCTTTTGTTTCCACAAATTGGTATCCAGAACTGTCACCATCTATTACCCATTCAATAATGGGATATCTATGTGCATAATCCGCCCAGGAGGTCAGACACTCAATAACCGCACAATAACCGATCTTACTATTATCATCGTACTCATAAGTAGTCAGTCTCTCTGCAATCAGTTCCACTGTATACTTTCCTTCGATCTTTGCCACGGTAACATATGCCGTGTCCGACATAGAAGGATCGGCTATGGAAGTACAGGTCACCCTCAGCACTCCGGCGCCCTGTTTTTCTGCAAATCCTGCCGTAAGTAATGCTTTCAGATCAGCAACCGCTCCCGTAGAAGCGATTCCGGTTCCTGACGCAAGTGCAGAACCGTCTTTTCTGGTTACAACCCAGTTGACTCCCTGATCAATGGCTGCCTGTTTTCCTGTCATGGTACATTTGAATGCCAGTGTTCCGCCGGGCTTTACCTCACCGTCCTTGGGACTGATCACCAGAGAATCAATCTGTTGTGCTTTTACTGTCACCGTAGCCGTTGCCGCTATGGTAGGGTCTGCCACAGAAGTACAGGTCACCTTCAATATATTATCGCCAAAGTTCTCATCATCCGCTACGCTCAGTTTTCCATTTACATTGATGGTGCTCTTACATGCGCTGCCATCCTGCTTGCTGACTGACCATTCCACACCCTTGGCTTTTGCTTCGGCTACTGCCTCGGAATCACCGGTAAATTCAAATGTAAATACCGCAGTTTGACCTTGTTTCAAATCCGCATGCGTCGGATTAATCTTCAATCCCGTAATCCACATATATGCTTCCCTGTCTTCTTTGGACAGATCATTTCTCAGCTTAATTGTCTCGGCAATTGTATATGTCTTCTCCATATACGCAAAGGTCATTTTGAGCACAACCTTCCGGGTTGTCCTGGCTTCGCTGATATCCACATTAAAAGAAGTCACATGTTCAGCCATTAATGCCGGTTTCACATCCTCTGCAGTCAAGTCACCCCAGACAATGGTTTCATTGCCATCGGCATCTGTTGTCACTGAATTTTTAGCTTCATAGAGGTAAATCTGATTGGCAGTATCATAGCCGCTGCCGTCATCTCCCTGCCAGCGGATCATATAGACATTATCATTATTATACAGACGAAGTTCACTGACATTCGTACTGTTGATAACATTGCCGGAGGCGTCCTGCGCCGGAGTACCATCCAATGCAACGGCTGCACCGGTGCTATCCAAAAACTGGATATCCTTCTCCACATCAATGATCAGGTCAATCATCTGATTTGCAGTCAGCTGTGCCTCTTCCTGCAGTGTCAATTCCTTGCTTCCGCGTAAATAGGAATTATTCCCTGCAACGATAAAAGCACCGACAGATCCTGCTACGATCGTCATGATAGCCAAAGATACAATGATTTCTACCAGCGTGAAACCTTTTTGTCCAATACGCATAGGAACCTCCTTACTTCGTCAGAATCTTTCCCGTCCTGCCGACAGTTGTAATCTCTATCTTTTTGGAACCGTTTGTTACAACAATCCGTCTGCAATATTCCTTCTCGTGTCCACCGGCCACATTCGTATTCTGCTCAAAAGCACCGGATGCCCGGTTAAATACCAGATGCAGACCTTTTTCACCGGGCGTTACATATGGGGTCTTTCCGTCTATTTCAGCTAATGTATACCCGGATGCCGATGCTCCGTCCTCAAAATATACTTTAATATCGATCGGATCTTTTCCCACGATACGATCTGATACAAGGGTGCCTTTCTGATAGATTTTGGCATGATATTCCTTTCCTTCATAGGTCAGGACACATTCCACATCATTCTGCTCCTTGCCCAGCGTCAGTACTCTAGTTCTTTCGATCGTGGACACGATCTCATCTGCACATTTTTTTACTTTTCTGCCTGTCAACGAAGACGCTGATATTGCCATCACTCCTACCAGAATCGCCATAATCGCGATCACGATAATCAGTTCTACCAGCGAAAAACCTCCGTTATTACTTCTTCTGCCAGTTCTCATATACAATCAGTTCTCCAAGCTTTATATCACTGTTTAAGTATGCCTTGCCACCTGTATGCAGATAGCCTTCTCCACCCTTTAAAAACTGTGCTACGGAATACTCTGTCTCAGCTGTTCCCGCTTTATTGGAATAAGTCATCACATGTAATACCGCATCACGGTCAGGTTCCACATTAACATTCTGTCCCAGCGTAATATTTCCTCCTGCCAGAATAGTTCCGTGGAAGTCACTGCTCACTTTCACATTCCCGGTAGCAATGATCAGACCACGGAAATTTTCCGCAGAAGTGTATTCATAATCTCCCTGAATCACGACTGCTTTATATTCCGGATCCACACCGGTAAAATATTTGGCACCGGACTTATCTACAATATTAGTGTCAGCTCTGACAACTCCCCAATAGGTCAGAATCTTCCCTTCATTCACCAGATTGGTGTAAGCATTTGCTGTATCTGCAGTCTCTGAAGGCAATAATTGCTCGTAACTGTCTATCATCTTCTTAGACAAAGCTTTAAATTTGCTCTGATCTGCGGTAAGCAGAGCCTGGTATCCCACATTATTTTTATCGGTTCCCAGTGTAGAAGTATGAAGCTCCGCGGAATGGTCCTCACGACATACCAAATTTCCGGATAAATGCATGATATAAGCTCCGGAGGAGGCTTCGCGCACCTTGACCGCCTTGGTATACAGGCTGGCATACGCATCCATTGTTTCTTTATTTACGCTGTAATAATCCTGGTAATATCGTGCCGCATTGGTTCTGCCTTCTTCGGTTGTACTGTCAAAAGCGACATAATAATACACCAATGTAATTTTACTGTTAATGCGTTTAAAATATTTCTGCACATTACTGCTGTTTAACCCATAAGAAGCCAGTGTATTTCCGTTTAATGCCGCACAAGGCACATCAAATACAACTTCCCTCACACCGTCTCTTACTTTTTTATTTGACTGATCCCAGATCAGATCATAATACTGTTCTTTCGTCACAGGATTACTGGATCCTCCCAGAACAGACTTGCCGGAAGCATCCAATGCAATACACTGTGCCGGGATCAGATATGCCAGCTGATCACTCTTCACAGCTATGGACTGCCCCATCATAATATCTTTTACGCCGGTATTCAGAGCTGCATCTTCTCCGGACAGACCGGACTTCGCCGTGTTCAATGAAATATAGGAATTGCCCGCCAGTGTCAGATTGCGAAGCTCATTCAGATATATCTCCGTATCTGTTCCATTCACGATCATTGCACTGTTATCCGCATTATTGCGTCCCGTACCAAATCCAATATATTGACCGGTATATTCTCCGTCTATCAGTGTTCCTGCTTTAAAATTATTCCGCTGACCATCTATCCTCAAATCTCCGGCCACATAAATACTATTACCGGCAAAATCAATTTTTCCCACGCTTGCCGTGTTATTACCGCCGCCGTGCATCCGTATGGTTCCTGCCCATAGTTCTCCGTATTGGTCACTTGTCAGAGTGGCTCCTCTTCCCAGATACAGATCCTTCGCCACTACCATTCGTTTATCTGCATTTTCATTGCCTGCAGTTTCCTGTAAATTCACCGTTACCCCGGTACCATTTTCGGTATCCGCTTCTTCACTTCCAATAATAAGCCTGTCAGCGTAAAAGCTTCCACCGATGGTATTATTGCTCAAATTCATAGGCGCATCGGGAATGACCTGAATGTTGTTCTGTGCGACCATGGAAATTCCGGTGATGGACGGAAGTGTTACTGCCTGTGCAAATTCCATATCCGGAAGCTTGACTCTCAGATCTGTCTGGATCACAGAGACATACCCTGCATCATCCGTATATGTAACTTTCAAATTGCAAAAGGACAGACCATCTGTATACAGCTTCAGATCTCCCTTAGGGATTCCACTCCAGGAAGTATCTCCTTCCTTCTCCTGAATGAGATTACCAGAAGCATCCTGATAGACACGATAAGTATCTGTTCCTCTGACAGCCTCAAGCACTGTGTTCTGTGCCAGCGTTGTATCAGCACTGATATAGTTATACAGCTTGGTCAGATCATATACCGTAGTATCATCCGCCTTATAATATTCCTGCATACTACTTAAAAAGTAGTATCTCATTTTTGAATTCTTCTGCTCTTCGGATGTCGATTCAAAGCTCTCCAGTACCTTCGTGTAGGCTCCTGATACAGAGGTGGAAATCTGCCCTTCCATCCCCATCCGGATCTCGTCCAGCACAGTCTCCGCAGAATAAAAGTTATCCTTTGCCTGCAGGTTGTTGGCCTTCATCTGATAATTTAACAGAGACATATACATCAAAACACTGGCTAAAATGCCAATAAAGGCCATAGCTATGATCACAACGACCATAGCCGAGCCCTTATTCGCAGCTTCTTTATGTTTTTTTTCAAAATGTCTCCGGAATATATTCATGGTTCTCTTCTTCCTTCCCTACTGTGTCACTGTTCCCGTCATAGTGATCACCGGGTTTTTCGTACCTATGGTACCTTGTGCATATACCTGTACCGTAATATCATACATACGATCAATCTTCTCTGAAGGCGGGGTCAGTCCGCTAGCTGACATAATCGACTTTGCATCAGCTCCCGTTGCCGTTCCTGCCGCTTCAGACACACTCAGATTTCGGAATTTATAGTCTGTATATCCGTTCAGTATCAGGTTGGTTCTTAACTTACATGCTGACTGGATCGATGCACCCGCAGATGACATCCAGCCGGGATAGCTCTCCCGAAGTTCATAAGCCACACGATATGTATTGTTGATCATATCCCGGTAAGCCGTTTCCGCATTTGTCACCCCGGCAGGTAATTCGTCTGTTGTAGGCAATTGCATCACAAGATACAAATTGGTCTCTACATTATCCGGATTGTTTACAATGACCGTATCTCTGACCTCACTACCGGATACGCTTCCCATACGCGTAGGGAGACACACAACAATATTCGCCAGATCAGATATCACTTTACTCTGTACAGCCGCGCCGGCTTCCTTCTGCGCCTTGATCTGTGCCGCCTGTCTTCTCACCGTGTCTTCATTGGAAAAGATCACATAATCCGTGCCGTTCTGCGGATAATCACCACTCAGAGAAGGGTTGTTAAAAATACTGGTGTCGCAGTGATATCGCGTTAATGCAGTCACCAGATATACATCGGTCTCCAATGTCTCCCCAGCCCCCAGATCCAGACTGATCCGGTTGGTGTCTATTGTGATTTCCACTATTTTTTTAACATATTTCGGAATATTTTCCAGCGCAGTATTCGTTGCATAATTGGAAAAATACAAATATGCCCCGATATCTGAATCCGCTTTCTCCGAGTACACAGCATTCAGATTGCCTGCAAGATTCTGTATATCGATCAGGTCTTTCTCATTGATAGTCGTATAAGCAGAAGGATCCAGCGTAGTCACCACATCATACGCTCCGGATGTAGTGCTGCTGTCACGAAATGTATATACCCATTCCAGGTCACCATCGCTGTCGATATCTTCTCCGCGTTTTACCGTGTTGGTAAATCCTTCCACACTCGCTGCTTCGTAAGTATCTGCCATTTCCCCTAAAGTGTGCGCTTCAAACTGTTCCATCACATCTTCGGCAATTGCTGTTGCATGCATGGTATTGCGTGATTTTGCATTTGTTCTGGCTGATGTAACGAAGCTGTGCAGCAGTGGTACCACTATGATTGACAGGATCACAATAGCGATCAGAAGCTCCACCAGGGAAAAGCCTTCATTATTCAGTTGTTCTTCCTTGGCATGCTTCATACTAATGTCCTCACTCTACATTTCCAAAAAGAGTGTCTACTCCCATACCCATTGCAGGAATATCAGGCTCACTGTATACCTTATCTGTACCTAACAGATAATAGGTATTCAGCGTCATATTACCGGACAGCATTCCTACCGCTTCATTATAGCTGATATTTACACCCTGAATGCTCTTACGCTCCTGCAGGTTATAAATATATCTCACCAGTCCCTTAAAATCGTCATAGGTACATTCAATGCTGATGCTCAAAGGCACCTCATACATATGGGTGTCAGCATAAGCAGTTCCTTCTGTCGTAACAGGGCTATCGGTTACTGTCGTATCAGCTGTGACAGCCGCATCTGATGCAGCCGCTGTTCCGTCTGTTGTTGCCGCTGTTCCATCTGTTGCAGCCGGAGTTTCTGCTGCATACGGTACCTCTGCCTCCGTTCCAAATGCGATATTCGCTACGTCCGTGCGAGTATAATCCTCTAATGTCTTCACCATCATGATGCTGTCTTCCGGTAAAATATCTGCCGGGAAACGATTCTCGAATCCAGTAATATATGACTGCATCTTCTCGGTAGCCTCCAGATAATCTGCCTTACGCTGCTCCAATATCTCAAGCGTAGATACCTGGGATCTCAGGGATGCATTCTGCGTCTCTATCGTCTCCGACATATCATTAAACTTCGCATATACCAGGAAATAAGTCACCACGGCCAGAAGGACTCCCAGTACAGCAATCAAAAGTTGGATTTCGCTTTTCTTAACTTTCATCTTCCCCTACCTCCTACTGTACTGTCAGAGTGTCAGTCTGTTCTGCACTCTCGTCTGTCAAAGCTTTATAGGTGCCTGTAATAGAAAAGGTAACGGTTGAATTGCCAGCTTCGTCCTTGGTGTCTGTAATACCGCTGATCTGCACATCCTCGATGCTCTGCATATTGCGTATATTCAGAATCGTTCTCGCTGCCGCAGCCTTACCTCCCACAGTTACAGACATGCTGATTCCCGTCTGATCCGAACTAAAACTGTTGGTCCAGAAGCTGTCCGGTAATATCTGTTCCAGTTCGTTAATGAACTCTACAAGATTCTCGTTAGGTGTCTCAGTATATGCATACAGGTACTCATATTTATCATACTGTGCTGCCGCTGAGAGGTATTCATTATATACCGTCTGCGCGGGCTGTAATTCCTCAACCCTCGCCTGCAGAGCCACATTCTCTGCCACGGTGCCGAAGTATCTGGTCAGGGAAGTGACTGCCATGGCGATGGACAGGATCACGCCCAGTACCAGGACCGCCACACTGACGAAGGTGTAGTTCGTGCCGCTGACTACGGTCATGCCCTTGCCCTTCTGCTGGCTCTTATCGATCAGTCCTACGGGGGCGAGTACTGCGCCCAGGCA
>QWCV01003672.1_pt1 | contig 10929 bp, 9 predicted proteins | sample 1972621 | NCBI WGS metagenome assembly QWCV01 (sample SAMN09866699, study PRJNA288562) | Human gut metagenome isolate pre2_stool, whole genome shotgun sequencing... | isolation source: gut | host: Homo sapiens | place: USA: California
GCTCGCACAGGCCCTTGCACAGCACCTTCTCGCCGTCCATATCGATCAGCTGATACTTCAGGGAAGAAGAGCCGCAGTTAATAACCAGAACTTTCATCTGTGTTGCCTCCTGTATGTTTTTGGTCTGCCCTCTTTTTAAACCTGAGGACAGAATTTTACAGATTCCTGTGTTTATTATATAATAGGGTGGGCGGCTTTTCAAGCCGCAACCCGGGCAAAGCGGTAAAGCTTGTGTACAAGGTTTTTGTACATCCTGCCCACAAATGCGCAAAACCACTGCAGTTTTCTGTATATGCGATATAAATTTAACAATCTTTCCGAGGGCGCAGCAGCCCTGCAGAGGAGCTTATCTATGAAATTTGCCGGTATCATTGCAGAGTACGACCCCTTTCACAACGGCCATGCATGGCAGTTGGCGCAGGCAAAAGCGCTGGGAGCACAGCATGTGGCGGTGGCCATGAGCTGCGGGCTGACCCAGCGCGGCGCACTGCCGCTGCTGCCGGAAGCGGTGCGGGTGCAGGCTGCACTGCAATGCGGGGCAGATCTGATATTTGCGCTGCCTGCGCCCTGTGCCTGTGCGGGGGCAGAGGCTTTTGCCCGGGCGGGGGTGCGCATCCTTGCCGCCGCCGGGTGTGATGCGCTGGTGTTCGGGGCAGAAACACCGGACGCAGCCCTGCTGATGGAAGCTGCCCGGGTACTGAACAGCGAGGCCTACCGCACCGAGCTGAAGCGCCGGCTTGCAGCCGGTGCCCGCAGCTTTGCGGCGGCGCGGCAGGCAGCGGTGAAAACGCTTTGCCCTGGCACGGCGCTGGCCGCGCTGTTGGATAAGCCCAACAACAATCTGGCAGTGGAATACTGCAAGGCCATTCTGGAACAGGAGGCACCCATGACCCCGGTGCCGCTGCCCCGCGTGGGGGCGGGCCACGGGCAGGCCCTTGCCGAAAGCGGCCACGCACAGTTTGCCAGTGCCAGCGCGCTGCGCGCCCTCTGGGCAGAGCAGGGCGCGGATGCGCTGACTCCTTATGTGCCGGAAAAAGCACTGGAGCTGTATAAAAAAGCGGAAATCGACGGAATGTATACGGATCATGCCGCCGCGGGCCGGTGTGAGCTGGCTCTGTTGCGGGCGGCCTGTGCACGACCGGAACCTTTTGCCGCAGTGCGGGGCGTTTCCGAGGGATTGGACCACCGGCTGGAAAACGCCGTGCGCAGCTGCACCGGCCTGCCCCAGCTGCTGGACGCGCTGACCACTGTGCGTTACCCCCGGGCCCGGATGCGCCGCCTTGCCATGGATGCGGCACTGGGCTATGCGGCGGAGACCGTGCCTGCCCTGCCGCCCTATCTGCATTTGCTGGGGGCAAGGCGGGAAGCACTTGTGCTGCTGAAGCATGCATCCCTGCCGCTGAGCCACTCGCTGGCAAAGCTGGAAAAAGAAAACGATGCCTGCGCCCGCATGGCGGCGGCACAGGCAGGAGCCAGCGATTTTGGCGCACTGTGCCGCCGGGTGCCCGGGCCGATGGGGGGAGTATATCGTCAAAAAATTATCTTTTTGACGAATTGACAAAAAATAATCGAAAAAAATTTATGCAGAAACACTTGTGTCCGGACGGTTTGTGGTGTATGATTAAAGCAATGCAATGTTGGATACAACAAATGAGAATGGAATCAGAAAACCGCACGCAATAAGGAGGAAACTTCATGGCACTTCACGTTCTGGACGAAGCCAACCGCTGTCTGGGCTGCAAAAAGCCGCTGTGCCAGCAGGGCTGCCCCATCCACACCAACATCCCGGAGGTCATTCGGCTGCTCAAGGCAAACCAGATGGACGAAGCTGGCAGGATGCTGTTTGAGAATAACCCGCTGACCACCGTTTGTGCGTTGGTGTGCAACCACGAGAACCAGTGCGAGGGCCACTGCGTGCGCAACCGGATGCCCAGCCACGACCCGGTGCACTTCTCCATTATTGAGGACTACATTTCCACGACCTACGCCAACAAAATGACCGCCGGCCCTGCCCCCAAAAACGGCATGAAGGCGGCAGTCGTTGGCTCCGGCCCGGCGGGCCTGACCATTGCGGTGCTGCTGGCACGCTGGGGCTACGATGTGACCATCTTTGATGCCCGCGATAAAATTGGCGGCGTCATGCGCTACGGCATCCCCAACTATCGCCTGCCGGACAGCGTGCTGGACGATTTCCAGTACCGCCATCTGGAGCTGAAGGGCATCAAGGTGCGGCCCAACACCACCATCGGCAAGACCATCACCATCGATGATCTGTTCCGCGACGGCTACAAGAGCGTGTTCATCGGTGCCGGTCTGTGGAAGGCAAACGCCATGCATATCAAGGGCGAAACTTTGGGAAATGTAGCCTTTGGCATCGATTATCTGGCAAACTCCAAGGCGTTCCGTCTGGGCAGCGATGTTGCGGTGATCGGCGTGGGCAACTCTGCCATGGACTGCGCCCGCACCGCCATCCGCAACGGTGCCCGCCACGTCACCTGCTATGCCCGCCGCGACGAGAGCTGCATCAGTGCTTCCGAGTACGAGGTGAGCTATGCAAAGCTGGAGGGCGTGGGCTTCCGCTTCTGCAAAGCACCGGTGGAGATCCGCGAGAACGGCCTGATCTGCCGCGATACCGTCAAGGGCGAAGATGGCAGGTTCACTCAGGTGGAGGGCAGTGAGATTTTCTACCCCCACACCGGCGTCATCGTCTCGGTCAGTCAGGGTTCCGAGAGCAACCTCGTCAAGACCACCACCGGCATCGAGACCAACCAGAAGGGCCTGCTCACCGTCAGCGAGGACGGCAGCACCACCCGCGAGGGCGTATTTGCCGGCGGCGATGCCGTGATGGGCGCACGCACCGTGGTGGAGGCGGTGGCTGTGGCCAAGAAGGTGGCCGAGAGCATGGATGCCTACATGAAGAGCCTGCCTGCAGAAGAAGTGGCTGACCCCTATGCCAATATCCCGGTGTTCCAGACCCCCACCTCGGACGTGCTGGCAAAGCAGGAGATCTGACGAAATAAAGACAAACTTGGAAGAAACTGTAAAGCTTTTGCGTCTTTGCCGATCTTTGCCGCTCCGTTTGTTGACGGGGCGGCTTTTGCCTTGTATACTATTCATATACTTGTTTGTGATTTGTACAAACTGGATATAAAACGGCGAAAGGCGGTGGACGCTATCCTGAAAGCATCCCTCCCGAAACTGCGGGAAAAACTATTGGAAGCGCTACAGGCAGTGCTGCCCATTGCAGCCATCGTGCTGGTGCTCTGCTTTACCATTGCGCCGGTGTCGCCCAGCATCCTGCTGTGCTTTTTGCTGGGGGCCGCCATGATCGTGGTGGGCATCATGTTCTTCACACTGGGCGCGGAGATGAGCATGACCCCCATGGGCGAGCGCGTGGGTGCGGTGATCACCAAAAGCCGGAAGCTGCCGGTGATCTTGGGCATCGGCTTTCTGCTGGGCTTCCTCATCACCATTTCGGAGCCGGACCTGCAGGTGCTGGCAAATCAGGTGCCCTCCATCCCGAACCGCACCCTTATTTTATCGGTGGCGGCGGGCGTGGGCCTGTTTCTGGTGTTTGCCTTCCTGCGTATGCTCATTGGCATCTCGCTGCCAAAGCTGCTGGTGCTGTTCTACGGCATGATCTTTCTTCTGGCGGCGTTTGTGCCCAAGGAATTTCTTGCTGTGGCCTTTGACTCCGGCGGTGTGACCACCGGCCCCATGACTGTGCCCTTTATCATGGCGCTGGGCGTGGGTGTTTCGGCCATCCGCGGCGACCGCCACGCGGCGGACGACAGCTTTGGTCTGGTGGCCATGTGCTCCATCGGCCCCATTCTGGCAGTGCTCATTCTGGGCATCGTGTTCCGCGCCTCGGACAGCACCTATATCCCGCCGGTGCTGCCGGAGGTGAGCGACTCGGTGGAGCTGTGGCAGCTGTTCCATGTCAGCCTGCCTACGTATCTGGAAGAGATCGCTGTCTCGCTGCTGCCCATCATCGTGATGTTCGGCATTTTTCAATTTGTGGCTCTGCACATGGACCGCCGGTCGCTGGGCCGCATTGCGGTGGGTCTTGCGTATACCTACGTGGGCCTTGTGCTGTTCCTCACCGGCGCAAATGTGGGCTTTATGCCCGCCGGTAATTATCTGGGTCAGGTGCTGGCCGGGCAGAGCTTCCGCTGGATCATCATTCCCATTGGAATGCTCATCGGTTACTTCATCGTCAAGGCCGAGCCGGCCGTCTATGTGCTGAACAAGCAGGTGGAAGAGGTGACCGACGGTGCCATTTCGGCCAAGGCCATGGGCACAGCCCTTTCGGCAGGCGTTTCCATCTCGGTGGGCCTTGCCATGGTGCGGGTACTCACCGGCGTTTCCATTTTGTGGTTCCTTGTGCCGGGCTATGTGTTTGCCATCGGCATCTCCTTTGTGGTGCCAAAGCTGTTCACCGCCATTGCATTTGACGCGGGCGGCGTGGCATCCGGCCCCATGACAGCCACCTTCCTGCTGCCGCTGGCACAGGGTGCCTGCGTGGCCGTGGGCGGCAATATCGTCACCGACGCTTTCGGCGTGGTGGCCATGGTGGCCATGACCCCGCTCATTACGGTGCAGCTGATGGGCCTTGTGGCACAGCTGCGCACCCGCAAGGCCCGGCGGCTGCAGCCTGCGGCCATGGGTGCGGCCTTTGCCGGTCTGCCGGACGATGATATCATTGAACTGTAAGGAGGGCGCGGCATGAGTTCGTTGTTTTTGATGGTGACCATCACCGACCGCCGCTCCACCGATGCCTTTTTGCAGCTGTACCAGCAGCGCGGCGTGGATGTGAACCTGCGCACGGTGGGCAGCGGCACAGCGGTGCGGGAAACGCTGGCCACGCTGGGTCTGGAAAAGACCGAGAAGGCCGTGCTGCTGGCGGTGGTGACAGAGGATACATGGAAGGCCGTCCGGACAGACCTGCGCCGCAAAATGCGCATCGACGTGCCGGGCACCGGTATTGCATTCACGGTGCCGATGAGCAGCATCGGCGGCAGAAGGGCGCTGATGTTCCTCACCCAGCACCAGCCGCTGACATTAAAGGAGGAGAGCACCTTGAAGGATACCCGTTACGAACTGCTGCTGGTGATCGCCAATCAGGGCCACACCGGCACCATTATGGATGCCGCCCGCGCAGCAGGTGCCGGCGGTGGCACGGTGATCCACGCCAAGGGTACCGGCATGGAAGGCGCAGCCCAGTTCCTTGGCGTGGAGCTGGTGAATGAAAAGGAGCTGGTGCTCATCGTGGCCCGCACGCCGGAAAAGAACCGCATCATGAAAGCCATCATGGACGGTGCCGGGCCAAAGGCGGGTGCGATCGTGTTCTCGCTGCCGGTGACGGATACCGCCGGTCTGCGTCTGCTGGAGGACGAGGAACCGGTGCAGGAGACCTCTGCGCAGTAAACAACAAAATGTAATTTATTCCGGGATTATTCCGCATTTATGGGCGAAACGCTTGATAAATGCGGATTTTTTCGTTATCATAGAAGAAAGAAATTCAAGAATGAGGGACAAAAGATGATAAAGCTTTCATATGAGCAGCAGATCGCATTCAATTCGCTGTCCATCATCGTGGGCAATGCACTGTATGCGCTCACGGTGGTGCTGTTTCTTGTGCCGTCAGGCCTGATCACCGGCGGTGCCACCGGCATCGCACTGGGCATCAACCGTGCATTGGGACTGCCGGTGTCCGGTGTGCTGTTCGTCATCAACATGACCATGCTTACGGTGGGCTGGGTGCTGCTGGGGCGGCGCTTTGCCATCACCACCATTGCCAGCACCGTGCTCAGCCCCCTGTTTCTGGCCCTGTGGGAGCGGGTGTTCACAGGCTTTGTGCTCACCGATGATCTGGTGCTCAACACCATTTTTGCAGGCCTCGGCGTAGGCATTTCGCTGGGCATCACCATCCGGGCAGGCGCATCCACCGGCGGCATGGACATCCCTCCGCTGGTGCTGAACAAATATTTCCACATCCCGGTGTCGGCCAGTATGCTGGTGTTCGATATGCTCATCCTCTGCCTGCAGGCGGCGTTCAGCCCGCTGCAGCAGTGTCTGTACGGCATCGTGATGGTGATCGTGTATACGGTGGTGCTGGACAAGGTGCTCATCTTCGGCACTACCCGCACCGAGGTAAAGATCATCAGTCAGCACGCCGATGATATCCGCGAGGCCATCTTCACCCAGCTGGACCGCGGGGTGACCGTGCTGCATGGCGAGGGAGGCTACAGCCACGAGCCGGAGCAGGTGCTGCTGAGCATCGTGAGCAACCGCCAGCTGCCGAAGCTGGAAAAGCTGGCCCATGCCATCGACCCCACCTGCTTTATGATCGTGAGCCATGTGACCGAGGTGAGCGGGCGCGGCTTCTCGCTGGATAAGAATTACCAGTAAACGCTGAAAATCCCAGCAGATACTTGAAAAACAGTACCGGTTTAGGGTATAGTATAGAAGAACGGTAGGTTATGCCGTGATTTTACCCAACAGGAAAGGAAAACCATCATGTTTGATATTTTCAATATGCTCAAGAAGGAAGAACACAAGGACGCAAAGCAGGTGACCCGCGAGACCATCATCGGCGATATCCTGGATATGGACCAGACCACCGCTCCCTACTTCATGGAGATCGGCATGCACTGTCTGGGCTGCCCTGCATCCCGCGGCGAGAGCATCGAGGAGGCCTGTGCTGTCCACGGCGTGGACTGCGATGAGCTGATCGAGAAGCTGAACGAGCATCTGGCCGCAAAGAAGGCATAAATTGTTGCCCACACTGGATGCGCGTCTGGCTGCCGCCGCAGAGCTTGTGCGGCCGGGAGAGCCGGTGGCAGACATCGGCTGCGACCACGGCAAGCTGACGGCGGTGCTGGCGGCTTCGGGAAAATACCCGAAGGTGATCGGTGCCGACCTGCGGCCCGGCCCGCTGGCAAAGGCAGAGCAGACGCTGGAACATGCAGGCTGTAAAGACCGCGCTGAGCTTCGGCTTGGCGACGGTCTTTCTGTGCTTACGGAGAACGAAGTAGGCAGCATCGTGCTGGCGGGCGTTTCCGCCCAGACCACTTGGGAAATTTTAGAGAAAGCCCCGTGGGTGTTCACCGTGGGAGGGCCGCGGATCATCATGATCCCGGCCACCCGCCACGACGCGCTGCGCCGCTGGTTGTGGGAGCATGGCTTCTCCTTTGCAGCCGACCGCCCGGTGCAGGCGGCGGGCCGCTGGTACGCGGTGATGGCGGCGGAGTACACCGGCAGGGTGTATGCGCCCACCTTTACCGAGTGCCTGTTTGGCAGTACGGGAGAGTGGCCTGAGGGAAAAGGCTACGCCGACTGGCAGAAGGCAAAGCTGCCCCGGATGCGCCTTGGCGTGCCGGATGGCAGTCCGCTTGCCGCCGAGATCGATGCAATTTTAAAAGAGGGGACAGAAGGATGACAACAGTACGGCAGGTATACGAAGCAATGCAGGCCATCGCGCCGCTGGAGCTGGCGGAACACTGGGATAATCCCGGCCTGCTGGTGGACTGCGGCGGGCAGATGCACCGGGTGCTGGCAGCACTGGACATCACCCCCGAAGTGGTGGCCGAAGCCGCTGCAAAGCAGTGTGAGATGATCGTGTCCCACCACCCGGTCATTTTTGATCCGCTCAAAAAGATCGGCCCGCAGGATGTGCCTTTCCAGCTGGTGCAGGCAGGCATTTCTGCCATCTGTATGCACACCAATCTGGATGCTGCCGAGGGCGGCGTGAACGAAGTGCTGGCAGGCATCTTTGACATGAAGAATATGGAAACCTTTGCCGAGGGCTGCGGCCGTGTGGGAGCCATTGAAGAAATCGCGGTTCCGGAGCTTGCCCGCAAGGCACAGCAGGAGCTTGCTGCGCGCTGCAACGCGCCCGCTGTCGGCCCGGCGGTGCAGGTGAAGTTTGTGGATGCGGGTAAGCCGGTGAAGCGGCTGGCGGTCATCAGCGGTGCGGGCGGAAGCCTGTTTGCAGATGCCATTGCTATGGGCGCGGACTGCCTGCTGACCGGTGAAGCCAACCACCACCACGCCATCGATGCCAAGCGGCTGGGCCTTTCGCTCATTGCGGCGGGCCACTATGCCACCGAATTTCCGGTGACTGCCGCCGTGGCTGCAAAGCTGCGCGCCGCCCTGCCGGAGCTGGAAGTGCTGGTGAGCACTGAAAACCGGGATCCGTATACGTATTTGTAAGGAAAAGCCGCTGCTTTTTCTTGCGGCGATTTTCCGGCTGAGATGAAGATTGCCGCTGCAGCCTCTTCTGTGAAAGAGTAATTCGGCAAAGCCCGCAGGCTTGGCCGAATTACAAATACAAATAAAAATTCCGCTGATTATGGCCAAAGCGAATGCGGCGGCCATTTAAAATCGTTAAATGAGGTAAACACTATGGCATTGGATGCCGCGACACTGGCCCTTACGGCAGCAGAGCTCAAAGCAACGCTGACCGACGCCAAGATCGCAAAACTATTTGAACCCACCCGTGATGAGCTGGTGCTCACCCTGCGTACCCGCACGGATACCTATGCGCTGCTGCTTTCAGCCCGCAGCGGTTCCGCCCGCGTGTGCCTGACCGAAGAAAGCTTTGAAAACCCGGAAACGCCGCCCTCCTTCTGTATGCTGATGCGCAAGCATCTCACCGGCGGCAGGCTGCTGGATGTGCACATGGAGCCGGGAGACCGCATCGTGTATTTTGATTTTCAGTGCACCAACGAGATGGGCGACCTTGTGCGCAACACCCTGTGTGCCGAATTGATGGGCCGCTACTCCAATCTGGTTCTGGTGCAGAACGGCAAGATCATTGACGCACTCAAGCGCGTGGATTTTGAGGACAGCGATGTGCGCCAGCTGCTGCCGGGCCTGCCCTACACCACGCCGCCCAAGCCTGCAAGACCGGACTTCCTGCTGGTGAGCAGTGCGTCCATCGTGGCAGCAGCCTGCCAGAGAGATCTGCCGGTGGCAGATGCCCTCAACAAGACCGTGGCCGGTGTTGGCCCGGTGGTCTGCCGCGAAGCTGCATGGCGTGCCTTTGACGGCGAACATCTGCCCGCCAATGAGCTGACCGAGGAACAGAAGCGCAAGCTTATGGCTGCCATCGACGAGCTGAAGGAAGAGCACGCAACCGGCGGTACGCCCTGCAGCGTCACCGACCCCAGCGGAAAGCCCATCGAGTATACCTTCTTCCGCCCGCAGCAGTACGGCGAAAAATATATTATAAAGGAGTGGCCCTCCTTCAACGCCATGCTGGAGGGCTACTACGCTGAGAAGGACCGCGCGGAACGCCTGCGCACCAAAAGCAAGGAGCTGCACAAGGCCGTGCACAATATGTACGAGCGCGCCGTGCGCAAGCAGGCCGCCCGTCAGGAAGAGCTTGCTACCAGCGGCAAGAGCGAAAAGCTGCGTCTGTACGGTGAGCTGCTCTCGGCAAACCTCTATCTGGCCCAGAAGGGCATGAAGAGCATCACCGTGCCCAACTGGTACGATGAGGGCAAGGAAGTGACCATCCCGCTGGACCTGCGGTTCACACCCAGCCAGAACGCTCAGAACTTCTTCAAGAACTACAAAAAGAAGCAGACCGCCGCCCGGATGCTGGTGGACCTGCTGGCAGAGGGTGAAAAGGAGATCGCCTATCTGGAAACGGTGCTCTACGAGGTGGAGTCGGCTTCCGGCGAAGCGGCCCTCAACGAGATCCGGGCAGAGCTGAAGAGTCAGGGCTACCTGAAATACTACAAGCAGCGGGATAAGCGCCAGAAGCCTGCAGACTTCCTGCGGTTCACTTCCACCGATGGCTTTGAGATCCTGGTAGGCCGCAACAACGTCCAGAACGACAAGCTCACCCTGCACACCGCCCGGGGCAAAGACCTGTGGTTCCATGTGCAGAAGGCCCCCGGCAGCCATGTGGTCGTGATGAGCCGTGGCGAGGACATCCCGGACACCACCAAGCAGGAGGCCGCGGAGCTGGCAGTCATCTACTCCAGCACCTACAAGGCAGGCACCGGTGCCAAGGTGGCGGTGGACACCACCGAGGTGAAGAACATCTGGAAAGCCAGCGGTGCCAAGCCCGGCATGGTGCTGTACGAGGTGTACACCACGGTCTACATCACGCCCCGGGATGGGCTGGCGGAACAGCTGAAAAAGAAATGATCTAAATGGCCTCCGCTTTGCTCTGGCCGTCTTCAGCGGAAGAATTATTTATATTTTCGGCATACCGGAGCGTCTGCGGACGCTCCGGTATGCCATTTTCACGGGTGGGGTCGTAAAGGCGACCGGCATCTGCAGCGCCTGCTTCCTGCGGAAGCAGCAGCGCGGCAGGAAAGCAGCCTCGCCCTCTCCGTCTGCTCACTACGTTCGCATCCACCTCTCCCAAGGGGAGAGGCCTTGGTAAAGAAATGAAGTTTGCGTGGACTGCCAAGGGCTCTCCCTTTGGGAGAGCTGGCACGAAGTGACTGAGAGGGTGAGGCCGCTTCCTTTTGTATAATAGGTATAATCCGCAGCAAAATCGTCCATACTACCTCTGCAAAAGCAGGGTAGGGGAGTTTTCCACCGGCAGAAAAGCCTGCGGATTGTGCATCTTGCACAGAAAATGCGCTCTTTGACAAAACGGAGAAAATAAAAAAGAAAATTCGTTCTTTTTTCTAAAAAACACTTGTCAAATGCACGAAGGTGTGATAGAATAACTCTCGGCTGCAAAGGGCTTGTGCGATACAAGTCGTGCAGGCCAGCGATATGCGTAGATGCGGGAGGTTGTCATCCGGCGATAGCTGCGATGGGTTATTTCCGCGGAGTATGTCCGATCTTAGAACCGGGCGAAAGAATTACTGACAGCGATGGAATACGTTCCCTCGGCAGAGAAGTTACTCCTCTGCGAAACGGGCGGAACCAATGTTCGGATTTGATTTGCTAATATGTTTC
>QWCV01003674.1_pt1 | contig 10926 bp, 7 predicted proteins | sample 1972621 | NCBI WGS metagenome assembly QWCV01 (sample SAMN09866699, study PRJNA288562) | Human gut metagenome isolate pre2_stool, whole genome shotgun sequencing... | isolation source: gut | host: Homo sapiens | place: USA: California
GATGATCTGCTGCTGATATACCTTGAAGTCATCAGAAAGAGCTTCCTTGAAGCATACTGCCTTACCAGCGATCACATGCATCAACGGACCACCCTGAATACCAGGGAAAATTGCTTTATTGAAGTTATACTTCTCAGCAGCTTCCTTATTTGCAAGGATCATGCCACCTCTTGGTCCTCTCAGTGTCTTATGCGTTGTTGTGGTAACAACATCTGCATAAGGGATTGGGCTTGGATGAAGACCTGCGGCTACCAGACCTGCAATATGCGCCATGTCTACCATCAATACAGCACCTACTTCATCCGCTACTTCTCTGAATTTCTTAAAATCAATGGTTCTTGCATAAGCGCTGGCGCCTGCAATGATCATCTTAGGCTTACATTCCAGAGCCAGTTCTCTCATTCTGTCGTAATCCAGGAAACCATTATCATCTACACCATAAGGTACTATCTTAAAATATTTACCGGATATATTCACTGGTGAACCATGTGTCAGATGTCCGCCGTGATCCAGATTCATGCCCATAATGGTATCACCAGGATTCAACACCGCGAACTGTACTGCCAGATTAGCCTGTGCACCGGAATGAGGCTGTACATTTGCATAATCACAGCCAAAGAGCTCTTTTGCACGCTCAATAGCAAGGTTCTCTACAACATCTACACACTCGCAGCCGCCATAATATCTCTTTCCGGGATATCCTTCTGCATACTTATTTGTCAAAGGGCTTCCCATTGCTGCCATAACAGCCTTGCTTACCCAGTTCTCAGAAGCAATCAATTCAATATGACTATTCTGTCTTTCCTGTTCTGCAACAATTGCATCTGCAATTTCCGGGTCTACCTTTTTCACTTCATCCAATGAATACATGCCAATTCCTCCACTCTTATCTTCTGGTCCAATATACCATATTGCAGATAGTGTCCGTTTTGTGCGTTCTACAAGTCATCACTTCATAGCAATACAGTATTAAACTTTAAACTAGATTATAATAAGAAATACGTACTTTGACAAGTCTTTTTAATTAAAATGGAAAATACGCTGGCAGATTTTGTATCCATCTACAGATATCTTCCTTCCGCCTTTGCCCGGAAGATTCATGGCATTGCCAAGAAGACCATAACGAAGTCTTGCCCAGAGCCATTTATCTTTGTCTTTAATATATGCCCAGAGTTCCTTCTTCTTCTCCAGATTCTCTTCCAGCTCAGATCGAATCAGCAATACGGAAGAGATTGTAGTAATAATATCAAGGTAGTTGCGCATATATCTCTTTACCTTCACATTTGCATGAATCCGGGGCATCTCCTCTACATAGTAATCTACCATCAGCTTGTTTACCTTAATCTGCTGGTCGATACGTCCTATCATGACCTTCTCATTTACAGACTGGTCTGCTCTTCCTATATAATAACGATAGAAATTCACATCCAGATAATACATGGTCTTCACATATGGCAGTGGATTGAATACAAAGATGTTATCCACATAAAAGGTATGCTCAGGCAGTTGTAATCCACATTCTCTGAGCAGATTGGTACGATAGATAACAGAATGCATCAGAATATACTGTCCCACTCTGAAATGCTTCACATCTTTCCAGGTAAATATCTGATCCTTGGGCAGTGCATGGTGATATTTCATCACCTTCTTGCGCTCTTCTCCCTCTTTCTCATATACAAAATTGCTGATCAGCATATCCAGGGATTTACCATCTCTGATGATTTCCCTGAGTACGCTCAGTATCTGCATATAGGCGCTCTGATTTACCCAGTCATCACTGTCCACGACCTTGTAGAAAAGTCCTGCTGCATTCTGGATTCCCGCATTTACGGCAGAGCCATGACCGCCATTTTTTTTGTTGATGACTTTGACCATGCTTGGGAACCGTTCTCTGTATTCCTCTGCAATATCCTTCGTATTGTCTGTGGAACCATCATTCACTATCAGAATCTCCACATCTTCGCCCCCCGGCAGAAGCGAATCTATACAACGTCTCATATATGCTGCTGAATTGTAGCAGGGGATTGCAATTGATAATAATTTCATGTCAGGTCTCCTTTCACCTTCTCACTGCCCTGTCTGATCTGCAGATATTTAGTATATGCCGCATATGCAGATGGAATGGCATAACGAGCCTCTGCCTCTTCCCTGTCTACAAAGATCAGACCATTGTCCTGACTGGTACGCTCCAGTTCATCCACTCTCACAGCGTAACCTGTCATATGCCATTCTTTATGTGTAAATATATGCTTACTGTCTTCCAGTCTCTGTATTCGCAGGGCATGCAGTCCCAGAGTCCCTAGGTATTCCAGCACAGAATCTTCATTCTGTGTTCCTTCTATCCATAGGAACTCATACATCCCTGCAAGCAGTCCCTTGTCAGGGCGCTTCTGCAAAGCTGCTTTCTGCGCATCCTGCAATACCAGTATTGTCTTGTACTCAATGGTGCGTGCCTTCTTGGGTGTCTTCTTTGGATACTCCGTCATACAACGGTTCTGATATGCCCTGCAAAAGTCATTCCACGGACACTCACTGCACTTTGGCTCTCCATTTGGAATACAGACCATAGCGCCAAGCTCCATCAGTGCCTGGTTAAAAGCACCACATCGCCCCTTTGGCATAATTGCGGTAAGATCCTGTTCCACACTCTTACGCACCTTCGCCTGCATGATATCACGATCATCCATACGGACTCTGGATATGACTCTTAATACATTGCCATCTACCGCAGGTACAGGCTTGCCATAGGCAATGGATGCCACAGCTCCCGCAGTATAGCTGCCGATTCCCGCAAGGGAACACAGCTGCCCATGATCATCAGGGATCACACCATGATACTGTTCCATGATCTGCCTTGCTGCCTTACCCATATTGCGGACACGATTATAATATCCAAGCCCCTCCCATAGCTTCAGGAGCGTTTCTTCCGGCGCTGCTGCCAGTGCCTCTACTGTGGGCAGCGCATTCATAAACCTCTCATAATAGGGCTTAACCGCCTCTACCCTGGTCTGTTGGAGCATGATCTCCGATACCCACACACGATATGCTGTCGGTTCTTCTCTCCACGGCAGTATTCTTGCATGGGAGCCAAACCACGTAAGTAGCGGTTCTACAATCTGTTCCAGCTCAAATGAGTCCATATTTATTACCTTCGTCTTTCTATCTCAGTCGATTGCATTCAAAGCGTTCCATAGTCAACAGACAGTTCAGCACCTCCTGATAACGCTGTTCAATATCGCCGTCTTTTACTTCAATATCCAGACTGACCGCCATGGTATCAATCATGGAATCTGTAATTGCAGCATGAAGATTATTTAGAATCTCCAGCTTTTTCTCATAGGAATCTGCTTCCAGAAAAGCCAGAAGTCCTGCATCAAGCTGAAATTCTTCCTGCTTTTCTTCTTCATATACGGATGTGCTTTCTTTCTTCTCCGGTTCCGCCGGTGTATTGTATACACTGCTTGCATGAATCCCTGCCGGCGCTTTGCCCTGATAGATCTCCACACCCTTCTTGAATCGGCGAAGACCATCCTCAATGACAGAATGTGCACATGCAATATTCAGTCTTACGAAGCTGTCGCCATTTCCTCTGTACTGATATCCCCCTGTCAGGAAAAGCCCGGTATTCTTTCGGATGGAATCAGCGAACTCCTGCGAATCAGAGGTAACTGCAGAGCAGTCCAGCCATAGCAGATACGTTGCATCCTCTGATACTACCTGAATCTGTGGCAGTTCTTTTGCAAAGTATTCTTTTACAATTGTCTTGCCCTGATTGATATATTCTCTAAGCTGATCCAGCCATTCCCCACCCTGGGTAAAAGCTGCGATTGCCGCAGTTACGGCAAATACATTAGGCTCTGCTACTTCATCTGTGTTGATGGCTCTCCATACCTTATGACGCAGATATGGATTGGGTACTACGATAGCTGCTGTCTGGATTCCCGCCATATTGAAAGTCTTGGTCGGTGCAATACAGGTGATGGAATTGTCACGGCAAGTCTCATTCACAGATGCAAAAGGCGTATATTCAAAGCCCGGCATTGTCAGGTCACAGTGAATCTCATCTGAGAGTACAAGCACATGATGCTTTGCGCACAGTTCTCCGATATGCGCCAGAGTCTCTTTATCCCAGATCTTACCTACCGGATTGTGAGGATTGCACAGAATCATGAGAGAAGTCTGCGGATTGGCAAGCTTCTTCTCCAGATCTGCATAATCAATATGATATTTATGATTTTCATATACAAGTGGGCATTCCAGTACATTACGTCCGTTATTCAGAATAGAATTATAGAACGTATTGTATACAGGCGTCATGACCAGCACATTTTCTCCCGGTGTAGTCAGCTTACGTACCGTGCTGGAGATTGCAGGGATAACACCTGTACAGAACATGATCCAGTCATTCTCTATCTGTATGTGATGTCTGTCTCTCCACCAGTTGATATAGGCATCGTTCCATTCCTTAGGAACATCTGTATAGCCATACACTCCATGCTCCAGCCTCTTTCTCATGGCATCCATGATCTGAGGTGCAGTCTGAAAATCCATATCAGCCACCCACATGGGCAGTTCTCCTGGCTCTACCTCCCATTTAATGGAATAAGTGCCTCTTCTGTCTACAACACGGTCAAAATCATACTTCATGTATATTTCCTCCTGTTACGAACCTATGCGTCTCCTTGCCAATCCCGTTAGTGCATGTAATAACAGTCTTAGCAGGATCTACTCTGTCCTTCTCCATGATCAGTTCATCTATATGGTCAGCCTGAATGGTACCTGATGCCGGATTAAATACACTGTCAATAGAGCCTGTGATCTGTGCATCCACAGAAGCATATTCAAAAGCCAGCGTCGTATTGATAAGCTTACAATTCTTCATCACCAGATTATCAATGTAGCACATACCCTGCAGACTTTCAATCGTACAGTTGATCAATGTCAGGTTCTTTGCATTCCATCCCAGGTATTCTCCTGAAATAAAGGAATCATATACTGTTACATTTTCACTGTTCCAAAATGCATCCTTGGACAACATTCTTGCATTGTGCACTTCCACATTTTTCACACCATCGAAGCTGTAATTACCATCCAGTTCAAAGTCACAGATAACCATATCACTACAGTTCATGGCGAAATAATCGCCTCTTGCCATGACCTGCTCCATTGTGACATTCTGACAGTTCCATAAAGTCTCTGATGCATACGGGAAGGATACCTTGTTAAGCTTCACCCCATTGCATCTTCTGAAATTCTTAGGAGCTTCCACAATCGTATTCTCCAGACTGATATTATCTGTATACCAGATACCTGCTCTTGCCATATCAAAGAGTGTACTGTCTTTTATCGTAATATTCTTACTGTACCACAGCGGATATTTCCATCTGAACAGACACTGTACCAGGTCAATATCTGAGCTTTCTTTCAGTGGTGACTCCCCATCTGCAAATACGGACTCACTGATCTTCATATCTTTTGCGTGAAAAAGGGCACGCTCCCCTGTAAAATAACCTCTTGTAATTTCTTCCATTTTAAACACCTTTATTCTTTCTTCCTAAGTTATAAAATCTTCTGGATACTCTGCTTGATCTTACTGTTCAGATAAGCGTACTGCACAATCTCTTCATCTGTAAGGTCTGCATATCTTGCCTGTTCATAATCATTCTCCGCCACTGACAGACTCTTCAGTATGGAATCTGCCGCCGGAAGCAGGGTAATCTCAAGTTTTCTTACTGTTTTTCCACGTCTGGATGTCTTCTTTGCACTATCCTGCTGTGCTGCCTGTATCTCCGTCTGTATGGGAACTTTAAGCTCCTCTATCTTCATAATTCCTTTGGATATCAGGCGCTGCAGGGATGCAGACAATGTATTCTTGGTCATATTGGTATAGTCCATCAGTTCCTTACGGCTGCTGATTCTGTGTGGCTGGCTCAGATACATGACCAGTCTGATATCCTGTAACTGCAAGTCGTTCTTTAACGCAATCGGCTCAAGATATCTGTCAAGCAGCTTCCTGTCACGATATTCATCCATAAGAATACCATCGCCTTCCACATCAATGCTGCACGCACTGGTTCTTTCATCTCCAAGCTTCTTTGTGCCCGGCAGAACCAGAGATGCCATTCCATCACTGGCAGCATCCAATAGAAATTTGTATACCTGTAACCGGTTCTTCTCATAATCTTCCTCTGTCAGAATAGACTTATAGAAATTATGATAATAGGCAAAGACCATCTTCTTCATATTAATGGTCTTGGTCAGACTCAGTCCCTGACTGGCAAGGGAACCCTTGGTCTTTACATAATAGTAAATGGGAACCCCCAGCGCATAAAAGCTGGATGCGTGACGGATATATTCCAGATTGAACATAAAGTCCTCACACCAGCTGATGCTGCTGTCCATACGAAGATGATACTGCTCTATGATCTCTCTGCGAAAGAACTTGTTCCACAGCACACCATAATAGAAGTCCGCCGGATTCTCCATCATATGCGCAGCATAATCTTCTCTTGTCATGACTGCATCATCATCAATATCTCCCTTGTGGGATACTCTCTGCCCTACTACTCTGTAGAAATCAGAAATGACCATATCACAATGATGGTCTTCTGCTGCCCTGAAGAAAAGATTCGTAGCATCTGTTGTAATCCAGTCATCACTGTCAAGGAACTGGATATATTTTCCTTTTGCCAGATCCAGTGCCATGTTTCTGCTGTCAGATACTCCCGAATTGTCCTTATGAATGACTCTGATACGCTTATCCTGTGCTGCGTAGGAATCACAGATCTGACCAGAGTCATCCTTACTGCCGTCATTGACCAGCAGCAATTCAAAATCCTGAAATTCCTGATTGATAATGCTCTCAATGCAGCGTGCTATTGTCTTCTGCGCATTATAAACAGGAACAATTATACTTACTGAAGGGTTCATGCCTTCCTCCCTATTGTAGATGTTCTCCTTAATTTCACAATGATATGCATACTTGCACTACATCAGTTTCATTTTCATGCTTTCCTGATCCTGTGCAAACTGCAATACCTGATCCTTGCTGATGCTGTGCTGTGCATACAACTGCAACAGAGCATCATCCATGGTGATCATGCCAGCCTTACGGTTGGTCTGCATCACACTGGTAAGCTGATGTGTCTTACCTTCACGTATCAGGTTACGGACAGCCGGATTGGTATGTAATACTTCAAATGCTGCCACACGGCCGTGCCCGTCTGCTGTAGGAATAAGCTGCTGGGAAATTACCGCTTCCAGTACATTGGCAAGCTGTACTCTGATCTGCTGCTGTTGATGAGGTGGAAAAACATCAATGACACGGTCTACCGTGCTGGCTGCTCCAATTGTATGAAGCGTAGACAGTACAAGATGTCCGGTCTCTGCTGCCGTAATCGCAACGCTGATCGTTTCAAAATCACGCATTTCTCCTACAAGAATGACATCCGGATCTTCACGCAAGGCTGCCCTGAGTGCATGTGCATAGCTCAGAGAATCCAGACCGATCTCTCTTTGGTTGACAATAGACCTGTTATGGCTGTGCAGGTACTCAATCGGGTCCTCCAGTGTAATCACATGTGCTTCTCTGTTGTTATTGATCTTGTCAATCAGGGAAGCCAGCGTTGTAGACTTGCCACTTCCCGTAGGACCTGTGACCAGCACCAGTCCTCTCTTCTTCTGATACAGATCTATGACAGACTGCGGCACTCCCAATGATTCTGCGGATGGAACTTTCGTATCCACCAGTCTGAATGCCATGGCTATGGAACCACGCTGCTTATATATATTAACACGGTATCGTCCCTGCCCTGCTATGGCAAAAGACATATCGCATTCTCCATTTTCTTCAAATCTCTGCTGTTGCTTCTCGTTCATTACCTGAGCTGCGATCTCCAGCGTATCAGCAGGCATCAGTCTGTCTCCTTCCATTGTGAGCAAATCTCCGTTCACTCTCATCTTAGGAGGAATACCTACTGTAATATGTACATCAGAGGCTCCTGCTTCTTTGGCTCTTGCCAAAATCTCTTCTACTGTCATTGGCATGATTTCTGCTCTCCTCTACTTTGATTTACTATCTGTTATTTTAACACCGAATTCCCTATCAAGCAATCTGATTAATTTAAGATCGTTTCAGAACCCTATGTACAATTTATGCAATTGTTAAATCAGCTGATACAATTGCGTGTTGCGTAACATATTCTTAACATTTTCCACTTGTTATTTTGGCTCTCTTATACTACTATTAAATGCATAGCAGTCATGCTAAAAACACAACCTATATTGATTTTACATAAGGGAGACCACTATATGAGGGAGAGCTTTGAATACGAAGGTACGACCACCGGAGAATACCGCTGCGGTCTGTACGCTACTTATGCAGGCAAAGACTACGAAGCTGTTTACCTGGGATATGGCAGATTTATTCTGTATTCCACAATTGCGGATGAGAACTTTACTTTTCCGACTGATGATGGCAGATATCTGTTACAGACAGATATGCGCGATCCACTGCTGACAAGAGCCAGCGAGATACGTATGGTAGGAATTGTAAAGGATTGTTTTGAAAATGTTATGATACGTAACATTTTTGAAGAGGGTGTAGTGATTTCCACCTATAACCCGAGACTGGCTTTCCAGTTAGGACTGGAACCGGTGAAAGAATTGGGATTTACGGGTCTGGTGGACAGGAAGCTTCTGACAGGGATCTATGAAGAAAAGGACTACCTGTGGAACCCAGCCCTTGGCATCTACACAACACTGTGTCAGGCAACAAACAAGAAAGACGATAAAGCCTGGTTGATTGACCGGGATCGTTTTACACAGTTCTACGTGATCAAACACAAAAAAGAAGCATAATAACCCCCTTACTACAACCTGTTATATATCAGCTGTAGTAAGGGGATTTCTTATTCTTCTATTCTCTTATTCTCCGATAGAAGCCTTTGGCAGATTCCATCTGTAATATGCCGCCAGGAAACGAATCACTACTACAATAATCATACCTGTTATCATGGCATTCTTCATTCCCATATATTCCCAGCCACAGGCACATATGACTGCTCCTGCCAGGGATGCACAGGCATAAATATGTTTTACGAAAATATATGGCATATTTCCAGCCATCATATCCCTTACCACACCACCGCCTACACCGGTAATCACACCTACAAAAATCAGCAGGAACTGACCGCTCTCAGGTACAGCCTGATGCGCGGTACTAATTCCTACTACTGTAAAAATCCCTAATCCCAGTGTATCCATGACAAGAAGCAGTATATCCCACAAATGAGGACTCATGCTGTTCTTTCTTCTTCCTGCCAGATAGAATACGATAATTGCCGTTACAATAGATATCACTGCATAGACCGGGTCCTGGAAAGTCTGTGGTGGTGTATTTCCGATTAACATATCACGGATAATTCCACCACCTACTGCCGTGGTCAGCCCTAATATGGCTACCCCGAATATATCCATCTTCTTTTCCATGCCGGTTATGGCTCCTGACACTGCAAAAGCCACCGTTCCGATCAATTCCATTATAAATACAAAATTTTCCATACAATTACTTACTGCGCAAGCAACATCATAATCTTATTGCTTCTGGCAATGAACTTCGTCATGGCATCCGGCTGTAAAGGAGCCTGCTGTAACAGTGCCAGATCGTAGAGCTGTTCACAAATCAGTCCGACATTCTCACCGTCCTGATGCTCCAGAACATATTCTACCAGCTTGTTATTGGCATTCAGTATCAGCGTCTCGCCTTCCTTGTTCATGCCCATATCCATGCCGTTCATTGCATACATCTTCATCATATCCTGCATTCTGCGGGCTTCCTCAGATACAGTGATCATGGATGAGATATCCTTATTCTTCAGCTTCTCAACCTTAACAGTAATATTGTCTTTCTTGATTGCCTTCTTGAACAGTGCGGAGATTTCTTCGCTCTTCTTAGCCAGTTCTTCTTCTACTTTCTTGGAATTCTTGGTCTTGAAGGTCTCTGTCAGGTCAGCATCAATTCTTGCGAACTTAATACCCTGATTCTTAGCTTCCAGCTGTGATACAAATGGCTGGTCGATTCTGTCAGGAAGAACGACTGCATCCATCTTGGCTTTTTTAAACATATTCACATACTGGCTCTGCTGTACCAGGTCTGTTACATAGTAAATAATCTTCTCCTTGGTCTCGCTGTCCTCAGTAGGAATATCTACCTGCTCGTCATCCTTATTCTCATCAACAACTTCTGCCTCTACCTTCTCACCGGTCTCGGCATCTGTAGCCTGATCCTGATCCTTATTCTCTTCCTCATCCGGATCTACCTTCTTTACTTCAAGGCACTCAGGCAGAGTCATGTACTCGCCATCCAGGTTCTTGAACAGGATATAGTCTGTCATCTTCTCACAGAACTTATCATCCTTTAAGCAGCCGAATTTGATGAATGGGCTGATATCATCCCAGTATTTCTCATAATTCTCTTTATCTGTCTTGCACATACCAGAGAGCTTGTCAGCTACCTTCTTGGTAATGTACTCACGGATCTTATTTACAAAGCCATCATTCTGCAGTGCACTTCTGGATACATTCAGTGGCAGTTCCGGACAGTCAATAACACCCTTTAACAGTAACAGGAATTCAGGAATGACTTCCTTGATGTTATCTGCGATAAATACCTGGTTGTTGTATAACTTAATCGTACCTTCGATAGATTCATATTCCATGTTGATCTTAGGGAAGTACAGAATACCTTTCATATTGAAAGGATAATCCATATTCAGATGAATCCAGAACAGAGGCTCCTTATAGTCTTTAAATACCTTACGGTAGAAGTCAACATACTCTTCCTTGGTGCATTCATTCGGATGCTTGGTCCAAAGAGGATGTGTATCATTTAAGGCAACTGGTCTCTTCTTGATCTTGAGCTTGGTT
>QWCV01003676.1_pt1 | contig 10925 bp, 9 predicted proteins | sample 1972621 | NCBI WGS metagenome assembly QWCV01 (sample SAMN09866699, study PRJNA288562) | Human gut metagenome isolate pre2_stool, whole genome shotgun sequencing... | isolation source: gut | host: Homo sapiens | place: USA: California
TTGTATTGAAAACATTGCAATCAGGCTTGAAAAAACGCTGAAGAAATATATAAAATGCTAACCGAAGAAAGCAATATCCTGTCCAGCTACATCATACCAGAATATGAAATACTGCATACACAGAGCAAAGACTACATTGTTGATAATATTATCAGCTTAATGCGGGAAAGGGGTATTAAAGTATGATTTTATATCACGGTTCCTATCTGGAAATTAAATCTCCGGATTTAGACCATTCCAGAAAGAATGTTGATTTTGGATGCGGTTTTTATCTGACTCCTATTTACGAACAGGCCGTAAAATGGTGTGAGAAATTCAAACTTCAATACCATTGAGCTTTACTTCGATCGTCTGATTGATAAAGAAGAAGCGATACGGAGATTACGTTTCGAAAAACCTAATCTGCGGCTTTGTTTCCGGACCCAGAAAGCTCTGGAATCTTATTTGCACTTTGAAGGGAGTGAACAAATTTGACGGCAAATCCTGTTTTACTACAAAAAAATACACAAGAATTATCGAGTGTTTTGCTGAAAAAGAACAACTTTCTTTGGATGATGCCCTATGCTTTTTTACCACTCAAAGATTTACCGCTTAATCAGCGAAGGGGTATCTGACCTGCACTGTATGAGTGATGAGTATCTGGCAGAAGAACTTGTGGATGAGTATAAAGAAAAATGATATGGTATTAGTAGTAATATCTTTCTGCCCCGGTACTAGTGGTTTACCGTATTCGATGGCATAAAAAAGATCCCGTACATTTCACAAATTGCAGGGTCTGCGAAATGGTACGGGATCTTTACAGTAATTGATTTTAAATGCCTGGAATTATAATTCTACGCTTGCAATTCTTGGTTCAAAGCAACAGCATGGTCTCATACATACAATTCGCACACCGCTTGCTCTTTGTGGTCCAACTTTCATAAAAGTAGCTAAAACCGTTGTTTTTCCACCTAATCCAAGTGGCCCCACTCCGTTTTCATTGATCCGGTCCGTGATTTCTTTTTCCATATCATTCTGATTATCATAAGTACCATCAACCAATGCCTGCAGCATCATGGAAGCCGCCTCATAATGGGAACGCCCTACTCCCACTGCCAGCGTGCACGGTGTACATCCAAGCATTGCTGTTGACTCTGTTGCCCACTCTACAATTTCATCAATAACTGTTTTTACACTGTGTTTATGAAATACGCGGTAAGTCTTTCCTCTAATGGCTGGTCCTCCGCCAAACATCAAAATATGCAGTTTTGCTCCTTCTTCTCTCCTGCTTCTAATTAAAACAGGTGCAGCATCCAAAGCTCCCGGGTCTTCTTCCATCCCTATTTCCTGAGAAATTCTTTCCTGATCATTTCCTTTGACTGCCATTGGACGTCCCGGCAATTCTCTTAACCCCTGCCGTACCCCTTCTTTAATCGCTTCCAGCATATTTCCTGTTACAGCGGTGTTTGGTCCAACTTCCAGAAGGAGATGTGGGATTCCTGTGTCATCACACAACGGGCTGGCATTTCTTTCTGCAACAACTGCATTTTTTAGAATAGTCTCTAACGTCCATTTTGCCTGTTCATTCGTCTCTTTGGCGATTGCTCTTTCATATGCTTCTTTCTTATCTGAAAGAAATGTTGATCCTGCCTTTACAAGTGTTTCACTCACTTTTCTTACAATATTCTCATCGATTTCTACCATCGTCATATTTTCTATAACTCCCTTTAATTTTCATATATGCTCTGATTGTGAGCCGCTCCGATAATTACAGGATATTCTTTTACTTCCAACTCATAAAATGCTTCCATCCCTAATTTAGGAAATGCTATCAGTTTTTGTGAGATTGTATTATCTCCTAAAAGTGCAGTGACAGGAGGAATAACTGCAAAAACAGAATTAAAATGATCAAGAGTTTTAATCGTTTCTTTTCCAATAGCGCCTTTTCCCAGGTGAACTTTCACACCCGCCTGAGACAACAGGGGGAAACTACTTTCTATCTCTAATTTATTACTGGAAGTCGGCCCAACTCCAGCCGGGCTTACCGCCGTATGAAAAATAACGCTTCCTTTTAGATCAATACCATTCTCTTCCAATTTTCCTTCTTCAATCAGTTTACAGATTTTAGGCAGAACCGCATCTCTCCCGCAGAAAATCTTTCCAGAAATCAGTACCATATCTCCAATATGTAATTCTTTAATCTCTTCTTCTGAAATCGGTGTTTTTAAAGTTTTCATATCGGTTTTCTCCCTGTCTAGTTCTCACTTTTTGGTGTGAAGAGCTTAATATAGCTGTTTTCATTTTCGATTACACCATATGCACGAGCTTTCATATAAATTTTGGTTGCCCAGTTTGTATGCGGTTTTACCTCATTCATTTTATTTCCACTTTCGCCTTTAAACACACCGCCCTTATCACTTCCTAAAATATTGACAGCATCTGTATATTCTTCTTTTGTAACAGCCTGCATAGCATTTACATATGGCACATGTGTAGGGTGAATCACAGTTCTTCCTACAAATCCATTTGCTTTATCAAGTACTACTTCTCTTAAAAGGCCATCTATTTCTGTATTGACAATTGGAATTCGTTTCAACAAACAATCTTCCACATCATAGCTCGGAAGATCTTCAAACATCATCTGCTTGCTGGCACGGAAATACTCCCAAACTGGTCCAGATATAACATAATCATTATTTCTTCCAAATATATTAATAATATCAGACAAAATTTCCCGTACTGTTAATACATCATAAATGGAATAATCCACTCCACGTCTAACGCCAAAGCAGGAAGAAAAATCTGTGGCACCTACACGAACCTGAAGTACGATATCCTTATACTTGTCGAGAATCTTTTTAATTTCTGTTAATTCTGCAATTCTGGTTTCTTTAAATGCCACTTCTGAATCTTCTATAATAGGCATTCCGTATAAGATTTCTCCGAATTTTTTATTCAACTGGTTCAGGTAAAACATATATACCTCTCCATTCTGTGCATTAAATTTCGGGAAATTAATACCGGTCAGAGCCTTTACATGATGCTTTGTAAGCTGTTCAGCAAAACGGATAAACTGTTCCTGGCTTCTGACCCTGCAAAAAATCAGTGGGAGATTATCGTAAGTCAGCTTTCCTTCATCAAGCGCCGTTGAAAGAACATCCAATACATGGATTACATTCTTTTCTGCCTCTTCTACCTTGTCTTCCGGGCAAGCATCTTCAAAGCAAAAAACCATAGAAGTCAAGCCCGGCATACTGTTGTCCAAAATTTTCTGCGAAAAATCTTTGGTTCCAGGCATATACATTGTTGCCCCAAGACAATACTGCAAAAGTTCTTTTTCTGTGTATTTATTAAAGTCTTCTGGTTTTACCACAAATTCAAAATCTGGATTATATTTATGATGTCTCATTTCCTTTTTACCTTATTGAACCTTTCTTTGAACATACTGCATCTGGATAATATGTATCAATCATCCGCTTCACTAACGAAACTTGCTTTGCACGCTGTTTTGCGTCATCTGTAGTTGAATCCCAACTATGAGTCTTTGCAACAGATCCCCCTGTCTTTAAATAAATCGGTGCTGCAACCCGAATCATTTCAGGGACTTCATAATGACGTATAAATCCTCCTGTAGACTTCGGATTTTCTGTGTGGATATCGATCGGAATATCAATTGCCTGGCGCATTGCCGCCAGCATCTGAAGCTGGATATCCCGTACCGGGTTTACTGAATTTGCTCCAATTAATTCCAAAAGTTTGGCAGAGCATGGATTTCCGTGACCTGCATGCGCAGATACTTTGAAATGACAGTCTGCCGGAATTTCTCCCGCCTTACGCATTTCATTCAATAACCAAAGGCAACCTTCGTCATACACTAAAAAAGAACGGCATCCAAATGATGCAGCTCTTTTTACATCTTCAACCGCGCGTACAACCTGTTCCTGTCCACGCAGGCGATATCCCATGCGTACTCCTTCTGGTGTATTTACAGATGCGCTGGTATCTGTTGTCGCTCTAGGACCTATTGCAAGAATCAAGTCTGTCTGACCTTCTTTTGCAAGGCGAACCATCTCCATAATCTCGTTATCAGTAAGCATCATAATTCCTTTTGTCTGTGTTACACGATGCAAAGCGATTCCATACTGATCCATCGCCTCTAATAATGCCTCCATAACTTTCGGTCCTTGAATTCCAGGTACTTCAAATCTGTACTGTGCTCCATCCTCAAATCTTTTTTCCGAAGTTGGAAGATCGTAGGCATCTCCGCCTGGTAATCCAATTGACTTTAAAAATTCTCTTGTTTTCTGCATAGTATGCACCCTCCATTCCTTCTTTTTTAGTTATTTATTTTGAAGGTCTTCCATCATCTCGTGAATCAATTCTTTTGATGAAATATCAAGTGGTGGAAGTTCCCCTTTTAACCCTTTATGAATTCTGACATCGATAAAAGCAGCTTTCTCCTGTGCTGTTAATTCCCGAATTGCTCTTTCCAATTCTTCTTTTGTTTCTACCGGTTTTCCTATGGTCCGATATCCTGATCCTTCCGCAATTTTTGTAAAATCTACTAACTGTCCAGCAGACGGCTGACCTCCTACAGACTCATGTGCTCCATTATTCAGCACAATATGAAGAAAATTCGGCACATTTAACTTACTGACCATAGTAAAACATCCCATATGCATCAACGCCGCCGAATCGCCATCCAGACATACGACATTCCTATTTCTTTTTGCAAGCGCAATCCCTAATGCTACAGAAGAAGCATGTCCCATAGAACCAAGATTTAAGAAATCATGCTGATGACCTTCGCCCCTTCGTTCTCTTAAGAAATATATTTCTCTTGTTGCTCTTCCCGTTGTGGCTGTATAAACGGTATCCTCTGGCATCGTATCTAAAATAATCTCAATCGCCTCTTCTCTACTAAGTGGATATCGATCATCCACGATATTTGCCTTTTTACCGCCCGCAAAAACGCCTTTTCGTCCAATAACAGCTACTTGCTTTCTTTCCTCTTTTGCTGTTTTTACAGCCCATCTGATCTGTTCTTCTAACTTGTCGTCGTTATCTTCCGCGATTACATAAGGAATATCCAGCATTTCCAGCGTTTTTAGAGTAATCTCTCCCTGCGTTCTATGCTGAGGATGCTTCAACTCAGTTCCCGGTTCACCTCTCCATCCAATCAGTAAAATCATCGGTACACTGTAAACATGCCTATCTGCCAGAGAAACTAACGGATTAAGTGTATTTCCCATACCAGAATTCTGCATGTAGACAAGAGGAATAATACCTGTGCTGAAATAATATCCAGAAGCTATTGCTATTGCATTTCCCTCATTTGCTGCTATAACATGGCGGTCTTCTGGAATAGTTTCTAACAAATAATTGCAAAAACCATTTAAAAAGGAATCGGGAACTCCGGTAAAAAACCGAACTCCCGATTCCTGTAAAGTATTCAAAAATCTTTTTTGGTTAATCATTTCTTTCCCTTTCTGCCAAATTATTTTTTTTGTGTATAATATGTGAAATATTCCGGCGCATCTGGTTTACTGATATTCCATGCTTCATTAATCACTTCTACCAGTTTTTCCGGAAGAGGTCCCTTTTGAACTGTTTCCATATTTTTCTCAAGCTGATCTACTCTTGAAGCTCCTACAATAATTCCATCCCCACGTTCCGCTTTTAACATAGAATGGTATGCCAGCCATCTGTAAGCTGCCTCTACAATATCAATTTCACATTCCGCACATACATCTTTTATCTTTTCAACTGCATTAAAGTAGGAATCTTTCCAGTATCTTTTTTGATAATTTGGACGGTTTGTAAACCTTCCCTCTTTGATTGTACGTTCTTTACTTGAATATTTATTAGTTAACATTCCACCTGCCAGTGGATTATATGCGTAAAACCTCATTCCGTAATAGTCAAGCGCTCTGTCCAATTCACGTTCTGCATGTCTGCTTAACGGATTATATAAACCTTCAAATACTTTAGGAAGCATCCAACCATGAGATTTACAGATATGATAAACTTCTGCCACCATCCAGGCTGGAAAATTACTTAATCCCAGTTCTGAAAATTTACCTTCTTCGTATAACTGTGCACATCCTTCCAATGCTGATTCAACCGGAGTTTCAGGATCAGGAAAATGTAGATATAACGTATCTACTTTATCAATTTTAAGTCTCTGTAAAGACTCGTTCAGCTGAGTCAGTACTGCCTCTTTATCCAAACGCCCTGATATTCTCGGATTGACTTTCGTATCAATTGTATATCTGGAACTGTCCATATCTTTTAGAGCATTTCCAAGTAACTTCTCGCATTCGCCTTCATTATAAACATAGGCAGTATCCAGTTCTGTATATCCTCCATTTAAAAAGCATTGGATCATTTCTTTAACATCGTTCCCAAAGATCTGCTCTCCAATTGTCATAGTTCCAAGAATTAAATTTATTCTATCAGACATAGTTGATTCTCCATTCTTATTAGATATGTTCAAACAAAGCTTCCATATCTCCATCCATTTTTTCGACAATATCGATTATTTCATTGGCTTCATCTTTTGTCTTGCCACCATACATAGCCAATTCTATAAACCGATCTTTAAACTCATCATCCGTCATTGGATTTTCCGGCTCACCCTTCGGGTAATCCACTTGCTCTGTATACTGTTCTCCGCTCTCTGTCAGGACTCGTACAATTGCTGTGGTAATTTTAGGAAATTGACGTGAAATATTTTCATCTGCTTTTACCGAAACTTTCTGCATCAGTTTTAACATTTTTTCATCTTTCAATACTTCCGGCTCATATTCTTTTAGTCCAGCTTTTCCAAAAATAATCCCCGCTGCAACACCATAAGGAATGCTCATTTTAGCCGAAGCTGTAGTTAAGGCCTCTGTATGATCATGTCCTTTTACAGCAAGATCATATGTTGCAATATCAATCAACGAAATCTGACTTTCCTCGATATTATATTTTCTCTTTATATTAATTGCTGCTTCTATTGCAGGATGGCAGTAGCGACAGGCTGCGTATGGCTTTGTATACGTTTTTTCAATTGCATAAGTTCCATTAAGTCTTGGTTCTTTCAGTTCAATATTTTCCTCTCCGGTCATCATTTTGAGATATCCCCGATATCCTCCCAACGGATCAGGGTGTCCTTGAAATCCAGCCCGTGCCATTTCCGTAGAAATTAATCCCAATAGTGCTGTTTTAGCGACGTTATAAGGTTTCAACTCCGATCCATCATCTAATACTTTTAACATTCCCGTTGCCGAAACACAAGCTGTAGAAAATGCGTTCATCATTTCTTCCTTTGTAAAATCAAGCATATATGAAACCGCCATCGCAATTCCCAGAATTCCACAAGTTCCCGTAGCATGGTATCCTAACTGCTTATGTTTGGGTTGAATAGAAACAGCCATCGTAAAAGAAGTTTCATATCCAATTACAACTGCTTTAAAAAATTTTTCTGAATCGATTTTATATTTTTGTGCTATTGGCAATAAAACTGAAAAAATCGGAGATCCTAAATGAATAATCCCCATATTAGTTCCATCATCAAAGTCTAATGCATGTCCATTTAATCCATTAAAAAAAACAGCATCTTTCATGGTCATCTTTTTATTAAGACCAACTGCTTTAATCTTTCCCGGTTCTGGATTTGAAAATTCCATATATTTATCAAGTTTTTCTTTTAAAGCCGTCGTTCCAGCTAATGTTACTCCAATATAATCGAGTAATGATCGCTTTACTTTTTTGAATAAATTTTCTCCTAATAATTCTGCTTGTATTCTTAATATCATTTCAACAAAATTTTTTGTTCTATTATAAACTTCCTCATTTTTATTCATTTTTTCATTCCTTTCATAGTATATATTATTACTATCTATTTGATTTTATTCTTTTATTCAAATATGTAATTATTAATTCGTTTTTTAGCAAAACTAACGTCATCCCATATCCAATTGCAGAAAATCCAATGCTCCAAAAAAGTGTTAAGACAATTGACAAATTTAATTTTTGAATAAGAATACATATAATTACAATAGGAATACAACCAATACACACTGTAAAACCATTTTTAACTACACCTTTTCCTAGTTTTACAATGCTCTTTCCATAATATACACACACTGCCATACTAATACCTTCTGCTACAATAGTTGATATAGCAACAGCATTTACCTTACAAAGAGGAATAAGTACAAAATTTAAAGCAATATTAGCCACAGCACTTAGAATGGTTGCAAACATCACAATTTTTTCTTGTTTAGCAGGAATTAATACACATTGATTATAAATCCATCCAAATATGCAAAATGCTAAAGCTATTGCTAATAACCTTAATGAGTTTGTTGCTTGTATGTATTCAGGTCCTGAAATAAGCAAAACTATTTCTTTACTAAGCAGAAACAATCCTACAATTGCAGGAAACATTAAAATTACTAAAACATTAAAAATATTAGTTAATGTTTTCTTGTATTCATCCATTTTTTTTTGCCCCATTAAAAAGGCTAATCTAGGTATCGAAACAACCAAAATAGATGCCAACATCTGTTTTACGATTCGATAAACTTTTGATGAGACCGAATATATGCCAACCTCATAATTGGTTGTCATAAATCCCAGCATAGTAGTATCGGAATTTACATAAATTGATGTTGCCACGGTACAAGCAAAAATAATCATTATTGGTTTTAAATGTTTTAGCAAATTTTTTTTCAATACAATTTTTAACGTGCAATATTTTTTAGAATGTACTAAATTTAAAATATTAGAGCCTGCATTGGCAAAAACTGTAATCCCTGCATATACAATATAATCTTCAGGCTTTTTTACTAACACGAATAGTAATATAATAGATAGGACTTTAAAAATTATACTTCGAATTGTTATATACGCATATTCCTCATAAATAGAATACATCCATTCAATTCCTATTGTAGTAAAAATTAATTCAATACTAAATATTAGAATTATTATTCGATAACTTTGAAATTTAGGAATGAATATTACGCACAAAAATAGGATCACGTACGATGCCATCATCGAAACTAAATTTATAGAAAAAATTTCACTAGAAAAATTATTAAATTTTTCTCTATCATTTCTAATCTTCGTTCCTTCTCTTATAGCATATGTTGAAATTCCAAGCGCGGCAAGTAATAAAAAATATTGATTTACAGATTGTGCAAAATTGTATTTTCCAATACTTTCCACTTTAAGTACACGCGAAACATATGGAAATGTTATTAACGGGAAAAACAAATTTAATACTGTTCTTATTCCATTTAATACTGCATTTAATCCTAATGATTTTTTCTTAAATTCCTGTTGTTCCACACTTTTTCTACCCCCTCAATAATATATGTGATTTGCTTTGATTTTTTATTGAATTCTTATTTCGTGTATTATAGATACTCGTAATCACATACACTAGAACCAATGGACCCCAAGAATTAAAATATAATAGAGATCCAAAAAAAGAATCAAACGTCGCTCTAGGAGCCTGAAATATAGCATCTATCATATATAATCCTATAGCTGACATCCAAATATTACCATTATTCATTGCTGTTTTTAGTAGTTTACACAATATTCCTCCAAACAACATATTGCCTAATAAAACACCTATATATCCAAAATCAACATAGAGTTCTGCAATATAGCAGGAGCCATATCCCATTCCCTCCGAATATATAGCCTTGTTAGCGTTGTATGAAACAAAATCTGCAAGGTATGTACCGGCAATTGCAGTTTCTTGTGTTTGCTTACCAATAACAAAATTCAAATCTAAATTTAAAAATTCATTAAAAAAACTATTTTGTAACCATCTTATAGTATTATATAAAGAATAATGCGCATCTGGATTTAGTCTATCGAAAAATAAATCCGTATACTTTATGACATTAATAGATGTTCCTTGTCTAACAAAAAAACCTACTATTGGAGACCAATTAGATGCATTTCCAACATAGTCTCCTGATCTAACGTATTCAAATAAATACATAGTAATTAATAAAATCGGAATTAGAATACAAATTTTAATCAAACTTTTTTTGCTGACCCACGGTTTATCTTCTGGGGCAACGACATTTCTAATCATCATATAGCCAAAAATAATTAAAATTCCAGTCATAAAATATATTCGTCTTCCTGTTCCCAAAGAAATTACTAAATAAGCTATATACAATAAAATAGGAATTTTGGCATCTTTTTTTTTCGGCATCGTTGACAGATAAATAAATAATGCCACAGGAGACATATAACCTATTTCTCTTAGTATTGCAGGAATTCTACTAGAATAAGATAAATAATACGCTGTATAACCATTCTGTAATACATAAAGTACGTTATCTAAAAGAATCAAGAGCCAAAAACAATACGTAACATAAAAGTAATACTTACTTATTTTGCGTGCATTTTTAAAGTAACTACTCTCGTAATCAATTTTTAAAGATTCATTTGTTTTCTTTTTCTCAATTTTTAAGGATAGAAAGTAACCAGCTAGAAGTCCCGCTATACTAATTAATAGAAGTAAATTTGTATGATTTTCAATTTCAGTCGGAAAATTGTATCCATATACATGAAAAAAAGTATTTAAAATTTGTCCTCCTAACAAAAAAGTAAAAAAGCATATCAAAAAACAAAACAAAAAAATATTTTCATAAATATTTCTAAGCGAATAAACAAGTCCTAAAACAAACAAAATAGTCGCCATCAATAATAATAAATTATAGTTCTCCGTCCATAACATAATTAATCCGCTCATTAAAAGAAATAAAAAAAGAGAGAAATATATATATAACGATGTACGATTAATTTTTACCATATCGATTCTCCTTTAATTTTTGCATATAAAAGTATTAATAACATAGTATTTCTATAATTTTAGCGAAAACCTATACGGTTATTTTGTTTTTATAATACTTTTTTGTTTTTATAGA